>FSWQ01004770.1_pt1 | contig 18514 bp, 16 predicted proteins | sample 1637691 | NCBI WGS metagenome assembly FSWQ01 (sample SAMEA3914814, study PRJEB12502) | metagenome | biome: forest; material: soil | place: USA | collected 2011-09-16 | depth 0.1 m | reverse complement strand
CGAGGGCGGCTCCGGCGCAATGGTCACGATCCAACAGGGCAAATTCAAGCCCATCAAGTTCGCGGACATGCTCGACCCAGAAACCGGCCGCACCCGCGTACGCATGGTCGACGTGGACACGGAGTATTACAAAATCGCGCGCCGCTACATGCTGCGGCTACGCCGTGATGACTTCACGGACGCCGCCGAGATCCAGAAGTACGCCAGCGTCGCCAAGACCACGCCCGAGAAATTTCGCGAGCAGCTCGAGTCCCTGGTCAAGGACGAGCCCCCGCCCCTAGCCTTCGAGTTCTGACAGGAATAAAAGCGAGCCCGCGGCGCTTTTTGGACTGCCGCGAGGCGCATGCGAATTTCCGGAAAACTGACGCTGGGCATGATCGCCGGCATCGTGGCCATCTTGGCCATCTCCAGCTACCTCACCGTCAACCGTGAGGTCGAGCTGTTCGAGACGGACATGGCGCGCGATCACGAGCTGTTCGCACAAGCCGTCGCGTCGTCCATGGCGCGCGTCTGGCGCGCGGACGGCCGAGCCCACGCCCTTGGTCTGCTGCAACAGCTCGAGGCGGGCGAAGGCTCGGTGCGCGTGCGCTTCGTGCCCAGGGACGTGAACCCGAACGACCCGCGCATCGATCAAGCCGCGCTGGACCGAGTGCGTCAGGGCGGCGCCGCCCTGCACGACAAGCTCGAAGGCCCGGAGCCGAAGCTGTACAGCTACGCCGCCGTGCACCTTGGCGACGAAACACCAGGCGTGCTGGAGGTGTCTGAGTCGCTCGAACCGCGGGACGCGTACGTGCGCTCGACCGTCCTCCGCGCGGCGATCACCGCGTTGTGCTTGGGCCTGGTGTGCGCGGCGCTCACTTTTGCCTTGGGCAGCAGCATCGTGGGTCGCCCGGTGCGGGCGCTGGTCGACCAAGCCCGCCGCATCGGCGCGGGTGATTTGGGCATTCGGCTGGATTTGCGGCAGCACGACGAAATCGCCGAGCTGGGCCGCGAAATGAACGCCATGAGCAGCAAGTTGTCGGACGCGAACGCGCGGCTCGTCGCAGAAACCGCCGCGCGCGTGCATGCGCTGGAACAACTTCGGCATGCCGATCGTCTAGTGACCGTCGGCAAGCTCGCCTCCGGTATTGCCCACGAGCTCGGCACCCCGCTCAACGTGGTCTCCGGCCGCGCCAAGATGATCTCGCAAAACCCCGTCTCCGATGAACCGACGCGCAACAACGCGCGCATCGTGATGGAGCAGAGCGAGCGCATGGCGCAGATCATTCGCCAGCTCTTGGACTTCGCGCGCGCGGGCAAACCCAACAAATCCTCGATTGATTTGCGACATCTGTCGTCCAGCACGCTGTCCTTGCTGCGACCCATCGCAGAAAAACGTCGCGTAACGCTACACTTCGAGGCCAGCGAGCCGGTGTCGGAAGCGGTGGTCGATGCCGCTCAGTTGCAACAAGTCGTCACCAATCTAGTGGTCAATGCCGTGCAGGCCAGCCCGGAAGGCAGCACGGTGGAGGTCGGGCTACGCAACTCTCGGCAGAACCACCGCATCAGCGGTGAAGTGGGGCCGGAGCTGGAGCGCGGTTTCGTGTGCATCACGGTCAGCGACCGCGGTGTCGGCATGACGGAAGAAACCTTGGAGCGCATTTTCGAGCCTTTCTTTACGACCAAAGATGTCGGGGAAGGCACGGGTCTCGGGCTTGCCGTAGCCTACGGTATCGTGCAAGAGCACGGGGGCTTCATCACCGTCGAAAGCAAGCTCGCAGAAGGCAGTCGTTTCGAAGTGTATCTCCCGATCCCGGATCCCCAATGAAGGCCAAAGTACTCATCGTCGACGACGACACCAGCATGTGCGAGCTGCTCGCAGATGGCCTGTCGCAACACGGCTATGAAGCCAGCTGGCGCGCCTCGCCACATGAAGCGCTCGCCGAAATCGCGCTGCGCAATTTCGACGTCGTGTTGACCGATATCAACATGCGCGACATGAACGGGCTGGAGCTCTGCCAGAAGGCCACGGAGGCCCATCCTGAACTACCGGTGATTGTCATCACTGCGTTCGGCAGCTTGGAAACAGCCGTGCAAGCCATTCGCGTTGGCGCGTATGACTTCATCACCAAGCCCTTCGATATCGACGTGGTGGCCATTGCCATCGAGCGCGCAGTGAAACACAGCGTGCTCACCCGTGAGGTCCAGCGGCTGCAAAAAGCGGTCGATGAATCGCGCCGCTTCGACGAGCTGCTGGGCGCGAGCCCCGCCATGAAAGAGGTATATGACCTCTTGGAGCGCGTCGCGGAATCCGAATCCACGGTTTTGGTCAGTGGCGAAAGCGGCACCGGCAAAGAGCTGGTCGCACGCGCCCTGCACCGACGCAGCAAGCGCGCCGGCGGGTCCTTCGTGGCCATCAACTGCGCCGCCATGCCCGAGCAGCTGCTGGAGAGCGAGTTATTCGGGCACACCAAAGGCGCCTTCACGGACGCCCGCACCGCGCGCCCCGGGCTCTTCGTGCAAGCCAAAGGCGGCACCATTTTCCTCGATGAAATCGGGGATATGCCGCTTGGTCTTCAGCCCAAGCTGCTGCGCGCGCTGCAGGAGCGCACCGTGCGCCCCGTGGGTGGTGACGTAGAGATCCCGATTGACGTGCGCGTCGTGGCCGCCAGCAATCGCGACCTCGAGACCGCCATCGAGGAGCGTAAGTTCCGGGAAGATTTGTACTATCGGATCAACGTGATCCACGTGGAGCTACCTCCGCTACGCGCGCGCGGTGCGGACGTGCTGCTGCTCGCCAAGCACTACCTGGAGCACTTCGCTGCGCAATCTCAGAAGGACGTGCGCATGCTCGATCCAGAAGCAGCGGAAAAGCTGTCCGCGTACGCCTGGCCCGGCAACGTGCGAGAGCTGGCCAATTGCATGGAGCGCGCGGTCGCCCTGACCCGCGGCGAAGCGGTCACAATCGCGGATTTGCCCGAGAAAATTCGCAATTATCGCACGTCTCACGTGCTCGTCGCCGCCACGGACCCAAGCGAGCTCGTGCCGCTCGAAGAGGTGGAGAAGCGCTACATCTTGCGCGTTCTGGAAGCAGTCGGCGGCAACAAGACCCTAGCCGCGCAGGTGCTGGGCTTGGACCGCAAGACCCTGTACCGCAAGCTGGACCGCTACGGCTCTGAACGCGCCGTAAGCTGACGCTCTCGCCCGCGCAGCGCGCTCGTGCGCACCTCGCGGCGAGTCATAAGAGCGACCCATTTTGCCTCACGCGGGGCAAAACCTACACGGCAGTTAAGGACGCGACCACGCGTCTGCGGCGCGAATGCGCGAGCAATGTCTGATGGCGTGTTTCCTGCTGGAAGCATGGAGGAAGCATTTCACGAAACGAGGCTGGCTTAGCCTCGGTCGGCGAAAGGACAGTCCCCATGAGCTCAGTCGAGGCGATCGGAACCGCAGACTCTCAGGTCACTCCGACAGCAAAAGCCCGGTTGTTGCTGGCCGAAGACGACTTCGAGCTGCGGGAGCTGCTCGCCTGCGTGCTGCGCGCAGATGGCCATGAAGTCGTCGAAGCACGTGACGGCAACGAGCTGTGGTCCTTGTTGCATGAGGGGGATCCCGGCGGACACGACTCCTTCGCGTTGGTGGTTTCGGACGTGCGCATGCCGGGCCTCACCGCCTTTGACGTGCTGAGCAAGCTGCAGCATTCGCTCAATGATATTCCGGTCATTTTGATCACCGCGTTCGGTGATCGAACCACGCACCTGCGGGCACTGCGCCTAGGCGCGAGCCGTGTGTTCGACAAGCCGTTCGACTGCGATGATCTGCGCACCGCCGTGCACGAAACGTTGAGTCAGCGCCAGCAAGCACGCCGCGCTTCCTGATCAGGGCGCGGTGGGCGGTTCTTCATCCGGCTCGTCCGGCCCTTCCGGGTCGCTGACGGGTGCCGGAGGCGCGCCGTAGTCCGGCACGTCAACGGTCTTGCCGGCGGGCTTCTTTTTGCGAAACTTGGCGTGGCACACGCGGTGCGCCAAATCATCCACTTGCGCCACGGGCAGCGTCGGGGGCGTGAGAAACGGCGGCTGCGCAAAATCGAAGACATCGTACGGCACGGCTGAATTCGCGTCGCGCGCGCTCAGCGCGGGTAAACCAAAGCGCACCTGCACCAGGCGCGTGAGCGAAGTGTGGCTGTACACCTGATGCGAGACGTAGTGCGCCTTCGCGAACGGTGACACCACGATGAACGGCACACGCATACCCAGGCGGTCGAAGCGCCCGCGCACGTGCCGCTTCTCCAACAGCGGATCGATGCCATCCGGTGCGCAAGCAGGCGGCGGCGGCACGTGATCGAAGAAGCCACCAGGCTCGTCGTACATGATGAACAGCGCGGAATGCGCCCAGGCCGGGCTCTTCATCAGCGCATCAATCACGTGCGACACGAACTCCTGACCGAGTTGAATGTCCGAGGGCGGGTGCTCGTCCGTGGCATCAGGCCCGCCGTACGTGGACTCGATCCAAACATACGCGGGCAGCGTGTTCTTCTTCGCGTCCTCGAAGAAGCCGTCAATGTCCTTGAAGTGATCGCCTTTTTCTTCGTGCAAATGCCGAAAGATCTTCTCTTCGAAGGTCATGCCGCCGGAGTACACGACCCATTCCACCCCCTTTTCCGAGAGCTGATGGAACAAGGAAGGCTGGTCCGGTCCCGGCGGCGGCGCCGTGTTGCCAATGTGCCCGAACGTGGAGGCCGAATGATAAAACATCCGGTTCGGCCAGGTGGGCCCAAGGATAGAAGCGAAGTAACGGTCGCCGATGGCGAAGGTGTTGGCGAGCGCGTAATAATACGGAAGGTCGGTCTCGTCGTAGTAGCCAAGCGCGCGTTCACCGTGCGGGTTACTGGTATCGATGAAGCCGTCCATCTTCCCGTCGTCGAATTGGGCGTGCGCGGAGTTCCAGTCGTGGCGCGTGTCTTTGCCGCACAGCGCCGGCGCGTGAAACATTTTCACGTCCGCGTGCTTCTTCGTATCGGGATTGTGAAAGTCAGCCGGCGCAACGTCCGCGCCAGGCTGGCCGAACTTGGGCAGGTTCTGAAAATATTGGTCGAAGGAGCGATTCTCCTGCATCACCATCACGAAGTGATCGATGGGAATGCGCTGCCCGATCGGCTCGTCGGCGCCCGAAGTTTGCTCGGGCGTCGCTCCGGCCTTGAAGGTGCAGGTGTCTCGTTGAGCCCGCATCGTCGGCGGCACCAACGCAACGCCACTTGGGGTCTTGGGCACGGGTTGCAACGGCGGCAAACCGACAACGGCCGAGGGGGCGTGCAGGGGCGCGCTCGGTTTCGGCGCGGGCCGGTGTTTGCAGCCCGCGGCCAAAAGCGCCGGCACCAACAGCCCTAGCAGACAGCGCCAACGCAGCGATTTTACGGGAAACATCCTCAAAGGGGTCGGCTCACGAAACCTGGCGGCAAAACTCGGCTTGCTCACTGTACGCCCCGCCGCACGGGCTCGCGCATTATTTGCTCACGTCGCAGCGCCTGTGTCAGGTTCCGATCCAAGGAGCTCCAATGAAGACCTTTTTCGCTCGTGCCGTCGTCGCCCTGAGCCTCGTTTCGCTGCCCGCCTCCGCTCTCGCAGCGTCGAAGGCCAAGCATCACCACCACGCTGACACCAGCGCCCCGGCCGACGCCGACGCTATCCCGGCAGAAAAGCCGGCCCCCAAGCACCACCACCACAGCCACAAAACGTCGGCCAAGAACGACAAGGTGGAGAAGTCCGGCGAAAAGACCAAAGCGGTGGCCAGCTCCGGCCACCACTCGCACAAGGCGCCCGTCGCCTCCAAGTCCGTCCCGGCCGAACCGCTGCACTGAACGCACCTCGCGGCACGCGAGGCAAAACAGCAAAGGCCGGCTAGCTCAACGAGCTAACCGGCCTCTTGTTTTTTGATGGTCACGCGCCAAGTCGCGCAGCGGCGCAGCCTTCGGCGTCCCTGCTCGAAGCACTCCACTCGCGCAAGAATTGCTTGACGACGTCGAGCAGCTCGACAGCAATAGCAGGCGTGTCGGCGTCGCTAGCCATTGATCCGCGCACGTTCTTGGAGAACTTCGACGCGCGTGCGTTCTACGTCGAGCATCAGCTAGCCCAGCACCCGCTGCTGCAGCTGCCGGCGATCGCCGCGTTGTCAGAACGCCTACCGAAATCGCTCCTGGAGTGGAACGCCGAGCAAGACGGCGCGTTCACTCAACCCGACCGGCTGAAGCCCCATCACCTGTCTTGCGCGGACACCATCCTGAGCTTGGAAGAACAGCCCGCGCGCGTGCTGCTGCTGCAAATCGAGAACGACCCGCCGTACAAGCGGCTGATGGATGAGCTGCTGGACGCCATTGCGCCGTTCTCTGAGCAACGCCGCCCCGGTATGTGGCAACGCCAAGCGTTTCTATTCCTGAGCTCGCGCGCGGCGTTCACGCCCTTTCACTTCGACCCGGACTACAACTTCTTGCTCCAAGTCCGCGGCCACAAAACCATTCACATGTGGGATCCGGCAAACCGCTTCGTGCTGCCAGCCGCTGCCCTCGACAACTACTACGCCGGCATCGGCGTCGACCCGAACCACGCGCAGTACGCCAACCGCGCTCAGCAATACCGAGACGAGTTCCTAGCGAGCGCCTGGCACCTGCCCATGAAGGCCGGGCAAGGCGTGCATTTCCCCCTGCACGCGCCCCACGCCGTCACCACGGAGAGCGACGTCTCCGTGTCACTGAGCATCACCTTCCGCACCCGCCGCTCGCAAGCGAACGCCATGGTGCACGGCGCCAACGGCCACGTGCGCCGGCTCGGCATCGTCCCCCCCGCCCCCGGCGCCTCAAAACTCTGGGACACCGTCGCCAGCGTCGGCTATCGCGGCGTGCGCAAGACCGCGAGCCTGGCCAAACGCATGCTGCCCGGGTCGCGCTAGCGCACCGCTGAACGGCTCTAGAGGAACCCGCCCTGCACCGCCCAAAACGGTGTATCCGGGATCGTGCAGGTAATCGTCGCGTTGCCCGGCGCCGCCCAAGTGATGGTGCCCCCGATCAAGCGCGCGACAAAAGCCCGTCCGACTGGGTCAACTTGAGAAAACACCGCCGTTCCACTCAGGATCACGTCTTGGCTACCGGGCGGCGGTGGCAGTGAAGCGAACGGGATCTGAACCGGTTGATTCAACCGCATTGGCAGGCTCCCAAATGGAATCACGCTCGAGTACGCCGTCTTACCGGACAGATCGTAACACTCGACGACGTTGTAACTCCCCGGCCCCTCCGCTCCGGTTAGCGACCCTCCGATTTTGCACGGCAGCGCTAAGCGCGGGGGCGCTGTCGCGCCCGCGCAGTCCATCGGCAGCTCCGTGGGCAAGCCGGTGGCATCGATCGGTCCAACGCCGGGCGTCGAGCCGCCCGCGCTCGAACCCGCGACTCCAATACTCGAGCCCCCCGCACTGTAACCCGCGCCTCCGGTACTCGGTGCTCCCGCCGTACCGGCGCGGCCCTGGTCCTCAGCTCTGCCGCCGCACCCCAACGCGAGCACGAGGAAAACCAGCGGCAACGTCCTGCGAGTCTTCCCCCTGATCATCGCCGACTAGATTAGCGCAGCGCCTCACCCCGAACTACCCGCCCGGAGTACCAGCAGCGTTTCCCCGGGGCTCGTCAATCACGAAACCCCTTGTTTTCTCGGAGCGGGACATCGGGTTCGAACCGACGACCTCAAGCTTGGGAAGCTCGTGCTCTACCAACTGAGCTAGTCCCGCAACAGCCCGGACCATAGCTGTTTTGGGCGGCGATGCGAGCGAAAAAGTCCCGGAATGCGCGGGTTTCGGCTGGATTGGCGGAAACCGACGGCGGAAACGCCGGGCGGCCGCCGCGCCCCTTTTCCGGGCGGTCAGCCAAGCTCGGTGTGTCGATTCGTGTCCGGTGGCTTATGCGGCCCCGGCCTGCGTCGTTTTTAGCAACTGCGATGAACCGTTCGAGTCCAGGCTACGGCAACGGCGTCGTCGAGCTCGATGATGAGCAAGGCGACCTCGACCCGCAGCAGCTGAAGCAGAGCCTGCTGGAGCTGTTTCGGTCGCCCAACTACGCGCCGCCCCTACTGCCAGCCGTGGCCATTGAGTTGCTCGCGCTGACGCAGAAGCGTGACGCCAGCATTGCAGACGTCGTGAATTTGCTCGGCACCGATCCGATCTTGGCGGGCGAAGTGCTGAAGGTCGCGCAGAGCGCGTTGTATTCGGGCGGCAAGCCGCTGCACACCTTGGACGAGGCCGTGGTGCGCTTGGGCATGCTGCGTGTGTCCGAGATCTTCCTGCGCGTCTCGATGGAAAATAAAGTCTTTCGCGCGCCAGGCTACGCGCAAGAGATGGATATGCTGCGCCGTCACTCGGCGTTCACGGCAGAAGCAGCGCGCGTCGTCAGCCAACGCACGTTCGGCTTGAACGAGCACGTCTTCCTGTGCGGCCTGCTCCATGACGTGGGCATTGCGGCTTGTATCTTGGCGCTGAGCGGCCCGCTGAAGGACCTCGCTCCGCATGGCTTCGCGCTCGCGTGGCCGGTGGTGCGCGACATTCACGAGGCTTGCTCGGAGCTCCTGGTGCGCACCTGGGGCTTGCCGCCGGAAGTTTCACTCGTGCTGCGCCTGCATCACGATCCGGTAGTCGATGGCCGCGTGCACCCACTGGCAGCGGCCGTGAGGCTCGCGGATTGCTTCGCAGACAAACTGGGCGCGGGCTTTCACAGCGACGGACGCCCCGAGCACCTGCAAGAGAGTGCCAAGCAACTGCGCCTGGGCGCGCCTGAGTTTGCGTCGCTCGAGAAGGCCATCACCGACCTTGCCGCAAAGATGCTGCCCGCTGCGCCGCCGGCCTCCAGCGCGCGCTCGCAGATGCAGCCCGCTGCATCGAGTCGCTCACAAGCCCAGCTGCCCGCCGTGGCGAGCCGCTCGCAAGCCCAGCTGCCCGCGGTGTCCTCCCGTTCTCGCGCAGACTTGCCCGCAGTGGCGTCCCCGCATGCGCGTTCGCAAGCGAATCTGCCTGCGGTGCCCTCCCGTTCTCGCGTCGATCTACCCGCTGTCGCCGCGCCGAATTCGCGCTCCCAGGCCGACCTGCCCGCGGTCGCGACCAACCCGCGCCGCCGCCCTTGACCCGCCCGCCGGCTGCCGGTAGTGAAGGCCCGGCAATGAAGGTCGCGAAAGTTCATTCCAGGTGTGAGTGCCAAGCCCATTTGAGCGCTGAGCTCGACGAGCAGCGCGTGGCGCTGCGTGGCTGGGCAGTGGATGCGCGCAAGCTCGAGCTGCCCGCCCCCGCCAACAGCATCGGCTCCGAACGTGAGCGCTTCGACGTCGGCTGGGCGTGCCCCTTCTGCACGCGCAATACGCTGCGCTCGTTCACTGCGTCGGCCCTCGCGTTCCGCGAAGTCGAAGCGAAAAAAGCGGGCTGAGCCTCAGCTCAGGGCGGCGCTTACGCCGCCCTGTTCAAGGCCAAGCGCTCGATCACCGAGCGAAGCGCCTGCGAGCGCCCGATGTCGTGCGCGCGTTGCCGAAAGAACAGCGCCTGACCGTACGCGCGCTCCGCCTCTGCTAGGCGATTGGCCTTCACGCATGCGGCGCCATACAGCGCCCACACCTTCGGGTTCGACTCCGCAAGCAACGCGGCCTCGCGCAGCGCGACCATCGCCTGCCGGCGCTCCCCACGCTGCTGCGCGCGACGCGCGCGGCTGAGCAGCAGTTCGGTGCGTGACGGAAAGCCAGGAGGGTCTGAAGGATGGTTCATCGCGTTCTTGAACCGAAACATTGCTAGAGCCGTGCCACATTTTTGGCGCACGAAACCTACACGCGGTTAGGGCCTGATTCTGCGTGCGTTCGCGCACTTAGCCGTCAGCCGCCAGCGGAACGTGAGACCCAGCTGTGGCAGCGCAGTCGCGGTGGCCGGCGAATGCCTCAAAAAGCGTCAAGGTTACGTCACAACGTCTCGAAGCTGCATGTCAGGAACCTGGCGCGCGCAATGCTTCACGCGCGCCCAGCCCCAGCGCTAGCACCAGCAGCGCGCCCGCGAAGACACTCAAGCGCAGGCCGATCACTTCCAGCACTTCACCCGTTGCAGCGGCATAAATCGGATCGATGAGCGCGACCAAGATCGCCGCGCCGAGCAACGCAAACGCAGGGCGCAAGCGACGCGACAACGGGCGCTCTTCATACTGACTGAGATCGAGCTTGGCGATGGCGGCTGCCGGCAGCGCGGTGGATGCGGGCGCCAGCGGCGGCACCGATGCACGCGGGACACGCGCGCCGCTGTTCGTGGCCAGCTCCAAGTCCGAGCTTGGCGGCGGCGCCAATACGCCGCTCACGGGCGGCCGCGATTCCCGCACCGCGGACAGCGTGCCCGACAAGCTACGCGGCGGAGGCGTGCTCGGCCGTTGCGCGGGCGCTTGCACGGCCGCCATGCGCGGCGAGCTGACCGAGCGAATCGAGATCGGCTCGTCCGACGGCAGATCCAAATCCAAAGAGGCGCCACCTTCAACGGGTGCGTCGTCCAGATCCAGCAGCGTGGGTGGCGCCAAAATGGCGCGTTCGATTGGTCGGGCGCCGCTCGGACGGCGCGCAACCGAAGGCGGAGCCAGCTCCAGATCCGGCACGAAATGCTCGCCAGAGCCCTGGGAACGCACGGGAGCGGCCTGAGTGACCCGCGAATCCGCCGCGATGCGCTGCTTACCGGACGAGCTGCGCGGCGCGCTCAGCGGGTCGAACTCCAGGTCCGCCGCGAGCGCTTGCTCGATGCCGGGATTCGCGATCGGAATGCGCGGCACGGAGGCAACCGGCGGCCGCGACGCAAGCTCGACGAGCTCGATGCGTGGCGCGCGGCCGTCCTCCGAGCGCGCGTCGCGCGACGCACCCCTGCCTCGCTCGGCCTCCGGCACTTGCAGCGCCGCAGTCAGCTCGTTCCAGAACACTCCCGCGTCGCGTTGCCGCGCGCGCGGATCCAGCGCGAGCGCGCGTGCGAACACGGCTTCCACCGCGTCCGACACTTCCACGCCTTCTTGGCGCGGCGTGGGCCGCCGCGCCGCGTCCAGCGCGATGCCCATCATGGCCTGTGGATCGCCCTCGATGATTGGGCGCGCCGCCAGGGTTTCCACGATGCTGAGCGCCAGGCCCCAAACGTCCGTCCACGGTCCGGTCTGTCCGTAGTGGCGCGGCGCCCACTGCTCCGGAGCGCCATACGCGGGGGTGAATGCAGTCGGCGCATTGGCGTCTTGGCTCATCCGCCCGGCGACTTGTGAGGCTGCGCTCCTCACCTTGCCGATCCCGAAATCCAGCAACTTCACCACTTCCTCGCCAGCGACTTGGGCGATGAAAATGTTCTCTGGTTTCAGGTCGCGATGCACGACCGAGATCGCACCCTCAGGGCCAGTGAAGTTGTGGGCGCGCTCCAAGGCGCGCGCTACGGGCGTGAGTAGACGCACGAGCTTGCGCAGCGGGACCGCCGTTTGCCCGGCCGCCACGCGTTGTTGGATCAACGCGTCCAGCGTGAGGCCGTCCAGCCACTCCATCACGATGTACGGCACGAAGCGACCATCAGCCGCCGCGAAGGCATCCACGTGCAGCGGGCGAACCACGGTCGGCAAGCTCGCGGATAGCCGAAACAAGAGCTCTGCCTCGGCGCGAAACAACTCCAGGAATTCCGCGCGCTGAGCAGGGTTTTGTTGCGGAACCTTGAGCAGCTTGAGGGCTACGGGCGCGCGGAACCCACCGTGGTGTGCGCGGTACACGACGCCGAAGCCACCTTCGGCCACCACGCGCTCGACCTGGTAGGCACCGGCAATCACGGTGCCTACGATTCCGAATACATCCTCCGCCATCGCTCGTTTCCGAACATCAGGCTATCAGAAAGGTCCACCGAACGAGCCCGAATGTCCGGCGAGCGCGACAAATACCCAGCGAATATCCTCAGTTTTGGTCGATGGCGACGCCGAGCTGCCGGCGCAACTTGAAGTAACGCTCACTGGCGGCGAACCCGAGCAGATCCTTGCCCAACTCGCCATCCGGGCCTTCTTCTTGGGCCAGCACCGAAAGCGCGGTCGCGATGTCGTTGCTCAGCACGAAGCCGGCGCGACAGGCGGTTTTTTCCGTGGCGCTGCTCCAACGCTGCAAGTTGGTGCGGCCGCCTTCCTCCACGAAACGCAGAAAACAACCACGGAGTGCGTCTACATGCGGGGCCTCCAACATCGGTTGAATGGCTTGTGCAATCGGTGCCACGCGGCGCTTCATGTCTTCGGCAATCGGCAAGCCCGGGTTGCCGATCGTGAGCGCGGCCAAGAACAAGTCCTCGAGATCCGGCACCGCCGTGAACAGCAACTTCACGAAGTGTTCCTGGCGGTACCAAGACAAATGCCGACCCACCAGAAACGCGTGCTCGAGCTGCGTGCGGCCGGACAGCACCTGCTTACCGACCGCCGTGAACGGCGGCACGCCGGGAATCAGCGCGTAGCCGGAGTCACGGTCTTTCTCGAGGTAAATGGGCGGCGCGGCCAAGCCCAAGATGGCCGCCGCCCAGGGCAACGCACGCACCGCGGTGATCGTTGCTTTGGCCGGGTCCTGGCGCGCGCTCGGATCGGGCTGATGCAGCTTCTTGTCCCGGCGCAGCGCAGTCACACGTCCGACCAACACCGCCGGCGCAATCAATGAAAAGATCTGGCCCGTGAGCACCTCTTCCTCCGGGTGAAAGAGCAGATCCGTCCAGGCGTTGGCAGACACGCTGGCGCGCGGAGCAATCAGGGTTTGGGCTCTGTATTTCTCGGCCAGCGCGCGCTCTTCGGGGTTCGCGGCGTTCAGCGCGCACAGCACCTGCGCCACGCAGAAGCGACGGTCGTGCTCCTCGCGGGCCGCGTACACGCGGCTCAGCGCGCGATACGCATCCGGGTTCTTCGGGTCGCGTCGCACGCGGCGCCAGATTTCTTCCGGGTCCTCGCCTGCGTCCTGCGCGGCGCTCTCGACCTCGGACAAATCGACTTCGACGTTGATCGAGGCTTGTGCGCGGCGCAGCTCGGATTCGAGCTCTTTGACGCGCGCTTCCAGTTGCTCGATGCGCTTGAGCAACAGCGTGCGCCCCGCGTCACCGTCGGCCTCTACGCGCAGCGGTGACAGTGACGGCGCGGACTCCTCGTACTGCTCGACGATCTGCACCCGGTGCCGAGTCTGGTAAGCCGCAACCATGGCCTGTTCCAGACGCAGTAGCCGCTGCGGGTCCAGGCCCAAGTTGTCGGCCGCTTTTTCCAAACGAGCGCGTTCTTCGGGCGTGATCACGCCGTCGGCGAGCGCTTCCGCGAATAGCTCCTCGTACTGGGTTTCGAGCGGTCCGAGCCCGAACCCGCCGGACACTTCACCTGCTACGAAACCTGCGCCATGCTCGAACCCGCCCACGCTGCCGGTACTCATTCCGTTACCTCCGTAAGAATGCCCACTTTCCTACCCTTTTCTCGCGCGGTAAAGGCGCCTCCAGGAAGCCTTGCAGTTTGTGGCCTGATGCTGTGTGTGAGCTGCGTCAGCCGCGGGGCCTCTCGCGCTTCAGAAGGGCCGCCCACCGGTCCAATTCGCGCGCCGGACAGCGCCTCAACAGCGCAAGTCGCGCTCGAGCCAAGCGTCATGGATGCAGGCGCAGCCCCCAACACCGACGCCGCCGCTCCCACCGCAGTGGCCGCGCTCACGCTCGAGCTCGAGCTGCCCTACCCGGTCGATGCGCGTCCGCGCAGCTCGAACCCACTACAAGCCGCGGCGGACGACGAAGCGCTTGCACGCTGGAACGTCGGCGGGAGCGCCGACCCCAGCTACCCCTCGAGCCAAGCCTCGTACCACCCCGGCACGCGCGTCGTCGTGGATACGCGCCTGGCGAAGATCCGCCCGGGCGCCAAGCGCCGCCCCGTGCCTCAACACGGCCTCACTCCCGAGCGCGTGCAAGCGCAAGCCCGCGCGCATGGCTATTGGCCGTTTCGCTTGTGCTTCGAGGCCGGTCAACGCGAAGGCCAAAAGAAGAGCAGCGGCGGCGAAACGCACGTCGCGTTCACCGTCAACCTGCGCGGCAAGGTCAGCCGCGCCACGTTGCTTGATTCCAAGCTCGAAAGCCCCAGTACCGCGGCCTGCTTGGTGAAAGAAATGGGCCGCATCGAATTCACGCCGCGCCCGCAACGCGTGCTCGGCATGGTGGCCACGATTGCCATCTGGCCGGGTGATGCAGAGTTACCCGCACTACCCGAGCCCGCCGCGGCCGCGCCCAGCAGCGGCGCGTTCGACGCCAATCTGATGCGTGAGCGCGTGGCCAGTAAACGCGCTGAGCTCACGGCCTGCTTTGCCGAAGCACGCCGCGGCGATCCCTCGCTCTGGGGTCGTTTGGCCCTGGCCGCGATCCTGGAAGTGGACGGCAGCGTGCACCAAATCAATGAAGTCGAAAGCCACTTCCCCAACGCGGCGGCCTCGCATTGCGCTCAGGTTTTGTTGGCTGGGCTCAGCTTCCCGAGCGTGAATGGCAAACCATTCACCGTGGTTTTGTCGATGCGTCTCAGCCCGCGCGACCCACAAAAAGAAACGGGCCCGGAGTTCAATCCAGGCCCGCACCTCACGACCGGCGCTGCCGACGATGCCGGCAGCCCAACGGATACGCCCGCTGATTAGGGCGTCGCGGGAGCGCCCGCGGCACCCGGCGCGCCGCCGTCACCGCAATCCAGCGCAACGCTGTCGGTCACGTTCGGGTAGCACAAGCCGTCCGCGCCCAGCGCGGTCTTGAGCTGCTGCTCAGTGGCGTTGGTGCTCCACGCGCGGCACATGTCACCCGGGAACTTGCAGTCGCTCGTGCAAGCGCAGTTCGGACGGCAGATGCCGAGATCCAAGCTACCGAAAGTGTCCGACAGCGCGCCGATGCACAAGCCACCCGGCGCCGGCGTGGCGCCCGCGGAGTACATGCACGGCAGCTCACCGGAGCAGAACTGCACGCACGTACCAGTGGCGGGCGTGACACCCATGTCACTCGTGGTGATGCAGAAGCCTTCACATAGATTCGTCGTTGCTGCCGGATCGCACGCGCTACCGACGGGCAAACCGGACGGCTTGGTCTTGCTGCACAACCCGCTGCCTGGATCGCAAAACAGGCCGGTGCCGCACTCAGCGTCCGCGCGGCACAGTGGCACGCAGAACGTGGCCGTGTCCGAAAGCGCAGCGCACGCCATGTCTGGACGGCCCTGGCACTTGGCATTGAGATCCGCCGGCTCGCCTTGCTCGCACGTTTGGAGGCAATAACCTGCCGGCGCGGCCGCCGTGCCGAAGTTGACGCAGCCCGCGCCGTCGCAATCAGCGTCGCTCGTACACGCGGACGTGCACAAACCGTTCGAAGGGCTGTTGCCACCGAGCTTGCCGCCGTCTGACGTTAGGCAGACCAGGCCAGTCCCGCAATCCGCATCCGCGCCGCACGGGATGCCGAGCATTGCCGGGCCGGGGTTGGTGCTGGTGCCGCCAGCAGCGCCTGCGCGCCCGGTGGCGCCCGCCCTGCCAACGAGCCCGCCGCCCGCAGCGCCGCCGTTGCCGATGAGCCCACCGCCTGCGGCGCCGGCGCTGCCTCCTCCCGTCGCCTCGTCACTGCCACAGCTCGCGGTGGCGGCGATCGTACCGACCGATACCAGCAGCAGACTAAACCAGGTGCGCGCTTTGATCACCGAAGCCTCCTCGAAGGGCGCCGCAGAGCGGCAAAGGGAAAATTACTCGACAAGGTTTCACCCGAACACATCAGCAGTGCAAGGCTAAAGTCATGTGTTACGTGGCCGGATCGCACGCAAATCGGGTCAGTTATTGTAGCCCTGGCTACGCAAGGCGCGAGTAGCGCGAGTGCGCTTCACGTGTGCACTCCAAAAGAGTGCCTTCACGAGCCGCAATACAGGCGGGCTTGGCTGGGCAGACCGCATCATTCGTGCACGACGAGCAACGTTGGCGCGCCCAATGCAGGCTGCCAGCGCACCGCGTGCCAACCTGGCGGTAGGCTCGGCTCGCTGAAATCGAACAGCCATTTGCCGTCGATTGGCGAAACATTGATGCAGCCGCCGCTTTGCAAATTCCCCCAGTTATTGTGCCAATAAGCGGTGTGAATCGCGTACGGCTTGAGGAAGTTTTGTGTCCAGGGCACCTCCGAGTGCACGTACTCGCCGGGCGCTTGCATCGTAACAGTGGCGAGTTTGCCCGATATCGGAAACGTGCCCAACGGAGTCGCGGCTAGCTCCAGTGTGTTTTTCCCTTCCTGCGGGATTCCGCCACGCCCCGGTGAGATGAGGGTCGCGTAAACCGGTCGCGTGCCCTCGTACGCCAAGAGCCAGCCACCCAGCACGCTCGCCTCGATCCAGGAATGACGCGCGTTTTTGGGCGCCAAGCCCGTGTGATCCTCGCTGCCCACGCGGGCGCCCCAGGGTGTCACGGAACGCGGCGTGGGTAACACCGCGTCTTGCTCACGCACCCAGTCATCACCCTGAAGAGTGACGAAGTAACGCTCGCCGTGTTGGATCTGGATCTGTGAGCCGAGCGCCACCACTGACTGCAGCGCAAACGTGTCCGCGCTCTTCGTCAGCTTGCCGGCTTCATCCCGGCGATATTTGAATTTCCCCGCTTGGCGAAAGAACGCCAGCGGCAACTTCCAAGCGTCGCCCAGCGTGACGCCATGAAAAGAGATCTCAGGGTAAAGCTTCACCTGCTCTTTTTTGAGCCAAAGCAAGTCCGCGCTGAGCAGCCAAGCCTGCCCGTCCACCGTCTCTTCGTCCGCATAAGCAACGGTAGAAAGCGGCAGCACGTGCCGACGCGGCTCGTGAAAGAAGGCCGGCAGGGTGGGCCAATGTCGAGTCGACGCAGGCAAATCAGCATGTAGCTCGACGCCCATCGACTCCGCGTAGCGGTGCGGCATCGGCTGGTCGAGCCGTGGCGCGAAGCCTGACACCGCTTTGAACTCCGCATCGTCCGACGCCAGCGTTGCCTGCTTGCCATCCACGCACACGAACCCGTTCGGCTGAACCGCATAGAACGTCGCGCAACCAGGCCCTCCCACCGGCTTTTCATCCCGCAACTCAACCGAAGCCCCGAACCACAAAAACCCAATCCAATCCGCATTCACGTCCGCCCGCGGCCGCACGAACACGAAGCGATTCTTGATGTAGACGCGCGGCTTCGCTGGCGCGAGCACAGGCTCTGGCCCAGCAACCGGCGGCGCAGGCTTGGTCGACGCCACAGGCGCGGCCGCGCTTGCAGACGCACTCGTTCGCACAGCGGACCCGGAAGCCGTCGTGCGTGGCTGACAGCTCGCCAGTAACGTTGCGACGAGCCAGGCCGCCGGCAGCAGGGTTACACGCACCGCGCCAGCATAGCGCAGACCCGCTACGGGGAACGCCGCCTAGTTCGTGACGGTGGTCGCGCTAAACGTGTAGTGATGACCGGTCCCGGTGACCGCGCTCACTCGGGTGAACCGCTTGCCGTCGAGCTCAATCGACAACGATATGGGCAACGTCGGATCCGTCACCGCAACAGGGCCGACGACAAGCGGCCCAGCGCTGCTGACACGTTGCATCTCGGTGTTGAAAAAGGAACCGAGATCCCCCGATAAACCGCCCAGAACGTAATCCAACCTGTAACTGCGCTGCGCGCTGTATTCCCCCGCGTCGGCCTCCTGCACCTGCAACTCGTATCTGTCTCCCCCTGGCGTTTGTTCATCTCCGCGGGTGCGGTTCAGCCACTCGTCTCCATCGGGAATGCGCAACCACGCTAGGGGATACTCGAGCCACGCAGAGGTGCCATGAAAAAGCCCCGTCATGCGCGTGGCATCCGCCGAAATCGTCACGTCCGCCGCGTAGTAAATGTCTTGCGAGTCACCGAAATGAAAGTCGAACTGCGCGCGGTTGCGCTGCGCTAGTCCTCCAATCGAACCGCAAAGGTTCTCCGCAACGTCTGCGTTGTCCGGGCGAGCGCCAACGTCACAGCCGCTCCCCGAAAGCACGCCGTCATTCTGGAACAGCTGCACCCCGACCGGATCCTCGAAGGTGAACAACCCCCACCGGCCCGAGATATCCAGCGTGCTCAGTGCAACGCCCGGTTCGCCAGCAGCCCCAACGCCCGCTTCTCCTCCGGCGGCAGCGGGAGCCGCGCCAGCCGCACCAGCAACCTCATTGCCCGAACCCGCCCCAGCAAGTGCACCACGGCCATCGCTCTGCGCACGCCCACCGCAACCCACGAGCAGCACCGCGCCCAACACCACGCGACTCAGTCCGCTCATCACTCGTCTTTGCATCGAAACACTCACCCCGCCGGTTCTCATGAACCGGCATGTCTCGCATGTCAAAGGGTGGGTCGACAGGGATTCGAACCCTGGACCAATGGATTAAAAATCCACTGCTCTACCAACTGAGCTATCGACCCGCGGGGTCCGCGAGGACCGCGCGTGGGGCGCGTACTTAGCGCGAAGCCGAGCGTTTGCCCACCATTTCTTGAAATTATCGGCGCCGTTTGGGCAGGGTTGGTTG
>FSWQ01001385.1_pt1 | contig 18694 bp, 13 predicted proteins | sample 1637691 | NCBI WGS metagenome assembly FSWQ01 (sample SAMEA3914814, study PRJEB12502) | metagenome | biome: forest; material: soil | place: USA | collected 2011-09-16 | depth 0.1 m | reverse complement strand
CTCGAGCGCGCGCAGCTCGGCGTATAGAGCGTCGTATTCGCGGTCGCTCAACGTCGGATCATCGAGCACGTAGTAGCGGTAGTCGTGCGCGCGGATCTCTTCGACCAGCGCGTCGTGACGCTTTTTGGGGGCGCTTCTGGCGGTGCCGGACACGCGCCGGAATTTGCCAAAGAAGCCGCGCGCCCGCCTCAGTTTTCGTGCCGCCTTGGCAAAGTTATTCTACTGTCCCGGCGCCCAATGCCAGCCAAACCCGAACTTGCACAAAGCGAGGCGGAGCGCTTCTTGCGCGAAGGAAGCGGCCCCTGGGCGGACCTGGCCCTCACGCTGCCTTTGTTCATTGGCTACCACCTGGGCGTGGTGTTCCTGCCGGTGCGGAACGCCGCGGACGTCGTCACGCGCGAGCTGACCGAGCTCGCGCAGAACAGCCTGACCACTTACATCGGGCTCACGCTGGGCATCGGCTTGGTCTTCGCGGGCGTACTGATCATGCTCGGCCGTGGGCACACCATGCGTGCTTCGCGCTTCGCATTCGTGGCCGTTGAGGGCGTCGTGTACGCGATCGCGATGCGCCTCGCGGGTCAATACGTCGTGAGCAAGCTCGCGCTCTTGGCCGCGCCGGCACCCGAAGGTCAATTCAGCTCGATCGTGATGTCGCTCGGCGCCGGCTTCTACGAAGAGATCGCGTTTCGCGTGGGCCTGTTCGGGCTCGGCTTGCGTGCGCTGTTCAGCTTGCTCGGGCCGATGCCGCGCTTCAAACGCATGCTGGTCAGCAGCGGCTGGGCGGTGCTGGGCGCTCTGATTTTCAGCGGTTGGCACTACATGGGTGAGTACGGCGAAACCTTCGAGCTGCGCTCATTCGTGTTCCGCGCCGTATGCGGCTTCGCGTTCACCGCGATCTACGCGTTCCGTGGCTTTGCGCCGGCGGTGTGGACGCACACCATCTACGACGCGTGGGTGCTCGTTTTCTAAGCTCGCTCGGCGAGCACGAAGTATTCGACGTTCCCTTTCGGGCCCGGCACGTTGGAATCAGCGCCGCCGAGCACGCTGTAACCGCTGTCGCGAATCGCCGCTAGCACGTGCTCAATCGCGGCACCGCGTACCCCAGGATCTCGAATCACGCCGCGCGTGCGGCGCGCCTCGTCGCGCCCGACCTCGAATTGCGGCTTGATCATCGCCAATAAACGCGCGCCCGGGGTGAGCCAGGAAGTGATCGCGGGCAGCAGCTTTTCCAGGCTGATGAAGGAGGCGTCCACGACGACCCACTCCAGCCGTTCGGCGAACACGTCCACCGTCAGGTGCCGCGCGTTGACGCGATCCATCACCACGACGCGTTCGTCCGTCACGAGCTTGTGTGCCAACTGCCCGTGCCCGACGTCGATCGCGTACACCTTGTGCGCTCCGCGTTGCAGCAAGCAATCCGTGAAGCCGCCGGTGGATGCGCCGACGTCTGCGCACACTGCACCTGTGACTACGCAGCCAAGTGCGTCCAGCGCGCCTTCGAGCTTGTGTCCCCCGCGTGACACGAAGCGTTCGACCTCGCGCACGGTGATCTCGCTCAGCGGGTCGAGCTCAGTGCCGGCCTTCTCGATGCGCCGCTCACCGACGTACACTTTGCCGGCCAGCACGAGCGCCTGAGCCCGGGCTCGCGTCGGGGCGAGCTCTCGTTCCACGAGCAGCACGTCGATGCGACGTTTGGTAGGCACCCGCGGGACCCTAGCGCGGGACTAAGGCAGAAAACGGGTCGCCTCTGACGCGGCGCGTCACAACGAGTTTGCAAGTTGGAAACAATCCAAGCCAGGATGCCGCGCATGAAGAGCGCAAACCACAGCATGTTTCGTTGGGTAATCAGCTGCGCCGGCCTTGCTGGCGTTGGTCTCACGTTCGCGAGTGTTTCGTCCGCGCAAGCGGCCGAGGCCACCGCGACCACAACCACTACGACCACCACCACCCCGGTTACAGCTCCAGCACCCGCGAGTGCGCCCCCCGCTCCCGCTCAAACTGGCATGACGCTGCCCGGCGCCACTCCGGATCCGGCTGCCGACTCCGCCGACCACGCAGGCGTCGTGGGCCACTTCGGCGTTGGCTACATGGGTCGCCGCACCATCGTGACGGACGTCGGTATGGTCGATCCGGTATCCGTGGACGTGCCCGTGATCGGCGTCCGGTATTGGCTCGACCCGCTGATCGGCATCGACGCCGGCTTGGGCATGCTGCTCAGCGCGGGCTCGAACAAAGTAGGCGACGCGAGCACGGACAGCCAGGGTTACACCGCGTTCATCCTGCACGGCGGCGTGCCGTTGGCGCTTGCGGGCTCCAGGCACTTCAGCTTCCAGGTCGTGCCGGAAATGAACATCGGGCTTTCGAGCTCGCAGCGCGCTGCCGGCGGCGACAAGTTGAGCGGCTTTCACTTGGACTTGGGCGCGCGCGCCGGCGGTGAGGTCCAATTCGGTTTCATCGGCATTCCCGAGCTCTCGCTGCAAGCCGGCGTGGGCCTCGCGCTCAGCTACGACCGCGTCAAAGCGACGCCGGCAATGGGCAACGCACTCGTGCAAAGCCGCACCTCGCTCGGTACGTCTTTGGCCGGTAATCCCTGGGACATTTTCACCGGCAACATCTCCGCGCTGTACTACTTCGACTGACGCGCGCGGTTGGCGAAAACACCGGCGCTTAGCTGACGATCGCCAGGCCCGCTGTCGGGCTTGGCGCGCCTTTCAGCGCGGGCGCGCACGGTGCACAGCCACGAAGCATGCGCGTGGATGGGGTTCTGCTGTGTGCTGCTGCGGCCATCACCGGCGGCTTGGCGGCGGTGTACCCCGGCCCGGCGCTGTGCTGCACGCTGTTCGGCTTGCTCGTGTTCCGCTCGGAGCTGTCGCGCCGAGCGTTGCTGTGCGCGGTCGTCGTGTTTGCGCTCGGCGCGCTGCGCGGCGCGCAGCAAATCCGCTCCTTCGAAGCGGCGCGCATTCAAGCGCGTGACGCCATCGGTCCGCCCAGCCGCTGTGATCTCGAAGCGCTCGTCCTGAGCTCCCCCGTGTGGTCGGACGGCACAGCGAGCTTCGTTGCCCAAGTCACGCGCGCGGAGTGCGGGGACCACTCGCTGCCCGTGCCGTTCACCGCTCGGCTCCACGGCGGGCCGGATAGTTTGGCGCGCCAAGACCGTGTGCACGCAATTGCGGATCTGGCTCCGGTGCAGCTGTTTCGCAATCTGGGCACGGCGGATCCCACGCCCGCCGCCGCTCGCCAGGGCATCGTGCTCACGGGCGGTGTGCTCACGCTCGATCTGCTGGAGCGTCACTTCGGCTTACGCACGCTGCTGGATCGCGCGCGTGCGCATGCACGGCAGCGCATCGTGGCCACGTTCGCGCCCGGCGCCGCGGCCATGGCGCGCGCCCTGGTGCTCGGCGAGAGTGATCTGTTGCCCGAAGACGCACTCGCCTTTCAGAAGAGCGGGCTCTCGCACATGTTGGCGGTGAGCGGCACGCACCTGGTGTTCGCGGTGGTTGCATTGGTGGAAGCGCTCAGCTTCGTGCTCGTGCGCATCGAGGTATTGTCCGCGCGCTTCGTCGTGGCGCGCTTCGCGAATCTATGCGGCGTGCCCCTGTCCTTGCTGTATGCGGATTTCGCGGGTGGTGGCGGCTCCGCGTGGCGCGCGGCATTCATGCTCTCGGTCGCCTTCTCGGCGCGTGGCTTGGGGCGAAAACCGCTCACCGTGCGCACTTTTGGCCTATCCACGCTGGTCTTCGCGGCGCTCGACCCACTGTGCGCGTTCGATCTGTCCTTCATGCTCTCGGTGGCCGCGACCTCCGGCCTCATTTGGCTGGGTCGACCGCTGGCCACGCGCTGCGAGCGCATTACGTCGCGGCCAGTGCGCTTCCTTGCGGTCAGCTTCGCGACCACGCTGTCTGCCACCATTCCGTGCGCGCCGCTGCTCGCGCTGTTGGCTTCGGGCGTAACACTGGCGGGTTTGGTCGCGAACGTCCTGGCAGCGCCGCTCGGCGAAACGGTGGCGTTGCCGCTGTGCCTGTCGCACTTGCTGCTCGGCCCGCTGCCAGCGCTCGAACGCGGCGCGGCGTTGGTCGCCTCCGGCGCTCTCTTGATCGTGAAACGCATCGCACACGCCAGTGCCAGCGCGAGTTGGCTTTCGCTCGCGCTGCCGGAGCCAGGCCGCTTTCAGCTGACTCTGTTAGCGGTGTTCGTTTTGGGTTGGGTTGCTCTACGCGGACCAGGTTTCGCTGAGCTGGGCATTCGCCGACGCCACCGGCTGAGCTTCGCTTGGAGCGCCGGCGCGACGCTTGCGTTTTGCGCGCTGGAATTTGCCGCGCGTCGCGCGGGTAAGCCGCGCGGGGTGCTTCGCGCTAGCGCGCTCGACGTTGGTCAGGGGGATTCGAACCTGATCGATTTTCCGAACGGCGCCGCGCTACTGATCGACGGCGGCGGCTTCGTTGGTAGCCCAGTGGACCCGGGAAAGGCCGTGGTCTTGCCGGTGCTTCGCGCGCGCCGTCGCACGCGCTTGGATATCGTCGTGCTCAGCCATCCGCATCCGGATCACTTCACCGGTTTGGCGAGCGCCCTGCCTGAGTTGGACATCGGCGAATTCTGGGACACCGGTCAAGGCGAAGCAGAGGGCGCTGGGCCGCTGTACGCGGAGCTCTTGCGGGCGCTGCGCGCGCGTGGCGTGCCGATTCGTCACCCCGCTGAATTGTGCGGCGTGCCGCGCGCGTTCGGCGGCGCGCTGCTGCGCGTCCTGGCGCCCTGCCCGGCCTTCACGCCGCACCGCGGAGCCAACGACAATTCGATCGTGATTTCGATCGCCTATGGCACGCGGCGCTTCCTGTTCACCGGCGACGCCGAGCACGAAGAGGAAGCGGAGCTGCTGCAGTTGCACCCCGCGGATTTGCGCGCGGACTACCTCAAAGTCGGGCATCACGGCAGCCGAACTTCGACCAGCGAAGCGTTCTTGTCGCTGGTCACGCCAGCGCTGGCCACGCTCTCGTGCGGTGTGCGAAATCGCTTTGGTCACCCGCACTTGCCCACGGTGGAACGGCTCGCGGCGCACGCGGTGCGCACGCTGCGGCTGGACCGCAGCGGCTCGGTCGTGATCACCACGGATGGTCAGTCGTTATCGGCGCGCGCCACGCAGCTGCCGCTGTGAGCGCTTGCCGCGCGCGTGGCTGTACGCGACACTCCGCGCCGTGAGCTTCTTTTCTCCGCCCGAAGTCCGCGAGTTGATCAGCGAAAAGCGCATCGCCGAGCGCGTTTCCGAGTTGGCCGCGCAAATCAGCCGCGAATATGCGGGCCGTTCGCTCGTGCTGCTGTGCGTGCTCAAGGGCAGCTTCGTCTTCGCGGCTGATTTGGCGCGCGCCATCGCGCTCCCGGTGCGCATGGAGTTTCTCGGTGTGCGCAGCTATGGGGACGACACCAAATCCAGCGGCGTGGTGCAGATCACGCAAGATCTGACGCGCCCGGTGGACGGCGAAGACGTCTTGTTGGTCGAAGACATCGTGGATACCGGCCTCACACTGACGTATTTGCGCGAGCAGCTGCGCTCGCGCAATCCGGCGTCGATCAAGGTTGCCGCCCTGCTTCATAAGCCCGCCCGCATCCAGCGCGAGGTCGAGATCGATTACCTGGGCTTCACCATCGACGACGTGTTCGTGGTCGGCTACGGCTTGGACTACGCCGAGCGCTACCGGAATCTGCGCTTCCTGGGTGTGCTCGACCCAACGTACGGCACGTCACAGTGAGCGTGCGCGGCGCCAACGAAGTAGGCGCACGCCCCGCAGCTGCCAACGCGGATGGCGTGGCGCGCGCGAATCCGCGGGGAATTCGCGTGGCGCGCTATTTGCTGGAATTGCGCAGGAGCATGAAGCGAGTCGTTCTGTGTGCGGTGTTCAGCGGGCTCCTGGCCTGCGGCGGCCGGGTGGAAGATCCCAAGTCCGGAAGCGGAGCAGGAGGCGGTGACTCGGCTCCGGTTTCCTCCGCTGGCGGCGGCTCGAAGTCGGGGCCCTCTGATGGTTTGCCGTCGCATGAGCTGGGCGATTGCAAACCCGGCTTCGACCGCGCGAGCCACCCAGAGCGAGCCTGCAATTGGCTCACCGACGACGGCTTGTGCTTCGACACCAACGACGACGCGTGCTCCTGCATCTGCCCGCCTGACAAAGCCAGCGTTTGCTTCAGCCCGTTTTACGACGGCCCGGGTTCGGCGACTCCGGTCAGCTGCGAATGAAACGGCGCGTAGCGCGCGTTCAGTCGCGGTCGCCCGGCTTCGGATCGGACTCGACGTCGCTCGCTGCTTCGCCCTGATCCAATCCGCGCATGCGACGTAGCCGCTCAGCGATGGCCTTTTCGAGGCCTTGGTTGCTGGGCTCGTAGAAGCGCGCGTTGCTCAGCTCTTCCGGTAAGTACGTCTCGCCCGGAACGAAGCTGCCTTCCCGCTCGGGTGGGTATTGATAACCCTTGCCGTAGCCTTCGTCCTTCATCAAGCGTGTAACGGCGTTTCGCAGCTTCTTCGGTACGGGGAGCGCGCCGCGTTCTTCGATGGCTGCGCGCGTCGCGCCGATCGCGCGCTTCACCGCGTTGGATTTGGGGCAGCTCGCCAAGTACAAGCATGCGTGCGACAGCGGATAAATGCCTTCCGGCATCCCCATGCGTCGGAAGGCGCTGTCCGCGTTCACAGCGACTTCGAGCGCGCGTGGGTCCGCATTGCCCACGTCTTCGCTGGCGAAGATCATCAAGCGGCGCAGGAGAAACAGCGGATCATCGCCGGCGTCCAGCATGCGGAACAACCAGTACAATGCGGCGTCCGGATCGCTACCGCGCATGGATTTGATCAGCGCGCTGGCGACATTGTAATGCTCCTCGCCAGATTTATCATACAGCAGGGTGCGCGCTTCACCAGCGCGTTCCACGGTGGCGGAGTCGAGCGTGGGCGTGCCCTCTGGCAGCAGTGATACCGCGACCTCGAGCAAACCGAGCGCTCGCCGCGCATCGCCGCCGGACACTCTCGCGATCGCGTTGAGCGCCTCCGCTTCGGCCTGAACGTTGCGCTCACCCAGGCCGCGCTCGGAATCCTGCAACGCGCGCTCCAGCAGCACGACGATGTCCGCCTCTTTCAGGCCCTCCAGATGAAACACGCGACAGCGCGAGAGCACGGCGGCATTGACGGCAAACGACGGGTTTTCGGTGGTTGCGCCGATGAGCGTCACCGTGCCGTTCTCGACGTGCGGCAGAAAAGCGTCTTGTTGGCTGCGGTTGAAGCGGTGAATTTCGTCCACGAACAACGTCGTGCCGCGACCTTGATACGCGCGCCGCTCGCGCGCCGCGTCGATGATCGTACGTAGCTCCTGCACGCCGCCGAGCACTGCGCTGAACGCGACGAACTCGGTCTTCGTCAAACGCGAGATCACGTGCGCGAGTGACGTTTTCCCGGACCCGGGCGGGCCCCACAAAATCAAAGAAGGCACGCGGTCTTTCGCGATCGCCTCGCGCAACAAACGCCCTTCGCGCAGGAGCGCATCTTGGCCCAGCACGTCTTCCAGCGTGCGCGGGCGCATGCGCTCTGCGAGTGGCGGGGGAGGCGCCGCGAGGTGCCCGCGGCGCGCTGCTGCTTCGAGCAACGTTGGCTCGGGCGGGCGAGCGCCGCGCCGCGTGGCCACGTCAGCCGCTCGCTTTCGGCCGCGCGCCGAAAATCGCCGTGCCCACGCGCACCATCGTTGCGCCCGCCGCGACGGCGTATTCCAGGTCCGCGGTCATGCCCATGCTTAGCTCGGGCAGGCGCTGCGCGCCGCCGTGAAGATCGCGCAGCCGCGCCAGCTCGTCGAAGTACGGCCGCGCCCCGCTCGGGTCGTCAGTGTGCGGCGGCACGCACATCAAGCCGCGCACGACGAGGTGCTTGGCCTCGCTCAATGCATGCAGGATTTCGGGCAGGGCTTCCGGAGCGCAGCCGCTCTTTTGCGCCTCGCCGCCCACGTTGACCTCAATCAGCACCTCGAGCCCGTGCGCGCGCTTGTCCAGCTCTTGCGCCAGCTCGACGGAATGCACGGTGTGCAACATCGCCACGAGTGGCGCGACCACGCGCGCTTTGTTGCGCTGCAAATGACCGATCATGTGCCAGCGCAGCTCGCTCAAGTCGGCCAGCTCGGTCGCTTTTTGCTGCAGCTCCTGCACGTAATTCTCGCCAAAATCACGCTGGCCGGCCTCATATGCGGCGCGTATTGCGGCCGAAGGCTGGAGCTTGGACACCGCGATCAAGCGCACGGATCCAGGTGCTCGGCCTGCGCGCGCCGTGGCTTCAGCCAACTGTGCGCGAGCTCGAGACAGGCCGTCCACGACGTTGCTCACGGCCGCCTCAGTTGGGTTGCTTCTTGAGCTCGACTGCCGCGCTGCGCACGCGCAGGCTGTCACTGCTGGAAGCTTGAAGCGTGCCCTTGAAGCCGTCGCCGTCACGACTGGCGACCAGCGTGCCGTGCAGGCCCGTGTTGTCGCTCGGCGCGAGCAACACGCGCAACGTGTCGTCTTCGACTTTGCCAGTGGCATGGCTGGCGCCTAGTGCGCCTTCGCCGGAGCCGTCGACCATGCCGTCGTCGTCGATCTGCAGGGTGAGCTTGCCGGTGCCGCTCGCAGCTTTGCCGTCGTCCGTGCCCCACTCCTTGACGGCGCCCGTCTTGATCTCCACGGGCGCGAGCTTGGCCTGATATTCGCCGGAAAAACCGCCGGAAAACCAGGGCTTCGCCTTGGGCGCTGGGGCGCTGGAGCTAGGCGCGGCAGCAGCCACGGCCGCGGACGCAGCAGGTGCGGCGTCGCTCGGGTGACCTTTGCAACCGGCCAACGCGAGCGTCAACGCCGCGCATGCGCCGAACCACGCGGCGCCATGTACCCAAACAGCCGTCATGAGCGCACCAACTCCCGAATTCGCACGCCGATTTCGCCTTCCAGGTTGACCAGCTCACCGCGTGCGACCTCACGTCCGGCAACGCGCAAGATCACCGGTTCGGCGATGCGCCGTCCTGTTTCGATCACGTCGCCCGGGCCAAGCTCGGCCCACTCACGAGCGGTCAAGCTGACTGCGCCCACTTCCACGCGCACGACGATGGGTGAATCGAGCACGGCATCGGACAGAGACGCTTCGGGTTTTGCGGGATCTGACATGAGCTCACCTACATCGGGCAAGAGCTGAACGCTCTCGCCCCGTAACACGATTTTACCGTCGCGCGACAGCGTGCCCGAGAGCCCGCGATCATGGCTCGCGGCCGCGAGCACAATAGGGCCCTCGAGGCTGGCATCGAGCCAAAACCCAGATCCGGGAAACCAGGCATTTCCGGGCGCAAAATCCGCCAGTGCCGAGCGCTCGGCAAGACCGCAACCGACCACCAGTGGCAGTGCTACCTCGAGCTCGCCCAGCGCGGCCAACACTAGCGGCACGTCGCGCGTCTGCTCTGGCAAGCTCAGTGCCGCCAGCACTTGGTACGGCGTATCGCCCAAGAGCACCGTGGCCTCCACGAACACGTCCGTCGCGCGGTCGCGCGCCGCGCTCGCATCCAGCACACTGAGCGCGCCTCGAGCACCCGCGCGTCGCGCCACTTCCAAGACCAACGCCGTCAGCGCGCCACTCAACGAATCATCCAAAGCGCCATGGCTCGAGAGCGAAACGGGGCGCCGCAGCACTCGGCTCAGCGCATTCGTGGCCAGCTCCGGCTCAACCGAGAGCGCACAAACCACGCCCTCGCCGAGCTCGAACCCCAGCTCAGTCAGCGGCCGCCGCCGCGGCGCATCCGTGCCCACCCGTCGCACGACCAGCGATGCCTCGCTCTCCGTCAACGCAGCCAAAGCCGCACTCAAGCTCGGCACATCCAGCACCGCCTGCACCGCACGCCGCGCCCTCGCTGCTCGCCGCGCCCCCGCCCGAGACACGCTCTCCAAAGCGTTCCACGGGTACTGCGTCACGCGCGCTTCGCTCATCACCCCGCGAGCCTAACCCGCCCACCCCGCTGCTCGCGCTCGAACCAATCCGCATTTCACTGCCGTCCGGTGCTCTGCGCGATGGCCGGGAGCCGTGGGACCCAAGCTGCTTGTGGGTGATAAATAATAGTACTTACAGGTACTTAGCGCGTTTTCCACAAGGCACGCACAGGCCTGTGGAAGGGGCTCTGTCGCGCGCGTTGTGGTTTTGGGGCCCGTGATAGCCTGGGTTGATGCTGAGCCGCCGGAGTTCGTGGGTCGTGGCTGGGTCGCTGTTGGTGTCGATGAGCGCTGCTGCTGCGCCGCATAGCGCTGGGCCGGTACGCAAGGACCCGCAGGGCATCAAGGGCATCAGCCCGTTCCAAGAGGCGATCAAGAAGGGTGACGACTTGTTCGTGGCCCATGACTTCGAGGGCGCGGTAGCCGCGTACACCGAAGCCATCACGCATGAGCCGAAGAACGCGCTCGGGCACTACCGCATGGGCGAGGCGCAAGTCGCGGCTGGCGACTTGGGCGGCGCGGAAGCGGCGTTCATTGCGGGCCTGCGCTTTGCGGCTTCGGCTGCGCCGCTCAAGGCCAAGCTCACGTTCGCGCTCGCTGACGTGCATGAGCGTCAGAAGGCCTATGACAAAGCCAACGATCGCTGGACCGAGTACCAGACGTTGACGACGCAGCAGAAGGAAGCACAAGGCTTCCCGGCCAGCGCGATCGAACGCAAACGCGCGCTGGAAGCCTGGAAAACGACCAGCGCAGACGCTGCCGAGGTCAAAGCGCGCATCGAGAAGCGCGTTCAGGCCGCAGACGAAGCCATGCGCAAGAGCTCCAAGTAGCGCGTTTCGCGTTTCGTCGCCGCTCAGTGCACGCGCACGCGTATGCTCTGGGCGAGGGCGTCATCGGCACGCCGCGCGAAGCCGAGGAATTGCGCGTAGTCCTTGGGCTGTACACGGCCCGCAGGCAGATTCACGGTGCGCACGAGCGTGAGCTCGGACGGCTTTTGCGTGTCCGCCACCAGCACCGAACGATCGCCGTCGCTCAACTTGGCTTGGATGGGATCGCTCACGAGCTCAGCGCCTTTGGGCAACACGATGCGCAGGTTGATCTCGCGATGAGTGGCCTCTGCCATCAGCAGCGGAGTTTGTCGCTGTGGCAGGGCCGCGAGTTGGCTGACGCGCGGCCCGAACGGCGGCGCGATCAGCAGCATGTCGCCCGAACGTTGGGCAAAGCCGGGGATTTTGGCTTTGGCGCGAATCACGAGCGGGCTGTCCAAGTCGTCGAAATGGTCGAGCGCGTAGCTTTGCAGCTCGAGGCCGCGCAGCTCCGGCCCGAGCAAGCGTGACTCGAGCACGTCGCGTAGTTGCTCTTCGGGGATCTCGGCCAGGGCCGTACGCAAGCCCATCGCGTACTTGCCGAAGAAGCTCTGCTCGAGCTCCAGATCGGCGGAGCCGTCTACGTTGAGGTGGAACGCGCCCTCGTAGCGCACGTTGTCGAGCGCGCCCGCGGCGGGCACCTTAGCGGCTACCGGTTTGTCGTCGGACAACACGTACGCCGGCATGCCACGCGCCTCAGCCGACACGTAGCCGAACGGCGTGTACTTGCCGCCAAAGCTGAGCCAAATGGGCTCCTTGTCCGCCGTCACGCGCAAGAGCGGCGCGGTGAACAGCGCGGCCTCCGAAAACGGCCCATTCGGCGGCAAACTCAGGCGGTTCTGCGCGATCGCGTAATTGATCGGGATGTTCAGCGCGCGACACAGCGCGATGTAACCGCGCCACTGATTGCCGTTCTTACCCAAGATGACGCGACGTCCGTCGTTCTCTTCGCCCTCTTGCACGTTGGCGACGATCCAGCGATACAGCCGCTTGGCCCGTTCGGTGCGCGAGGTTTCCGGCACGCCTTCCACGATGTGTTGCGCGATCAGCGCGATGCGCGGATCGACCGGCGTCAGATCCGCGACGGCGTCGCTCATCGAGCGCAGGCTGTCGTTCAGGCTCACGCCCCAGCCCAGCTGCACGCTGGGCAGGAACTCCGTCACCGGCGCGCCGAACGGTTCGACCGGCGCGGCAGGGCTGTTCGCGACGCGCCAGCGACGCACCACGAGCGGCCCATTTTCCGTCACTTCTGGCTGCGGAACGTCGTTTTTGGTTTCGATCAAGAGCGGCTTGCTCTTGGGCGAAATCACGACCAGCTCACTGCGCGCGTAGGCGATGTTTTCCTCGCGGAAGAACCAACGCGGTCCGGAGTAACTGAGGCCACGTTGACCGTCGCCTTGGTTGCTCTCGATGCGCTCCGTTTCGATGTAATCACCCACCTCCAGGTGCGGCATCGTGACGGTCTGTTTGCCTTCGATCAGCTCGGGCTCGAGCACTTGCCCGCCCTTCTTGATCACCCGCAAATGCAGCATCAGTCCGCCTTGCAGCTGCTGCTCGGCCATGGTGGTGATGGCCTCGGCGCTCTGCACCTTGATCAGCTCGTGCTCGAGCATGCGGCTCGAGCCGTCCGCGTGTACCCAGAACGCGGCGTAATCCAGCACGCGCGCGGCGGTGCCCGGCAATACGGTGCCGGATTTCTCGTATTCGTCGATCAACGGCTGAGTTTTGAGGCGATACGGCTCGAGCTCGCTCAGGCCCTCCACGAGGTCCAAGGCTTGCTCGAGCATTGCGGTCGGTGCGCCGCTTTGCACGGCGTCTACCAAGGCGCGAACGAGCGCGTCGTGCGAGCCGCTCGCGTAACGGGCGTCCGCGAGATCGACGCGCGCGCGCTCATTGCGCGGCTCTTGCTTGATCGCCGCTTCGAGCTTGTTCCAGCCCTCTTTCTCGTTCCCCGCGCGCACCATCACGTCGTAAATGCGCTCGGTGATGTCCTTGCGTTCCGGCCGGCGCGCGCCGATGCGCTTCAGCTCTGCGAGCGCGGTCGGGTAGTCCTGTTGCGATAGCGCGCGACTCAGCACCACTTCGCTGTCCGGATCGAGCTTCTTGATGCGCTCGACCAAGCCGTCCGCGGTTTTCGAGTCACCCACCGCGTCGAAAGCGCTGACAGCGGCAGTGAGCACGTCCGGGTCGTCGGGAAAACGCTTGGCGAGCTCACGCACGGTGCTGGAGTTCTCGGACGTCCAGCCCAGGTCGTTGTACATGCCGGCTTGTGCGGTGAGCACATCCGGCACTTCCGGGAATGCGTCCACCAGCGTGGCCACGCGCCGCACGCCTTCGGTCATGCCGCTCTTTTCGGCTTCCCAGAGCGCCAGGGCGAGCTGTGAGCTCCAAAGCCGCGCGTCCTTCTTCACGGCCTGCTCGCGCAACTCACGCGCCAGATCGCGGCGTTGGCTTTGCGCAAAGATCGGATCCCCAGCGGTGAAGCTAGCGGCAGCATCCAGCACCACACCCGTAGCGAGCGTGGGGTCCTTGAGCAGCGGCGCGAGCATGACCGAGGCGACGTCCGCTTGGCCTTCGAGATTCGCGAGAAATGCCCCAGAAAAACGCAACAAATCATCCTGCGGATCGATCAGCACGCCGTGCTTGAGCCAAGCGTCGAACACGTTGGCGTTTGGCAGCACCACGGGCGCGACCACCGAATACGGACTGGTCGGATCATCCGAGCTGGCCACGGCGAGCGGGCGCCCATCTGGGTGTAAGAAGCGCACCGCGACTTGCGGCTCACCCACTTGGAGCAGCACGCGATGCCGGCCTTTGACCAACTTCAAGCGCACGCCCAGCTGCGTCCAGATGCCCCAGTTGCGCGGGTCTTTCCGCTGCACCAAGTGGTCATCCACCCAAATCGCGAACGTATTCAGCGGCGCGATCAGCACCTCTTGTTCGTCCGGCAGGTCCAGGTACGTTTCTGCGTAGTACACGCCCGCGCCGACCGGCTCGTCGATGCTGAAGCCGCAGCCAGTGCGCTTGGAAGTCAGGATGCGCGGTGATTCCCCCACGCTCGGATCCGGATCCCAGCGACTCGGCCAAGGGCCGGGCAATTCAGCGGCAAACGAGCGCAGCGAGTCGCTCGCGACGTTGCGGCCGAAGGGGCCGGCAACGCGCAGCTTCTTGGCGCAGCCGTGCAGATCAGCGGCTGAGTCATCGAAGCCCTTTTGGGCTTCTTGGTAGGCCTCGACGCGCCACCAATCCACGAGCTCCTCACGCGCGCGCCAACCGATGTTGCGCGGATCCTTCAGCGTGTTCTCTACGAACGGCTTCCAGCGCTGCCACAGATCACGGCTGTTGTGCCGGAACGACACGGCTTGATGCGCCGCATACCAGGCCACGAACGGCGCGCGCACGTCGTCCGACTCGCGCGCGGCCTTGAGCGCTTCCAAGAAGTGCTCGGACACCCCGCTGAACTGACCGTGGCTGGATGCTTCGAGGCCGAGCGCGAAATGCCCGACCATGTCCTTCGCGCCGAGCTTTTCGAGCCGGCTCTTGGCGCGCGCCGCGCGCTCGGTGTTGCCACCCGGCGCGATCAGCTCAGCCAACAGCCAGCGTCCGACGTACGCCGAGTCCGCGCTCGCTTCCCCGCCTTTTCGTAGGGATTCAACGCCTTCGGTCTTGGCGCTGCCGTTGTGCGCGGCGCAGCCGCCCAGGAGCGCAAGGCTGACAGCCCAGGCAGCGGCGTAGGAAAACGGACGCATCACTCGATCACCAATCGGGGGCTGAGGGCAAGGTCGGCTTCTTGGCAGAAGGCCTTCCACGCCGGATAGTCTATGGGAGTCACGTGATCGACTTTGATGAGCAGACGGCTCGAGACCGTCACCTGATCATGATCGGTTTGCACGCTCACTGAGTACGAGCCGAAGGGGCCGTCCTTCGTGGCGTTGCTAGGTGCAGAGATCACCTTCGAGCCGGGCGGCAGCTTGACCGTGTACAGATCTTCTAGGGTCGAGAAGGCGAGCAGCCGCACGTCGTGGTGACGCTGCGAGAGCGAGGCGTAATTCGGGGTCAGACGGAAAGAATCCGTCACGGCCATGCTCAGTTGGTTGCCTTCGCGCCGTGCGAAAGACGGCGCGGACCCGCGCACCTTGATGTGCACGGGCTCTTCGACCTTGGTCAAATCACTGGTCTCGATGCCCTTGCCGCCGGGCGCAATTTCGAAGCCCGGAAACTCACGGCCGAGGTCGTTGTTGATGCGTTCGTCGCGCGTGGCTTCCGATTGGTACTGGCTACGCCACTCCGGCGCGTTGTAACCGCCCGTCGAGTATTCGAAGTCCAGCTTGGCTTCGCCCGTCTTGGCTAGCGTGGCTTTCACCTCGCGGCGCACGAAGTTCTTGTCCGGCGCAAGGTTGGGTACGTGCTCCAGCTCCGCGTTGCCTTGGTTCACGTGCAGGCCCAAAGCGCCAATGTCCATGCGCGGCAGCTCGTTGATGCCGGTGAGCTCCGCGGTGCCGTCCAAGTACAGGTTCATGGACGGCACGTAGGCAATGGCGTGATCGAACGGCGCGAAGGACGCCACGCTGGACTTGAAATCCCCCTTCATTTGCGTGCGCAGCACGACCATTGTCGTGGGGATGCCCAGCTCGTTGAGCAGGGTGGTGATCACGGTTGCCTTGTCTTTGCAGTCACCCCAACCGCGCGCCACGGTTTGCACGCAGCGGCGCGGCTTGTACCCGTAAATGCCGAACTCCAGCGCGACGTAGCGCGTGTTCTTCGTCACCCACTCGTACACGGCCTTCACCTTGTCCACGTCCGTGGTTTTGCCTTCGGTGATCTTCTTGGCAAGCTTCCGTGTCTCGTCGTCTAGGTCGAACTGGTCCTTGACCAGGCCCCAGTACCAATGGCCCAGGTCCTTCCAGTTCTTGTACGTGGACACGTGCACGAAGCTCAGCACTTCGGGCAACGGCGGCATGGCGGGCTCCGGCACCACCGCCGCGACGTTGGCCGCGAAGAAGTGATACAGCCGCTGATTGCCGATGACCTCGCTGGTTTGCACCAGCTGCGGCACGTTCTGGTCGATGTAGAAGGTGCGGGATTTCGGGGTAATCAGCACATATTCGGCGTTTTGTACCGGGTCTGAGCCCTGCATGTACGTGACGTCGCCGAAGTAGTCGTTGAAGTCGTTCTTGGGCGTGACGTCGTCGACGCGGTAACGCAGCTCGACCACGTCGCCCGGCTCCAGGCGCGGGAACTGAATGTAGAAGGTGCGCGCCGAAGTGTACGTCGCGATTGACGGATCATCCGCCGGGCCCTCGCCGGACTCGATGGCTTCGTCCACGTGGCCGTCGCCGCGGTATACGTGTGCGCCGCGCAACTGCACGCTTTGGCTATCCGCTTCGTAGCCAAATGCGTACTGACGCGCCGCCGCAGCCGCCGCATCCGTGAGCGGTTGAAACACGATCTGCCGGTACTGACTGGAGAGCCCATTCTCGAACACCGTGGACACGGTGAGGTCGCGCAGCACGCGCCGGTTTTGGCCGTTCGCGGGGGCATGGCGCAGCTTCAAGAATTTGCCGGATTCCCAGGCGTAAGCTTCATCCGCGCGCGCCTTTTGCGGCTCCAAGTGCTCCACGTACTCGCGCACGTCCTTGTCCTGCGGGCGGATGCGCAGGATCTCGCGTAGCAGCGCCAGCTGCTCGTCTTTGTGCCCGAGATCGCCTTGCAAGTCAGCCAGTGCGCGCATGGAGCCCGCGTCTTCGGGGGCGAGCAGCAGCGCGCGGCGATACGCGGCGACGGCGCGGTCCGGCTCGCCGAGCGAGCGATACGTGCGCGCCGCGAGCGCGAGCGCCCACAGCCCGTCCGGGTGCGTCTCCAGCAGGCGATCCACCCAACGCTCGGAGGCGAAGCGATCGCGACGCGCGACCGCGAGCTCGATCATCGAGCCCAAGAAGCCCGCGTCGTCGAAACGCAGCGCGGAGTAGCGGCTTTCCGCATCCGCGGCGTCAGTCGTGCGCCCGAGCATGCGCAGCTGCGACGCATACATGTTGAGCAGGTTCACCGAGTTCGGATTGCGGGCGACGGCACTTTCCAGCGTTTCCAGCGCGGTACGCGGCAAACCCGCCAAATTGTACAGCTCAACGCGGCCGCGAATGGCCAGCGCATCATCCGGATCGATGGCCAGCACTTTGTCGAAATACGGGAAAGCGTCACGCCAATTGGGGCTGGTGCGGCGGTTCAGCGCGCGCGCCAACAGCACCTCGCGGTTCGGCTGCGGGTCATGCGCTGCCAGCGCCTCCGCCTTGCTGATCCAGTCGCCGGTTTGATTGCGATCTTCCGCGAGGCGACCGGCCAAGAGTAGGCGGCGCACGGTGGGCTCGCCGTCCGCGGCTTGCTTGGCGAAGTCGCGCGCTTCATGGCGCGCCGGATCATCACCGCCGGTATCGGCGAGGTAACGCGCATACGCTTCGAGCGCAGCGGGCTTCGGCGATTTGCCGGCGGTGAGCTGCTGAAAGAGCTGAATCGGCCCTTCGGGGCCGGCATGGGCGAGCAACTTCTCGCTCGGTTTCTTCTTCGCGAACGCTTTTGCGAATGCTTGGCTTTGCGCCAGGTCATTGGAAAAAACGAGCGTGGTGTCCGGCGCGCCATCCGGACCTGCAACGCGCACTGAGCCGACCGGCGATTGATCCTCGCCGCACAACTTGATCGTGAGCTCGTTCGGTCCTGGTTCGAGCTGTACTTGCGTCGCCGAACGGTCGTAGTCGTGGCCGCGGTACGCGCTGTCTTGCAACACCAAGTCGCCGTTCCAAAACAACTTGAACGCACCGCCCGCACCGGCCCACACGCTCAGTTTGCGCTTCGCCTTGGGCGCGCTCACGAACGTGGTCGCGAACACGCACACCTTGGCCTCCGGTCGCACGAGCGAGCCGGCATCCAGAAAGCCGTACGGAAACACCGGCGGAACTGGGCGATAACGCACCGGGCGCTCTTTTCCGGTGTACGCCTTACCCGGCACGATGGCCTGTGTGAGCTCCGGCTCAGGGCCACTGGGCGTGTCCAGCCCCGCTTTACCCTCGTTGTCGAACGGGCCGACCACGAGCCATTGATCCACGAAACCTTGCGCGCGCACGCCGTCGCGCGCGGCCTTCAAATCACCACGCCGCGCCCGGCCGAGCGCAGACAGCGTTCCCGCGTAGGCGCGCGCGGGTGCGCTCAAGCGCGTGTCATGTGCAGCGGCACGCAGCGCCTCCTCCACTTGACTCGGGTCGGCACGATCCCACGTGCCCCAGATCTTGCGGAGCGTTGCATACACTTCCGGACCTCGCGCCTCGTCGAGCTGGTTGCTGAGCTCATGCAGGTCACGGTGAAACGCGGTCTGTCCAGCGTGAGCGAATACCGATAGGCCAAGTAAGCCCACCAGCAACGCGAAGCCAGGCGCGAAGCGCGACGCAAATCCAGAGAACACGGGCACCGTCGAGCTTTTGGCCGGCCTGTTTTCCACGGCTTAGCTTTAGCGCTTGGCTATCCAGTTGGGCCCGAAATTAGAGATCGCGCGCCCCCCGGCTGGTCACTTTTTTGAGACGCGCGCCGCCGCCGGCCGGCCTGCCCCGTTGCCGGTATCGTGCAGGACAGGCCGGCGGAACGCTGTAGGTCCAACGCGCGAGCCGGCGCGTGCCCGCCGTGCCCCACGTCACATAGAACGAGCACTTGCTGGTCCGGGGGCGGTCATATAGAACTAATGGCTCAGCTTTCTCGCCCGATTTGAGACATGGAGAGCTAGTCGCCGATACATTTCGGACGGCTGGCGGAGGCTCGCGATGGTCAATCCCCAGATGGTGATGTACGAGGAGGAGTTCAACCAGATCCAGACGGTCGTGGACCGTTTGGTT
>FSWQ01004288.1_pt1 | contig 18960 bp, 15 predicted proteins | sample 1637691 | NCBI WGS metagenome assembly FSWQ01 (sample SAMEA3914814, study PRJEB12502) | metagenome | biome: forest; material: soil | place: USA | collected 2011-09-16 | depth 0.1 m | reverse complement strand
GGACATGTTCTGCAAGAAGCCGGGCGCGGTGTTTCAGAACCACAATGGCGACGTGGCCTGCGATCACTATCACCGCTACCGTGAAGACGCGGGCTTGATGAAGCAGATGGGGCTACAGGCGTATCGCCTGAGCATCTCTTGGCCGCGCGTGTTGCCAGAGGGCGTAGGCGCCAAGAACGAGGCTGGCCTCGCGTTCTATGACCGGCTGATCGATTCGCTCTTGGAAGCCGGCATCGAGCCGTACGTCACCTTGTTTCATTGGGACTTCCCGCTCGCGCTGTATCACCGCGGCAGCTGGCTCAATCGCGATTCATCGGATTGGTTCGCTGAGTACACGCGCGTGATTGTGGAGCGCTTGTCCGACCGCGTGAAGAACTGGATGACCTTCAATGAGCCATCCGTGTTCATTGGCATGGGGTATCAAACCGGCGTGCACGCGCCGGGCGATAAATTGCGCTTCGCGGAGCTCACCCGCGCCGCGCACAATGTGCTCATTTCCCACGGTAAATCCGTGCAAGCCATCCGCGCGTACAGCAAACAGCCGTGTCGCGTGGGCTACGCGCCCGCCGCTACGGGCCGCATCCCGCACACGGATTCTGCCGCGGACATCGCTGCCGCCAAGAGCGTGATGTTCGACTCGTTCGAGAAGAGCATCAGCCACAACGGCCTATGGCTTGACCCAGTGTTCCTTGGCCAGTACCCGAAGGGCCTGTTGGACGCCTTCGGCGATGAAGGTCCGGAGATTCGCGGTGGTGACATGGAGACCATTTGCCAACCGCTGGATTTCTTCGGCACCAATATTTATGGCTGGGAGCGCGTAAAGGCCAAGGCCAACGGCAAGCCGGGTGCGGAGCGTGTGCCTTACCCGGCAGGGTATCCGGTCACCGCGCTCGGTTGGCCGTTCACCCCGGACGCGCTGTATTGGGGCGCGCGCTTTTTCCACGAGCGCTACCAAAAGCCGATCTACATCACTGAAAACGGCCTCTCCTTGCGCGATCACGTGTCGGTCGACGGTAAAGTGCATGACCCGCGCCGGGTTGATTTCCTGACCCGTTACCTTGCGGCGCTGCGCCGCGCGGGTGAGCACGGCGCGCACATCGCTGGGTATTTCCAGTGGTCCGTCATGGACAACTTCGAGTGGGCAGAGGGTTACCGGGAGCGCTTTGGGCTCGTGTACGTGGACTACCAAACGCAGCAGCGCATCCTGAAGGACTCCGCGCATTTCTATGCGGACGTGATTCGCAGCAACGGAGAAAATATTCCGGAGCTGCCGCTGACCGCGATCTGATTTCGCCGCACGGGCCTGGCGCGCACGTTGCAGTGCTCGCCGGGCATGGCTCGTTGGCGTTGGTTTGCGGCTCTGTTCTCGGTGTGCGCGTTGGTCGTCTTTCACTGGCTTGGCGCACGTCCGTATCGCCGCCGCGCGGCGCCTGTGGCTCCGCTCGCGGCCAGCGCACGCCTTACTGCTCGCGTGATGCCGGTCGTCGTGGCGACGGCTTCGCCCGCACCCAGTGCCAGCGTGACTGCCGCGGTGTCGCCCGCCGCCAGCGCGGTTTTGCCCGTGATTCCCGTCACTTCGATGGCCACGCCACCGTTCGAGTACACGGACAATTACTTGCTGGTGGGCCTCGATCGGCGGCCGTTCGGCGGCGGCGCGGGGCTCTCCGACACACTGCTCGTGGCCGTGTTCGACGAGCCCAGCGGCGCGCTGGGCCTGATCAGCATCCCGCGCGACCTGTGGGTCCAGATCCCAGGGCACGCGGACGACCGCATCAACACGGTCATGAACGTGGCGCGGCGCTCGGGTGAGGACCCGCTGGAGCTGCTCGGCCGTGTCGTGGAGAACACGCTCGGGTTGCCAATTGCACACGCTGTTGCCATCGACATTGGGGTGCTGGAACGCGCGGTGGACGCGCTGGGTGGTGTCACCGTGGACGTGCCGTGCCCGATCGTGGATCGCTTCCTCGACCCGCGAGACCCCACGGGCTACCGCAAGCTCGACCTGACGGCGGGCCCCGCGCGCATGGACGGCGTGACCGCTGCGATGTACGCGCGCTCGCGGCACGGGCGCTCTGACTTCAGTCGCGCGCGGCGTCAGCAAGCCATTCTCGTGGGCATGCGACGCGAGCTGGCGCACACCGGCACGGTGCTGCGCTTGCCCAAGTTGTTCGCGGACTTCGAGGATTCACTGGAAACCGATTTGCGGCGCGTGGACATGCTGGCGTTGGCTCAGCGCGTGCTGCGCGTTGATTCCCACCACTTGCATGGTCTGGTGCTGGGCGCCGAACAAGTCAGCCCGTTCTTCACCGCGGACGGCAAAGCCGTGTTGCGCCCGAACCCGGCGGCCATTGCCAATGCGCTCGACAAGCTGTTCGCCGCGTCCGCTCCCGGCATCCCGGATAGCGGCGCGATTTGCCCCAAAGCCGACATCGCGCTCAGCTCAGGCTAGGCGTTTGCGGCGCTCGCCTCAGCGTTCATACTCGGCGCGCTTTGGAGAACCTGACGCATTCGCTGGTGGGGTTGCTGTGTGCGGAAGTCGCGCTGCGCGTGCGCGAGCGGCGGCAGCCGATTTCGAATTGGGCGCGCGCGGCCCTGTATGCGACGGGGATCATCGGCAATAACCTGCCCGATCTCGACTTCACGTATGCGCACATCAGCGGCCAGCGCTTCGGCTATTTGCTGCAGCACCGCGGTTACACGCACACGTTGCCCGCGGCGCTCGGCTTTGCACTGGCCACGCTCGGTGTCTTGTATGCGCTCGCGAGGTGGCGTCGCGTGCTCGTGTCAGCCACTGAGTGGCGCCTGCTGGCGGTCATGGCGCTGCTGAGTCCCGTGCTGCACATCGCCATGGATTTCGCGAACAACTACGGCGTGCATCCGTTTTGGCCGCTGTATGACGGCTGGTTTTACGGTGACTCCATTTTCATCCTGGAGCCGTCTTTCTGGTTGGTGTTGCTCTCGCCGCTTCTGTTTTCTTATCGCTCGAAGGCGGTGCGTGCGGCGCTGGGGCTAGTGATCGCTGTTGGGATTGGCGCCGTTTGGTATCGACCCTTCGTGCCGCGTGGCAATGCCGTGCTGCTCACCTTGCTTACCGTTGCGCTGTTGGCGGTTGCGCGCAGGCGCACGCCGTTCACGCGCATGCTGCTTGCGGCAGGCGGTTTTTCGTTCGTGCTGGGCTCTTTCGTGGTCGGTTCGCGTTTGGCCAAGGCGCTAGTGCATGAACATGCGAGCGCAGCGTTTCCCAACGCAACCACGCTCGACGTCGTCGCGACGCCGATGCCAGCCAATCCCTGGTGCTGGAACGTGCTCTTGGTTCAGCGCGATGCCCAGCAGTACTACGTGCGGCTCGGCCGAGTCGCGGTTTGGCCGACCTGGCTCGACGTCCAAAGTTGCCCGTACGACAGCGCAGCGAGCTCAACCGCACCGCTCGAGCCAATTCTGGCTGCGCCTGACGCGCGCCTGGTGCTGAACGCGCAGTATCGAGGGCAGCTGGTGGAGTTTCGCGAGCTCGCGAGCACGCGTTGCGAGGCCCGCGCTCTACTGCAATTTGCTCGGGTACCCTATCTTGGTGCGATTCAGGCAGACGGTTCGCGCGTGATCGGCGATCTCCGTTACGACAGAAACCCAGGCTTGGATTTCTCCGACGTGCGCCTCGCACGGAGCCAAGGTAGGTGTCCCGAATACGTGCCTCCCTGGGTGCCGCCTCGCAAAGAGATATTGTTCTGATTCCTTGAAAGAGGATAGCGGTCCTCGACTAAGATGAAAACAGATGACTGACGAGTCCAGCGGGCGGGACGCGGCTGCGGGGCTTCCCGCGCCAGCGAGTGAGGTACTGAAGTTCGTATTGGAGCACGCACCCGTGCGCGTGTTCGAAGTCGACACTCACGGCGTGTTCCTGATGAACGAAGGGGTGAATCCCCCTGGCGGTTCTCGCCCGGGTTCGCTCGTGGGTATCAGCGCGCTCAAGGCTTATCGTGATTTCCCCGAGGGCTTGGCCGCTCTGAACAAGGCAATGGCCGGTACCGAGAGTGACGTGCGCTACGTCAGCGACGGCAAAACCTATGATTTGAAGCTCACTCCGCGGTTCGACGCGGCAGGGATGGTGATCAGCGTGCTGGGCATGGCGCAAGTCGTCACCGAGCGCGTTCGGGCCGAGCAGGAGGCGCGCCAGAGCGAGGAGCGCTTCCGGCGCGTCTTCGAATCCAACATGATTGGCCTGACTTTTTTTCGCGCCGACGGTGAAGTGTTGGAGGCCAACGACGCGATCCTCGCCGCGCTCGGTTACACGCGTGAGGAGTTCGAAGCGGGGCTGCTGAACTGGCGAGCGAGCAGCGTGCCCGGCTACGAGCACGTGACCGATCAAGCGTTGCAGCAGTTGGCCACCAAGGGCGTGTGCACTCCGTACGAAAAGGAATTCTTTCGTAAAGACGGCTCGCGCGTTTGGGTAATGATGGGCGGCGCTGCCTTGAGTGAGACCAACGGTATCGGCGTCGCGTTCATGTTGGATCTGAGCGAACGCAAGCAAAGCCTGGAAGAGCGCGAGCGCCTGCACGCGCAATTGTTGCAGGTGCAAAAGCTAGAGAGCTTGGGCGTATTGGCCGGCGGCATTGCCCATGATTTCAACAATCTTTTGACCGCAATCCTGGGTAGTGCATCCGCGGCCATGCTCAGCTTGCCCAACGAGAGCCCAGCTCGCCCCGACCTGGACAACGTGATCTTGGCCTCGCGCCGCGCCGCGAATCTGACGCGACAATTGCTGGCCTATTCGGGCAAGGGACACTTCGAGGTGCGTCCCATCGATCTCTCCGTGCACGTGCGGGAGCTGGCCAGCTTGCTGGAAACGACCATCTCCAAGAAGGTTCAACTGCGCTTGGAGCTCACGCAAGATCTCCCTAGCGTGTCCGCAGACATCGCGCAGGTTCAGCAGATCGTGATGAACTTGGTGATCAATGGCGCCGAGGCGATCGGGGATCAGCGCGGCACCGTGCTCGTGACCACCGGGGTGCAAGGCATCGACGAGTTCTACGTGCAGAGCCTATTTTCGAGCGAGGGCATCGCACCGGGCACGTACGTGTACTTGGAAGTGCACGACACTGGCTGCGGCATGGATGAAGCCACGAAGATGCGCATCTTCGATCCGTTCTTCACCACCAAGTTCACCGGTCGCGGGCTGGGTTTGGCCGCCGTTCTGGGCATCGTGCGCGGGCACAAAGGCGCCATGAAGGTGTACTCGAGCCCCGGTAAAGGCACGACGTTCAAAGTCTTCTTCCCCGCCAGCAACGCCACCGCCGTGGGTCCCGCGCCGGAGGTCATGTCATTTCGCGGTGAAGGCCTGGCCCTGGTGGTGGATGATGACCAGGGCGTACGTGAAGCCGCCAGTCGCCTGCTGGAGTACTTCGGCTTCAGCGTGCTGCAAGCAGTGGACGGCCGACACGGCGCAGAGGAATTCCGAAAGCACGCCAGTGAAGTGGTCGTGGTGATCCTGGACATGACCATGCCGGAAATGAACGGTGAAGAGACGTTCCGCGAAATCCGGCGTGTGCGCTCGGACGTGCCCGTCATCCTGACTAGCGGCTACAACGAAATCGAAGCGACTCGCCGCTTCACCGCCAAGGGGCTCGCCGGTTTTTTGCAAAAGCCGTTCACGCCCAAGGAGCTGACCCAGAAGCTGTCTTTGGCGCTGAAACCGGGGTCGCGCGGCTCCGGTTAACGCACGCGCCAGCTGTGCCGCGGCTTGAACTCGCCCCGTCTGCGTGCTGAACTCAGCGCGTGCGAATCGCGCTGATCTATCCGCCACCCTGGAAAATTCCGGGCGCTGGTGAGCCCGCCGATACGAACGGTGACGGCCCGCCCGCGGACTACCAGCCCGGTGATTTGGACGCGGATTTTTTTCAGACGCCGTACGGTCTGTTTTCGCTCGGCGCGCAGGCGCTGCGTGCGGGCCACCAAGTCAAAGTCCTGAATCTATCCGGCTTCTCCTGGAGCAAGGTGGAAGAGGTGGTCGCGTCGCTCGACGCCGAGCTGTTCGGCATGTCGTGTTGGACGTCCAATCGCCGCGGCGTGGCGCTCGTGGCAAGCGCCATCAAGCGTCATCACCCAGCCGCGCACGTGTTGATCGGTGGTCCGCATGCCACGCCGCTCGGCCGAGAGATGCTCGAGCACTACCCTGCCATCGACACGGTGTCCGTCGGTGAGAGCGAAGAAACCTTCATGAACCTCGTCGCGCGCCTCGGCGCGGGCGATGACGTGCGCGGCATTCCCGGCACCCTGTACCGCGGCGAGTCCGGCGTGGAGGCGGCTCCGGCGCGCGGCTCCATTCATGACTTGGACGCGCTGGCCTCGCCGCACGAATACTTCGACACGCACATCGTGATGACGTCGCGCGGCTGCCCGTGGCAATGCACGTTCTGCGGTGCTGAAACCACCTGGGGGCGCGGCTTTCGCGGTCAGTCCGTGCCGTACGTGCTCGGCGCCCTGGAGAAAGCCATTGCGCGGCTCAGCGTGAAGATGGTGCAGGTCAAAGACGACACCTTCACCACCAACAAAAAACGCGTGCTGGAGCTGTGCCAAGGCATTCGTGAGCGCAAGCTGCAATTCCTATGGAGCTGCGACACGCGCGTGGATGTGCTGAGTGACGAGCTGCTGCGCGAGATGCGCCTAGCCGGCTGTCAGCGGCTGAGCCTGGGTGTAGAGACGGGCTCCCCGACCATCCTGGACAAGATCAACAAGCGCATCACGATCCAGAAGATTGAGGCCGCGGCCGCCATGGCCAAGCGCGTCGGTATTCAGGTGCGCTTTTACATGATGCTCGGTAACCGCGGCGAGACGGCCGAGACATTTCAAGAAACGCTGGAGTTTTTGGCGCGCGTGAAGCCGCACCAGTACATCTTCTCCTGCCTCACCATTTACCCCGGCACGGAGGACTTTCAGCAGGCCGAGCGCGAGAAGTGGCTCGATCGCAAGGTGTACTTCGAGCAGGATTTTCAGGAGTTCAAAGTCCCGTTCGATGCCACGGAGGAGGTGACTCAGCTTTTGAATGGCTGGTTCGCCGAAAACAAGGGCCTACAGGACTACTACCGTGAAGGGATTGCCGAGTATCAGGCGATTCTCGAGTACCTGGGGGACTACCACGCGGCTCATCTGGATTTAGGCGGCGCGTATTTTCGCGCGCATGATTTGGAGCGCGCGGAGTTTCACGTCCGAAACGCGTTGCAATTAGGTACACCCGTGCCGGGCCTTGCGCTCAACTACTTGGCTTGCATCGCTTTCCAGCGTGGCGACATCAGCGGCATGCAAGACCACTTCATGGCGGCCGCGCGTCTGGATCCGCAGCACTTGGTGCTGATCGAAAACGTGCAGGCAGCGCGCGCCTGGTTCAAGGCAGAAGGCCCCAAGCGCGGCTTGCCGCTGCATTTGGTTGGTAAACACGACTTTCAATTGTTCGAGCGCACCGCTCAGCCCGCGCTCCCCGGCCCGTTGCCGGAGGACTACGCCGCGTGGGATGCGCCGCTTGCGCCGTCAGCTGTGCAAAACGTGCGCGAGCGCGCGGAGCACGAGGAGTTGCACGGCAGCGTCGTCGATCGTCAGCGCCAGCCGATCAACTTTCGCTCGCGTCGTTTACCCGTGCTGTGAGCTCTGGGCGCTATCCGAAATATTTCGGAATATCTCTACAACGGTAGCGGTTTCTCCACTCTTGCGGGTGATACCGACCGATCGGCGCGCGTGTAAAGTTAGACAAAGCCCCTTGGGCCGAAAGGCCGCACGGCGTTGCCCGTGTGTCAGAATGCCGCATTCGAAATTTTGACTGCGCAGCTTCGAGGTTCCGAGATTGACATTCTACTTCCCACTGGCATACATCCGCGAGGATGGCGAATATCAGTGACACGATTCGAGCGGCGCTCGATTCATTCGTAGACGACATTTCGAATCTGATTCAGCAAGCCGCTCTCGAGTCGGTCGAACAGGCGCTGGCCAGCGCAAGCGCGATCCCGGGCCGCCGTGGCGGCCGTGGTGCACGCGCTGCTGCCCCGTCGTTCGCTGCCTTGGCGAGCCGCAAGAAGGGCGCCAAGCGCACCCCGGAAGAGCTGGAGCAGCTGATCAAGAAGCTGCACGGCTACATCGCCAAGAACCCCGGTCAACGCATCGAGCAGATCGCCGCCAGCCTGGACATCAGCACCAAAGAGCTGAACCTCCCGGCGAAGAAGCTGATCAGCGAGAAGAAGCTTTCGACCAAAGGTCAAAAGCGCGCCACCACTTACTTCGCGAAGTGATCCGCAAAGTCGAAATGCACGCGGTTCCCATCCGGGTCGTGCAGGTTGACTTGACGGGTCTCTGTTCCTAGCAGCTTCGAAATTCGGTGCTCCACGTTGGCTTGCGTCAGCGTGGCCACGAAATCTTCGAAGCCATCCGCGCTGAACGCGAAGTGCTCCAAGCGCAACGCGCCGCTCGGCGTTGGCGCTGCTGCGACTTCGACCAGGTGAATCACGGCCTGGTCAGCGCAGTACAGCCATGCGCCGCCGAACGGAAACGCGGGGCGCGGCCCGACGCGCAGCCCAAGCACGGTGCAGTAGAACTCGGTCATCACGGCCAAGTTGGCGGTGCGTATGTTGACGTGGTCGAAGCGGATCAACGCCATGCGGGCGCCTACGCTACACCGGAACGCAGCGGCTGTGCAGCGCGCTCCGCCGCTACTCGCTGAAAGCGAGCGGATAGTCGGGGTCGTTCGGCAGTTTGCCGTTCACGCGTACGGCGCGCACGTCCGACGTGAGTTGCGAGGGACGCGCGTAGCCGATGCCACCAGGCAGGCGCGCGATCAGGCGCAGCAGCAGCGAGAGCGAATCCACCGAGCGCGGCGGCCCGGACAGACCGCGGATTTTGCGCTCGATCCAGAACTGACTCACGTCATCCGGCGACATGCCGAGCACGATTTTGTCGAATGCGACGCGGTCCGTGGTGTGCGGCGGATGATTGAAGGGCACGTAGCGCTGGCCCGAAGAATCACTATCGCCCTCATTGGTGAAGATGCGTTTCAGCTCGGAGAGCCGCACGTCTTGCACGCTGGAACCGTGCGCGACCACCACCGCGAGCACGACGCGATCCGAAGCGCGCGCGATGCGCTCTGCGTTGGGCAGTAGTAGGAACAGCACGACCGCCAAGCTGAGCGCGATGAGCGCGCCGAGCCGGCGAGGCTGCGAGAAAATGCGACTGGCCTTCATCTCAAAAGGCCCAAGCCACTTGTGAAGCCCAGATGCGCAGCGGGCTCAAGCCCAAGCCGCCGCTTCCGGGACCGCCGAAATGCGTGAGCGTTAGTTCCGTTTTCAGTACGACTGCCGGAGTCGGCCGAATATTCAAACCAAACTGCGCGCCCAAGATGGGCGGCACGATGGGGTCGTCCGGGGAGAACACGTACTGGACCATGACGTAGGGCATGGTCTGAATGAAGGGCGTGCGGTAACCGACGAGCCCGTATGCTCCCCACCGTTGATAGTCAGAATGGAAGCCGTTGGGAGGCGCGAAGTTCTGTACGCGCGGGCGCCCGCCCTCCGCGAACTTCACCTGGTTCATGATGCCTTCGCCCTGAACCAAAAAGTGTTTCCATTGCCACTTCAGGTCGGCGCCGAGCGAAAATTCCGTGTACTTCGAGGTCGTCGTGTACTGCTGGTCGACGATGGTCTGCCCGTTCGAGTTGCTGACGACATACTTCGCCGAACGATCGTAATAACCGCCGCGGTACGCCGTGGTGCCGAAGGTCAGCGAGCCCACCGCGTCCGTCTTGATGTACAGCCGGCCGCCGACTGCCTTGTCGTCGTTGAAGTCCTCGTACTCGACCGGGCCACGGCCGTTCGAGAGTGTCAGGTTGTACCCGACTTCGATTGGATCGAAGAACTTGCTGCCGTACAGCTGCAGACCGGTTTGATGCGCTGGGAACAACTCGTAGGCGACGACCACCGGCGGACGAATGCCGATGATCGCGGGCGACCCGTGATCCACGTTCCAAATGCCGTACGGCGTCAGGAATTGGCCGACCTGCAACTTGAAGAGGGTGCTGAACTCGTGCTCCACCCAGATGCGCTCGATGCGAATTGCGCCCCAGTGAATCGGCTCTTCGAAGCCGGCGTAGTCGAGCACGGTGGTGTCGGTGCGCACGGCGTTGCCCGCCGCGTCCGCGTTCGTGGCGCCGTTGGGCAGGTACAAGAAACGCACTTCACCGAGCGCGCGCCAACCGTCACCCAGGTTGGAGCTCATGTACAAATTGAAATTACCGACCGCGAAGGAGTTGGTCGGAAAATAGAAGCGATTCCAAGTGCTGGATTGCGGGACGAGCAACCGCAGATAGGTCATGTCGGCGAAGCCATACAGATCCAGCCGATGCTGCTGCTCGGTCTCGCTCGAGTCCTCGCTCGTGAAACTATCCGACCCGGTGTCAGCCGGTAGCGTCGGTTCGGCCGCTTGCGTGCTGGGAATGACTGGTGCGGCTAGCTCGGCACTCGCAGTTGGAGTGGCGCCCAGTGCGGTCGTGGGCGCTTCAGTGGCGACCGGCGCGGGCGTCGTTGTAACGCTCGGCGCTGCCGCGCTCGCAGCCGGTGGGGGGGTGGCATCCGCGGCTTGCGCGTTGCGCGCGACGATCGAGAGGCCTGCGCTCAACGCAAGCCACGCGATGCCGCCGAATCGTGCCCTCATGCCGCAACCGTTCCGCCGCAGAATCCCAAGATGAGCATCCTGCCCTCTAAACGGACCCTTGGTGTACGAAGTTGAGACTGCCTGCGATCCCCGGTGTGAGGCTTCCCGACATCCACACACCGGGGGCTAGCAGCGCTTGGTTGCTCAGTGGGCGGGTGCGTACGGCTCTTCGTCGTCGCGCTGTTGGTGGCCGGAGCCCACTTCACTGGTGTGATAGCCGCGTTCCCCGTGGTCAGAGAGGTCCAGGCCCACCACCTCGTCCTCTTCGCTGGGGCGCAGGCCGATCGTGGCCTTGAGCGCGTAGGCGAGGGCGCTGGTGGCCACCACGGCGATGCCGATGGTCAGGCCCATGGCTTTCAGCTGCTCGAGCCACAGCGTTTTGCCCACGATGTCGTGCAGGTTGGTGTCTAGGTTCGGGTTTGCCTTGGCGGTTGCCAAGATGCCGGTGAGCAAAGCGCCCAGGGTGCCTCCGACTGCGTGCACGCCAAAAGTATCCAGGGCGTCGTCGTAGCCCAACGCATTCTTCAGCTTGGTGCATGCCAAGAACGGAATCACGCCCGCAAGCACGCCGATGAGCACCGCGCCCGCCGGCGTCACGAAGCCAGCCGCGGGGGTAATCACGACCAAGCCGCCCACCGCGCCCGAGCAAAAGCCCAGCACCGTTGGTTTGCCACGCGTCAACCACTCTGCAGCGGGCCACGCCGTGCACGCGACTGCGGCGGCGATCGTGGTCGTGGTGAAGGCGTTGGCGGCGATGGCATCCGCCGCTACGGCGCTGCCAGCGTTGAAGCCGTACCAACCCACCCACAGCATGCCGGTGCCGATCATCGTCAAGACCAGGCTGTGCGGCGCGAAGCTTTCCTTGCCGAAACCGCGTCGCTTGCCGACGATCAACGCCAGCACGATCGCCGACCAGCCGGAAGACATGTGCACCACCGTGCCCCCCGCAAAATCCACCGCGCGAATCTTGGCTTGGGGGTTCCAAACGCCGTTCATCAGGCCATCGATGCCCCACACCATGTGCGCGAGTGGAAAGTACACGACGAACATCCACGCGATCGTGAACAGCAACAATGCGCTGAATTTCATGCGTTCTGCGATTGCTCCGACGATCAGCGCGGGCGTGATGATCGCGAACATGAGCTGGTACATCGCGAACACGTTCTGCGAGACCCACTGCGAGTAATCGCCGTTGGGCAGCGCGTCCACGCCCGCGAGCATCGCGAATTTGCCGCCGCCGAGCAGCGCGCCACCGGGCGCAAACACCAAGCTGTAGCCAATCGCCACCCACAGGATGGTGACGATGCCAGCCAGAGCCAAACACTGCGCCATCACCGAGAGCACGTTCTTCGTGCGCACCATGCCGCCGTAAAACAGCGCGAGACCGGGCAAGGTCATGAACAGCACCAGCGCGGCGCACACCATCATCCAACCGTTGTGGCCAGGGCCGGGGCCAGGGATCTTGGATTCCTTGGCCACGCGCGCCCCGTTGTTGACGTACGCCTCGAGGTCACTCAAACGCTCGTCCACGCTCTTGGCGTCCAGTGCTGCCGCAGTGGGCGCCGGCGTTGGGGCCAACTTGGCGACTTCTGTGCTTAGCGCGCTGGCGCTCTGCGCTGGCGCGTGTCGCGACAGCGCGACTCCGAAGCAAAGCAAGCCGAGCAGCAGGAACTGGCTCAGTTTGAAGGCGGCGGCGAAACGTGTCGGTGCGAGGCTACGGCGCATTCAGTTCTTCTCCCGAACGAGGAGGCCGCTACCTAGCAGATACCCATCTTTTGATTCTAGCTGGCTAGACTTTAAAGGCGGTTTCCCGCACAAGCTCGGCTGAGCCAAGCTGTGCCAGGAAGGCGCAGGAATTCTGACAAATCCCGATAAATACCGGGGTATGTGCCGCGAATCAGTTACACGTGACTGGTTTGACGTCGTACACGACGTTGCCCCCGGTGAGCCCAGTCACGGTCACGCGGTAGGTCTTGCCGACCTCGGGCACCCAGTCGTGTTTGAAGCTCATCGTGTTTTGCCCGTAGCCCTGCGAGAGCGTTTGCATGGTGACGGCGAGCTGCTTGTTGTCCTCGACGCTGAGCACGGTCGCGGTCGCGCCCGGGATACCGGCGATCGAACCCTCGAAGCTCCACTGCCCGTACTTCGCCATCTCGATCGGTGCAAAGCCCGCCGGCGGCACCGCGTTCCAACTCGGCTTGGGCCCGGTGCCCGTGCTGGCGAAGACGCGCAGGCAACTGGCATTGTTGTACATGCCGCCCTTCTCCCAATAGCCGATGCCAATCGGATTCAGGGGCGGGTTCATGATCCAACGGCGGTGACCGAGTGTGGTCTCGTTGCCGTTGTCTTGCATGTACTGGTCAATCGACTGCGCGGGTCCATTCGAGCCCCAGCTAATGTTGCTTTGGCCCGCGGTATCTCCGCCGCTCTTGGTGTAACACTTGCTGGTAGCGGGCGGCATGTGCGCGCTGACGGTACTGCTGAAGTCCCACCACGATTCGAGGTTCGCGCACAGCTGCGCCGCGGCATCGTACGCTGGGTCATCGGTTACCGGGCCCATGCCTTCCAACCAGCGGAACATGTTGATGCGCACGAGTGTGTCCGTGATGCCGCCGGCTTTGAGCGTGCCGGCATCGCACTCGGTACCGCTGGCAGTCAGTGGTTTCGGCTCTGTGATGACGTGCCCCGCCTTCCAATGGTCGCACACGTCCACTTGCGTGTGCGTGGTCGGATCACCAACGGGGGCCGCGCTGCAGGCGCCGTTCATGGTGACGAAGCCGGGACTGCACACGCAGGTAAGCGTTGCGGCTTCGCACTTCGCGTTCGCGCCACACGCCATCGGGCAAGTTGCGGCGGGCATGCCGCCGCTGCCGGCGGTGCTGGCTCCAGCTGCACCCGCGTTGCCTTTGCCCGCCGTGCCGCCGCTGCTCGTGCCCGCGGAGCTCATGCCCCCTGAGCTCGTGCCAGCAGCCGCCGTGACGCCAGCCGCGCCTGCAGGGTTACTGGCCGTGCCGCCGCTGGCACCGCCCGCCGTGGCGCTGCCGCTCGTACCGTTCACATCGCCGCCGCCGCTGCTCATGCCGGCCGTGCTGCCCGGGCCGGCGCCGGCAAAACTCGTGGGCGCGCCAGCCGAGCTGCCGTCGTCACTGCTGTTCAGCAAACTACAGCCAACGAGCGACCCGCCGCTGATTGCCAACAGCGAACCAACGACGCCCGCTCGGCGCACGCGCGCAAATTGCAGCCTCATGCTGATCATTATCCTGCGGCGGCTCGAAACGGCTCAACGAATAAGGCGCCCGGGTCACGTGAAGATCGGCAATTTAGGCGCAAATTCGGCCCTACCTGAAGACGTCCAGCTGGCATGTCAGGAACGCCTACTCGGGCTTACAAGTGAGTGAGCGACCGGGCAGCACGCGCTCTGCTCACGGCGGAGGGATCGAAAGGCGGTCGCGCGTGCACTCACGCAATGAAGCGCGCAGCGCGCCTTCGATTTCTGGCGCGGGGCTCATGCCACCGACGGTGGACAGCCAGAGCGCGTCGCGAGCTTCGTTGTGATGAGTGTCGATGCGGATCTCTTCCGGGAACAGTACGAAGCCTGCAAGGTGCGCCAGCAGCGAGGCCAGGAACCCGACGCGATCGCGCGCTTGAATACGCAGCGCCAGCACATTCATGCGTTCGGTCGAGCGAGATAGCTCGAACGTTTGCAGCTCTAGAGTCGAGACCGCTGCTGCCTCACCGGTCTCGCGCGTGAGCGCGAGGAAGTCGATTTGTTCCAGCTCGGCTTCGTCTGCGCCGCGGATTTCGAACTCGGCAGACCAGCGCCGTTCAGCGTTGCGGCGCGCCTTTCCGCGTACGATATCCAGGTTCAAGCGCGTCGCGGCGCGTGTGAAGTTGCCCAGCCAACCCACGGGCATGGTGTCCCAGAGCTCCACGCGGTGCGTGCCGACGGCGGTGCGAGTCACACGTACACCGGAGCCTGACGGGGTCCGTGATGAATCTGAATCAGGCTGGTCGCGCACTACCGCGAGTTTGAAGCGCCACCCTTTTCGCGGTCGTTTCCCGCACGCTTCATTGCGCCGAGCGCGCGGTCAGACGGGGCGCTTTGGCCCGCGCGGTTGATGCAGCTCCCGGTGCGCTTCGGCGAGCAGCTCGCGTAGCGGGATCCCGGGAGGCACGCGGCTCACGTCGACCTTGGCGATTTTCTCGGGTGTGGCGTAATCGCCGGGCACCCAGTCATCACCTGGTGAAAACATGTTGTACCGGTACAGGCCGAAGCTGCGCATGTCGTAGCACTTGAGCAGGCGACGAAAGCGCAGGACCTCCGGGATGTTGATGCCCGAAGGGTCGTCTTCGAGCTCGAAGCCATCGTATGCGGCGTACGGATCACACTGCACGCGCGCGTTGAGCCGTTGTTCAATGGCCTGATCCGCGGGCGAGAGCGGCGTGCTCACCGGGAAGATGCCGGGCATACCCGTGAAGTGCTCGGGTGTGTTCACGCCAAAGCTGAGCGTGTGGACATGCGGCGTTTTTAGGCAAAAACGCGCGTTGAATTGGATCGGGGTGAGTGGCGCGGTGAGCTCTTGCAAGAGCGGTGGCGCGTTGAACAGCTGCCCGCCCTTGTCATTCGGGGAAATGATGAACACCCCCATGTCGTGCGCGGCGGCGAGCTGCACCGCGCCGAAATTGCGCTGCCAGAAGTAATAGTAGTGCAGATTCACGAAGTCGAACAAATCAGTATTGATCGCTTCGCAGATCACTCGGTAGGGGGCGTGCGTGCTGAAGCCCACGTTGCCAATCACGCCTTGCTCTTGAAAGCGCTTCAGCACCTCCACCGGGCCACCCTTGGCGAGGGCTTGCTTCGCCTTCTCGCGCGTGTTCATGCCGTGCCAGGCGTAGAAGTCGAAGTAGCTCATGCGCAACGTGCGCAGCTGCTCTTCGATCAGGCGCTTCGTCTCATCGCCCGTTTCGGGCATGCCCTTGGTCATGAAGAAGTAGCTGTCGCGCGCTAGCTTCAGCTCTTCGTTCAGCACCCGGCCGAAGGCGTGCTCGCTCTTCATGTAGCCGTGTGCGCTCTCGAAATGATTGATGCCGAGCGCCAGCGCGCGTTGCACCGTGTCGCGGCAGCTGTCGATCGTTTCCTTCGGTAGTGCCTCGCGTGGCGCGGTCCAGCCGTGCGGAAAGCGCATCCCGCCGAGCGTGAGCACGCTGACGGCCTTGTTGGTGCGGCCAAAACGCCGATATTGCATGGGCGCGCGCTCGCCGCGGCGCACGAGAGTAGGGGCTGGTGCTGACATCGCGCTGGCGAGTGTAGTCGGCTTCCGCGGTGCTCGCTTGCGCGGGCCCCTGGCCGGCCTTCAGGGCGTGAGGCGTTCCAACAGCGCGCTGGCTTCGGCTTGGCGATAGGCGCCGTACGCGCCGCTGGCGAACGGTGAAAGCGCGCTGCGCGCCTCAGCGGTTCGGCCAAGACGGACGAGGCTGAGCGCACGATTGTATTGGGCCTCGGGGGCGAAGGAGCCGGTCGGGGCTGCCGCCAGGTACGCATCCCAAGCGGCCAACGCGCGCGCGGGGTCGTGGTCCACGAAGTGTGCGGTGTGCGCGGCGCGATACAGCGAGAGCGCTGGATCCACGGCGGGGCCTGCGAGCGCGGAGCCGCTGGGCACCGCGTGGGCCGCGCTGGGCTGCGCCGCGCTCGACGCGAGCTGGCGATCCGGCGTGGGCGCGAGCAGCGCTGGCGGGCTAACGGTGTCCACAACCAGCGGCTTGGGTGCCACGGCTGGGGCGAGGTGTGTCTCCGTTTTCGGAGCGCTCGCCGCGAGGCCGATCAATTGCTCCACACGCTGCAACGCACGTTGCGCTTGGCCGCTGGCTGCACCCCAGGCACTGGCAGCCAAGAAGGTGGCGGCGATCGGCAACAAAAACGCCAGCCGCGTTCGCTTGCGCACGCGGGTTTGATGCAAGCCGTCCATCACGCGCGCGCGTGTGGCGTGCGCTTCGAATTCACTCACGTCCTCCGTTTCGCGGAGCGCGCGCGTGGCCTCGTCTAGCAGATCGCGACTCATCGGACGCCCTCCGTTTCCAGGGCTGAGCGCAGCTTGCGTTTGGCGTGGAAGAGTCTGGTGCGCAGTGTGGCTTCCGGCGCGCCGACGATTTTCGCGGCTTCAACGGCGGTGCGCTCTTCGACCTCGCACAGCACGAACGCGACGCGCTGCTCGATGGGCAGCGCATCGAGCGCTCGAGTCAAAAGCTCCGCCAGCTCTTTACGCCGCGCCTCGCGCTCGGGGTCGCTGCTGTCACCGCTGGCCACTTGGCCGTAGGCGCTGAGCGCGCGGCGCCGACGCTGCGCGGCACGCACGTAGTGCCGCGCGTGATTGACAGCGATCGAAATCAGGAACGTACGCAGCGCCGAGTCGCCGCGAAACTTGCGGATCACCTGCGGCAAGGAGACGAACACTTCATGCACGAGATCTTCAGCGGTGGCCGCGTCACCGACCAAGCGCTTGGCGAATGCGCGTACCGCGGCGTGGTGGGAGTCGTACACTTCGGCGACCGCGCTGGGCTCGGAGCGTTGCAAGCGCAGTACGAGCTCGTCGCGCGGCTCCGCGTGCTCGCCGAGCGCCTGCTCTGTTGCCATGGTCAGCCCGAACATTACGAGTTGAGTGCCCGCTCGCGCGAGATTCGTTCAATGATCATGTAAGTGGCTGATATCAGTGAACAATGAGCCGCATTCTCTAGAAAAAAGCGAGGCCAGCCAAGCCTTCTACCGTTACGGCGTTGGAGCTCGGCGCATCGCTGGCGTGGGCGAAACGTTGCACGACCGCCGCCCCGACGAAGGGCGACAGCGCGCCCAAATCCAGCCCCGCGGTGAGCCGGTAGTGCAGGTTCTCCAGCAGCTCATGGCTGAAGGGTCGATAGGCGGCGCGCATTTCCGAGTAGTGCGCGCCGGGCTCGAGAAAATAACGGCCGCTCGCGATGTGCGCGCCAAGCCCGAGCTCCCACACGTACGTGTGATTGCCCGGTGCATAGCCGAGGCCCGCTTGCGTGTAGAGCGGGCCCACGATGAACTTCAGCGCGGCGTTCAGGGGCATGAAAGTGCTGGCCCAGAATACCGGCTGCACGCGGCCGTTGTCTGCAATGCTGACCAGGCCGACGGACGTGCCGTGCACGTGCTTGGCAATGTTGACTAGGCCGACCTGCGCGCCGTTGACGTCGCCCGCAATGTTGACCAAGCCGATCTGAACACCGTTCACATCACGCGCAATGTTCGTGACGCTGGCGACTTGAACGCCGTTCACATCTTGCGCAATGTTCGTCACGCCAGCGATTTGTGCGCCGCGCAGCTTGCCTGCAAAATTGCTGATGCCGGAGAGCTGTACGCCGCGAATGTTTTGCGCGCTGTTGAACACTGCGGCGATGGCGGCGCCGTGTACGGTGCCACCAGTGCGGTTGTAGAGCGTGGCGATGCTCGTTCCGGTTACGTCATGCTCGGTGTGCAGCGCGAGGGCGTTGACACCGAAGCCCCGCAACTCACCCACGTGGCTGAAAAAAAGGCCTAATTCGCCGTTCAGCTGCAGGCGATCACTGTGTGGGTACAGGCTGAGCGGCGCGAACAGTGAAAGGTTGAACGCGGGGCTGGGCTTGGGGAGGGATTCAGCGTGCGGCTCGACCTGAGGTGTGGGCTTGGCGGCGGGCGTTGCTGGCGCGGCGGCTGCTTTGGCGCTCTGTGACTTCACTGCGACAGCGGGTGCGGTCGGTTCGGCGGTTGGCGTCGTAGCTTCTGGTGCGGGTTCGGCGGTCGCGGGTGTGCCGGCTTTGGCAGCGAGTGCCGCGAGTAGCTCTGCTGCCTCATCGCGCGACAGGTTGCCGGCCAGGAGCGCAATCACTTCAGCCCCGCGCGCCGGATCTTGTGGAATGCCAATGGTTCGAGTGCGCGCCGTGCCGCTCGCCTCCAGGTAGGAAACGCTCACCGTGTGATTGGCGTGCACGACGACCGTGAGCAGGGGGCTCGAGCCCGAGCTGGGCGCGGCCCTGAGCGCGACTGGGCGCTTGAGCTCCAGCTCGACGGCGTGGCGGATGGCTTCTGGATCGAGCTTCGAGCTGCCAAGCTGGGCGCTGAGGGCGAGTGGCGTGCTGACCTCGGCGGCTGCTGCTGCGCCGGTGCTCGTTTGCGCGCGCGCCGAGGCGGTGCTCGCGAGCACCGCCAAAATGACGCAAGAAGTGAGCGCTAGGAGCCTCATTGGTCGACCTCGAAGTGGCAGGTGTAGACGATTTCCGTGGCGACCG
>FSWQ01004573.1_pt1 | contig 19147 bp, 15 predicted proteins | sample 1637691 | NCBI WGS metagenome assembly FSWQ01 (sample SAMEA3914814, study PRJEB12502) | metagenome | biome: forest; material: soil | place: USA | collected 2011-09-16 | depth 0.1 m | reverse complement strand
ATAGACATGATGGAGAACGCAAACAGCCACGTGGTCTTCATGCTGCGGCAGTCTGACGTGGAGCATCGCGCGCCGTCAAGCCGACCTCGCGCGTCTTTTGAAGTGAGACCCTGCCGGGTAGCCAGAGCGCGCTTACGCGCAGTGCGCGAAAACCGACATCATTCAGGTAAGCAATGGCAATCGCGAGCGCAGCCGTCCGGACACCTAGACGCAAGCAGAGCTGGGTTGATGGTCACCGTGCGCGACGTGCCTCGGCGTGGCCTTCGGCGTCGGGGTGCGGGTGGGGAGGCGGCTGTGACGCCGAAGGCTGCGCGCGTTTCGACGTGATGCGTGATCATCAATACAAGAAGCCTGAGCACGAGTTGCGACCCGACTGTTGCGCGACATGAGCGTGCGTGCCGCGCGCGTGTGCTCCGTGGGGCTTCGCGCCTCACGCTCTGGCGGGCCGCTCGGGTGCACTTGGCGTTGGCCGATACCCGCGCTTTCGAGGCGGGAAACGCGGCTTTGGACGGCCTGTTTTTGAAACGGGAGGGTCCGCCGATACACTGTGGCGATGTCTGATTTGGACCTCAATGACGTGGCCGCGTTCGTACGCGTCGTTGAAAGTGCGGGGTTTGCCAAGGCTGCTCGCGAGCTGGGTGTGCCCACTTCCACCGTGAGTCGCGCAGTGGCGCGGTTGGAGGAAACCGTCGGGGTGCGGCTGCTGCACCGGACCACGCGCAACCTGAGCGTGACCAGCGAAGGGCATGCGTTTCACGAGCGCGTCGCGCCGCTCGTCGCGTCACTGCGAGATGCGACGCGCACGCTGGAGTCCGGCGGCAAAGAGCCCGAAGGCATGCTGCGCATCACCGCGCCGAACGACATCGGCTCGGCCTTCTTGTCCGAGGAGATCGTGCGCTTTGCGGATCGTTACCCGCTGCTGCGCGTGGAGCTGCTGCTCACCAATCGCAAGCTGAACCTGGTGTCTGAGGGCATTGATGTTGCCGTGCGTGCAGGCAAGCTCGAGTCGTCGTCTTTGGTCGCGCGCAAGATTGGCACACTGAGCGTGGAGATGTACGCCGCGCCGTCATACGCAGAGCGCGCTCGTTTACCCGCCACACTGGCAGAGCTGGCGCGCCACAAGATCGTCGCGTGGGGCGCGCGCGACGGCAAAGTGAGCTGGGAGCTCGAAGGCCCACGCGGCAAGGAAACCGCGGAATTGAGCGTCAGAATCGCGGGTGACGACTTCGGCTTCGTGCGCGCGGCAACCGTCGCAGGCGGCGGCATCGGCTTGATGCCGCGCATGATCGCGACGACCGATGTCGCTATGGGGCGACTCGTGCGCGTGCTTCCCGAATACGCGCAGGCCGGCGCCGCGCTGCACTTGATCTACGCTTCAGCAAGGCAATTGCCGACCAAGGTGATCGCGTTTCGGGATTTCTTGGCCAAGGAGTGCGCGGCGGCACTGCGCGACTAGAACCTTCGTTCAGCGCGCGGCGCCCGGAATACCAGCGAACGAGAAGGCTTGGCCCAGTACGCTGAATTTCGTGCGCAGCGCGTCTGCGGCGTTCGAGCAGCGAGCCACGATGAGCTCGAACTCACCGGGTTCGACGACGCGCCGCTCGAAGGCATCCACCAGTGACAAGCGCTCTTGCGGGATGCTGAGCTGCACGGTGCACGCCTCGCCCGCCGCCAGCGTCACGCGCTCGAAGGCGACCAACGTCTGATTCACCCACGTGACCGACGTCACCAGATCCGAGGCGTACACTTGCACGACTTCCGTGCCCGCTCTATCGCCCGTGTTGCGCAGCTCGACGCTCAGCTGTAGCGCCTCGCCAGCCGCGAGCGACGCATTGCGGACGCGCAAACCCGCATATTCAAAGTGGCTGTAGCTGAGCCCAAAGCCGAACGGAAAGCGCGGAACTTGGTCCAAATCCGCGTACTCGGTGCCGTGCTGGCCGCGCACTTGGCTGTAGAAGCTGGGCTGTTGTCCAACGTGACGAGGGAAAGAGATCGTGAGTCTGCCGGATGGATTGAGGTCACCGAAGAGCAGCTCCGCGAAGGCCGTGCCGCCTTGCATGCCGGGGTTGAAGCACTCCACGATGGCGCTGACTTGCTCACTGGCCGCCGGCAAGACCGCGGGCTTGCTGTGCACGAGCGCCAACACGACCGGCTTACCCAACTGAGCTACCGCGCGCAGCAACTCAGGTTGTGCGCCAGGCAGCTCCAGCGTGGCCGTGCTGCGCCCCTCACCAAAGAACATCACGTCATCACCCAGCACGAGCACGATCAGGTCCGCGTCCGAACAGCTGGCGAGCGCGGCAGGAATACTAGAGGTGTCCGGCGAACGCACTGAGCAACCGGCTGCGTACGTCACGCTCACAGACGCAGGCACGCGCGCGCGAATGCCATCCAGTAGGGTAACGGTGCACTCACGCGGGTGCTTGCCGTTCTCCGACGGGTATTGCGGGCCACCCAAGGACCAATCACCCAGCTGCGCCAAGTCATCATCCGCGTTCGGACCGAGCACCGCGATCTTGCTAATTTTTCCTGGATCTACCGGCAAAAGTCCGTCGTTCTTCAGCAGCACCAAGCATTCACGCGCCGTGCGTAAATTTGCTTCGAGATGCGCTGGGCACGCGATCACGCTGGCTTGCTGGGACCGGTCGGGCCGGCGCGGGTTCTCGAACAGGCCCATCTCGAACTTGAGGTTCAGGATGCGCCGCACGACCGTATCCAACTCACTCCGCGAGCAGCCCCTCGTGTACCGCAGCTTGAGCGGCTTCGAAGAAGCTGGGCGTGGCCATCATCAAGTCATTGCCGCAGCGAATCGCGACCACGGCGGCCTCCTTTGCCGATGGCACGATGCGCTGTTCCCAGTGCAAGCGACCCACGTTGTCCCAATCCGTCACCAGGATGCCGCGGAAGCCCCACTCTTCCTTCAGCACCTGGGTCAGCAGCCAATGATTGGCAGTCGAGGGCAAGCCGTCCATCGCTTGGTAGCCGGTCATGAACGTCATGCAGCCCGCGCGGGCGGCGCGTTCGAAGGGCGGCAGGAAAAAAGCCCGCAATTTACGGCGTGAAATGTCGGCTTCCGAGGCGTCACGCCCACCCTGAGTTTCGGAGTAGCCCGCGTAGTGCTTGGCGCACGCGAGCACGCCATTCGGATCGTTCAGCCCAGTGCCTTGGTAGCCGCGAATCATGGCGGCGCCGAGCTCACCGATCAGGAAAGGGTCTTCGCCGAAGGTTTCACCGGTGCGCCCCCAGCGCAAATCACGGCTCAAGCACAGCACGGGCGAGAACGTCCAATGGGCGCCCGTGGTGACCATCTCGCGAGCGGTCACGCGCGCGCACTCCTCCAGAGTGTCCACGTTCCACGAGCATGACATGGCGAGCTGCGTTGGAAAGATGGTGGCGCCGCGCTGGAAGGAGTGGCCGTGAATGCCGTCTTCGCCAATCAAGAGCGGAATGCCCAGGCGTGTTTCCGCGGCGGCGTCCATCGCCAACAGCAACTCTTCATTCGAGATGTGCAGCAGCGACCCGGGTTGCATCTCTTTGACGAGGCGCACGGGTTCGAATTGCCCGTTGAGCTGCATCACTTGCCCCGCCTTCTCCGCGAGCGTCATGCGCGCGAGCAGGTCCTCCACTCGCTGTGCGGTGGGTTGGTTCGGGTCTCGATAAAGGGGCGCTTGGCTCATGCTGGCCCGCGCAAGTTAGCGGAAAATGCTAGCGTCGACGCGCGCAATGCGTCCCGTTCGAAACGCCGCCCTGCTGTGCTCGCTCGGCTGCGCGGCACTTGCTGCCTGCCACGGAGCAGGGCCCGCGAGCCCAGCAGGCCACGCTGACGCGCACTCCGCGAGCCCGAGGCATGATGGCGAGGTGCGCAGCAACATCGCGCGTGCGGATTACGCCGGCTCCGCCGCCTGTGAGCGCTGTCACGCCAAGGAGTACGCCGCGTGGCTCGCCTCACCCATGCATCGCATGACGCGGGATGTGCACCAGACCGAGATCCGCGCGCCATTCACGGGCGCGAGCTTCGCCTTTCGCGGTGACAGCGTGCACATGGAGCAGGTGGGAACTGAGCGCTTCATGCGCCTCCATACCAGTGCTGGCCAAACCAGCTTGTTCCACGTGAACAAGGTGATCGGCGGTCGCTACCGTGAAGACTTCGTGGGTGCCCAGGTGGATCCGAGCCACCCGCTCGGCGCGCCCATCGATGCCGAGCGGATCCTGCCGGTGTCGTATCTGATCTTCAACGGTGAGTGGCGGTACAAGGGCTACTCTGTGATGGTTCGTGAGCGCTCGGATCTCGAAGCAGGGGTGGTGTGGAAGACGGCCTGCATCTTCTGTCACAACACCACGCCGCAGCTGTCCCTGCTCTTGGATGACGTGTACGGCCCGAAAGCGCACACCTACCAAGGCTCCGTGAGTGTGGATCTGCCGGAAAACAAGCGCCCGCACTACGTGGTCACGGACGAAGCCGCCTTGAAAGCCGCACTGGGCGCAGAGCTCAGCTACCTGGGGAAACCTCGAGACACCGAGGAATACAGCGTGAAACGCGCGCTCACCGTGAGCATTGACGGCACGCGGGATGCCTTCGATCAGCAGAACCTGGTGGAGCTGGGCATCGGCTGTGAAGCGTGTCACGGCGGCGCGCGCGAGCACGCGCTGGAGCCGACCAAGGTGAGGCCAACGCTGGCGTTGCGCAGTGATTTCCTGCAAGTGACCACGCCCTCCGGCGCAGAGCCCACGCACGCGCAAGACGTCAACCGCACGTGCGCCAAGTGTCACACGGTGCTCTTCTCACGCTACCCGTACACCTGGGAGGGCCAAGCGCGCCGACATGAGCCGGGCGGCAGCAGCATCAACTCCGGTGAGGCGCGTGATTTTCAATTGGGCGCGTGCAACACGCAGCTGAGCTGCGTGCATTGCCACGACCCGCACACGGAAGATCCCAAGAGCGCGCTGCTCGAGCTCGAAGGCCCCAAGGGCGATGCGCTGTGCGCCAGCTGCCACAAGGACTTGGCCAGCGAGGCTGCGCAGCGCGCGCACACTCATCACGCGCCCACCAGCACGGGCAGTCATTGCCTCAACTGCCACATGGCCAAGAAGAACATGGGCCTGGCGTACGAGCTCACCCGCTATCACCGCATTGGCTCACCCACGGATCGCGAGCGCGTGGAGGGCGACCGGCCCTTGGAATGCGCGCTGTGTCATGCGGACAAGAGCGTGGAACAGCTGGTCGCCACCATGGAGCGTTTTTGGGGCAAGAAATACGACCGAAACGCGCTACGCCAGCTGTACGGTCCTGACCTGTCGGTCAACGCCATGCAAGCCACGCTGCAGTACGGCAAACCCCATGAAGAAGGCACCGCGGTTGCGGTCGCCGGTCGTGAGCACAAACAGGATTGGCTGCCGTTGGTCGTCGCTCAGCTGGGTAACGACTACCCGCTCGTGCGCTACTTCGCGCGCCACGCAGTCGAGCAAATCACGGGCGCGCCGCTGCCTGTGGATTTGAACGCGCCGGGCGCGGAGGCAGTAAAGAGCGCGCAAACTTACTTAGCTGAGCACCCATGACCGAACGCACTTCCAGTCACATGGCGTTCCTCCGCCAGTCCGAAATTCGCAACATGACGCTAGAGTGCGTCAAAGTTGGCGGCATCAATCTGTCGCAAGGCGTGTGTGATACGGAGCTACCTGAGTCCGTACGCCTGGGCGCGGCCGCCGCGATGGCAGAAGGCGTGAACACGTACACGCGCTACGACGGCCTGGCCGAATTGCGCCAAGCCATCGCACGCAAAGTGCTGCGTGATACCGGCGCCACCGTTGACCCGGAAACGGAAGTGGTGGTGACCAGCGGGGCTACGGGCGCGTTTTACGCGGCATGCTTGGGCTTGTTCGACGCGGGTGACGAGGTCGTGCTGTTCGAGCCGTATTACGGGTACCACTTGGACACGTTGCGCGCCGTTTCGGTCACGCCGCGCTTCGTCCCGCTGAGCCTCGGGGATTGGTCGTTTTCGGCCGCAGATTTGCGCGCCGCCGTCGGCCCGAAAACGCGCGCCATCGTGGTCAACACGCCGGGCAACCCGTCCGGCAAAGTATTCACCCGCGCGGAGCTGGAGCTGATTGCGAAAGTCGCGCAAGAGCACGACCTGTACGTGATCACGGACGAGATTTACGAGTATTTCTTGTACGACGGCCGCGCGCACGTTTCCTTCGCGGCGTTGCCCGGCATGCGCGAGCGCACCATCACGTTGGGCGGCTTCAGCAAAACCTTCTCCATCACCGGCTGGCGTATCGGCTATCTGATTGCGAACGCGGACCTGTGCCACAAGCTCGGTCACGTGCATGATTTGGTGTACGTGTGTGCCCCCGCGCCTTTGCAGCTCGGCGTGGCGCGCGGCTTGGACCAACTCCCGGCGGCATTCTACCAAGACCTGAAGCTGGAGTACGCGCGGAAGCGTGAAAAGCTGTGCTCCTCTTTGGAGCGCGCCGGCATTGCGCCGCATGTCCCCCAGGGCGCGTACTACGTGCTCGCGGATTCCCGCTCCTTGCCTGGCGCGTCCGCCAAGGAGCGAGCGCTCGCGCTGCTGAAAATGAGCGGCGTCGCTGCCGTACCCGGCAGCGCATTTTTCGAGAGCGGCCGCGGCGCTGACCTCCTACGCTTCAGCTACGCCAAACGTGAAGCCGAGCTGGATGAAGCTTGCCGTCGCCTAGACGCCTTTCGCCGTTGAGAGATCCCCACCAATGACCCAAGAAAACTCAAACTTCCTCCCTTCGGTGCCCGGCGTCACGCACACCGTGGAGCACGGTCTGCCGGCCCTGCGTATTCAAACGGCAAGCGGCTCAGGCTTGGTTTTCCTGCAGGGCGCGCACATCGCTGCCTGGGCGCCCGCCACGGTCACTGATGGCTCCATCATTTGGATGAGCGAGAACGCAGTGTACGCGCCGGGCAAGGCGCTGCGCGGTGGCATCCCGATCTGCTTTCCGTGGTTCGGCGCCCACGCCGAGCACAAGCAGTACCCCGCGCACGGCTTCGCGCGCACGCGTGACTTCACGTATCACGGCGCGCGGCTGACCAAAGCGGGCGAGGCCGAATTGGAGTTTGGGCTAGAGAGCGACGCGCAAACTTTAGCCGTGTTCCCGTATGCTTTCAGTGCGCGCCTGCGCGTCACGTTCGGGTCGGCCTTGCGCATTCAGTTCACGGTGCGCAACCAAGACGCACAGCCATTCAGCTTCGAAGAAGCGCTGCACACGTATTTCAGCGTCGCGAACATCCAGCAGGCCACGGTGCTCGGTCTGGAGGGCGCAAGCTACGCGGACAAGGTGCAAGGCATGGCCCAATTCACGGAAGGCGCCCGGGAGCTGCACATCAGCGGTGAAACGGATCGCGTTTACGAGAGCGCGGCCACGTGCACCATCCGTGATCTCGGGCGCACACCCGCGCGCGCGATTCAGATTGAGAAGGCCAATTCCGGAGCCACCGTGGTCTGGAATCCGTGGTCGGAAAAGGCGGCACAAATGAGCGATCTCGGTGCTAGCGCCTGGCCGCGGATGTTGTGTGTAGAGAGCGCCAATGTGGGACTCTCGAAAGTGAGCCTGGCTCCTGGCGCGTCCCACGAGCTCAGCGTGCAGATCAGCGTGCAATCATCCTGAAAGCGCGGGGCTGAGTTTGGCGTCGCATGATTTTCGGCACGAAACGTGACAAGCTCAATGGTCCGTCGGCCTTCGAAATCGCGAAAATCATCGAGCCTTGGCGCAACCCAGACAACGCATTACCCAGGAACGCACCGTCAGCGGCGGGCCCGCACGCCTGATCGTGATGGAAGGCCCGCAGGCGGGTCAGAAGTTCAAGATCGACGGGGACGTCGTGCTCGGGCGCGCCATCGATTCCTCTGTCGTGTTGGAGGACCCCGAGGTCTCGCGCAGTCACGTGCGCATCACGCGTAGCCACGTCGGCGCGTACATCATCGAAGACATGGGCAGCCGCAACGGCACGCTCGTCAACGGCGTGCCAATCGAGAAGCAATTTTTGATCTTCGGCGACAAGATCCAAGTCGGACCGCGCGTCTTGATTCTGTTTGCGCCCTTCGACCCAATCGAAGATCAATTGCTGCAGCGGCAACGGTTGGAAGCGCTCGGGCGCGTGGGTGCGGGGGTCGCTCATGATTTGAACAACATGCTCGGCGCCATCTCCGCCAGTATCGATTTTCTGGGCCGTTTGCCGGATGATCGCCCCGTTGGCGCAACGGAGGTGAAGGAGAGCGTGGCGGACATTCGCACGGCGCTCACGCAGGCAAGTGAGCTGGCGCGCGGGATTCTTAAATTCGCGCGCGGCCGCAGCCGCGGGCACGCACTGGTGGATCTGTCCTTGGTCTGTCACGAGGTGATTCGCCTCGCGCATCACACGTTCGACCGCGCCATCTTGCTGGATCAGGACATTGCTCCCAACCTGGTGGTCTCGGGCGACCAGGCCGAGCTGCACCAAGTGATCATGAACCTGTGCTTGAACGCACGTGACGCGATGCCCGCAGGCGGCGAGCTGCGCATCCGCGCCGCGCTCCTGGACGAGAGCACGGGCGAACGGCCGCGCGTGTGCATCTCGATCGAAGACTCCGGCAGCGGTATGGACGCCGCCACGCGCGCGCGCATCTTCGAGCCCTTCTTCACGACCAAGCCGGAGGGCGCTGGCTTCGGCCTCGGGCTCTCCACGGTGCGTGAAGTCGTGAACATGCACGGCGGTGAGGTGGATGTCGCGAGCGAGCCCGGCAAGGGCACCAAGTTCCTGCTCTACTTGCCCGCGTGCGCCGGCCACCCGGAGCCTGTGCGCATCACCAGCGGGCACCGTGATCTCAGGCCGCGAAGCCATGAATCGGCGCTAATTCTGTTGGTAGATGACGAAGAAGTGGTGCGCCGCAGCACCGCGCGCCTGCTTCGGCAAGCCGGGCATGAAGTGCTGGAAGCGCCCGGTGGCAAGGAAGCCACGCAGCTGTACGCGAACTCGGAGCGTTACCCCGATCTCGTGATTTTGGATTTGGATATGCCGTATCTCAACGGCGAACAAACTCAGCGCGTGATCCTGAGCATCGATCCCAACGCGCGCATCCTGTTCATGTCCGGCCATGAGGATTTCGTGCGCGAGAGCTCGAGCAGCATTGGTAGTGCCGCGGGTTACTTGCGCAAGCCGTGCAACGTCGCGCTGTTGCTGTCCACCGTGAGTGACGTGCTGCAAACGGACAACTTAGGTGCGTACGAGGCTCAGGAGGAGCGCACCATGCCGGGCATCGGACTCGGCTCTTAGCTCGCTCAGAACGCGAGGCGCTCGCCGGTGCCGGTCACGGCCGCGCCGTTGCGACCGCTCCATAGTACGAATTCTTGGCCGGTCCACACGCCGACGCCGTATTCGTGATCTTCACCCGAAGGGGCATCGGCGATCGGCTTCCATTGGTTGGTGGCGGTGGCATAAACGGCGCCGTTATTGGACAGCAAGCCAGTGCCCTGCAAGTTGATTTGCCCACCGAAAATCCCAACCACACCGGGCTTGATCATGAAGGCCCAGCCTGAACGCCGCACCGAGAGCATGCGCGCCATCGGCGCACCGGTCGTGTTCATGGTCGTCCAGGTGGTGCCGGTGAGGTACTTGCCGTCGTTGTTCAGCGCGTACTCTCCATGCCCGCCCCAAACCAGAAAGCTCGAACCATCCCAAACGCCGAACGCGCTGGAACGCGGGGTCAGGCTCTTGGACAACGTGGCCCACTTGTCCGCGTCACCCGTGTATGAAGACACGCGGTCTTGGCGAACCATGCCGAGCAGGCCGCCCTGCAAGTACACGGTCGATCCGTCAAAGGCGTAGGCCGGTGCGAGCACCGCGCCCGGATCACCGCCGCTGTTGGCCGCCTTCCAGCTCGTGAGATCGAAGCGATCCACGCCGGCGACCGCCACATTCGGCGGCCCGTTGTTACCACCCCAAAACAGCGCGCGGCTGCCATCCCAGTAGGCAACCGGCTGACTGCGAGGGGTGGGCCCATCCGGGAGCGCGGTCCACATGCTGGTCTTCGGATCGTAAATCGAGCCGGAGCTCAACGGAGCCTGCTTCTTGGCGCTATCGAGGCCGCCGTACACGATCACGACGGAACCCGTCCAGACGCACGTCGCGAACGTGCGCGCCGAAGGCATGCCAGCGCCTTTCGACACGGTGGTCCACGTGTTGTCGATCGGCGAGTAGATAGCGCCCGTGTCGAGCGCGAGCGCGTTTGCGTCCGCGCCGCCCCAAATGAACACGGACGAGCCCATGGCGCAGGCCGCTGCTTGGGTGCGCGCGACGAAGCCGCTGGGCGGCGCGAGCATCGGCACCCAGCCGGCCTTGCATACACCTGCCGTGCAAGCGCGGCCGTCGCTGCACGCCACGCCGCAGCCACCGCAGTTCTTTGGATCCGTGTTGGTGTCGGTGCAGCTCGCGCCGCAGCACGTTTGCGCGGCAGTGCACGTCGCCGTGCAGGGCTGGCTGCTCATGCCAGCGCCGCCCGCGTGAGCAACGTCACCACCGATACCGCCGCTTTCGGTAACGCCGGCAGTGCCCGCGCTCGAGGCGCCGCCTGCGCTGCTACCCGCGATGGACCCTTCACCGCCGGGGCCAACGTCCATACCGCCCGTGCCGGTCGCAGTATTGCCGGCGCTGTCGCCGCCTGCCACGTCGTTCCCCACGCCCGCTGCGTCGGACGCGAGTTGGTAGTGGTCCGTGAGCGCGCAATGCGTGAGCAATGAAGCCGCGCCCAGTAGCGGCACGATGGCGAAGCGGCGCATCATAGCTGACCGCCGATCTGCAAACCATTTGGCAGTGCGGTCAATGCAACGTGCTCGCGGTCGGGCTTGCCCAGCGTGAGCAGCAAAACCCCCGCGCCGGCGGCGGCGATGCCGACGCCGTAGCTCAACCAGGAAACCGTGCGATTGCTACGCCAACTGCTCATTTCGCCTGCGGAAGAAGGCGGGCAATCCGGATGACACACCGAGTCCAAATCCGACTTGTGATGCAGAGCGACGAGCCCGGTGTACGTGCCAACACCAAGGCCGAGCGCGCCCACGCCGAGCGCAACATAAGCCAACGTGCGGCGAGAATTCGAGCTTGCCCCATGGCCGCTAGGGCTCACTTCGGGCGGCGCGACCGGCTGCACAGGGGCCACCGGACGCACGTCGAGCTCGACCTGATAGCTCTGTCCTTCGAGCACCGTCAGATCACGCGTTGCGCGCACCTGACCTGCCACTTGCACGACGAAATGATGAGCGCCGGGGTTCACGGGGCGTTCCACGCCGAGCAGCGCTGCGGGCGTCGGTTTGGCGTCGATGGTCACCTGCGGCGCGTCTGCGCTCGTCGCTCCGATCACGGTCAGCTTCAAGCGCGGCAAACGCGCGCGCACTGCTTCCACTTCGGTACGCGCGGTCTGTACGGCGGCCACGTAGGCCTCGGGAGCGTCGTCCGGCAGCTTCAGCCGAATGGTTTGCTCGTAGGTGTCTGCCGCCTCCAGCAGTTGACCCAGCTTGGCTAGGCTGCGCGCCTGCATCAGCGCGATGGATGGCGCGGACACGAGCTCATGCGCGCGTCGGAAAAAGTCGCTCGCTTCAGCATAATTTCCAGCATCGAAGGCTTGCGCGCCTTGCGTGGCCAAATCACGAGCCGCAGTGCGTGTTTCAGCGTCGTCTTCCGCGTGAGCGGTGGACACGCACAAGAGCAGCGAGCACGCCAAGAGGGCGCACCAGCCGCGTGCCAGGCACGAGCGCGAGGCCGAGTTAGAAGCCGAAGTCATACGAGCGCTTTCCGTTGCGAGTGCGGGCGGGGGTCGTGGGGCGGCCTGGGACCGCGGCCGCGTGAGCGACAGTTTTGCTGGCCGCCGCTTTCACGGGCGCGGCAGGCGTCGGGCTGGGATCCGCCGGCGCGATCGCCGCGACTTGCGCAACCTGTGGCGCTGGCGGCGCAACCGGGGGCACAGGCACCGGCTTCACGGCGACGGGTACGGACGCGGCAGCCGGCTGATGCTCACCGCGTAGCAACGAGCCCACGCCCAGGCCCAAGCCGAGCGCAGCTGCAATGCCCAGAGCCCATACCCAGCGCCGCGCTGGAGCCGCCGCGGGCGCAGCGATCGAGCGGCGCGCCACCGTGGGCGCGGATTGCGATTGCGAGCGCAACAGTGGGCGCTCGGTCACGAGCACGCGCTGCGCGATCTGCGAGACTTTGGAAACAGGGTCTTTGCCGGCGGGATTCGAGCCGCGGTTCGGCATCAGTGAGCCGAATTCCATGCGCACGCCGGACAAAGAACCGTCCAGCCACACGGCGCGCAAGGAGTTTGCGGAGATGTCTTCTTTTACCCCGTGCTCGTACAACCAAAGCGCGAGCGCTTCACCGAGCTCGGTCATGGATGACCAGCGGTTGTCCGGGTTCTTGGCCAAGCCACGCTCAATCACACGCCACAGGTCGGCATCACCAGCGGAGAAGTCAGTCGTCGGCACGGCTGATTCGTGAATGATGCACTGCATGAGTGCGTTGTAGTTCGGGCGGTCCCACGGCACCTTGCCCGTGATTGACTCGTACAACACCACGCACAGCGCCCACACGTCCGAGCGATGATCGATGTCTTCTCGGCCCAAGGCCTGCTCGGGCGACATGTACTCCGGGCTGCCCAAAGCCACGCCTTCTTGCGTCAGTTTGCGGTCTTCGTTGGCGAGCGTTTGATCGACCTTCGCAATGCCGAAATCCAGCAGCTTGGGTTGCTGGCGCCCGAACTCATCGCGCGCGATCAAGATGTTGTCCGGCTTGACGTCGCGATGAACGATGCCCTTGTCGTGCGCAGAACGCAGGCCGTCCGCCAGCGGCAACAGCAACTGCACCGCCTGAATCGCGGGCAAACGCAGCTCGCGGCGCAGCATGGCGCCCAGGCTCTCGCCCTGCACCAGCTCCATCACCAAGAACGGGTCGGCGCGGCTCGTCCAGCCGAAGTCGAACACGCGCACCATCGCCGGGTGCCCGAGTCGCGCGGCTGCGTGGGCCTCGCGCGCCATGCGCGTGCCACCGTTCGGACCGCCCAGATCCGAGTGAATCAATTTCAGCGCGACGTCCACACCGAGCACCAATGAGTGCGCGACCCAGACTACGCCCATGCCGCCACGCCCGAGCGGGCGCACCAACTTGTAGCGATCCGCAATCACCGCCCCGGCCAGGTACTCCGTACGCACCGCTGCGCCGCGCGCAGCTTTGGGTCCCGTCTCCGAGAGCGGGCGCTCCCCCGCACCGATAGTTTCCGGAGCGGGCTTTGGTGCAGGCGTGATCCGAACGACCATTCCTAGACCGATCAGAATAGCGAGTACGTGCAGGGCGACAAGGGGTGGGAGCTCCTCATCGTGAAACGGCCCGGTCACACAGTAGTTAATCTCGCCTGCAGCCGCCCACAGCTGCTGACGGAGAACTACAGCCGCGCATACGAGGCGCCAGCGCGATCTTCTTCGCGCTTCAAATTTTTTTCGCACGAACGGCGACGAGGCGCCGCCGTGCCGATCGGCACGGGGACGCCTCGCCTTTTGGCCTCACACTCACTTCGCAGCGCAAGTGAGTGTGAGTATGTGTTTCCGATTGCTTCAGGCGCCGCTGGGAGCGGGCGCAGCGGGGGCCGCTGCGGGCGGAGGCGTCATTTGCTCGCGGTCGCCGCGGTCACCGTCGCCGTGATGACCGCCACGCATGCCGTGACCACCGTGCGGGAACTTGAGCGTACCGGCTGCCACCGCCGCGCGAATTTCGGCTTCGGTCACGCTGCCGTTCTTGTCAGCGTCGGCAACACTCAGGTGCTCCCAACGTTTTTCACCGACTTCATCTTTGCTCAGCGCGCCGTCCTTGTTGGTATCCATCTTCGCGAAGCGCTCTTGCGCGAACTTCTCGAACGCGGCCTTGCGCTCTTCAGGGCTCACCTTGCCGTCGTGGTCGGTATCGACCTTGGCCAAGTGCTCGGCGCGCATTTTCTCTTCGCCCGCCTTGAGCTCTTCCACACTGATCACGCCGTCATTGTTGGTGTCGGCTTTGCCCATGAACTCTTTCATGTGCTCCGGTAGCTCGCTCACTTGCAGCGTGCCGTCCGCATTCTTGTCGAAGCGCTTGACGATTTGCGCTGGGTCAGGCGGGCCACGGTGACCACGCATGTGATGCTCGCCATCCGCGGCAGCAACCGGCGCGGCTGCACCCGAAGCGGCGGGAGGCGTTGCAAGCCCCGCGCGCTCGGCCTGCGCGCTCTGGTCGACCGGTTCGCTGCTCGCGCCGGAGCAAGCCGCCATCGACAGGGCAATGAAACCAGAAACCATGAAGCTGATGATCGAGGTGCGCATGATGATTGTTCTCCTTGAGTTTCAATCCATCCGACGCCGCCACCCCCGTGGCCCCTACGCGGGCCCTTCACTATTTTTCTGGGGCATTCCTGTCCGCCAATGGTTACGAGCACTTAGCGGCATTAGCCGGGGCCTGCGGCCGACTCATTTTGAAGAAATGTAAAGAGCCGCGTAGGAAGCGCTCAGTACCGAGCGTCGAACCACGTAAGAAGAGGAAACGTGAGTCGCTCGGAGAGAAACCGCATTGGACAACCTCGAAATGGCCGTCGATCGGGTCCTCAAAGGGGACCGCTCGGCCTTTCAACTGATCGTGGACGCAACGAGTCAGAAGCTCGTGCGGCTGGGCACTAGGATCATGGGCAACCAAGCAGACGCAGAGGACGTGGTGCAGGAAGCATACGTGAAGGCCTACCGCGCGCTCACGGCGGGGGGGTTCGACCGCCGTGCCAGCACGGCCACGTGGTTGTATCGCATCGTCGTGAACGGCGCGATTGACGCCAAGCGCAGCCGCACGCGCCGCGCCGAAGACACGGACGTGCAGGTCGACCCGGGTTGGGACGGCGCGGCATTTGCCGAAGCACGCTTGGCGCTGTCTGAGTTGGATGAGTGGCTGGCGGCGCTGCCCCCGGATCAACGCGCCGCCCTCGTGCTGCAAAGCATGGAAGGCTTGAACAATACGGAGATCGCACAAGTGATGGGTGTCAGCGAAGGGGCCGTGGAACAGCGTTTGGTGCGTGCCCGCGCTGCCCTTCGGCAGATGCGCGAGAAAAGAGAGCAGCCGTGACCGATCTCGAAGACATCGATCAGCGCCTAGCGCGCCTGACAGGCGAAACGAATGCGCTGCGTCCCAGCGTTGGTTTCTCGGCGCGGGTGATGCAAGCCATCGAGCAAGAAGCCGCCCGTGCGCCTGGCTTCTGGGAGAACGCTTGGTTCTCCTCGCGCCGCCTATTGCCGGTCGCAGCCATTGCCGCGGTGCTGGCGGTGGGTTGGGCCGTGCAGGTCGATAGCTCCGTGGATGACGACTTGGCCACCAGCTATGCATCCGTGGGGTTCGAGTGATGGATCGCGCGAAGCTCAAGGGTTATGGCGCGTTCGCGCTGGTCTTCTTGCTCGGCTTGCTGGTCGGCGGCGCGGTCTCGCGCGGCCTGCTGCAACGCCACTACGCGCGCATGTTCAAGGACCCGTCCGCGGTCTTCGAGCGCCGCCGGCTCGGCGCGCTCGCCCGCCGCTTGAATTTGGATGACGCCCAGGAAGACCGCGTTCGGGACATCATGAACAAGTACGCGACGCAACGTCGCACTCTGACGCGCGACATCATGGATCACTGCGGCACGCCGCTACGCACGCAAAAAGCTCAGCTAGATGCCGAGATTCGCGCCGTACTGCGCCCGGATCAGCAAGCCCGCTACGACACGTTGCTCAAAGACCGCGAGACGCGCCCTCCACCCGGCGCGGCGCTCGAACCATTACCGTGAAACTTCCGGACGCTTAGCCGAAACATGGCTTCAGGCAGCTTAGCGATTCTCGCGCGAGCCCCTGAGTGCACCACCCCACCGTCGACCAAGCAGTACGCTCTCCTGATCCCCTAGGCACCGCGCTTCGGCGTGTTGCAGCGTGGGCATTGTTCTCAATTGCAGCCGGGTTTGCCGCCTGCAGTGCGCCTCCACCCGGTGGCGAGGCGGCACCCGGTGGCGAGGCGGCACCCGGCAACGACGCAGCACCCGGTGGCGACGCGGCGCCCGGTAGCAGCGAGGCTCTGTCCGTGTCGCAGAGCGAGCAGCGGTTGCGCACGAAGTTCGAGGCTGGGCGCGTTTCCGTGTTCATGCCCAGCGGCGACAGCGCCGCCGAATCGCCGCCCATCGAGCTTGCAGCGAGTGCTTGGGGCTGCGAAGGCGTGATGCAAGACGTAGCCGCGGCGGAGCCGGTGTCCAGCGCAGCGCACACGGGCGTCTCGTACACGCACCCGGCATTCGACGAATGGTACACCGGAAGCGACGCCGGACTGGAGCAAGGGTTCACGGTTCGCGAGCTGCCGGAGTGCGCCAAGCACAGCCACAAGCTGACCATCCAGCTCCAATTCTCGAGCGTCGAAGGCTCTGTTGCACAACTAAACGCGGACGGCAGCGAAGCGATCCTGACCACGCCCGGCCGCCGCGGCGTGCACTACGGCAAGGCCGTCTCCAAGGATGCCGCGGGCCGCGAGCACGCGGTCAAAATCGTCAACGACCACGGCTTGGCACTCGAAATCGACACCCGTGATTTGACGCTCCCATTGAGCATCGATCCGCTGATCTGGGACATCCAACAGAAGATTCTTTCCAGCCAGTTCGAGCCCGCTTCCTTCGCGCCGAACGACTATTTCGGGTCCGCCGTCGCGGTGTACGCGAACACCGTCGTGATCGGCGCCCACGGCGACCGCGACAAGGGCTTGGATGCGGGCGCGGTGTACGTCTTCACACGCCAAACGAACAGCGCGCCCGGCATCGCCTCGCGCTGGATTCCTCAGCAAAAGCTGACCGCGAGTGACGGCGCGCCCGGGGACGCCTTCGGCTGTGCCGTGGCCATTTCCGGCGACACCGCGCTGATCGGTGCGTACGGCGACGACGACAAGGGTAGCTCCTCGGGCTCTGCTTACGTGTTCGTGCGCAGCAACGGCGTGTGGAAGCAGCAGCAAAAACTGCTCGCGAATGACCTCAGCGCGAACGCGCAGTTCGGCTTCGCGGTGGCGCTCTCGAGCGACACTGCGATCATCGGCGCACCACTGTACAGCACCACTTCTGTGTCAGAGGTAGGCGCAGCCTACGCTTTCCTCAAGAGCGGTAGCTCGTGGACGCAGCAACAGAAATTCGCGCCACCCGCCGCGGCCAACTTGGCCGGTCTGCATTTCGGCGCCGCGGTCGCCGCCACCGAAAATGGCGCAGCCATAGGCCGCGATAACCTCAAGAATGGCGGAGTGGATTGGTTCACCAAGAGCGGCTCGAGCTGGAATACCGGCAATAGCGGAGTTACCTCCGGCGTTGCTCACTACGGCGCCGCGCTCGCGATGACCGACAACGCAACCGTGATCGGCGCGTACGGCGACACGAGCAAGGGAGCCGAAGCGGGCTCGGTGAACGTGCTCCGCACGGCGCTGCCGCACACACCGCTTGCGACCCTGATCGCCAGCGACGGCAAGGCTGGCGACCACTTTGGGTACTCCGTGGGCATCTCGGGCAATACCATCGTCGTCGGCGCGCCGGGCCTGGACGGCGCACCCAACAACGGCATCTGCACCAACATCCCGGATACCGGCGCGGTGTATGCGTTCGCCGCCAGCGGAGCGACTTACACACAGCAACAAAAAGTCAGCGCCTACGGAGTGCTCTACGAAACCATAAACGGCGTGGACATCTGCGACCCGGGCGAAGGCTTGGGGTCTTCCGTGGCGACCGGTGGCACGTTGATCTTGATGGGCGCGCCGTTTCGCAGCGACAAAGGTTGGTTGCTCGGCTACCCGAATACGGGCGCCGTGTTCGAGGACGAATACGCGCTCACGAACGCCTCGAAGTGCACGGATGGCACGCAATGCTTCAGCGGTTACTGCCTGGAAGGCGTGTGCTGCGCCTCCGCTTGTGACGGTGCGTGCCGCTCTTGCCTCGCCTCGTTGAAGGACCCAGACCACTCCTTCAACGGTGATTGGGTGACCGGCGTGTGCGGCGAGGTAGCGCCGGACACGGACCCCAAAAACGGCTGCACCGATGCGGGGACGTTCTGCGGCCCGACCGACAATTGCTCGGGCGCAGGCTCGTGCCAGACGGCTCATCCCGTGGGCACGCCGTGCGGCGGCGGCACAGGACCATTCTGTTCGAGTCCCACGAGCGCCGCGGCCAGCGGCGTGTGCGGCAACTTCACGTGTGGCGGGCTGTCCTTCGACTGTGTGCGCGGTTACCTGTGCAAAGCCGGCCTATGCCTCACTACTTGCGCCAACAACGGCGATTGCGACGGCGCACGGGGCTTCTTGTGCCGCTTGGGTTTGTGCAAGCTCGGTGCCGGCATTACCTGCACCGAGGACAATGATTGCGTCACGGGGATCTGCCAGGACGGAGCATGCATAACGCCGTCTGGCGTGCAGTGCGTCTCCAACGCCCAGTGCCTGAGCAAGCACTGCGCTGACGGCGTGTGTTGTGACTCTGCGTGCAAGGGCGCTTGCGAAGCGTGCGCAGTACCGGACCACGTGGGCACGTGCACGCCCGTCTTGGACGACCCGCAAGACCCGCCGGGCACCTGCCCGCCCGAGGGCGGCGCGGGCGGTGAAGCCGGTGCTGGCGGCGCAGATCTGGGCGGCGCGCCGGATCTGGAAGGCGGCGCGGCAGGCGAAGCGGGCGCAGGTGGTACACGCGCGGTCGCCGAAGCTGGCGCGCGCAATGATGCAGGCACGGAAGAGCCGGCCAGCGTCGGCGCCGCCGGCGCAGACGACGGCCTCGTGGAGTGCACGCCGGTGTGCGCGGCCGGCCTGATTTGCAATCATCACAGCGGCAAATGCCAAGATGAGCTCGTCACTTCCTGCGGCTGCCGCAGCGTGGGCGGTGCAGGCACCTCGCACGCGCCAATCGCGCTGCTCGCACTGGCAGCCGTCGCCTTGATCCGGCGCAGGAAACGCACGTCTGACGACGAAACTGCACTTGCTCGAGGATAGAGATCGATCTTCACTAATCGATTGACGAAGATTGCGTCGAGCGTAGTTGCGCGGGCTGCTTCCGATCGTTATTTTGAGTGGGTGATTCCGGCAAGCTCACGCGAAGCACGCTTGCGCCTCTTGGTCGATCGT
>FSWQ01003811.1_pt1 | contig 19158 bp, 18 predicted proteins | sample 1637691 | NCBI WGS metagenome assembly FSWQ01 (sample SAMEA3914814, study PRJEB12502) | metagenome | biome: forest; material: soil | place: USA | collected 2011-09-16 | depth 0.1 m | reverse complement strand
CTGGCGCCGCACGAGCTGTCGCGACTCGGAGACGCAATCATTGGTGAACGCCAGTTGGCCGATGATCGAGTGGGCTTCTTGGTGAAAGGAGCCGGTCACGGGCACCACCCCCGCCCGACTCAGGTGCACGTGCTGGGTGGGGGGATCGGGTAGCGACCGAACACTGGTGGTCGTTTGGGTGAGGCCCGTGCAGCCGGCCAGCACCGTTCCGGTCAAGCAGAAGGCGGCCAAGCGGTGGACGCGGGGTGGACCCTTGAGCTGTCGATTTGCCATGCCGTCCCTGTCGGGCAGTGGCGGCGCTCAGTTGTCCGAAAAAGGGCGGCTACTTTCGCGGGACCTGAGCACGGGCGGCCGCGTGCTCAGGTCCCGACGTGTGTCTGTCGCCGCCTGTTTGACGGTGCTGGCCCTGAATGAGCAGGGCCTCGCCACCGAACTGACGGTCTTCATTCTGCCAAGCCGGCTCGCCTCGTCCGGCACGCGGCGACCCGACCTGGCCCTTCACCTGAGGCGCAGGCTCAGACGACGAGCGCTCAGTCGCAGCCGCAGCCTTGAAGCCCCACGAGCTCCATGGCGTCGCCGCAATCGATCGATGTCTCCGAATACAGAACCTTGGCTGCGGAACGCAGCGCAGACTTACGGTGCTCGCTCGGCGCGCTGCTGACGGCCCGCAGGGCCTCACGGGCCTTTGCGGGCACGGACTCGCTGTGGATGAGGAGGGGGGCGAGGGAGAATGCCATGGCGTTGGGTCTTTCGGGGTGCGCGGGGACCGGCCACCGCGGTGAGAGCTGCTCCGGATGAGCTTTCAATTTGCGTATCCAGAGTTTGGGTCTGGAGTTTCCAACGTCAAGCGACTTTCTTTCTCCAACCTGCTTTCTTTTGGAAAGCGATGTGGTTACACTTGAGGAATGGCCAAGTCGGTCGATTGCCAGTGCCGTGCGTTCCAGCTCGCTGCAGATGTTTTGGGACGACCGTGGAGCGCCATCATCCTCGCGGCGCTGCAAGCCGGTCCTCGCCGCTTCGGTGAGTTGGGCGATACCGCTGCAGGCCTCGGGACCAAGGTGCTCTCCGCGCGGCTGAAGGAGCTCGAAGCGCGCGGGCTCGTGAAGCGGCACGTCGAGCCCGGGCCGCCCGTGCGCGTTTCGTACGAGCTCACCGATCACGGTCGCGCCTTCGGCAACGTCGCAGAGGCGATTCAACGCTGGGGTCGTGAGCTCACGGCGCCCAAAGCGCCTGCGCGTCGCGGCGCGTAACCGGTCGCGGCGCGTGGTCCCGGATGTTTCGGTGCTGATGCCCGCCTTCGACGCGGAGGCCACGCTCGCGCTTGCCTTGCGCAGCGTGCAGCGGCAAACGCTGCGCAACTGGGAATGCGTCTTGGTCGACGACGGCTCGCGCGATCGAACGCGGGCCATCGCCGAGGACTTCGCGAGTCGTGACCCGCGCCTGCGCGTGGTCTCGGTACCTCATGGCGGTATCGTGGCCGCACTGCAAGCCGGCATTGCGGCGTGTCGCGCGCCGCTGATCGCGCGCTTCGATGCCGATGATCTGATGTCGCGTCGGCGCCTCGCGGTGCAGCAGCTCGCGCTGCAACGAGCCGCAGACTTAGCCGCCGTGGGTTGCCACGTGCGCTTATTTCCGCGCGCTCACTTGCGCGCGGGTCGACTCGCCTACGAGCGTTGGCTGGCTTCGATTGCCACGGCCGAAGACGTGGGCATCGAAGCCTTCGTCGAGTGTCCGATCGCGCATCCGAGCTTGATGATTCGGCGCGCGGTGTTGGTCGAGCTCGGCTATCGCGATCGCGGTTGGCCCGAAGACTACGATCTGATTTTGCGACTGCTCGAAGCGGGCCACCGGCTCGCGGTCGTGCCCGAGCGGCTCTTGCATTGGCGCGACAGCGCGACCCGCTTGTCGCGCACGTCGCACGACTACGCGATCCCCGCATTCGTTCAGTGCAAGGCGGAGTTCTTGGCGCGCGGTTTCCTGGCCAACACGCCGAGCTACGTTTTATGGGGCTACGGTGACACGGGCAAAGCGCTGGCCGACGCGCTCGCGCAACGCGACAAGCACCCCGCTGCCATCATCGAGTTACATCCACGCCGCTTGGGCCAGTTGATTCGCGGTGTGCGCGTGGTGCCGCCGAGCGCGCTCCCCGATTTACCTCGGCTGCCATTGGTCGTCTCGGTGGCGGGGCTCACGCCGCGCACGGAGATCCGCCAAGCGCTGTGCGGCATGGGCTTTCGTGAACCGAGCGACTACGTGTGTGCGGCATGAGCGCGTCGCCTAGCGCTTTGGCGCGCCGGCTTTTGTATTGCTCGGCGGGGTTCGCGCTGGCCGTGCTCTTGGCGGTCATCGCCGCTCACTACTACGAGCCCCCCAACTTGTTCGGTTCTTCACGCCGCAGCCTGTGGCTCGAACCGGACACCGCCTGTAGCTTGGGTTCGGGCAGCTTGGCCTTGCTGGTGGCTTGGTTTGCGGGACGGGGCGGCGATCTGGCGCGCCCCGGCGTCTTCGGTCGTTTGCTCGTTCACGCCCTCCTGTGGTTTGGGCTGACGCTCTTCCTGTTCGCGTTTTGGAGCCAGTTCGTGCTGCTGCTGACGTTGCTGATCGCGCCGACGCACGGCTTTGCCGCGCTGCGTCTCGGGCTGCTCTGGCAAGCGTGGCGTGCCGAGGTCGCCTGGCGAAGTATGTAACGGCGGTGGAGGAGGAAGGACGGCCCTTCCGCGCGCGTACTGGATGTTATAGCGTTCGAGGGCTGCGTAGCGCTCGCTTTGGGAGGATATTGCCGATGTTCAGGGTTGAAGTCGTAAGTTCCGTGGTGCTGTCTTTGGGTCTGTCCTTGGGGTTTTGTGTGGCCTGCGGCAGCTCCGACGCGACGGGCGGCAGCACCGCGGGCGCCGGCCCGACGAGCGTGGCGGGCGCAGGCGGCGCAGGCCCCACGAGCCTGGCGGGCGCGGGCGGCGCAGGCCCCACGAGCGTGGCGGGCGCGGGCGGCGCGGCTCACGCAGGGGGCGCAACGTCCGCAAGTGGCGGCGCCTCAACATCGACTCTGCCGGGTGACAAGTTGCTCAACTCCTTGACCGACCCCGAGTTCGCCGGGCTGTGCCAGGAGTTCGACGCTGATTTTGCCGCCGGCACCCCCACGGGGATGGCCCTCGTGGAGGCGGACTGTCGGATCGCGGGGATCTTCTTCGCCGCCCTGTCGGGGGGCCAGACCGACGCCGCCGTGCAAGCCGCGTGCAAGTCGGGCTACGACCAGTGCATCGCCGCGCCGACTCAGTCGGACCCTGCGACATGCACCAAACCGGGTGCCACGTGTACCGCGACCGTCGCCGAGGCCGAGGCATGTTTCAACGATTCGCTGGCATCGATTGCCACCCTGAAGGATGCGCTGCCGATGTGCTCCGCGCTCACCGTGGCAAGCCTTTCGGATGGCTCGTCGTCGCCGACCAGCGACGAAATGACGCCGCCGTCGTGCGTGACGTACCAAGCCAAGTGCCCGGACGCGCAGCTGCCCGGGGGTTCTGCGGACGGCATGTAACGTCGGCCTTGGCCACCAAGCTGACTCGTGGCTGCGAAGCCAAGCGACGCTCCGCGAACGCAAAACCAAGTCGGATCTCCCTCAAGACACGACACATCTCGTGCGCTCTGCGAATGAGGGCTCGTACCGTCGAGTGGAGAGCACACGCCCGGGCGCAGCAGCCCACGCGCGTCGGCGGATCGTGAGGTGCGCCGACGCGCGTGAGCCTACCGGCGCAAGTAAACCCCTCGCGCGGCTGGCTCGCGGCGTTGCCCGTGCTCACCGCCTTCACGCCGGATCGGGCAGGGTCGTTTACTACGCCAACGACTTGTTGCAATTTTGCTTACAAAAACCCGCACGAATCGACGATCTCTAACCGCTACTTCGTTGGCGTAGAGAACGACCTCAGTCTCTGTTGTGTGAGGAGGGGCGCACTCGTTTTGCGCATCGCCGTCGCCTCGCTCCGTTTGCGCGGTTGCGCCAGGGGATGCGTGCCGCCGCGAGGGGCTGCGCCCTGCCAAGTGCGAGCGGGTGATGGCGGCGATGACTTCGGTATTTGAGTGACGACTGATCGCGCGCACTGGTCAACCCCCAATTCTATTTGGCGATCGAGGCTTCAACTGGCCGTCTCTGGAAGGCTCATCAGTAGAACCAAGGCGATGGCCAGGAAAGCGGCGGCCGCGCAAGCCAGGGAGATGTGGACGGTGGTCAGGCTGCCAATCAGGCCGACGGTGATGCCGCTGAATGCGCGCAGGCCGCTGGCCGACATGTTGAACAGTCCGAGCACGCGGCCGCGGATGGCGGTGGGCGCCTGCAGCTGCACGATGGTTTGCGTCATGCTGCTGAACGAAAGTTCGAAGAAGCCGGCCAGGAACAAGCACACGAGGGCGAGCGGGTAGGAGCGCACGAGTGCGAACGCGCCCAGCGCGGCTGCCCACATCGCCGCGAGCTTCAAGGCCGCGCTCGTGTGGATACGCAAGAAGCCGCGCCCGCTCTCCAAGAGTAAGCCGCCGGTCAGGGCTCCGGCGGCGTCGGCGCCGAGCAGCGCGGTGTACGCGGCGCCTGGATCGCCGTGTCCCAAATCGGTGGCAAACGTCGGCATTTGCGCTTGGTAACTATTGCCGACGAAGAACGACGCACCGCCGGCGAGCACGATCATCGCGGCGAGGACGGGCAGCCCGCGCACGTCGCGGATGGTCTCGACGATGTCGGCCAGGCCGCGCACGGCGCGCTTCACGCCCTCACCGCTGCGAAATCGGCGGCCGTAGGGCGCTGCAATCAACCACACGATCAGCGGCAAGTAGAAGCAGGCATTGAGGAACATGCCGTGGTTCGGGCCGAGCGTACGCAAGATCAAGCTGCCCACGCCGGGACCGGCCAGCATGCCCAGATAGCGCGCGGTCGCGTTCAAGCGCACGGCGCTGGCGATGCCCTGCGCCCCGACGACGTCGTACAGCAGCACTTGGCTCGAGGTGAGCCAGAACACGCCCGCGCAGCCGTGGAGCACGAGCAGCAGCATGGCGTGCCAAATCTTCAGCGTGTCCGTGACGAAGAAGAAGCCCCAGCCGAGTGACACGCCCATGAACAGCACGGCGCCGATTTGAATCAAGCGCCGGGAATCGAAGCGATCGTTCAGGGCGCCGACCGGAACCGAGAAGACGAGGTATGGCACCCAATGCGACACGACCGCGAAGCCGCCCAGCGCGGGCGAGTGGAACTTTTGAAACGCGACCCAGTAGCTGATCACGTGCTCCACGTTGTCGGCCATCATGGTGAGCAGGAACGTGACGAGGAACGGGCGGAACCCGGGCAGCCGGAGGGCGTCGAACGGGCGGTGAGCGGGGTCTGGCATGGCTGTCAGACGGCGTTCTAAGGCGAGCGCAGCGGCGCGTCGAGGCTGGCCGCGGCCTCGCTTTTTGGGCTCGGATTCAGGGCGCCATTTCACGCAGGAGCGTCGAATCACAACGGTAGCTCTGCAAGGTGACTTGCGCGTGCGTGCTGTCGACCGTGCGCGCCGGCGACGCCACCAGCAACGCTTCGCCGGTCCACACGGCGCGTGCATGGGGCGGGCTCAGCGCGGGCGGCAAGAATGCCTCCAAGCGGTCACGGCGTTCGTTCAACGGCAGACTGAGCCCGCCTGCGCCCAGTTGGCGAATCAGTGGTTTGCCCAACTCACAGACGACCTCCAAGCGATCGACACGCGCCTCTTCGAGTGCCGCGTTGCCGCCGCGAACGCGCAACCCCTGACGTTGCCCGCCGCAATCGCCGATCACGACCAGATCTCCGCCGAGGGCGGTCGCGCCGAGCGGCAAGCAGCCCTCCAAGATGCGATCGGCGCGGGCGTAGGCCGGCTCGCTTTGGATACTGAACAATGTGGTCAGCGGCTTGCCGGTGCTCCGTGAACACACGCCGTAGTACCAGCGGCTGCCCGAAACCGCGAAGCTCACCGAGTTCTGCTCGCAGGGCAAGGGGACAGCGAGGGGAGTGCCCGTGCGCGCGCTGCCGTTCGCCTCTTGTCGAAACAGATCGAAGCCGATGCAGTCGCTTTGATTGGAGTCGGCGCAAGCCGTCTTTTCGCGCCGTGACAGGACCAAGAAATGGCCGTCGCTGCTGCCGAGCGCGACGTTGCCACGCGGCGCGGCGATCGGTTCTTGCACGGGGTTCAAGTCTTGGAGCGGTGCGCCGCCGCGTGCTTGCAGCGGGCGCAATAGTCCCCGAGCGTGCGCGCCTTGCGCCGATTTTTCGACCCACACCACGTCCAAATCGGCGCCCAGCGACGCTGCCGCGACCTCGCTCACTTCGGTCACGCCGCGGGGAGCGTCCTTCGCTTTGGCGTCGAACAGCGGCTCCGCCGCTTGCGCGCGACCGCGCGCGTCGAAGCGAGTCAACGTGAGCCCGGCGTGCGTTGCGTCGAGCGTGACCAACGCCGCGCCGTTCTCGGTGCTGGTGAGGTCGAAGGCGCCCAGCGCCGCTTGGCCCGTCACTACCGGTGTGCTTGCGCTCGTGCTCGCTGACGCTTTCGCGACGGGCTCGGAGAGTCGCCGCGGGTGCTTGCAGGAAACCATCAGCACGAGCGGGAGCCACAATCTGGAGTGGAGTCGCATGAGTCCTGAGCGCTACTACCGAATTTCGTATCGAGCAAAGAGCGGCGCTTCACGGCTCGTGATGAAACGGCGACTTCTTGCCGGGACTGACGAACGGGCGCGGCGCGCGCAGGCGCTTCCACAAGTAAGCAACGTAAGCTGCGCGCTGCCGAGCGACGCTGCCGCCCGCCGGCACGAGCGGCTCGAGGAATGGGTCAGGGACGGCCGAAAGCGCGCGCTCCAGTACCTCACGAGTCAGCTTGGATGCGAGCACGGCGTCGCGCTCTTCCAGTGCTTGCGGCGCGACTTGCAGCAGGTGGCGTTCGACGAACGTCCCGGGCTGGCGCGGCGTTTGCTCGGTCACGTCGTCCCAATCGTATTGGAAGGTCAGTGCGGCTCCGTTGTCGATCAACGCGATACGCCCCGCCTTGATCATCAGGTTGGTGTTCTGCTCCGTGCGGTCCGGGTTCTGCACCAAAGCGTCGAGCCAAACGATCGAAGCCGCCAATTCGGGACCGATGTGGCGCACGTCGGGCGGCTTCAAATCCCGATAGCCCTCGAGCAGCTCGAAGCCCAAGTTGAGGCCTTGGCTGCGGGCCAGCAGGTCGAGCAGCTCTTCGTGCGGATCGACGCTCTCGATGTGGGCCGGAAAGTCGACCAGGCAGCGCGCGGGCGTGCGCAGCCCGAGCACCTCGGCCAATTCTCCGACCACGATTTCGGCGACCAGTGGCGCGCTGCCGTGAGCGGTGCCGTGAAGCTTTACGACCAAGCGCTCGGGGCCCGCGGCCACCACCACGGGCCAGGAACTGCCTTGGCGAAACGCGGACAAAACGCGCTGAGCTCGAACCTGACGCATGCGGCGACCGAACGCAGCCTACCCGGCAGCGCCCGGCTGGCAAGCGCTCAGCGCGAGAACAAGAACAAGCTGCCCATGCCGCCCGCGACTTCCAGCTGCAACTTGTGGATCTCGGGCGTGACCCAATCGAGCGCGCCGGGCGTCAATGCTTCGATCGGCTTGACGCGCAGGCGGATGGCGTCGGGCAAATGGTTGAATGCCGCGCTCAGGTTGTTCGCGACCTCGCTCATGGCCTCGATGGCATCTTGGCTCGGCGTGCGTTTCTTGCGTTGTTCGTCGAGCTCTTGGGGCGGCAGCATCATCAGCTGACCGCCCAGGGTGACGGTTGCGATGGCGTCTGCCACGATCATGCCGGCTTCGATGCCGTCGTCGTCGATCAGGGGGGACAGCCAGTAAGACTCGCCTTCGATCGGGGTGAACTCGGCGAGCTTCTTGTCTTTGACGCTCACCTTTTCGCCGATCAACGCGCGCAGGCAACCGTTGATCGCCGACACGGGCGGGAACTTGATGCGCGGCGCGGGGCGGTTGCTCGGTGGCGGCGCGTCGACCACGGGCGAGGCATCCCAGGCGTGTCTGCCGACGCCCAAGACCGGTTCGGGCGGCGCACTCGGCAGCTCGATCTTCGGTAGCGACAACGAGCCGACCGAATGAACCGCTGGCGCGCTGCGCTTGGCTTCACCCAAATTGAGCCATTGCGACTCGAGTCGCTGTACGCGCTCGCGCAGTCGGTCGTGCGTCACACGCAGCACGAGCAGCTCGGCGCGTAGCTCGGCGACCTCGCTCGATACGCCGGGGGCGTAGCTGTCTCCGTCAGGAGCGAGGCTCGGGTGAGCCTCGGGCACTTTGACCACCCATTCCCCATCGACCGATTCGAAGCAATGCTCCTCGTCGGGTCGCAAGCCACGAATCAACTGACTCGTCGAAGCGGCCAGCGGCGCATGGTCGCTGCGCTTCAAGTGTTGCAAGATGGCATCGGCTCCCTCGATGCGTTGCGTTCTCGGCTGGAACACGTTGCGATCGACGGGCACGAAGCGCACGAGTTCGAGTAGCCACTTGCCGCGGCGACAGAGCAAGCGGGCGGGGCTATTGGCCGTGAGGATGTCACCGCTGACCGACATGGTACGGCAGTGAACGGCCGGCGGCGCCTGCTCTTCAGTCACTAGCCCGCGCAGACTACCTATCTGGACTATTAACTCGAATCTGCGCTAGGCCGTAAAATCGCACGGACGAGAGGGTGATGCAGCATGAAAACGGTATTGATCGCGGACGACAGCAAGGCGATGCGCCTGATCGTACGACGCACCTTGCGCCAAGCGGGCTACGCCGATCTACAAGTCGTCGAAGCGTGCAACGGGAAGGAGGCGCTGGATCTGATTTTGGCCTCCGAACCGTCGCTCGTGCTTTCGGATTGGAACATGCCGGAGATGACCGGCATCGAGCTGCTCACGGAGCTGCGCCGGCTCGGCAGTCGCGTGCGGTTCGGGTTCATCACCACGGAGGGCACGGCCCCCATGCGTGAGAGCGCGGCCGCCGCCGGCGCGCTATTTTTGATCGCCAAGCCGTTTGGCGTCGAGGCGTTCGAGGCCGCGTTGAAGCCCGTGCTCGGCTAGCCTAGTTGGGCTAGCAGGGGGGCGACACGCGGTCCTGGCGTGCGCCGCTCGCGCATCAGCGAACGCGGCCGGCGAGCTTGCTCAGCAGCTCGACCTGCGAGTGCACGCGCAGCTTCACGAACACGCTCTTTACGTGATTTCTGACGGTATTTGGCGATAGATCCAGGGTCGAGGCGACTTCGGCGATGCCCCGACCCATGCCCAGCAGGCGCGCGACCTCGAGCTCCCGCGGTGACAGCCGCTCGACCTCTCCCGCGGCCACGAGCGCCAGCGGATCTGCCGGCGGATCGGAAGCGCGACTCGAGGCTGGCGGTCGACCTTGGCCGAGCGCACACAGCGCTTCTTCGAGCGTGGTGACCGAATCGGCAAACGCGGCGGCCAAGCGCTTCACGTCCGCTAGGGCGCGCGCGGTGCGGCCCTTTTGGATGGCTTCGTCGAGGCGTGGAATGAGCAGCTGCACGTCGACTGGTTTGGTCAGGTAGTCGACGACGCCGCAGCGCAGCGCCTCCACGGCGCTGTCCACGGTCGGCCGTTGGGTCATCAGCACGACGGGCACGGACACGCCGCGATCACGAATGAAACTCAGCAGTTCCAGATTCGTGTTTCCCGGCATGTTGATGTCGGCCAAGAGCAAATCGAAGCGCCGCTCACCGATCGCGCTCGTGACTTCGTGCCCGCTGCCGACGTCCAGCACGGAGAAGCCGGCACGCCGCAGCTCGCGCCCGTGCAGCGCTCGCACGGGCGCTTCGTCTTCGGCCAACAAGATATCTCCACGTTCGCTGCTCATCGCGCGGCCCCTCGTCGGATTCGGAAACTGCCGCCTCCGGCTCGAATCTTCAAAGTACGCACAAAAACCGGTCGTGTCTAAGCAAATTACTGGTGAATTGAGCCACGCTTAGTGCTCTTTCCAAACTCGGAATCTCGGCGGGCGTAACTGCCAATACGCGCCAATCTGCAGTAGGGCTCGGTGGCTTTTTGCAGCACGCAATCGGCGCGCGGTCGCAAAATCGCGGTCCCGCGGCAGAATGAAACATGGCCTGCTCGGACCGGTGCCTGTGGGCTAGCCAAATTGGGCCTGATTAAGTGATCGCAGCGGGAGTCGTACTCAGCGGTGCCGACATAGCGAGGGACCATGGCGAGCGAAGACGACGAATTGATGCGTGAATTCTTGCTGGAGAGCACCGAAAATCTCAACCAGTTGGACCGCGATTTCGTGGCGCTCGAACAGGATCCGCGCGATCCGGCGCGCCTAGCCGCGATTTTTCGCTGCGTGCACACCATCAAAGGCACGGCTGGCTTTTTGGCGCTGAGCAAGCTCGAGCGACTCGCGCACGTCGGTGAGAGCCAGCTCAGCCGCTTCCGCGACGGGGAACTCACGCTGGACAGCAAGAGCACCTCGGCGCTCTTGGCGATGGTCGACGGCGTGCGGCGCATCCTGACGAACCTCGAAGCGAGCGGCAACGAAGGCGATGAAGACTTTTCGAGCGTCATCGAGACGCTGGCTCGGATCGGGCGCGCCGCATCGGTCGCGCCCGCTGCGCCCGCGGGAGCGCTGCCCACGCCGCCCACGCCGCCCGCGGCCGTGCCCGAAGTGCGAAAGACGGAACGCCCGAGCGCACGTCCGGTGCTCGAAGCGGCGCCGGAAGCCAGCCTGGCCGCGACGGCGAGCGCGCACGAGCCGGAGCCGGAAGGGGCCGTGCGTGCCTCGGCGAGCATTGCGGATGCCTCGATCCGCGTCGATGTGGCCCTGCTCGACCGAGTGATGAATTTGGTGGGTGAGCTCGTGCTCGCGCGCAATCAGATCATGCAGTACGGCATCACGGCCAAGGACGCGGGCTTCATCAACGCTTCGCAGCGCTTGAACCTGCTCACCACCGAGCTGCAAGCGGGCGTGATGAAGACCCGCATGCAACCGATTGGCAACGTTTGGAATCGTTTTCCGCGCATCGTGCGCGATCTGGCCAACGTGTGCGGCAAGAAGGTGACCCTCGAGCTCGACGGCACCGACACCGAGCTCGATCGCTCGATCATCGAGGCCATCAAGGACCCATTGACGCACGCCGTGCGCAACGCCGTGGATCACGGCATCGAGAGCGCCGAGCGGCGGCGCGCCTCCGGTAAATCGCTGACTGGCCGGATCCTTTTACGCGCGTACCACGAGGGTGGCCAGGTCAACATCGAGATCTCCGACGACGGCGGCGGCTTAGCGGTCGAGAAGATCAAGGCCCGCGCCGTGCAACGCGGACTCGTGACCGCCGAGCGTGTGGCTCGCATGAGCGAGCGCGAGGTCGCGCACCTGATCTTCTTACCCGGCTTCTCGACCGCCGATCAGGTGACGAACCTGTCGGGGCGCGGCGTCGGCATGGACGTGGTGAAGACCAATATCGAGAAGATCGGCGGCACCGTCGATATCAGCTCGCGGCCCAACGAGGGCACGACGCTCAAAATCAAAATCCCGCTCACGTTGGCCATCATCCCGGCTTTGGTCGTGGGCAGCGCGGGCGAGCGCTTCGCCATTCCTCAGGTCAACCTGCTCGAGCTGGTGCGCCTGGAGGGCGAGCAGGCTCGGCGTGGCATCGAGAGCTTGCATGGCGCCACGTTGTATCGCTTGCGCGGTAACCTATTGCCGCTCGTGTTCTTGAACGAGGCGCTCGGCCTGAAGGCGAAGAGCAAGGATCTCGACGTGTGCAACATCGTGGTGTTGCAAGCCGACGACCGCCAGTTCGGCTTGGTCGTCGACGACATCAACGACACCGAAGAAATCGTGGTCAAACCGCTGGGTAAAGAGCTGAAGGGCCTGAGCGCGTTCGCGGGGGCCACCATCATGGGCGATGGCCGAGTGGCGCTGATTCTGGACGTACTCGGCATCGCTCAACGTTCGAACGTGGTCTCGCCCTCGCGCGATCGCGCCATGGGTGATGGTTCGCACAAGCAAGAGCGCGAGAAGGAAGAACGCGAAGCCTTGCTGCTATTTCGGATCGGCCCGGCGAGTCGCATGGCCATCCCCCTGTCGATGGTGGCGCGCCTCGAGGAGATCGCGGTCGACAAGGTGGAGCGCGCGGCCGGTCGCGACGTCGTGCAGTACCGGGGCGCAATCTTGCCGCTGATTTCGCTCAGCCGCGAGATCCTGGGCGAGTCGCGGCGCGAGCACACACAGCCGCTGCAGGTGATCGTGTACTCCGAGCAGGGCCGCAGTATCGGCTTCGTGGTCGAGCAAATCCTGGACGTGGTCGAAGAAGTGATCAGCGTGCGCAGTCAGGCGTCACGCGACGGTCTATTGGGCTCGGTCGTGGTGCAGGGGCGGGTCACCGATCTGCTGGACGTGCACGGTGTGATTCGGCGCACGGACGCGACGTTCTTCGACCGCAAACAAGCCGTGAAAGCGGCTTGAGGGGGAACAGGCATGGCAGACACTCGGCAACTGTGCACCTTCGTCTTGAACGGCCTGCTCTTCGGAGTGGACGTCGTGAACGTGCAAGAGGTCATTCGTTACCAGGAGATGACGCGTGTTCCGCTCGCCACGAGCGTGGTGCGCGGCCTGATCAATCTGCGCGGTCAAATCGTGACCGCCATCGACATGCGCGCGCGCCTGGAGCTGCCGCCGCTCAGTGAGTCGGAGCAGCCGATGAACGTGGTGCTGCGCACCGGCGACGGCGTGGTGAGCCTGCTCGTCGACGAGATCGGCGACGTGCTGCAGCTCGACGGTCGGGACTTCGAGCGCGCGCCCGAGACGCTCGCGGGAGTGTTTCGCGAGGTGGTGCTCGGTGTGTACAAATTGGATCAACGGTTATTGTTGTTGCTCGACGTGGAGCGCATCGTGACCTTGGGCGTTCAGCTGGAAGGGCGCCGAGCGCCCGGGGCGGACGCAGCGTGAAACGGTCGCGCCGTGCATCGAAAGCGAGCTCGAGCGCTCGTGTGGATTTGGAATTCGAGGAGAAAATCATGGAAGATCGTGCTGAATATCGTGAGTCGAACGGAGAATCATCGCGCCCGCGCCTGATCGCGGAGGCAAACCTCAGCGAGTTGGTCGATTTGAAAGCGCGGGTCTTCGACCTGGAAGGTCAGCTCCAGGCGGTGCACAAGACTCAGGCCGTGATTCAGTTCGATTTGAACGGCACGATTCAGGTCGCGAACGAGAACTTCCTCCGTGCCATGGGCTACCGCATGGAGGAGCTGAAAGATCGCCATCATCGCATTTTCTGTGAGCCCGCCTACGCTGCCAGCCAAGACTACGAGCGCTTCTGGGCCGCGTTGAACCGTGGTGAGGCGCAGAACGGAGAGATCAAGCGCATTACCAAAGAGGGCAAGGAGATTTGGCTGCGCGCCATCTATTCGCCGGTCTTGGATCAAAGTGGACGGGTCTCCAAAATCGTGAAATTCGCGAGCGACATCACCGCGGGCCGAACCGCGCAGCAGCAAGCGGCCGACGGCCTTTCGCGCGAACAAGCGCGGGCCGATGAACTGAAGCAGAAAGTCGATCAACTGCTCAGTGTCGTCGACGCTGCGGCCAGTGGCGATCTCACCAAGAAGATCTCGGTCACGGGCGACGACGCGGTGGGCAAGCTCGCCACCAGCTTGGGCACGTTTCTCTCGAATATGCGCAGTAGCATCAACGGCATCGCCTCCAATGCGACCACGCTCGGCGCCGCGTCGGAGGAGCTGTCGTCGGTGGCCAAGCAAATGTCGGGCAACGCGGACGAGACCTCGGGCCAAGCCAACGTGGTCTCGGTCGCGGTCGAATCGGTGAACCGAAACATCCAGACCGTGGCCACCGGCACCGAAGAGATGACGGCCAGCATCAAGGAAATAGCCAAGAACGCCTCCGACGCCGCGCGCGTCGCCACCTCCGCGGTGAAGGCGGCCGAGACGACCAATGCCATCGTCGGTAAGTTGGGGGAGAGCAGCGCCGACATCGGTAAGGTGATCAAGGTCATCACCTCGATTGCGCAGCAAACCAACCTGCTCGCGTTGAACGCGACGATCGAGGCGGCGCGGGCCGGTGAAGCGGGTAAGGGCTTTGCCGTGGTCGCGAACGAGGTCAAAGAGCTGGCCAAGGAAACCGCCAAGGCGACCGAGGACATCAGCCAAAAGATCGAGACCATTCAAGGCGACACGCGCTCCGCGGTCGGCGCCATCGCGCAGATCAGCAGCATCATCAATCAAATCAACGACATTCAGAACACGATTGCCAGCGCGGTCGAGGAACAGACGGCCACCACCAACGAGATCAGCCGCAACGTCGCCGACGCCGCGCGGGGCAGCGGCGAAATCGCGCAAAACATCAGCGGTGTGGCGCGCGCCGCGCAAGGCACCTCATCCGGCGCGAGCGACACGGAGCGCGCTTCGGCCGAGCTCGCGCGGATGGCCTCCGCGCTGCAGCAACTGGTCTCCCAGTTCCGATACTGACTCGAAGGATGCGACTCGCTTTCCACTGGAGGAAACCTTGAAAGCACTCGTTGTCGACGATTCGCGGGCGATCCGCATGATCATCTCACGCTCCCTCAAGGCGCTCGGCTTCGCCACGATCGAAGTCACCAACGGTCAAGAGGCGCTCGATGCGTTGGCCAGCTCGGGACCGTTCGACGTCGCGCTCGTCGACTGGAACATGCCCGTGATGACCGGCTACGAGTTCGTGTGCGCGGTGCGTGGTGACCGCGCGCACGACGAAATGGCCATCATGATGGTCACTTCCGAGTCGGAACAAAGTCAGGTGCAGCGCGCCATCGACGCGGGCGCCAGCGAATACCTGATGAAGCCGTTCTCGACCGAGTCCATCGAAGAGAAGCTTGCGATTTTGGGGCTCGGCGCCGCATGATCAACGTCCTGATCGTGGATGACTCGGTGGTGGTGCGCCGCTTGCTGAGCGACGCACTCACCACCGATCCGCGAATCAGCGTCGTGGGCAGCGCGGCCAATGGCTCGATTGCCCTGCAAAAGCTGACTCAGTTGATGGTGGACGTCGTGCTGCTCGACGTCGAGATGCCGGACATGGACGGCATCGAGACGGTGAGCCGTTTGCGCAAGGATTGGCCGGAGCTGCCGGTCATCATGTGCAGCGCGCTCACCGAGCGTGGCGCAGAAATCACGTTGCGTGCCCTCTCGGCCGGCGCGACCGACTACATCACCAAACCGACCGCGCAGGCCGTGCAAGCGGACGGCTTGAGTTCGTTCAAGGGCGAGCTCGTGAACAAAGTCGTCGCCTTGGCCGAGCGCGCGCGCCGCACGATGTTGCCGCGCGCCGCCACCATCGCTCCGAGCCCGACGCCGAAGTCGAACCCGCGCAGCAGCACGCTGCCCATCGCGGCGTTGGCCATTGGTTGTTCTACCGGCGGTCCGAATGCCCTGGCGACGCTGTTCGAGGGCATCCCGCGCGATCTGCCGGTGCCCATGTTCATCGTGCAGCACATGCCGCCGCTGTTCACGAAGATCCTGGCCGATCGCCTGGCGGCTGCTTCGGGAGTGCCCGTGGTGGAGGCAGAGCACGGCGCGCCGGTCGAGCCCGGCTGCGTGTACATTGCGCCCGGCAACTATCACCTCACGGTCGGCCTCGACGGCGCGCGACTCGACACCCAGCTCAACCAAGACGCGCCCGAGAATTCCTGCCGGCCGGCGGTGGACGTACTGTTTCGCTCGCTGGCCGCCTTTTATCAGGGGGCCGTGCTGGCGTGCGTGCTCACGGGCATGGGTCGAGACGGCGCACTCGGCGCGCGGGACATCGTGTCCGCCGGTGGCAGCGTGATCGTGCAGAGCTCGGACACCTGCGTCGTGCCCAGCATGCCGCGCGCGGTCGTCGAGGCGGGGCTCGCCGAGCTGATTCTGCCGCTCGGGCAGCTGGCCGATGAGCTCGTCCGGCGCGTGCATCGCTCAACCAGCTTTCGTGCGCCTTCACGCGCACTGTCACAGAGGGAGATTTAGTCGTGCCTGCGAGTTCCGAAAGCCTGACCTATTTGCGCGACCTCATCTACCGACGGTCAGCGATCGTGCTGGATGCCGACAAGCAGTATCTGTTCGACTCGAGGTTGAGCCCGCTGGCTCGTGAAGCCGGATTCGCGTCGATCGACGAGCTGGTGACGGGCATGCGCAAAGACTCGGGGGCGGCCCTGACTCGGCGCGTGGTCGAAGCCATGACCACCAACGAGACGCTGTTTTTTCGGGATGTTCACCCGTTCGAGGCGTTGAAGGCCAAGCTCGTCCCCGAGCTCTTGCGTTCGCGGTCGGCAGAGCGCTCGCTGCGCATTTGGTGCGCTGCGGCCTCCACCGGGCAAGAGCCGTACAGCATCGCCATGACGCTGCGCGAGCATTTCCCGGAGCTCGCCAATTGGGACGTGAAGATCGTGGCCACCGACTTGAACGCGGCGGTGCTGGATCGCGCGCGCGAGGCGAAGTATCGGCAGCTCGAGGTGAATCGCGGCTTGCCCGCGCCGTTCTTGCTCAAATACTTCGAGCGGCAGACCGCGGAGTGGCAGCTGAACGCGAACATCCGCAGCATGGTCAGCTTCCGCGAGCTGAACCTGCTCGACTCCTGGACCAACCTCGGCCCACAGGACATCGTGTTCATGCGCAATGTCTTGATCTACTTCGACATCGACACCAAACGACGTTTGCTCGGGCGGCTGCGCCAGACGCTGCAACCCGAAGGCTTCTTGGTGCTGGGCGGCGCCGAGACCACCACCAATTTGGACGACGGCTACGCGCCGGTGCGCATCGGCAAAGGCGTCTATTTCCAGTCGAAATCAGCGGTGCGCGCGATGCCTTCCGTTGCCTGAGCCGGAAACCGCGGAAACACTAAAAACCCGAGAAAAAACTGATGACTGAGCTGAGTAATAGTGACCTTCGCGATCTGGTGGAATCGGTTTGGACGGTGACGCTCGGGTTCGAGGTGCTCGATCCCGCGGGCTCGATTCCGCCGCCGCCCGACAACACCTTGTGCGGCTGCGTTCATCTGAGCGGTGAGTGGCAAGGCCTGGTGTCGGTCCGTGTCAGCGAGAAGCTCGCGCGCAGTGTCGCGGCCACCATGTTCGAGATGAGCCTGGAAGAGATCACCGACGCGGAACTAAGCGACGCGCTCGGTGAGATCGCGAACATGACCGCGGGCAGCGTGAAGGCGCTCTTGCCTGGCCCGAGTTCGCTGTCTCTGCCTTCGGTCGTGTCGGGGACGCAATTTGCGTTCAGTTCGCCGGGCGGTGAGCTGGTGAACGAATTGTCCTTTCAATGCCATGGCTCGCGCATCACCGTTCAGGTCATCAAGGCGCGCAAAGCCGGACGGCTCGACGCATTGAGCGCTTGAGCGGAGCGAGGCTCGAGGAGGCTCCGTGCAAGTTCCGTTAGCCCCCGCCAACGAAGTCGAGCGCTTGGCCGCGCTCGAGTCCTATGCGGTGCTCGATACGCCGCCCGACGCCAGCCTGGACGCGTTGACCGCGCTGGTCGCAAACCTGCTCGATATGCCGATTGCCCTGGTTTCTCTGGTGGATCTGGAGCGCCAGTGGTTCAAATCGCGCTTCGGCCTCGATACGCTGGAGACGCCTCGCTCGGTCTCGTTTTGTGGCCACGTCGTCGAGAGCGGCGACCGGTTGGTCGTCAACGACGCGCGCCACGACCCGCGCTTCTCCGACAACCCGCTGGTCGAGTCTGCGCCCAGCGTGCGCTTTTACGCGGGCTACCCGCTGTCTACTCCGGAGGGCATGACGCTCGGCACGCTGTGCGTGATCGACCAGAAGCCGCGCGCGCTGAACGCGCAGCAGGCCCAGCTGCTCGAGCTGGTCTCGGGCGTCGTGGTCGCGCTCTTGAACTCACATCGCGATCGCGAACAGCTCCGCCGCCAGAAGGTGGCGCTGGAGACGCACGCCGCAGCGAGCCGAAAGACCGAGCGCGAGCTGCGTGAGCTCACCGCATCCGCAGAACGGGCCAACCTCGCCAAGACCGAGTTTTTGGCCAATATGAGCCACGAGATCCGCACACCGATGAACTCCATCATCGGCATGGGCGAGCTCTTGCTCGACACCGAGCTCACGCCGACACAACGAAAATACGTACACAATGCCCGCACCGCGGGCGAGCACCTGCTCGGTCTGATCGACGACGTGCTCGACGTGGCCAAGATCGAGGCCGGCAAGATCGAGCTCGAGATCGCGCCGTTCAGCCTGCACGGCCTGGTGCGTAGCATTCAAAAGTTGATGCTGGCGCGCTCCGCCGAGACGAACGTGATGCTCGTCTGCCAAGTCTCGGATTCGGCGGCGCGCGTCGTGTTGGGGGACTCGGGGCGCTTGCGCCAGGTGCTCTTGAACCTGGTGGGCAATGCGTTCAAGTTCACGAGTCAGGGGCGCATCCTGGTTCAGGTGTTTCGGCTATCGGCGGCGGAATACGAGTTCGAAGTGTCGGATACCGGCGTGGGCATCGCGCCCGAACGCCAAGCCGCGATCTTCGAGAGCTTCACGCAAGCCGACAATTCGACCACGCGGCGCTACGGCGGATCGGGTCTCGGGTTGACGATTTCCAAGGCGCTGGTCGAGCTGATGGGTGGAAGGATCTGGGTGCAGAGCGCGCCGGGACAGGGCTCGACGTTTCGCTTCACCGTGCAGCTGTCGCCACACAATAGCCTCTCCGAGCCGCCCGTCGAATCGCGGCCTTCCGACGAGCTGCGCGTGGCCCGCGACGTGATGCTCGGCGAAGCTCGGGCACGCGGCGAGCTTTCGATTTTGGTCGTCGACGACGTGCTGCACAATCGCGAGTTGGTGGGCGCGTTCTTGGAGAGCTTCCCTTGGCGAGTCGAATTTGCGTCGAGCGGTGAAGAGGCCGTCAAGCGTTGTGCCGTCACCGAATACGACTTGGTGTTGATGGACATTCAAATGCCCGGCATGGACGGCTACGAAGCCACCCGGCGCGTCCGCGCGGGTGAGCGCGCCAGTCGCCGCGCGCGCACGCCGATCGTGGCGCTCACGGCATACGCCATGAGCACCGACGTAAAGCGCTGTCTTCAGGCGGGCTGCGACGGTCATTTGCCGAAGCCCGTCACGCGCGCGGCGTTGACCGACGCGATCGCGGCGTACGCGCGCAAGTCCGCAGTCGAGCCCGCAGTTGCGTCGGCGTCGGCGTCGG
>FSWQ01001811.1_pt1 | contig 19449 bp, 19 predicted proteins | sample 1637691 | NCBI WGS metagenome assembly FSWQ01 (sample SAMEA3914814, study PRJEB12502) | metagenome | biome: forest; material: soil | place: USA | collected 2011-09-16 | depth 0.1 m | reverse complement strand
TCGGCCATGGACGGCAAGCGTTAGTCCAGGACAAGTGTTCGTCAAGTCGGCCCGGTACGCCGATTAGCGATTAAGTAGTCGAAGTTAAAGCGGTTTTGCCGAGCGAGCGGCCTCGATGGCTTGGTCGAGCGCCATCGGGCTGAAGCCGATCAAGATCTGCCCCATCAGGTCGATGACGGGGATGCTCGAGCCCGAGCGACCCGCGCGCTCCAGCTTTTGCCGCATTTCCGCGGCGGCGACCGGATTCTCGTCGATGTCCTTGTCGACCACGGTCACGCCGCGCTGCTTCAGGTAGCGCTCGGTGTCGTGGCAGGGCTTGCACCACGAGGCGCCGTAGATGGTGGCGACGATGCCGCTGGCCAGGGCCTTCTTCGAGGCACCGGTCGCGGGCGCGCCGCTCGCGTCGGGCGCGGCCGAATCCGCCGCGGGCACCGCGCTGGGCGCGAGCGCTTCGAGCCGAGCTTTGCGCTTGCCGGCGCCGAGCTCGTCCCACGCGGCGCGCGTCATGGTCTTCACGCGGTACGCGCCGGTCGGCGTCACTTCATTCAGGTTCGAGACGTAGACCAGCTTGCCCGTGCCGTCTTCACGCGTGGTGACTACGACGCGCACGTTGTCGCGCCCCTCTTTCGGCACTTCCGCGGGCGTTTGCACCACGTGGAAATCGCCCTTGTCGTCGATCCACGTGAGGAGCAAGTTCGGGGTGTCGTTCTTGATCTCCAGCGGGGGCAGCTCGTTCGCTTGTGGGGTCGCGCCCGTGTCGTCTGCTGCGGCGGGAGCGGCTTGCTTGCGACAGGCGCTGAGCGCGAGGCCGAGCCCGAGAGCGAGGCACAAGCCCAGGCTCGAGGTGCGGGGGAATGCGCAGAACATCTTGCGCCAAGTTATCATCGCCGCGCCCCCTTGTCGCGTTTTGACTTGTTCGGCGCGGCTTCCGCGAGCTGCGGCGACCGCCGCGCTTGTTCGGCAGCGCTCGCGCGCGCCTTGGCCTCCACGTAGTCCTTGAAGCCGCCGTCGTACAGGTCGATGCCGTGCGCTCCGAAGCTCGCGGTGCGCGTGGTCACGGTCTCGAGGAAGCGGCGATCGTGCGAAATCAGCACCACGGTGCCTTCGAAACCGACTAGCGCTTCTTCCAAGATCTCGGCCGCGGGGATGTCCAAGTGATTGGTGGGCTCGTCCAAGAACAGCAAATTCCGCGGTTCGAGCAGCAGCTTGGCGAGCGCGAGGCGCGTGCTCTCACCGCCCGATAGGCTGGAGACTCGGCGCAGCGGGTCATCGCCGTAGAAGCGAAAGCGCGCCAGGTACTGGCGTGCGCCGTCCGAGTTCAAATCGCCGCGCACGCTGCGTACTTCGTCCACGCCCGTTTTTTGAGGGTCGAGCGAACCCAGGTGCTGATCGAAGTAACCTTCGTACAGGTTGGTGCCGCGTTTCACGTCACCGCGGTCACTGGCCTCACCTTTGCCGGCGAGCAGCTTGAGCAAGGTGGACTTGCCGCACCCGTTCGGACCGACGATGCCTAAGCGATCGCCGCGGCGCAGTAACAAGTCGAAGCCGGAGAACAACTCCGCGTCGCCGCGCACGCCCGCCGCGCCCTTCACGTCGAGCACGATGTCGCCGCTGCGCGGGGTCTCGGCGAAGCGAAAGCGCATGCGTTCCGCGCGCGCCCACACGTCTTCGGGACGCTCCACGCGCTCCATCTTGTCCAGCATGCGGCGCCGCGACTGGGCCTGCTTGGTGTTCGAACCGGCCAAGTTCTTGCGGATGAAATCTTCGGTCTTGGCGATGAACGTGGCTTGTTCTTCGGCCAAGCGCCGCTCACGCTCCAGATCGTCCGCTCGCTCTTCGTGGTACTGCGTGTAGGGCAGAGGATAGCTGCGGAAGGTGGTGCGCCCGAGCTCCATGGTGATCGGACACACCGCGTCCAAGAACGCGCGATCGTGAGAGACGACCAGCACGGCGCCACGTAGGCCAACGAGGTAGTTGGCGAGCCACTCGATGGTCTCCAGATCGAGGTGGTTCGTCGGCTCGTCCAAGAATAGCACCTCGGGCTCGCCGGACAGCACCACGCCGAGCGAGAGCCGACCGCGCTCACCACCGGACAGGGTGCGCACGTCGCGCTCCAGATCACTTTGCGTGAAGCCGAGCCGCATCGCGATCATCTCGACGCGGCGCTCCAGTTGATCGGCGCCCGCGTGCTGATAGCGATCCATCGCCGCCGACAGCCGATCGAGCGCCGCTTCCTCACCGGTCGCCGCAGCCTCTTGTGCGGCCGTGAGCTCGTGACGGATGTGGAGCAGGTCGCCGAAGCCGGCGAGCAAGTTGTCCATCACGCTGCCCGCCACGCGCGTCTCGTGGCCTTGCCGGTAGTAGCCGAGCGTCGCGCCTTTCTTCAGCGTCACCGAGCCTTCGTCGGCCTCGAGCTCGCCGACAATCACACGCAAGAGCGTGCTCTTGCCCGCGCCATTGGGCGCGACCAATCCGGCCCGCTCGCCCGCCTCCAGGCGAAAACTGACGCCTTGAAATAGACGCTCGTTGCTGTAGCCAAATGCGAGGTTAGCGACTTCCAGAGACACGGCGCCGGGGGGTGTAGCATGGCTCGCGGGGGCTGTGCGGCCTCACGCGCGCGCCGCTCGCGCCGCCCGCATCGCGCGCGAGAAACCTCTTTGCTGGGCGCGGCGTAAGCCAAGTACCCTCAATGCTAGCCCTCCCCATGCGCGACCTTTTCCCCGAAGCCAACGTCCACCCCAGCATCAGCGAGAAGATCGCGACTTACCGGCAGGAAGAGATTGCCGCGGTCAAGGCGCTGCTCGCCGCGCACCGAGTGCTGGTGGTCGGCATGAGCCAGAACCCTTTTCCCAAGCGCGCGCGGCGTTTGCTCGACGCCAAAGGCATCGCCTACGAATACCTGGGTATCGGCAGTTACCTCAGCGAGTGGCGGCGCCGCCTCGTCCTGAAAATGTGGACGGGCTGGCCGACGTTCCCGATGATCTTCGTGGACGGTGTGTTGATCGGCGGTTTCGAAGAGTTGCAGAAGTTGATCGACGGCGGTGAGTTGGCAAAGCTACTCGCCAAGGCGCGTGTGTAGCGCCCACTGCCTGAGCGTGAAATCAAAATCCGGATTTCAGCCGCCGCTCGCAAGAATTCTGCGAGAGTAGCGTGTGCGATGGCTGCTCCCCGCTCCGTGACCGTGACTGGCGCTGCCTCCGAGTGGTTACACCGCCGCGTGGAGTTCCTGCTGTTTAGCGCAGGCTGGGGCGCCAATCACTTCTCGTCGATGTTGATCGTGTATCGCAAAGAGCTCGGCTTGGCGCCGGCCGCGCTCGGGCAACTCTTCGGGGCATACGCGCTCGGCTTGGTGCCGGGCTTGATTCTCGCGGGGCGCTGCTCGGATCGTTGGGGACGCCGGTTGGTGCTGCCGGCGGGCGCGGTGGCGACTGCGGCGAGCGCGCTGCTCGCCTTTGGCCAGCGTGGTTTCTACGTGCTGCTCGCGGGACGTTTGCTGTACGGCCTAGCCATGGGTTGCATCATGAGCCCGGGTAGCGTTTGGGTGCAGGAGCTGTCGTCCGCGGAGCTCGGGCCGCGGCGCGCAACGCTCGCACTGTCGGCCGGTTTCGGTCTCGGCCCGCTCGTGTCGGGCGCCTTGGCCGAGTTCGCCCCTGCGCCGCTCGTCCTGCCGTACCTCGCGCACATCGTGGTGATGGCGCTCGGTCTCGCCGCGGTGCGCTCCGTGCCCGAGACCGCGCAATTGCCGCCGGCCGCCGGCGTGACCCGTGAAGCGCCGAGCGCCGCGCAAGGCCTTGCTTGGGCCGAGCTATCGGTGTTGGTTCCGCTGCTGCCCAGCGCGCCCTGGGCGTTCGGTTTGCCCGCGGTCTCGATGGTCATTTTGCCGGCCTTGATGCGCCCGCTCGTCGCGCGGCCCGTGCTGTACTCGGCGTTCGTGGCGGCGGCCACTCTGTTCACCGGCGTCCTCGTGCAGCCGCTCACGAGCCGCCTCGGTCGTCGCGCCGATGTGATCGGCCTTGGGCTCGGGGCCCTCGGCATTCTGCTCGGCGCGTTGGCGGTGACCGTCCGAGCGCCGTCACTCGTGTTCGTGGTCGCGCTGCTCGTCGGCGCTGGTTACGGCTTGGTGATGACGACCGGGCTGCGTCAGGTGTCACAGCGCGTGCCGCCGCACGCGCGCGGCACGGTCGTCGGCTTGTACTACGTGCTCACCTACGTCGGCTTTGGCCTGCCATTCGTGTACGCGCTCGCCACCCAAGCGCTGGGCGACGTGCGCATGCTGCAGCTCACGGCGCTGGTGGCGTTCGGTTGCTTGGCGTTGCGCGCAGTGCTCGGCGGCGGAGCCGCGTCGGTCGAGCCGGCGCGCTAGTCGCCGCGCGCGTTCACTTCAGCACGTCGGCGACCGCGAACGACACGTCCGGGAACGCAACGAGGCGAATCGATTGGCCGCGCTCGTACGCAATTGGCGTACAGCCGCAGCTTCTTGCCGCGATCCATCGCTAGCGAACTCTCGGCCACTTCGATGATCAGGTGCGCTTCGCTCGGGTGGTCGGTGTCGTCGTCACCGGCTGGCACGACGCTGAAGTCCGGTTCGGGCTCGGAATACTCGAGCGCCGCGAACGGCGACTGACAACGTACGGCGGCACGCCCGTGCAGCGCGAGCACGAGCAAATGAGTGAGCCTCTGGACGGTCGAGGCGTGCAGTGTGCCGATCGGCTCATCGCGACGAGCGCTCCCTCGATGAGCTCGTCTCGGAACGCGCCGAGTACGACCAATTGGTCGTACTCGACGCGGCGCAGGGGACGGATGACTTCAGCGGCAGAACTTGCCATGGCGGAAACGGCTCCTGAGGGATGACTTTAGCATGCACCCTCTCAGGTCGGCTGGGCCCTCCGCCGAGTTGACGCTTCGAGCGGAAGCGTCAGCGTTCAGAGCGGTCGAGCGCGAACGTCTGGGACGGGGCGTCCGCGAGCGGCGCTCCGAGCTCGGTCGAGCGCGATGAGACCGCCGTGTTCGAAGCGCAGGACCGGCAGGTTTTCGAGGTACATCCCCGCCAAACACGCGCTGCTCGGTTCATGCCATCATGCTCAGATGGCTGAAATCTTGTTCGGCGTTCCCATCGGATTTTTGATTTGGTTCTTCGTGCGCTACGGCGTGCTCGGTTTCTACACGGTGGGGCCCAACGAGCGGGCGGTGATCAGTACCTTTGGGCGCGCTCAGCGGACGGGGCTGAGCACGCTCGAGGATCCGATGGTCGAGTCGTTGCGACCGGACGAGCGCGAGCGCTATGCCTATCCGCAGGTGCGCGTGATTGGCCCGGGCTTTTATTGGAAGCTGCCGTGGCAAGCGGCGCACAAGGTGTCGGTGGCGACCAATACGGTGTCGATTGCCTACGATCCGGAAGATCCGGGCGCCAACTCCAACGGTCAGGTCTTGGAAGCGGTGACCAAGGACCAGCTGAACACCGGGCTCAACGGCCAGCTGCGCTTCACGGTTTCGGAGCGAAACTTGTACGCTTACGTGTTTGGGGTCAAGCGGCCGATCGCGCACATCATGGGCTACTTCGTGTCCGTGCTGCGTGACCGCATCGCGAACTTCGAAGCTCCCGAAGCGCGCGCCGCGAACGAAGCGGCAGAGGCGGGCAGTGAGGCGAGCGTGCAGGGGATTTCGATCAATGATTTGCGAAAAAATCTGCGTGATTTGAACGATCACATGGCGGAGGATTGCGCGTCTGCGGGCGCGCGCTACGGCATCAATTTGGACGCAGCCCTGATTACCGGCATCGATCCACCGCTGGACGTGGACTCGGCGCTGGCCGCCATCAATACCGCGCACAACCACGTCTCGAGCGAGATCAGCTTGGCGCAGGCGGCCGCCGATCAGAAGATCGTGCAATCGCGCCGTGCGGTCGAGATCGAAACCTTGAACGCGCAAGCAGAGGTCGAACCGCTGCTCACGCTCGCGGTCCAGCTGCGCCAGCTTCACGAAAGCGGCGCGGGCTCCATCGCGGCGTACGTGCGTAACGCGAAGCTCGGCTTGCGCCGTCGCGCGCGGCAGTTGGTGCTCACCCCCGATCCGGAGGCTGGCTGATGGTATTTCTAGCCAGCGTGGGCATCACGTTCCTGAGCTGCTTCGTCGTCGTGCCCGTCTTGCTGCTCTTGGTGCGTGTGCTGGGCGTGTACGTGGTCGTGCAAGAGCGGCAATGCGTGGTGTTCGAGCTGTTCGGCAAGGTGCGGTTGATCGAAAACCAACCGGGCATTCACTTTCCCTGGTTGAAGATGGGCCCGTTTGCGCCGCTGGTCTCGTTTTTCGGCAAGAAGCGCGTGGTCGACCTGCGGCTCGATCAGACCTATCTGCGCAGTCAACCGGTCAATTCCGAAGAGGGCGCGCCGATGGGGATCGGCGTCTGGTGTGAGATGTTCGTGAGTGATCCGCTGGCCTACCTGTACAAGAATTGGGATCCGGTCGGTTCACTGCGCGCGAACGTCTCGAATGCGACCGTGCGTTGCTTGAGCAACATGAAGCTGTCCGACATGCTCGAGACGCGCCACGCCATGAGTCAGATGGTGCGCGAAGAGGTGTCACTCAAATCACGCGAGTGGGGCTACATGCTCGGCAGCACTTACGTGCGCAAAGTTCATTTCCGCGATTTGGGCATGATTCAACAGATCGAACAGAAGGTCGTGAATCGCTTGCGCCAAGTGACGGCTGCGATTCAGCAAGACGGCAGCAACCGCGTGAACGTAATCCGCTCCACCGCCGAACGCCAAGCGGCCGTCGCGTTCGCACGAGCTGCCGCCACGCGCCCGCAAATCGTCGGCGCCGCGCTGGCCGAAATCGCCAAAGACACGCTAATCGCCGACGCGCTGTTCGAGCTACTCGAAACGCAGAACCTGCTCGCGAGCCCGAACCTCGAAGTGAGCGTGCTGCCCAAGGGCACGCAGTTCGTCGCGGCGATCCCGAGTTCCGTGACCGCATATCCGGTGCGCTGACGGGGGAGGCCACCCATGCGGCGCGCGAGGCGTCACTCGTGCGAACAGAGACGGGAAGGACTCACGCATCCGGCACGCGAGCGGTCACGAGCCAGGTGCTCGAGATCGCCCAAACTCCGTCACTGCGCAGAAAGGGTTCGAGCGCCCGGCGAAGTGCCGCTTCGATGTCGGCCTGCACTGAGCTGGCTTTTTGACGAGCCAGGCGCAGCGCTTCGCCGGCAGGTCCGATGTCACGCGCGAAGGCAAGTGCTTCGTCGAGGGACGCGCCGATGCACATCGGCGCATCGAAGCGTGCGAACACGGGATCGACGAAGCCGGCCGCCAGCAGCTGATCGCTCACCCGATCGGCGCTGGCCCACGAAAATGGCCCCGGCCCGCACGTTACGTCGTCCTTTGACTTGTCGGCTTCAGCGATGAACTGCTCCACGACCTGCTGCGCCAAGTAAAAGCATGGGTTGTCTTCGCGCCTGCGCCAAGCAGACGCGGCAAACCTTGCTCCCGGAATCAACGAGCGACGCACGTTGCGTAGCGCGGCCACGGGTGACGTAAAGAACATGGTGCCAAAGCGCGCGTAAGCCGCGTCGTAGGGACCGCCGAGCGCTTCGACTTCGACGTCTGCGCGAATGAAGCGAGCGCGCTCGGTGCCGCGGCCTCGCTCAACCGCCGCCGCGACGAAGTTCTCGGCGCAGTCGACGCCCACCGCTTCGCCGCTGCGGCCGACGAGCTCGGCGAGGCGAATGGTGCTGTCACCGAAGCCGGAGCCGATGTCGAGCACGCGCGCGCCCAAAGCCGGCGGAAAGCGCTCGAAGAGCTGCGAGCCGTGCTGCCCGAGTCCCCGCACGAGCAAGTGCTCGTAGCGCGAGAACTTCTCGAATAGCACGGTGTTCCAGGCTTCGATGATGCCGGCATTGCCGGACGGCGAGCTCACCGTGACTCCAAGCTGCGGGTCGAGATGGGCGCCGCGCTGATGGGCGACTGCGACTCCGGCTGCCGAGCGCCGAACGTCGGCACGATGGAGCGCACGCGCGCGCAGTACTCTTCATAGGGACGTCCGAGTTGGCGACGCAGCGAGCGCTCCTCGAAAAATACCCCTATCCACACGTAAACGGTGCAGCCCACCGCAAACAGCAAATGATCGACCGTCATCGTGGGCGTCGCCCAAAGACCAACCAAAATCCCGCTCATGATCGGGTGGCGATCGAAGCGATACATCCAACGCACTCGGAACGGAGCAAGTGTCGGCGGGCGCCCGCGAAGGACCTGCACCACCTGCTGCAGCCCGAACAGCTCGAAGTGATTGATGGCAAAGCTTGCCGCGAGCAGGTAGCACCAACCGGAAATTGCAACGGCGTACAGCAACCAGCGCACGGCCGGCACTTCTACAGACCAAACTTGCGCCGGCATCGGTTGCCAAAAGAGCAGTAGAGGCACGACCACGAGCCCGGTCGCGAACAGATAGGTCGCGCGCTCGGCAGCGACCGGAATGACCCGCGTCCAGCGCGCTTTGAAGCTCGGCCGAGCCATCGCGCTGTGCTGGATTGCGAATGCAACGAGCAGCAGGAGATCGAGCCCCAGCGCGGGGCCCAAGCTCAGCCTTCCGATTGGCCCCCCCGTAAATTGGAAGACGCCGAGCAAGATGAGGATGGCAGCGACGAGCGCTCCGACCCCCACGAAGTAAGCGACGATGCCATACGCAAAGATCGATAGGCGATACGACCGCGAGTGCGGCATGTCAGTGGCGGTGATCGTTTTTTTCATTTCTTTCGTGCCTTTTTGTGGGGTTGATTGGGCCCGGTGTTGCCCCGAGTGAGCCAGCGAAGCTGCTCGGCAAAGCGAGCCACGGCTTGGTCGATCTTCATCGGATCGTCGTAAGCGCGGGACATGACGATCGCGCCCTCGACCACGAGCAGGAAATGTTCGGCAAGCGCCGCCGCGCTCGGCGCCTCGTCTCCGACTGACGCCACGAATGGCTCGATCAACGGCTCGAGCGCCTTCGCTGTCTGCGCGAATAGCCGAGCCACTTCCGCTTGCAACGGCTTGCTCGTCAGTGCCATTTCACTCGCCAAGGAGCCGAACAGGCAACCGCTCTTCCAAAACTCATGCCCACGCTCGGCAACCGCATCGAGGAACGCGAGCAACTGCCGCTCCGGCGCGACGTCGCGCACGTCGATTGCGAGCAAGGTACGAAGCCCCGCTTCATAGAAGTCACCGAGGGCCGCGATCGCCAACTCCTCTTTGCTCGCGAACTGGTGATAGAAAGCGCCCTTGCTCACGCCCGCGCTCCGACAAATGTCATCGACGCCGGTGGCCGAGTAGCCCTTCAACATCATCAACTCTTGCGTTGAACGAATCAGTTTCGCGCGTGCGTCGACCGCCATGGGGTAGCTATAAACCGACCGGTCGGTTTTGGCAAGCGGACCGGTCGGTTTTGGAAGAAACGCCCCACAAGGCTGCATGGCGACGCTGCGGCTCGGGGCCAAACGCGCTCACCGGTCAGCAAAGTGCGGGTGCTGTCCGCGCCAGTGCCCCACCGGCAAAGGTTTCGTTTCTCGCGATTCTCGAAGCCTTAGCGGTGATTCGGCCGAGCCTTACCGGTCAGGTTTTGGCGATGTTCTATGCTCGCGCACTCGATAACCGAGCCTGGGCTGCACGAGTGTGGGGACCGAAAACGACGCTTCGACTCGCGAGCGCCGTGACCTCAACGACACGAGTCTATGAACCGCTCCCCACCAAATCCCGAATCGACGTTCGCCCAGACTCCCTCAGCAATCGCCGTAGGCCCCGCTGCAACGACCAAACCAAGAGCGGCCCACCGTACACGAACCCCGTGTAGAGCTGCACCAACGACGCGCCCGCGCGCAGCCGCGCCCACACGTCTTCCGCCGTCTCGATGCCGCCCACCGAGATCAAGGTGAGCCGCTTCCCGACCCGCGCGTGTAAGCGCTCCAGCACCTGCAGCGAGCGCTGCTTCAAAATCGCGCCCGACAAGCCGCCCGCGCCGCATGCTTCGACGCGCTCCGTCGAGCTCTGTAATCCCGCGCGCGAGATCGTGGTGTTGGTCGCGATGATGCCGTCGAGTTCGAGCTCGAGCGCGAGATCGGCGATGGCGTCGATGTCTGCGTCGTCGAGGTCGGGCGCGATCTTCACGAGCAGGGGGCGCCTGGGTGAAATCGTCGCGAGCTCTGCTTTTACCGCGGCCAGTAACGGCCGCAGCAGATCGACGGCTTGCAAATTGCGCAGGCCCGGCGTGTTCGGGGAGCTGACGTTCACGACGAGGTAGTCCGCGAGCGGGCCGAGCAAGCGCGTGCTCGAGACGTAGTCGCGCGCCGCGTCTTGCTCGGCGACGAGCTTGGTTTTGCCGATGTTGACGCCGACCGGCACGCTGCGCGGGGCCGTGAGGTGCGTCGCCACGGTTTCGGCGCCCAGGTTGTTGAAGCCCATGCGGTTGATCAGGGCGCGATCGGCGGGCAGGCGGAATAGGCGCGGCTTGGGGTTGCCGGGTTGGGCAAGGCCCGTCACGGTGCCGACCTCGACGAAGCCGAAGCCGAGCGCGGCCAGGGCCTCATAGGCGGTCGCGTTCTTGTCGAAGCCGGCGGCCAGGCCGATGGGGTGCGCGAAGTGCAGGCCGAGCGCGTCGACCGCGAGTTCCGGCGCGTCGCTCCGGAGCAGCCGGCGCGCGACGCCGCCGAACAGGAACATGCAGGCGCGTAGCCCAGCGAGCGCTACGTGGTGCACCCATTCAGTCGGTAGGAAGCGCAGAACGCAAACGAAGAAGAGTCGATACACGTCAGCTGCGGGATGCCATAACGCGGGCGCGCGGCGCAAGCGAAACGTCCGAGCCGCCTTGGCTGCCTTCAGCCTCGGCGGCTTCTGGTGGGTCGCTCATCGGTGAGCTGCTGCCTTCGCTGTCGGCGTCGAAGGTAAATAGCTCGCTGATCGCCGTGCTCAGCTGTTCGAGAGAGAGCGTGTCTTGCGCGCGATCGAGGGCAGCTTGGCGCAGGCGGATGGTGGGCTGATGGAGCACGCGATTGACCGCCGCTTCGACCATTTTACCGAGGGCGGCGCGATCACCATCGGAGAGGTGTTTGAGCTTACCGCGGAAGGAGCGGGATAGTTCTTCTTCGAACGAAGCGCTGATGCGGGCGCGCAGGGCGACGATCGTGGGGGTCGCTTGTTCGGCGTCGGCCCAGCGATCGTAGCCTTCGGCTTCGCGGCCCACGATGGCTTCTGCGGACGCGGCCTCGCGCGAGCGGGTGGAGAGCGTTTCGGAGACGACTTTGGAAAGGTCGTCGATGTTGTACAAGAATTCGCCGTCCAACTCTTCGATGCGTGGCTCGACGTCGCGGGGCACGGCGAGGTCGATGAAGAACTGGTTCTTGCCGCGACGCGACTTGCGGGCGGCCGATACCATGTCGAAGTCGATCACGTGATGCGGCGCGCTGGTGCTGGTGACCACGACGTCGGCTTCGACCAAGCTCTGTTGCAGCGCCTCCCAGGGGCGCGCCGTGCCGCCGACGCTCGCGGCCAGCTCTTCGGCGCGGGACAAGGTGCGGCCGACCACGACCATCGTTGCGCCGCCCACTTTGAGCAAGCGGGCAACCGCTTCCGCCATTTCACCGGAGCCCACGAGCAGCGCCTTGTGACCCGACAAATCGCCGAAGATCGAGCGGGTCAGATCGACCGCGACGCTGGGCACGGAGACTTGGCCATTGCCAATCGCGGTTTCGGTGCGCACGCGTTTGGCGGCGCGGATCGCGCGCGGCAAGGTGCGGTGAAGGACCGAGCCCACGGTGCCCGCTTTGCGCGCGACCTCGTAGGCGTCTTTTACTTGACCCAAGATCTGCGGCTCGCCCAGCACCATGGAATCGAGCGAGGCGGCCACACGAAATAGGTGGCGGACGGCGGCGCCGCCCACGTGCGCGTATAAATGTGGGGCAATGCCCGGCGCGTGCTGGGCCAGCGCCGCGGTGCAGGCCTTCGCCACTTGCGCGAGATCGGAATCGAAGCCGGCGCGGCCCGCGGCCACCAGCTCGACGCGGTTGCAAGTGGAGACGAGCAGCGCCTCGCCGACCTCGGGGCGTCGCACGAGGGCGCGCAAAAAATCGGGCAGGCCGGCCGCGTCGAGCACGAGTTGTTCACGGACGGCGATGGGTGCCGTGCGGTGAGAGAGCCCAACCACGACGATCACAGGCTCGGTCCTCCGCTCAGGCGCACCGCGTACATGAGCATGACGAGCAGCATGCACAGCACCCCTGCGATCGTACCGTAGGCGGCTTTGCGGCCGCGAAAGCCGGCAGTTTTGCGCAGTACGAGCACCGAGCCGAGCAGCAGCCACGTGGCGTAGCCGAGCAGCGATCGCAAAAACTCGGCGCTGCCCACCTGGCTCAGCTGATGGCTGAACACGGCGCCCGTGACCACGCCGAAGGTAAGCAAGGGAAAGCCCGCCAAGAGCAAGCGATGCGAGGTCAGATCCAGCGCGTCGAGCGGCGGCAAGCGCGACCCCAAACTCAAGGCCCGCTTTTTGGTGCGCAGCCGGCGCTCTTGCAGCAAGTACACCGAGCCCGCGGCGCCCGCGATCAAGAAAAAGCCGACCCCGCCCACGTTGGCCGCGATGTGGAACATCAAGAGCGTGCGCGACACACCGAGCACTGCGTCGCTGGTTTGATTCACGAACTGCGCGCCGACCAAGAACGTGAGCGCGATGGGCGCGATGAACGCGCCGAGCGCGAACAGGCGCAGCCGCTCACGCAAGATCAAGTACGCGCCAACCGCGATCAGCGCGGTGAAGCTGAGCGCGAAGTGCAGCGAATCGATCGGGCAAACGTGGGACAGCAGGCTCGCCGTCACCACGTGGACCGCGTGCAGCGCGCCGCCGATGGCCAGCATGCGCGGCGCCCATAACGTGCGCTTGTTGTCCGCCTCGCGGCGAGCCAGGTCCAGGAAAAATAGCGTCGCGGCCACCGAGTAGGCGATGACTCCGAGGCAAAAGGCGATGGTTGCGAGCTGGTCCATGGCCCTCTTTACAGGTTGCGCATCAGGAACGAGGCCAGCAACTCTTCGTCGCTGCCAGCGGGGCTCGGGGGCGTGAGCGATGGGGACGACGAGGACGACGAGGACGACGAGCGTGCGACGGGCGTCCCGGAGTGCTCGGCACGGTGCTCCGCAAAGGTGCCGATCGGTGAGCCGAGCCAGCCCGGCACGATCTCGTACGCGTTCTCGGCGATGACCATGGACTCACCGAGCAGTGACGCCCCGAGTTCGCTCAAGAAGCCCACGGTTTTCACCTTGCCCATCACCTCGTGCGGATCGGGCAGGCCGCTGACTTCCGCCATCACGCGCGCGGCTTCCACGAGTCGATAACGACGCCGTTCGGTCTTGATCGTGAGTAAGCCCTGCGCGAGCTCGACTTCACCGTTTCCGAGCCAGCGGTCGAGCGCCTCTTGCGGGAAGAAGACGCGGTTTTTGCTCATAGGCGAGCTCAGTCTTTACCACCGGTTGGAAGCCGTGGCCGCAAAACGCGAATCCGCCGACAAAAACGCGCTTACTCTCCCGGGCGCGTCACGGCCAGATCGCCCGAGACGACTTCGCGCTTGGACTCCACGACGAGCGCGATCGAGCTGTACTTCTCCGTACGGAGCACGCGTAGCTCGGCGATCGTGTCCTCGGGGAACTTGTCTTCTTGGTCGGACAGCGGCGTGTCTTCGTCGCCGGCTTCTTCGGGGGAGTTGATCAGCATGCGTCGGCGTTGCATGGGCGCCGAAGTGGTCAAGCTCGCGTGCCAGCTGTCGCCCTTGCGCAGCACGAACAGGCGGCTGCCTTGGAGCAAGCCGTCTTCACTGCCCTTGTCGATGAACGCGATCTGATCGCGAGCGATGTACACGTTCGGGTAAATGCTGGTCAGCACGCGGGCCGATACTTTGGCGCTGGTCTTGAGCGGCGGGACGACGTCGAAGCGCCGGCCCACGGGGCCGACCTTGGTCCCGCGTTCGACGACGTCCACCGACTCGGTGAGGATCGCGCGCGCCAGGCGTGTGTCGGGGTTGTAGTCGATGATCTTGACCGTGCCGCGGATGGCGACGATTTCGCCGGGCGGTTTGCGCGCGCCTTCCACGTCCTGGGGCTGGCGCACCGAGTTGAATACGGTCAGCTCTTGGCCCTTGGTGACGGTCACGCCGGGGCGTAGTGACAACACCACGTGGTTGCCGTCGGCGAGCATCATTTGCTCTTCGTCAGAGCCCACGATTTCCCCCCAAACGTCGCGTTTGGGATCGCCGATGTAGCCTTGGTCGCGCAAAAAGACGGTGCCCGTTTGCACCCGCGCGCGGCTGTTCAGTAAACGGCCGCTACCCAAGGTCGCTGTCCTCCGGCCGTTGCCTGCGAACGCCTGCGTGCCGCCGGCGGTCGCGCTCGTCATGCGCACTTGGTCGCCGGGATAGATCCAGTGCGGGTTCGCAATTTGCGGGTTGTAACTCCAGACCTTCGGCCACGCCCACGGGTTCTGGTAGTAGTGATTACACAGGTCCCAGAGCGTATCGCCGCGCCGCACGAGGTGAATATCGGGCACTTGCTCGAAGCCGACTTGGTCGTCACCCGGGAGAATTGCGTTGGTGCCTTGCGAGCCATTACCGACGCTCGAGCCCGGGGTGTCTGGCCGATTGGTGACCACGGTGGAGGTGCGCGCCGCGGGGCCCGCCGACTCGCCCGGGTTCGCGGGCGTGACCAGCACGGCGCCGTTGTTCTGCGGAGCGATCACCACCGCTCCGCCGCTATCGGCGGGGATGGCGGGCGTGGTCGTGTCGGGTCCAAAGCCCTGCGCGTTTGCGGACGGGGCCGTCAGTGCGACGATACCCAAAGCGGTAAATAGAAAGCCTCGCATGACTTAGGTCCTCACCGCTTGTGCTTCGGGCTGTCGGTGCCAGGGTCGATGTCCGTGCGCGAGCCGTACACACGGATCACCGGGCGCGGCGAGGTATCGGCCGCGGAGTCTTCGGGGCGTAGCGTGGCGGTGGGGGCTTCGGCGGCCGGGGTGTCCCGCGTCTCGTCGCCCGGCTCGAGCTTGACGACCAAGAGCCGCGGGCGGTCTCCGTTCGAGCTTGGCTCGTTACTCACGGCGCGCGGCGCCGGCGCCACCTTTTGCATTTCGAGCGCCTCCAACCGCTGTTCCAGCCGGTCGCTGTGGGCTTGCAAGCGGGTCAGGTCGCCCTGCATGGCGGCCAGACGCTTGGTCAGTTCGTCGTGGCCGCCGCCACAGGCGCACAGGCTCAGGGCAGCCGCCGCCAGTGAAAACCAGCCAAAATGGAATGAGGGGGAGCGCATCGCGACGGATCGTAGGGTGTTCGGCCTAGGCGGGCCAAAAACCCCGCCAGCCGGCGCGACGGCGGTCTGGCCGCCTCCGCAATTTGACCAATAAAAACCATTATTTATGCCCGGTTGCTGGACGCAAGTCCGATCGCCTTCTAAGGTGCGTCCGTGGGGTTTCGCCGTAGCCGCCGCAATCCGAACCGACCCAGGCCGAAGCTCGACCTGCGCAAGACTTTGTTCGTTTTGCCGAACCTCATCACCCTGGGCAGTGTGTTTTGCGGTTTCAACGCAATTCGGATCGTCGCCAAAGAGGCGCCCACCGAAGATGACGTGTACCGCGCAGCTGTACTTCTGATCTTCGCGATGCTGTTCGATCTGATGGACGGCCGGGTCGCGCGCATGACCAAGACGCAAAGCGCGTTCGGCCTGCAGCTCGACTCGCTGGCGGACGTCATCTCGTTCGGCCTGGCCCCCGCGCTGCTCGTTTACAAGTGGGTGCTCCATCGCGAACCCATCCCGGGCATCCTGACCGCGTTCATGTTCACCTCGTGTGCGGCCATCCGCTTGGCTCGCTTCAACGTGCTCAGCTCCAGTGCGGCCGGCGCGCCGACTAAGCCGGGTAAATACATCCTTGGTCTGCCGAGCCCGCCCGCGGCCGGCGTCTTGATCTCGCTCATGCTCGCCAATCACGGGGTGGGCGGCGCGCTCGGCTCGGAGCGTTACACGGTGCTCTTGTTCTGCGTGACCATCGCGCTCGGTTTGCTGATGGTGTCCAACGTTCGCTTCCGCTCCTTCAAAGAGTTGAAGATGAACACCGGGACGCTGCTGTTCGTGCTGTTCACGCTCGGCTCGAGCGTGTTCGTGTGGCAACGCTTCAAGCCGCAGTTCGTGCTGGTTTGGTTGCTCAGCGTGTACGTGTTCATCGCGCTGGTCGAGACGCTGCGCGTGCTGTCGCGGCGCTTGCGCGGGCTCGAAGAGCGAAACTCCGTGCCGCCCGTGATGCCGCACTGAGCGTCAGCTTTACGGCGCTTCCGCGAACAGCATCTCCAAGAAGGTGCTCGGGTCTTCCAAGAAGCGCTTGGTGAGTTGAAACTGATCCGTCTCTTCGTACGCTATCGGTTGGATGCCGCTCGCCGATAGCTCGTAGATCAGTGCGTTCGGAAACGCGGTCAGGATAGGGGAGTGGGTGGCAATGATGAACTGCGAGCCGGTTTTCACCAGCTCACGCATGCGCGCCAGCAGGGCGAGCTGCCGGCGCGTGGAAAGCGCAGACTCCGGCTCGTCCAAGATGTACAGGCCACGGGGGCCAAAGCGATTCATGATCAGCGCCAGGAAGGACTCTCCGTGCGACTGCTCGTGCAGGGATACGCCCCCGAAAGAGTCGATGATTCGCGGGCCCCCACCACCTCGATCGAGCTCCTCGATGTTGGTGGCCAAGTTGAAGTAACTTTCGGCGCGCAAGAAAGCCGGTGCTGGGCCGGTTCCAAGCTCGAACCAAGCGAATCGAACGATGGAGCTCGGACTCCGAGGCGCGCGTGGAGAAATTGAAATTCTTGCTGCCGCCTTCGGCGTTGAAGCCCGCGGCCACGGCGATGGCTTCCATCAGGGTGGACTTGCCGGAGCCGTTTTCGCCGACCAAAAACGTCACGCGTGGATCCAGCACGAGCGGCTTCTGCAGCGCCGCCACCGCGGGCAACGAGAATGGATACCGGTCGAACGACGGGACGCGCTCGGCCATGAGCTGCACGCTCGAGATGAAACCGAGTCGTCTGTCTGGGATCATGGGTACCTGCTCCGCCGCACGCCGATCCGCGAGCCGCACGATGTTAGATGAATGTCGGCCACAAATCCCGAATGTCACGCGCTGCGTCGCGCAATCGCCAAACTTGCCTTGCGGGAGCCCGGCACTCGATCTAGGTGGGGAACAGCCTTTCTGGATTTGCCCCCCAAATGAGTACCGAATACCTCGATCGCGGCGTGTCTCCGACCAAGGAGGACGTGCATCGCGCCATCGCCAAGCACTCCGCGGGTGAAGTGCCGGGTGCGTTCTGCAAGGTCATCGCCGATCCAGCCGGCGATCCGGCGATGGTGGGCGTGATGCACGCCGATGGTGCGGGCACCAAATCGTCGGTCGCTTATTTGCGCTACGCCGAGACCGGCGACGCCAGCGTGTTTCGCGGCATCGCTCAAGATTCGCTCGTGATGAACACGGACGATTTGCTGTGCGTCGGCGCAACCAGCGGCTTTTTGGTGAGCAACACCATCGGCCGCAACGCCCACCGCGTGAAGGGCGACGTGATCGCCGCCATCATCGATGGTTACGAGTCGTGCGCGGAGATGCTGCGCGGTTACGGCGTCGAGATCACGCTCACCGGCGGTGAAACCGCGGACGTCGGTGATCTGGTGCGCACCGTGATCGCCGATTCCACCGTGTTCGCGCGGGTGCCACGCGCCGCCGTGGGCGACTTCTCAGGCGTCGCGCCGGGCGATCTGATCGTCGCGCTGTCGTCGACCGGCAAGGCCAAGTACGAGAGCGAGGAGAACTCGGGCATCGGCTCCAACGGGCTCACGCTCGCGCGTCACGCGCTGCTCGCTCACTCGTACGCCGAGCGCTTTCCCGAGAGCTTCTCGGAAACGATTCCGGTGGACAAGGTGTACTGCGGGCGTTTCCAACTGCAGGATACGCTGCCCGGGTCGTCGCATGACGTGGCGTGGGGGCTGCTCTCGCCGACGCGCACTTACTTGCCCATTGCGCGCGCGCTCTTCGCTTCGGACTTGGCCAGGCAGGTGTCCGGGATTTTGCATTGCAGCGGCGGCGGGCAGACCAAGTGTCGCGGCTTCGGGCGCGGCCTGCATTACATCAAAGACGCGCTGTTCCCCACGCCCGCGCTGTTTCAAACCATTCAAGACTCGGGCATCGAACCGAAGCAGATGTACCAAGTGTTCAACATGGGCCATCGCATGGAGCTCTATGTGCGCCCGGCCGCGGCGGCGGGCATCGTCGAACTTTCGGCGAGCTTCGGGGTAGACGCCAAAATCGTCGGGCGAATCGAGGCAAATGCTGGCCACGACGGCAATCGCGTGACCATCGGCGTGAGCGGACAAAGCTTCGAATACGCCTGAGCTCGACCATGCCGCGCACTCATTTCACCTACGCGACTCGCAAGAGCGCCCTTGCCCTCGCGCAGTGCCGCGCGTTCGTCGCGGTGTTGCAGCAAGCGCACCCGAACTTCAGCTTCGAAGAGCTGCAAGTCGTGACCACCGGTGACCGCATTCAAGATCGCGCGCTGAGCGAGATCGGCGGCAAGGGGCTGTTCATCAAGGAAATCGAAGAGGCGCTGCTCGACGGTCGCGCCGACTTCGCCGTGCACTCGTCGAAGGACGTGCCGCCCGAGCTCGCGCCGTCGCTCGCGGTGGATTGCTTTCCGGAACGCGTGGACGCGCGCGACGTGCTCGTGACTCGCTCGGGCGCAGGCTTCGACGCGCTGCCGCCGGGCGCGACCATCGGCACCTCGTCGCTCCGTCGGCGCATTCAGTTGAGCGCGCTGCGGCCTGATTTGGTGTTCTCCGTGCTGCGCGGCAACGTCGACACGCGGATTCGCAAATGTCGGGCGGGCGAGGTCGAAGCGATCGTGCTCGCGCGCGCCGGAATGCTGCGCTTGGGCATCGAGAACGAGGCCAGTGAGGTGTTGTCCGCGGAGCGTTCGCTGCCCGCCGTCGGGCAGGGCGCGCTCGCGGTCGAGCAACGCTCGGACGACGACGAAGTGCGCGCGCTGCTCGCTCCCGCGTCGCACCAGGAAACGAAAATTGCCGTCCTAGCCGAGCGCGGCGTGATGCGCGCGGTGGAGGGCAACTGCCAGACCCCGGTCGCCGCGTACGCCGTGCATCAAGCGGGGGAAATTTGGCTGCGCGCTTTGCTCGCCGAGCCGGACGGCTCGAACCTGCGGCGCGAAGAGCTGCGCGCCGCTTGGCCCGTCTCCGAGTTAGACGCGACCGCATTGGGCGAACAGCTCGGCGCGGCCTTGCGCGGCCGCGCCTGATTTCAGGCCCATTGTGCCTCTTCTCAGGCGCACGGCCCATGGTATGGTCCGCGCCATGCTCTTCCGGAAACTGGTCAAGCTCTCCTTGCTCGGTGCGCTCGTCGTTCCGAGCGCGTTGTCCG
>FSWQ01003734.1_pt1 | contig 19547 bp, 13 predicted proteins | sample 1637691 | NCBI WGS metagenome assembly FSWQ01 (sample SAMEA3914814, study PRJEB12502) | metagenome | biome: forest; material: soil | place: USA | collected 2011-09-16 | depth 0.1 m | reverse complement strand
GTGCCCCCGCTGCCCCTGCAGTCCCCATGGCCCCCGCCATGCCGGCGCCACCTGCGCTCGTGCCGCCGCTGCCGCCCGTGTGCGCGCCACCCGCGCCGGCCATGTTACCGCTACCGGCACCGGGAGCCCCCGCGCCAGGCGAACCTGCGTTGTTCGCTCCACCGTTGGTTTGCCCGCTGCCGCCGGGTGCTCCGCCGTTGGCGTTGCCCGCGGCGTCTGAGCCACCATTGGTTTCGCCCGCAACGCTGCTGCCCGCGCCCGCGGTCGTCGAACCGCTGCCCGCGCTGCCGTCGGCAGCATCAGTCCCGCTTGCGCCCCCGCAAGCCACCACCGAACCACCAAGCAACGCGACCGAGATCGCGAACTTCAACTTCATGCCCAGTTGAGTAAATGCTCATTGGGCTCAGCAGGCAAGACACCGCGTGATTGCTGAATAAAATTATAGAAACGGTGCAAAAGTATTTCTCAAAATACGATGACCCAGCAGCTCCTTACCGCAGGCTGAGTGCTTGCGGCCCGCGTAACTGCGCGAAAATTGGCGCCAGCCGCGCCACGCACAGTGTGCGGTGGCCCGGCACACCTGGGCGCATCCGGCGCCTCAGCGATGAATCAGGTTCAGCACAATCTCGAGCAGGATCAGCGCAATCACGGAGGCCTCGAGGAACACGAGCCTGCGATCACGCGCCACATCCGTGAGCAAGCTCAGCGCATCCTGCACGCTGCGCAGCTTCAGCTCCAACGCCTGATAGCGGTCCACCAAGTCGAACTCAGCCTGCAATTCTTCGTAAATGCGCTCGGCGCCGGCGTCGTCCCAAACCACGTCCGGCTTGTCCAACAAGTGCAGCACGGAAATGACTTCATTGCGCGTGCTGATGGCAGCGCCGATGAAGCGCTGGAGCTTGGCCGTGAACACCGAGATATTTCCGCTCTTCTCCAAGCGCTGCACGAACACGTCCGTGTCGCCGAACATCTGATCGACGATGCGTTCGTAATATTCCATGGCCGCGCTCTGCGCGACCGTCAACGCCACCATCGCCGCGCGCTCCGGGGTCAACACATCCACCACGAGCGCGCCGTCCGCCACGTCCGGCCGCGCGACGTCGGTCTCGCGCACGGTGAACTCTTCGCTGATCACTTGCGCGTCGCGCATGCCGCTGGGCGCGCGCCGTAAGCGCAGCAGCTCCCCTTCTCGCCCCGCCTGCCCCACGTCGAAAAACACCACGACGCCGAAGCTGTACAGGAACACGCTGCCACCCGCCGCCCCCGCGTAACACAGGTATTGGTGCACGCGCTTGGCCTCCGGGTAGGTCAGCGCGAGCTCCTTCAACGAGAAGTTCTCGACGAAGGCAACGGCGTGGAAAGTATGAACTGCGGTCACGGTTGCTCGCTGAAAGTCAGCGCAACCATACCTCGACTCGGCGATTGCGTTCACGGCCCGCTTCGCTGGTGTTGGAGCTGATCGGCATTTCCTGGCCCAAAGTGGCCACCAAGGAGGCGTGCACGCCGCGCGCCGTCAGCTCCTGCTCGACTTTTTTCGCGCGGTCATGCGCCAAGGCTTGGTTCTGAACGAGCGAGCCGCGCGCGTCCGAGAAACCGAGCAACATCAGCTTGGCTTCCGGCATCTGACCCAAGAAGGCAATCAAGCGCTCGATGTCGCCCTGACCGCGGCTATCCAGCTCGGCGAGCCCGGTACGAAACCGAAAATCCAACGACAGCCGGCGAGCGCCTTTGGTGACGGCCGCGTAGTACGGCGAACAACGCGCATCGCACGGCGAGGGCTCGAGCGCGTGCACGTTCAGATCCACGAACCCGGCCGCGCGCACCACCTTTTGGCCTTCGGCTGAGAGCGCAAAATTCACGAAATCCACCGCGGCCGGGCTCGCGCCTTGCACAGGCAAGTACAAATACAAGCGGCGTGACAAGGCGTAGTCCTCGGTGCTCACCGTGAACGCCGAAGCGTACAACGGCGCTGCTCCCACCTCCGCCACGGCCAGCGCTTTCGCACCGCGCACGTACGGAATACCGATGAAGCCAATGCCTTGCGGATCACTGGCCACCGCAGCCGAGAGCGCACTGCTGTCCAAAACACGCTTGGCCTGCGGCAGCAGCGCTTCATCGCCCAGCACCAGGTGTTGGAACGTGTCGTACGTGCCCGAGTGAGCGTCCCGGGCGTACACGTGCACGCTGCCGGCTTGCCCGCCGAGCGCCGCCCAATCCGCCTGTTTGCCCGTGAACACGCTTTTCAGCTGCTCCAGGTCCAAGCTCCTCCGCGGGTTGTTCGGGTGCACGATCACGGCAATGCCGTCCAGGCCGATCACGTGCTCAGCAGCTGGCGTCTGCAAATCACCCAAGCCCTGCTGCGCCAACTGCGCCGCCTCTGCAGGCTTGATAGCGCGCGACGACATGCCCACGTCACAGCCGTGAGCGCCGAGATCGCTGAACGCGGTCGCCGAGCCCTCGGCGCGGATCTCGATGCCCGGCGCACGCGCGTCCGTCGCCGTGTGGCCAGCGACCCAGGTGGCTTCAGGTCGATCTCCCGTGCGCCGCTGCACGGCCTCTTGGCCCTTGAAACGCAGGTACGCTTCGGCCAACGCAGGCCCGAGCTCAGTGCCAATGGTGTTCGAACCGTGCACACGAAGCAGCACTGCGGGGGCCAGCGCGCTACCTGCCGCCGCCGCGTGCGGCTGCTCGGCGTTCGCGCCCTGGCGCGGCGCGTGTTGCCAAGCAAACCAGCCCGCACAAACCGCGACAAAAGCGGCCAGCACGAGGAACCCGCCACGTTGTGCGCGCGCGGGTTCTGGCGGTTGCGTGTGCACGGCGGGCGGTACCGGCGTGCGCGACAATGGTTGAATACTGCCCGAGATACTCGCTGGCGGTTCGGGCTCCGGCTCCGGCCCCGGCGTGTAAAACATCGTGCCTTCGCGGGGCGCCACGCTGTACGAGCCGCTGTCCAGTACGGGCAAGTCCGCTTCGGCGATCAACAGCGGATCCCAATCTTCCGTCTCGGTGATGCTGATTACCGGGTCCGCCGCTTCCGACGGGAAGATGGTCTCCTGAATGCGACGCTGCAGCTCGACGCGAGCAGTTTCGAAGTGCTCGTGCATGAACGCCGCCAGATCCTCTTGGGAAAACGGGTGCCGTTCCAGGTAGCTGGCCAGCGCCGCGCGCATTTCCTGCGCGCTCGAGTAACGCTGGTCTTTGTCCCGTTTCAACGAGCGAGCCACGATGGTGCGCAGCTCTGCATCCACGCCCGGCAAGCTGGCAGGCAGATCCGGCACGGGGCCGTGCAGCACTTGGCGCAAAGCGGAGGCATTCGAGTCGCGCGTCACCAACTGGCGCAGCGTGAGCAGCTCCCACAGCACCACGCCGGCCGAAAACACGTCTGCGCGCCGATCCACGTTCTCGCCCGCGGCTTGCTCGGGCGACATGTAGCCGAGCTTGCCTTTCAGCACCCCGACCTCCGTACCCTCCAGCCGCGACTCGGCTTTGGCCACACCGAAATCGAAGATCTTCACCTGCCCGTCGTGCGTCACGAACAGATTGTGCGGGCTCACGTCACGGTGCACGACATGCAGCAGGTCACCGGAGAAGTCCCGCAGCTCGTGAGCGTAGTGCAAACCGGCAAGAGCATCCGCCACTACGCGGACGCACAGGCGCGGGTTCAAAAAGCTGCCCAGCTCTTGCGCGCGGCGCACGATTTTGTTCAGCGGCTGACCGTCCAAGTACTCCATCGCGATGAAGTAAGAGCCGCCGTGCTCGGATACCTCGTACGTGTGCACGACGTTCGGGTGGCTGAGCAGCGCGGCAACGCGCGCTTCGTCCAGGAACATGCGCCGAAACGAGGCGTCGTCCGAGTCCAAGCGCTTGATCACGACCAGCTTGTTGAAGCCGCCCATGCCGCGCACCACGGCCAGGAAAACCTGCGCCATGCCGCCCCGCCCCAAGCGCGCAACGACTTCGTACTTGCCCGATGAGAACGGAACAGAACGCAGGGAGCCGCCCAGGGATTCCACGAAGGTACCTGGCTAAACCATCACCCGCCCATGGCGTCAATGCAGCGTCGGCTGTGAAACCGCACTGTAAACCCGCACGTTACGGGTGTCAGGCGCCTTGCTCGCGTTGCGCGTGGGGAGCGCACATCCGTTGTTCAAATGACTCGAATTCAGTGGTGATATCGAGACAGCCGAGACGCACGCCCACGCCCGAGCGTGACTTCTGGATGACGAGCGGCGCTGGCTGGCAAGCCCCCGGCGCCCGCTGCTCGAAGCCAGGGCGCCCCGGCATTGGCGGCGCCTAGCCCGCAGCGAGCAGCGGCAAAGAGACGACCTTCTTGGAGTGCGCCCGCAACAACTGAGTGAGCTCACCCTTGCACGAGCCGCAGCCCGTGCCGGCCCGGGTGCATTCGCCGATGGCTTCGATTGAATCCGAACCGGCGCTAATCGCTTCGATCAACGCGCCCTCGGTCACCTTGTTGCAGTTACAAACCACGCGCTCGGTGCTGGGCGCGCTGCTCCGCCACTGACACAAGAGCTCTAGTGGATCATCCGGGATCGGATCGCCGCGGTCGAACAGCTGCACGAGTGTTGCCGTCGCAGCCGTGTTCCCCACCAGCATGGCGCCCACCAGTTGGCCGTCGCGAATGATCAGCTTCCGGTATGAGTCCCGGCGGTCTTCCACGATCTGCAAGACTTCGTCGCGTTCCAACTCGGGCTCTTGCACGCCCATGGAGGCCACGTCCACCCCGGCCACCTTGAGGCGCGTGTACAGTTTGGAGCCGCGGTAGCGGTCTTGCGGCTGAGTGCCAGTGAGCACGTCCGCGAGCACCGCCGCTTGTTCCCAAACCGGCGTCACGATGCCGTAGGTGCGACCTCGGTGCTCGGCGCATTCACCAAACGCGTACACGCCGGGAATTTCGGTGGCGAGCGTGTCGTTGACGACGATGCCCTTGTTCACGGGCAAGCCCGAAGCCTTGCCGATGTCGATGCGCGGCCGCACGCCGCAGGCCAGCACGACCATATCGGTAGAGAGCGTCAAACCGTCGTCCAACACCACGCCGGTGACGCGCTCATCGCCGTAAATGGACTCCACGGTGCGGCCCGTGCGCGTGAAAATACCGTGGCGTTCGATCTGACGGCCCAGCATTTCCCCACCAATTTCGTCCAATTGCGCGTTCATCAGGATTTTCGAGCTTTGCACGACCGTGACGTGCAACCCGAGATCGCTCAGCGCCTTCGCGGCTTCCAGCCCCAGCAAGCCGCCGCCGACCACGACCGCACCGTCACCGGCGCGTGCGTACTCACGCATGCGAATGCAGTCCGCAATCGTGCGGTACACGAATACGCCGGAGCGCAGCTCGCCGTCTTCACCGCGCATGCCCTCCAGTGGGGGAACCAAGGGTTGGCTGCCCGTGGCAAGGATGGCCAAGTCATAACGGCGCTTCTGACCGTCCGCCGTTTCGACCTGTTTTCGCAGGGTATCCAGGCGCTCGACGCGCGTGCCGTGGATCAGCCGAATGCCATGCGCGTCGTACCATTCGGGCGTCTTGGTGACGATGGCGTCCGGCGCTTCACCGGCCAGCACGCGACCGAGCAGGATGCGGTTGTACGCACCACCGCGCTCTTCACCAAAGACCGTGATTTCATAGCGCAGCGTGGCGTCACGGCGCACGAGCTCATCTAGCAGGCGACACGTGCCCATGCCGTTGCCGATGATGGCAAGCTTCTTCTTACTGGTGTTCATAGCGACCCTCGGGCGTCGTGTTCGAGTCGCGCGCGAACTGCGCACACTTTGAATTCAGGCATGCGGCTGAGCGGGTCCAAGGCGGGCATGGTGAGCAAGTTCGCGGCTTGTTTACCGCCCCAATGAAACGGCGCAAACAGCGTATCCGGCCGAATTTCGGCCGAGATCCGCACGCGGAAGGAAACGCTGCCGCGCCGGCTCTCAACCAGCAGCGACTCGCCGTCGGCCGCGCCCAGCCGGGCGGCGAGTCGCGGATGGATCTGAAGCATTGGCTCGGGTTTGGCATCCACGAGCTGGTCGACGCGCCGCGTTTGCGCGCCGGAGTTGTAGTGCTCCTTGTAACGACCCGTCGTGAAGTACAACGGGTACTCCGCGCACGGCACTTCAGCAGCCGGGCGGTACAGCACGGGATGAAAGCGTGCGCGGCCAGAGGGGTGCATGAAGCGCTCAGCGAACAAGCGCGGGGTACCGGGGTGCTCTTCACTCGGGCAGGGCCAGAAAACGCCCTGATTATCGCGAATTTTCTGGTAGCTGATGCCGCTGTAGTCCGCCTTGCCGCCGCGCGTGGCCAGGCGAAGCTCCGCGAATACTTCCTCAGGCGAGCCAAAGGAAAAGCCCTTCTTGGCGCCCAAGCGCGCTGCCAACTCGCACAAGATCTGGATGTCCGTGCGCACATTCGGCAGCGGCTCGCGCACGCGCTGACGCAAGATGACGCGGCCTTCGAGATTGGTCAGGGTGCCTTCCTCTTCGGCCCACTGCGCAATCGGCAACACCACGTGCGCGTTCTCCGTGGTGTCGTTCAAGAAGGCGTCACACACCACGAGCAACTCCAGCTGGGCGAGCTTTTGCTTGATGTTGGAGGCATTGGGAGACGCCACGGCGACATTCGACCCAAACACCAGAAGCCCGCGAATGCCGCCTTGCGGGCCCAATGCATCCAACAATTCATAGGCACTTTTGCCTTTTTTCGGGAGCTCACTCGGCTCCACTCCCCAAATTTTCGCAATCGCTTGGCGATGCTCGGGGTCCTCAATCAGGCGATAGCCGGGCAGCTGATCTGCCTTCTGGCCGTGCTCACGCCCGCCCTGACCGTTGCCTTGGCCGGTGAGGCAACCGTAGCCGCTGGCCGGTTTGCCCACCTTGCCCAACGCCAGCATCAAGTTGATGAGTGACAGCACGGTGTCCGTGCCCTTGGACTGCTGCTCCATACCGCGCCCGGAGAGCGCCATGCTCGTCTCGGTTTCGGCCAGCATTTTCACCGCGCGCAGCTGCTGCGCGATGGGCACCCCGGTCAAGCGTTCCACGAACGCGGGGTGGCTGGTGAGCACGCTGCGCTCCAACTCCGCAAAGCCTTCGGTGCGCGCGGCAATGTAGGCGCGGTCGATCAGCTTTTCCTCCAGCGCCAGGTACAAAAGACCGTTCGCCAGGGCTAGATCAGTACCCGGGGTGAGCTGCAAATGCAGGGCAGCGGAGCGCGCGGTATCCGTGAAGCGCGGGTCGACCACGATTAGCTTGCCACCGCGGCGTTGCTGCTCGAACACCCATTGCATGATGGGCGGCATGGTGTCTGCGCAATTCGAGCCCCAGAGCAGCAGCGTGCCCGTCTCTGCGATGTCAGAAACGGGGAACGGCAAACCGCGGTCGATGCCGAACGCGCGGTTCGCCCCGGCCGCCGCAGAAGCCATGCAATAGCGCCCGTTGTAATCGATGTTCGCAGACTTCAACGCCACGCGCGTGAACTTGCCGAGCAGGTACGCCTTCTCGTTGGTCAAGGCCCCGCTGCCGAAGGTGCCTACTGACGACGCGCCGTGCGCGCGTTGCAACGCGCTGATGCGCTCCGCCACGTAGTCGAGAGCGGTCGCCCAGCTCACCGGAGCCAACTGCCCGTTCGCCCCGCGCAGCAGCGGACTTTGCAGGCGCGCGGGGTGATCCAAGAGCGCTCCCGAAGTGAAGCCCTTGATGCACATTTGGCCGCGATTGACGGGGAATTCCTGGTCAGCCGCGACCTGCACGTCCTGGTCGGGCTTTCGGGTCACGGACATTCCACATTGAAATGCGCAGTACGGACAATGCGTCTTGACCGGGCCCGAGCCCCCGCCCATCAGCAATGGCAGTGCTACGGACAATGCTGGAGCGTCCGCGCGGGCACTCATTCAGCAGCCTTCAACTTGACCGAGATCTGAATGCGGCCCGCAGCGACGCGCACCGGGAACACGGCCAAGCGCACCGCGGGGTCATCCAGGCACTCACCCGTTTCCAGGCTGAAGCTTTGTTTGTAAATCGGCGACGCTATCTTGGGCACTCCAGCACGGTCACCCACGATGCCGCGCGCGATCACGAAGGCGTTGCTGAACGGGTCGAAGTTGGAGAGCGCGGCCAGCATGCCGTCGCGCGTGCGAATCACCGCGACTTGCTCACCGTCTATTAGAGCCGCCGCGCCCGTGCCCGGCAGCACGTCGTCTATCCCACACACGTCTTGCCACTCAGTGTCTTCACTCTCGCTGAGCGAGGAGGGCGTCACAATCACTTGTTGCATGGTCATTGCTTGGCTCCTCACACCGACAACACGGGCAGGCGAATTTTGCGGGTTTCGACCAAGCTGCGCTTTTCTTGCCAGGAGGCTGGGCGATGCTGCTCACGTTCACGCACGAAAGCCAGGCTCGGGTCGGGTTCGTCAGAGTTGAGAAAGGAGCGGAAAGCGCGCACTTTCTCAGGGTTCTCGATGGTCGTCTTCCACTCACATTGGTACGTGCCAACGATGCTGGCCATGTCCGCTTCCAGCTCCGCGCAGATCCCGAGTTTGTCGTCAATCACGACGCTCTTCAAGTAGTCCAGGCCACCTTCCAGATTATTCAACCACGAGGCAGTGCGTTGTAAACGGTCCGCGGTACGCACGTAAAACATCAGGAAACGGTCCAGATACCGAACTAGTGTTTCTTCGTCGATGTCCGAGGCGAACAGCGCAGCGTGCTGCGGCTTCATGCCGCCGTTGCCGCACACGTACAGGTTGTAGCCCTTCTCGGTGGCAATGATGCCAAAGTCTTTGCTCTGTGCTTCCGCGCATTCACGCGCGCAGCCAGATACCGCGCCCTTCAGCTTGTGCGGCGCGCGCAGGCCCTTGTAGCGGTTCTCGATGCGAATCGCGGCGGCCACGGAGTCCTGCACGCCGTAGCGACACCAGGTGCTGCCAACGCAGGATTTCACGGTGCGCAGCGCCTTTCCATAGGCATGCCCTGACTCGAAACCAGCCGCGACCAGCTCTTTCCAGATCTCCGGCAGTTGGTCCAGGCGCGCGCCGAACATGTCCACGCGTTGACCGCCCGTGATCTTGGTGTACAGGCCGTACTTCTTGGCCACCACGCCCAGGGTGATGAGCTGGTCTGGCGTGACCTCGCCGCCGGCAAGGCGTGGCACTACGGAGTAGGTGCCATCGCGCTGGATGTTCGCGAGGTAGCGGTCATTCGTGTCTTGCAGCCCGGCGTGCTCGGCCTTCAGCACGTAGTCATTCCAGGTTGAAGCCAGAATGGACGCGACGGCCGGCTTGCACACCTCACAGCCCTGCCCTTTGCCGTGCCGATCAATCAGGTCATCGAACGAGCGAATGGTTTGCACGCGCACCAAGTGGGCGAGCTCTTGACGACTGTACGGAAAGTGCTCGCACAGGTGGTTGCTGACCACGACACCCGCGCGCTTCAGCTCGAACTTCAGCAATTGGTCGACCAGCGAGACGCAGGAGCCGCAGCTCGTGCCCGCTTTGGTGCACTTCTTCACGTCGCCCAGGGCGGTCAGCTGCTGCTCGCGAATTGCCCCACAAATGGCGCCTTTGTCCACGTTGTTGCAGGAGCAGATCATCGCGGCATCCGGCAAGGCGTCGACGCCGAAGCCCTTTGCGCCGCCTTCGCGCGGCGGCAAGATCAGATCTTCGGGGTGCTCGGGCAGCTTCATGCCCGTCTGCGTGTGCACCAAGAGCTGGCTGTAGGCAGAGGCGTCACCAACCAACACGCCGCCGAGCAGCGTTTGCTTGTCCGCCGACACCACGAGCTTCTTGTAGTGCGATGAAGCACCGTCGAAGATGCTGATCACGCGCGCCCCGGGCGTGACGCCGAAGGCGTCACCGAAGCTGCCCACGTCCACGCCCAAGAGCTTGAGCTTGGTGCTCATGTCGAAGCCGTCGAAGGCCATGGCTTCGCCCGCCAGCGTCGCAGCGGCAACCTCTGCCATGCGGTACCCGGGAGCCACCAATCCATACGTGCGCCCATCGAACTCCGCGCACTCACCGATGGCAAAAATGCGCGCGTCACTCGTGCGGCAGGAGCCGTCGATGGCGATGCCACCGCGGCCGCCCAGGTTCAGGCCGGATTCGCGGGCCAGCTTGTCACGCGGGCGAATACCCGCAGAAAACACGACCATATCGACGAGGATGCGGCGACCATCCGCGAGCAATAGCCCGCTCACGGCGCCCGTCTCATCGCTAAGAATTTCGCGCGTCGTGGTGTTGACGTGCACCTTCACGCCCAACTCTTCGATGCGCGCGCGCAGCACGCCCGCGCCGACCTCGTCCACCTGCAACGGCATCAGGCGTGACGCAAACTCGATCACGTGCGTTTCGAGATCGAGCGAGAGCAGTGCTTTCGCTGCCTCCAAGCCCAGTAGCCCGCCGCCAATCACGGCGGCGCTGGTGGCCGTCGCCGCGGCTTCCTTGATCGCCTCCAAATCATCGATCGTGCGGTACACGAAGCAGCCGGGCCGGTCCTTGCCCGGGATCGGCGGCACGAACGGGTAAGACCCGGTCGCGAGCACCAATTCGTCGTATGCGAGCTCGCGACCAGAGGCCAACGTCAGGGTGCGCGCGTTGCGGTCGAGCGCGACCGCTGCGTCCCCGCGCACGACCTCCAGGCCGAGCGCTTCGTATTGTCCCTCGGTGACGAGCGACAGATCAGCGTCGCTCTTGCCCTCGAACCACTTCGAGAGGTTCACGCGGTCGTAGGCCAACCGCTTCTCCTCGGATAGCACCACGGTCTCGAATTTGCCGAAAAGCCCGCGCTCTGCGGCAGCCTCGATGAAGCGGTGACCAACCATCCCGTTGCCGACGATGACCAGACGCGGTTTGGGGTTCTCGAAGTAGTTCTTGGACAAGGGCGTGTTCCTTCTACTCAGCGGGTAAAGACTTCAGGCTTGTGCGCTAGCCAAGCTCGGCATGCGGCGGGTCAAGAACGAGCGGCGCAGGTAGCACCACCAGGTCGTGCCAACGCAGGTCAGGTAGAAGGCGATGAACCAGCTGACGGCCAAGGTGGCGCCACCCGTGGCTTTGATCGATGCCCCGAACGCACGCGGAATGAAGTAGCCGCCGAGCGCACCGATTGCAGCCACGATGCCGATCACCGCGGCCGTCTCGCGCCGCGCCACGACCATGGCCTCGGCCAACGCGCCCTCGCCCTGACCCTGCACGCGCTTGGCGTGGAAGGAACGGAAGATGACCGGGATCATCCGGAACGTGGAGCCGTTGCCGACGCCGGTCGTGGTGAACAGCATCAGGAACGAGAACAAGAACAACGGGAAGGCCTTGACCTCGAGCGCGTACAAGAGCCCGAACGTGGCGACTGTCATGGCCACGAAGTTCCAGAACGTGACCTTGGCGCCGCCGATGCGGTCCGCGAGCTTGCCGCCGATCGGGCGCGCTACCGAGCCGACGAGCGCGCCGAGGAACGCCAGGTTACTGGTCACTTCGGGGAACTGCGTCTTCAAAAGCAGCGGGAATGCCGCGGAAAACCCGACGAAGGACCCGAACGTGCCGATGTACAGCCAAGCCATGATCCAGGTGTGACCGCGCTGCGCGACGACCATCTGGTCTTTCACGTTGGAGCGCGCGGACGTGAGGTTGTTCATGAACAAGAACGCACCCACCGTGGCGATCACGATCAGCGGCAGCCACATCAAGCCTGCGTTCTCGAGGTGCAGCTTCTTGCCAGCGCTCGCCGGCAAGAGTGCGTAGCCGACCAAGATCGGCACCAGCAGCTGTACCGTGCTCACGCCGATGTTGCCACCGGCCGCGTTCAGGCCGAGCGCAAAACCTTTCTCTTTGTCCGGAAAGAAGAAGGAGATGTTCGCCATGCTGGAGGCGAAGTTGCCGCCACCCAAACCAGCAGTCGCCGCCGCGCAGGCCATCAACCAGAACGGCGTGTCCGGCTGATTCACCAGGTAGATCAGCGACAACGTTGGAATGAACAACAGCAGCGCGCTAATCACCGTCCAGTTCCGGCCGCCGAACTTCGGCACCGCGAACGTGTACGGGAAGCGCATCAACGCGCCGACCAAGCCCGGAATCGCGACCAACTGGAAGAGCTGGTCGGTGGTGTAATGAAAGCCGACCTGCTTCAGCCGCGCCGCGACCACGCTCCACACCAGCCAAATCGAGAAGCCGATGTTCTCCGCCAGGATGGACCAGCCGAGGTTGCGCCAGGCCACCTTCTTGCCGGTTTTTGCCCAGAAACTCGGGTCATCCGGGCTCCACTCGTCAATCCACAATTTCGATGTCTTGGCCATGTCTATAACTCCTTCGCTCAAAACGAAAACGGCAGATCGAGTTGCACGATCTTGTACTCAGCCTTCTTCATCGGGTCGTCGATGGGCAGCGTCAGCGACACGCCCGGGCGGAACCAGGTTTTGTCCGACAGCTTGAAGTGCAAACGCGGACCAATCGCGAACGTGGTCGTGTCACGCACGCTATCGGTCTTGTCGGCCTTCACGCCCGCGGGGGTAGAGAGCCAGCGCTGATGCCGAATTTCCGCGCCCACGGAGAGCTGCGGAATGATGAAGTAGCCGACGTGCAGACCGGTCGTGAAATTCGTATTGTTCGAATCTTGATTCGGTGCGCCACGGGTGCGCGTCAGCTTGAAGATCGTGGCTTCGACCTGCGCGGTGAACCCGCCGTGCACGTACGCGAAATCCACACCCGGAAAGACCGTGAAGTAGTTGACCGCGAACATGGCGTTGTCGAACGCCGAGCGCGTGGAAATGCCCGCGGCATTTGCGTTGCCCTTCGACACATCCGGCACGGCTCCGCCGCCGCTACCAATGGGCAAGGTCACGCCCAAGAACAGCCCGAGCTTGAAGTCCGGCGAGAGCTTGATGCCGTACAAACCGGCGAGCACCGGGTTGAGGAAGTTGCTGGCTGATTGAGGAGCCGGCGCGGGAGCGCTGGGCGGCGAGTTGGAAACCAAGCCGACGCGCGCGATCAGCGCCAAATCTGGGAGGATTTTGTAGCTACCCAGCAGTGACGTGACGAGCGCCGAGCCGCTCTTGTCGGCCGCGTTCTTGTAGAACCCATATGACGTGTCGAGGCGCAGTACGTTGGCCGGCGCGACCGGGCGCAGTTGCCAGGGTAACGAATATGGCGGGGGGTTCGCTGGCGTCGCTTGCGGCGCGTCGGCGACCGGCGCGGGCTCTGCCGGTACGGCGGGAGCAGCGGCGGGCTCTTGTGCAGCCGCGACACCCGACCAAGCGAGAGCGCAGCCCGAAATGAGAACAAAGCTATAGCGTGCGAACGACGCCGAGGGTCGGCGTCGCACGTTGAGAGTGCGCATTATTTGAATTACTTTCGAGTGAGGTGGTAAGTCGGAATCAGTCTCAAGAGTTGGGGAGTGCGGCGGCGTGCCGCTCTTCGGCTTCCCTCATATCGAGGTGTCGCATCAGTGCCATGACCAGCGGACCCATCTTCGGATGCTCGGGCATCACGTGCGGGCGCACACCGTGAACTTCGATGATCGCGCGACAGGTCGGGCCGACAGCGGCGACCACGACGTCCGTGCGCAGCGCATCCACGAGCTCTCGACTCAGATCCAAGCGCTCAGCGACTTGATACAAGTGCCGGAATTGGATCTGGCAAGTGACGGCCAGCGCATCCACCTTGCGGTCCACGATGCGCCGCACCAGCTCTTCCAACGCTGCCGTGTCGGTCGGGAACTGCCACTGATACAGCCAAAATTCCCGTAAATCCGCGCGGCGCGCGAGCAGCGTCTCGGATAGCGTTTCGCTGCGCTCGCCGTAGTTGAACAGGATCACGCGGCGCCCCGCGAGATCCAGCTCGCTCAGCGCGTCAATCAGCTCAGCCGCGGTGAACGGTTCGCGCGCGCTCAGCGTGGGCGGCACGCCGAAGCCGCGCAGCGCGGCAGTGGGCTTCGGACCGCGGCACACCGTGGTGGCGTTGCGAAGCGCGGTGACCAGCTCAGCGTGGCGCCCCAATTCTTGCGCCAGCTCGAAGAGCAAGGAAACCGCGACTCCGGTCATGAAGATCACGACCTCGTGCTCGCCCGCGGTGAACTGATTGAGCAAGTCGACAATCGCTTCAGCTTCGATGTGCGGCGCTTCCTGCACGGCCGGCACGCACACGGGGGCGCCGCCGTGCTTCTCCACCAGGCGCGCGAGCTCGCTCTTCATGCGCGACTCGAGCAGAGCCACCACCGGGCGGGGGCGCTCACTGCTCTTCGTTCGGATCGTTGTCGTCACCATGCGTGATGGCCCCTACAGCAACCTTCGTGCCGCACACGAAATCCCGAAAAAAACGGGGCTAAACTGGCCGAGACTCGGAACCGCGAAACATCCGAGAAATCCCTGGTTTATCTATGAAACGACAATTTTGTCAGAAGCGCGGGAGGCACGCCGACAAAATTGTCGGGGCGCTTTCTGGTTTTCGCAATGTTTCAGACCGATCGCGCGGAGCCGGTATTTCAGCTGTGATGCGAGCACCCGAAACGATCGGGCTGCTCCGTCTCGGTGCGAGACCGACAATTTTGTCAGAACGGCGCTTAGCGCTTCGGTCGCGCAGTGCGAATGCCGAGCTTGCGAACCTTGTACCGAACGACGCGTTCCGTGGTGCCGAGGGCGCGCGCTGCACCCACCAAGCTGCCGCCTTCACTCTCCAACGCGTCCTCGATCAGGCGCTTCTCCAAGCGCTCGACCGCCTCCACCAACGTGAGCTTCTCTTTGCCGGCGGCAGCCACGCGCAACGTTTCCGGCAAGTCCGACTCTTGGATCACGGAGCCCTTGCACACCACGACCGCGCGTTCGAGCACGTTCTCGAGCTCCCGCACGTTGCCGGGGAACGGCTGGCGACTCAGGAGCTCCATGGCCGCGCTGGAGATACGGCCGATCTTGCGCTGGTGCTCGGTCGCGAACTTCCGCATGAAGTACTCGGCCAGCGCCGGAATGTCTTGCGGGCGGTCACGCAGTGGCGGCAGGGTGATCGTGAAAATGTTGATGCGGTAGTACAGGTCCTCGCGGAACGTGCCCGCTTCCACCGCGCGTTCGATGTCCACGTTCGTGGCAGCCACGATGCGCACGTCCGGGCGCAGGGTTTCCGTGCCGCCCAGCCGTTCGAACTCGCGAAACTGCAGCACGCGCAGCAACTTGGCCTGGGTGGTGAGCGGCAGCTCACCGATTTCATCCAGGAACAAGGTACCGCCTTGAGCGAGCTCGAAACGGCCCTTTTTGCGTGCGTGGGCGCCGGTAAATGCCCCGCGTTCATGGCCAAAAAGCTCGGATTCGAACAGGGATTCCGGCAATGCCGCGCAGTTGACCTTGATGAACGGCTGGCTGGCGCGGGGCGAGTTTTGGTGGATGGCGCGCGCCACCAGCTCCTTGCCGGTGCCGGACTCGCCGCGCAGCAGCGCGGTCGCGTTGGTGCGCGCGACTTGGCTGACCTGCTCGTAGATCTGCCGCATGAGGCCGCTCTCGCCAATCATGTTGGCGTACTCGAACTGTGTGGCGCCCGGCTCCAGCGCGGGAGCTTCACTCAGCGCTGGGTCGCTGCCCGCGCGTTTTTCGTCGCCGCGCAGCGCCTTGCCGATCAGACCCGCAACAACGTCCAGCACGCCCAGGCGTTCGGCGAAGCCGCCCGGATCTCGATGCCGGAAGTACGCACACAACACGCCCACGCAGCGACCGCGTGCCGTGACGGGCACGGCCACCAAGTTCCAGCCTGTATCAGCCCAGCGCGACAGATCCGCAATCTCAGACAGCGCCATCGGATCATGGCGCAGCACAGGCACCACCACGGGTTGCCCGGTGGCCGCCACACGCCCCGCGGCGCCCGCGGAGTAGCGCGGGCGAAATGCGTCCGGATCGACGCCGTGCGAAGCATTCACCGTCAGTGTGCGCGCGGCCGTATCCGCCGAGTACACCGCCGAGCGGCCCGCGCCGAGCCGGCGCTCCAGCACTCTGAGCGCGCCGCCCAAGCGCGCCTCCAAGGCTCCGGCGGCGGCGAGCTCTCGCCCCACTTCAGCGACCGCGATCAACACCTCTGGCGAGGGGCCAGCGGGCGACGTGCTGGGATGGCGATCGCCAGCGGCGGCGGAGGGGCCCTTCATGGGGCTCGCAGGATCACGGAGAACACGACACCCAGCATGACAGACGGCGCCGCTTGCTTCAACGATCCAACCCGGCTTGCTTCAACGCAGCGGCGACGTGCTCGACGAGCGCACGCGCCGCGCTGGTCGGCCGTCCGCGCTCCGCGAAAATTGCATAGATCCCCAGCGGTGCCGCGCTGTACGCGGCCAGCACCTGACGCAGTCGACCGCTCTTCAAATCCTCTTCCACCGTCATGCGCAGCGTGACCAGTAAGCCCACGCCGGCCAGCGCAGCCTGATGCAGCAGCCCGAAATCGCTGGCTTCGAAGCGCGAGCGCACCGGCACGCTGTAAGTTTGGCGCGCACTGTCCAGGCGCCAATCCACCCGCGCAGGGATGGTGGAATTGCGCAGGCAAGAGTGCTGAATCAGGTCGAACGGCGTCGCGATGGCGGGGGCTCGCGCCAAGTATTGTTCGGACGCGACGACCACGATTTGATCCGAACCGAGCTTGCGCGCCACCGCGCTGCGGCGTTTCGGTGAAGTCACGCGCAAGGCGACGTCGTAGTCGCCGTCCACGAGGTCCACCAGTCGGTCGTCCAGCGTCACGCTGACGGTAACTGCGGGCTCCTTTTCTAAAAAGCCGTGTAGTGCTCGCGCCAAGATCCCGCGTTCGATGCAAGCCGGCGCGTTCACCTTGACCTGCCCGCGCGGAACGCTGCCGCGCGACAGCGAGCCTTCGGCCGCGCGCGCCAAGTCCACCAGACCCGCCGCGTGCTCGAATAGGTGCATGCCCGGCTCCGTGAGGGAGAGCTTGCGCGTCGAGCGGCGCAGCAACTGCACGCCCAGCCGCGCTTCCAGGCGCGCGATGCGCTGGCTGACCGCTGCTTTGCCCAACCCCAGCTCCTCCGCCGCGTGGGTGAACGAGCGCAGCTCCACCACGCGCGCGAACAGGGCAATTGTCGGCAGATCATCAAACTGGACCGGCATGGCTGTTCATACCATGTGAACAATCTAGTCACCAAGCGGCGGCTAGTCGCGCTTCGCCAACGGGCGCACACCGGGGGCGCCTTGCTGACCGAGTCGCCATCCACCCTCAAACAACGCATCCGGCTGCTACTGGTGATGAGCGCGTGCTTTGCCTGCGTCGCGCTCGACAGCACCAAGCTCGTCGCCGCGTTGCCCACCCTGGCTCGACAAACCTCAGCCAGCCCGGAAGCGCTACGTTGGGTCGTCGAGGCTAGCCTGCTCGTGTACGCCAGTCTATTGCTGCTCGGCGGCTCGCTCAGTGAACGCTTCGGCGCTCGGCGCATGCTGCTCTGGGGGCTGGCCGGCTTCGGTGCTGCGTCCATCGCCGGGGCGCTCAGCACTTCCCCGCTGTGGCTGATCGCAACGCGCGCGCTGCTCGGCGCGGGTGCCGCATGCATGACGCCCGCCACGCTCGCCACCATCAAACACAGCTTCCCTGAGCACGAGCGCGCCCGTGCGATCGCGGTTTGGACGGCTAGCTTCGGCGTCGGCGCAGCGCTAGGCCCAGTGCTTGCCGGGCTATTGCTCGGGCGCGGCGGCATCTCAGCCGTGTTGCTGGCCAACCTGCCCCTGGTGCTCGTTTGCGCTTGGGGCACACGGCACGTCGTCTCGGCAACGCTACCGCGTCGAGCGGTGCCGCTGGACTGGCCCGGGGCGTTGCTCTGCCTGTTGTCCGCGGGAGCGTTGCTGTTCGCATTGCTCAGCGGCCCGTCGCGCGGTTGGCTCGTGCCCGAAGTGAGCTTGGCCGCGCTGGCGGCGGCGGTGCTCGGCGTGGCCGCGTTCGCCTGGTTTCGCAAGGCGCGCCATCCGCTCCTCGATCTCGGGTTGTTCGCGCAGGCTCGCTTCGCGCGCGCGCTACTCGTGATCCTGCTGGGCTATTTTGCGTTCTCGGGCGTCTCCTTCGTGATCGCGCAGTACCTGCAGTTGGGTCGCGAACGCAGCGCGTTCAGCGCCAGCTTGCTGAACTTGCCGCTGCCCACGTCACTGCTACTTGGTACGTTGCTCGCGCCGCGCTGCCTGTCTTTTTGGGGCGCGCAGCGCGCCTTGCTGTACAGCCTGGGGCTGGCGTTATTGGGCGCGCTGGCGCTCGTTTACGCGAGCGAGCACCAAAATGAGCTGCTGCTATGCCTGGCGCTCGTGCCCTTCGGGGGCGGCTCGGGCAGCACCTTCGCCATGGCGACCGAGCTGACCCTCGGCTCCGTCTCTCAGGAGCGCGCAGCCACCGCCGGCGCGGTCAGCGAATCGGCCTTCGAGCTGGGCGGCGCGCTAGGCGTGGCCGTGTTGAGCACGCTGCTGGCCAGCGCCACGCTCAGCCGGCAGAGCGTCGCCCATTCCGCGCCGCGGGCGCTGTGCGTGGGTGCGTTCGCGCTGCTACTTGCGCTGGGCGTCGCCAGCCGTGTCACTGGCTCCGCGTGCTCCGATCCGTGAAGCCAATGCCCACACGGATTGCCGTATTCGGGCGGTCGTAGCTGAGCAGTGTTTCGCCATAGCCAGTGAAGAATTGCCCGTACAAATAGGGCGTGAAGCGCCAGAAATCACCGTAGCGCGGGCGCCAGCGCGCATCCGCTTCCAGGCTGCCCGCGCCCCAGCTGCCCGTACCCTTGCGAGCGTGCAGCGCGATCTCCCAATCCCCCAGCCAACCTCGGCCGCGATCGCTACCAGCGCTGAGCGAGAGCTCGCCGTAGCCGAGGTACGCCGCAATGTTTGGGTTGTCCGTGGCGCCCAGCGGCGGCGCCCACAACTGTAAGCTGAGCGCGCCGTAGTCGCGGCGCGTGTCGTAGCAGGCGAAGCGTGATTCGATGTAGATGCGATTCCAGCCGCGCGAGCGCCCGCCGACCTCCCCGTTCGACTCATGTGTAGCGCCCGCACGCTCCATGAAGAAGCCGCAACCCGGCGCCGGGTCGTACCGACCGGGCGCGTGGAAATAGCTATAAAATAGCTCGGGAGAGTAGTTATTCTCCACGAAAGGCTGCGACGTTCGATAGATATCCCAGAGCGACTTCTGCGTGAACGCGAAGTACACCGCATGCGCACCACGATTGGGCCAAATGTCGAACTTGGCACTGAATTGAAATTTTGCTTCGGTCGCGTCCGTGAAGCCAGTCAGGAAATAATTGTCCTTGTAGAAGGTGAGCAGATCCAGCTCGACTTCTTTGGCCGGCGCGAGCGCGGGTGCCGGAGTAACACTCGGTTTCGTCGCGGCGGTGGCGGGTTCTGGAATGTCCGCTTGGGCTTTGGCGGGCGCGGCAACGAGCAATACGCTGAGCAGCAGCAGCGAACGAAAAGGGTTCGAGGCGAGAGGCATGCTCGCGCAGCGTAACCCGCGCGGTTGAACAACGGCGCTCCCACTAATGCCTGATTTCAGCGCCCAAGTGAGGCGTTATTGTGTGTGCTTCGGCTCAACGCGGGCGCAGCAGCTCGAGCAGTGGAGTGCCCGC
>FSWQ01004313.1_pt1 | contig 19571 bp, 14 predicted proteins | sample 1637691 | NCBI WGS metagenome assembly FSWQ01 (sample SAMEA3914814, study PRJEB12502) | metagenome | biome: forest; material: soil | place: USA | collected 2011-09-16 | depth 0.1 m | reverse complement strand
TCGACGCTGAGGTTTCCGTTCGGGCTCAGCCAGCGACCGAAGCCATCCGCCACGGCCGCGATTCGATAACACAGGTTTTGCTCGTCGGCGGTGGCCCAGACCGCATCACAACTTGCTCTCACGTAATCGCTCACCGTGCTACGGAACTCGGCGTTGACGGCTTGCTGACCTCCCCAGAGTCGCGGCAAGCAGTCCTTGGCCGCAAAGTAGTCCGCCTGCCCTTCGGACGCAGTAACGGTCCCATATTGTCCGGACGCTAACCCTTGCGACATACCTGGTGCCGTCCGCGATCCAAAAGGAAAGCCTCCGAGGCCGTGGCCGGTCTCGTGACAGATGGAAAACGTTACGCCGTCGGCGGTGATACCCGCGCGGCGAAAATCGAGACCGAGCTGAACCACCCAAGTGCGATCGATAAAAGGCGTAAAATTCGAGGTCGCCAGTGGCCCGAAACCCAGCATGAGGCGCGCGCCGTGGGAGGTCGCGATGTCTCGATAGTTGTCCAGCACCTGTTGACCCAGAGCAAACGCCTGCTCTGCCGTCACTGCGGTCGCCTCTGGATCCACGGTGGTCGGACGCAATATTTTTTTGATGAACACCGTGGGTTGCGCGAAGGATTGCCACGTCACATCGCCAAGGTCGCGAGGTCCGGTCAGCAGACAAAGTCCGTAGGAACCGGCTTCGCTGGGCACCGCCAAATTCGCCAACGTCGAGTCCCCCAGCGCTAGCGGCTCGGAGTAGCCCTGCGCCGAACGGCAATCCAAGCTCTGCAGCGGGCCCACCTTGTATCGATAGTGCGTATCCGTCGCGAGCGAAGAATAAAACTCGGTGTTCCACGTGCTCGGCAGCGGCGGATCGCCGAACGTGGGCGACACGATGCGCCACAAGCGATTCCCTCCGCGCGCTCTCAATCCCGAATCCAGTTTGCAACCGGCCGCGTTCAGATCCAGCCGACCGCCGGCGTCGAAACAAGCGCTGAGCGCGGTCACGTCGACGACGTAGTTTGCTCCGTCGACGCCGCGCTCCGGACCGGTTCCGACTTCACACGGGTAGTTCAGGTAACACGGTTGCCGCGGTTCGGCGTCGGCAAAATGAGTGTTGAACACCCCATACAATCGGCCTTGTTCGTCCAGCACCGGGCCGCCCGTGCTTCCGTCGCCCAACCCGGCGCAGTCGTTGACGTGCAGGTCGAAGAAGTATTGATTGAGCTCGACCACGTTTGCTCTGCGCTCGCCTTCCGTGCAGCGGGCTCGGCGCACGTCTCGATGTACTCCACTCTGCCCGGAAGGAACGCCGACCATCTCGATCCGCGCGCCCGCCATCGGCGCCGTGTCCGCGATGGGCAGCGGGTCGATGCCCAATTTTTGGAGGTCGCCCACGGTGCGCCCGAGCTCGACGAGACCGAGATCGGTCCCTTTCAAGGTCGCGTACGCCGTACGGACATAGGTCGCCGTGCGAGCCTGATCGTTTTCATCACGAGATAGATCGAAGCTCGCAATTAAAGAGCCTTTTGTCCGCTCCTGCACGTCGACGAATACGTCGAAGAATGACAGCCCGGGATCTTCGAGGCAGCGGCCCGCCGTGAGCAGGTAAGCAGGCGCGTCTTCGTTGTCGCGGGTCTTGATGAACGCGCCCGTGCAGCCGCTACTCAGGCTGGCGACCGCGTGCAAATAGGCGTTCTTCGGGTCGCTCGCGTCGACGAGCAGCGCGCGCGAGGCGCCGGAGATCGATTCGCTCGGCGCGTGGCCGACCCGGTCGAGATTTTTGGGGGCTGAGTTCGGTTCGGATGAGCAAGCGATGAGCGCCGCAGCCGCTGTGCAGAAGAACGAGCACCGCGGGCGGGCGTGGCGAAACGTCATGGATTTCATGGTCGGATCTCGATTCTGATTTCGGGTCGCCAGCGCGACCGCGAAAGTGGTTGGAGGGTGAAGAGCCGAAACTGCGCGTCACCGACCACCGTGTCGGTCGCACTCGAAACGGGTGACTGAGTTGGGATGGGCGCTCACCGGGCTCACAGCGCACCTCTCAGCGCGCCGCCGGTGCTCGCGCGGCGGCTCGCCGAGCGCGCGTGGCTCGCGAAGTCGGCTCCGGGTTTGGGGCGGCGCTTCTTCGGGCGCCCAACGCAAAAAATCAGCGCCGCGGATCCACCCATTGTCGTTCAGCTCGACACGATGAGGGCGTTCACCAGCGCTGACGCTGAGGGAGAAGGAGTGCCATGAACAGGTTTTCCAAGAGAGTTTCGCGCCTATCGTTACTCGTGTCCGCGGTTCTCGGCGCGCCCGCCTGCGCTGAGGGCACCACCGAACAGCCGCAACGCGAACCCGTCGCTGCGCCGTCGAGCACCTCCGATGGCGACCCCTTCAACGTCACTCCGCCCGGCACGAGCGGCGCGAGCTCTGGCTCCGCGTCGAGCAAGGCGGGCGCGTCGTCCTCGCTCGGCGGCAGCGCGGGGAGTGCGCCCAGCGCGACGGGCGGCAGCGCTGGCCTCGGCGCTGGTACGAGCGGAGCACCCGCGGCGGGCGGTTCGCGCGCAGCGGCGGACGGGGGCTCGAGCACTGCCGGAGCGGGCGGCACGGCGGATTGCGGGTCGCCCACGCGCGCGCGGCTGGCCAACGGACAGTGCGTGGATCGCATCAGCGAGTTCGCGATCGCCACGCAGCCCATGAGCATCACGCTCGGCTCGGACGCGCGCATTTGGTTCGACGATGGCAGCGGGAACCGACTCGTTCAGCTGGACGATGACGGCCGTGTTGCGCGAGAATTTGCCTTCAATGCCTCGTCCGTGGAGCGGGAACTGATCGCAGGCACCGGCGATACGATCGTCTGGTACACGGACGCGACGGCCCAGACGGTCTCGAAGCTGAGCAGCTTGACGAACGTGACCTCCTACGCGCTCGGGCTTTCGATCGCGGGCCTCGGCCTCGCGCGAGACGGTCAGCTGTGGCTGACCGAGGCGGAACAGGCGGTGTATCGCTTCGATTCGAGCGCGCTGAGCCTCACGCGCTGGCCGGCCGCGCCGAGCAACACGATCATCGTCGCTCCCGACCAGAGCGCGTGGTTTCCGAACAGCGCCGCGCTCAGTCGCCTGAATACCGCGGGTGACGAGAACGATTTCTCGATCACCGACGGCACCGCGAGTGACCTCTGCCTGGGCCCGGACGGCGCGCTTTGGTTCACTCAGTCGACGCTCAATCAAATCGGGCGCATGACGCTCGATGGCACGCTCACGCGGACGTACGATCTGCCCGTCGGTAGTCAGCCGTTTCGCATCGTCGCGGGGCCCGACGGCGCGCTTTGGTTCACCGAAAAAGGGGCGGACAAGATTGGCCGCATCAGCGTCGATGGAGTGCTCACTCACTACCCGACGCCCACGAGTAACGCCGTGCCCTACGGGCTCGCGCTGGGCGCCGATCACGAGATCTGGTTCACGGAGCGGAACTCTGGCAAAGTTGGGCGGCTGACCCCGGACGCCGTCGAATGACGCGACGCGGGCCGCTCTCGACGGCATGGCTGCTGCTCGCGGCAAGCGGGCTCCTGAGCGGCTGCGCGCCCGAAAGTGCGCCTCCGGACGCGGATCTGCAATCGATCTGTGAACGGAACAGCAAGCTGATGGACGTCGAATTTTACGACGGCCACTTCGGCCTACCGACGGCGTTCGTGAACCGTCATCGGCTGGCCGTGGGCCTCTTGCGTTGGCGAAGCGACCTCGCGGAGCGCTACCGCGACGAAGCCGGAAACGTGAGCGGTGAAGGCTGGTGCACGGGCACGCTGATCGACGACGACCTGTTTCTCACCGCCGGGCATTGCCTGGATAGCGGCGACACGGGAACGTGGCAATTGCCGCGCGAGAAAGGCGGTGTCGAGCTGCGGCCGGCGGAGTTGGCGCGCGAGTTCTTGGTCGATTTTCGGTACGAGACCTCGGCTCAGCCGGACGCGCCCAGCACTCGAAACAGCGCCGAGGTGGTGCGTTTGGAGGAACACCGCTACGGCGGCCTCGACTACGCCATCTTGCGCCTCGCTGGCCACCCCGGCTTGCAAAACGGCGTCGCGCGCATTTCGCCGAGCGATGCCCAAGTGGGCTCACCGATTGCGATCCTGCAGCATCCCGCGGCCGCGCCCATGAAGGTCGGCGCGGGCTCGGTCGCGCAAATCACCGCGACGACGATCGCTTACGACACGATCGATACCTTGGGCGGCTCTTCGGGCTCGGGGATTTTGGATGCCGTCAGCGGCAAGTTGCTCGGAGTGCACACCAATGGCGGCTGCACCGAGAGCGGCGGCGAAAACTACGGCGTCGCGATCGGCGCGTTGATCGCCGCCTCACCGATGCTGAGCGCGCGGGTCGACCGCTCGAGGGATTTCCTGGTCGGCGATTGGGATGACGACGGACTCGGCGATCTCGCCGTGTTCGAAGGCGGCTGCTTGTATCCCGACGCGAACCACGACGGCGCGCCCGACGCGATCCTGAAGGAGTGCCCGGCGGATGCCAGCGCCGACCAATATTTCGTCGGCAATTGGCAGCCTGGGGGGCGCGCTGGCCTCGCCTGGCGGCGCGGCAACTGCGTGTATCTCGACGCGCAGCCCAAGCAGCCGCTGTGCTTCGGCGCGGCTCCCTTCGAGCTGCTCGTCGCCGATTGGAATGGTGACGGCAGGAGCGACTTGGGCGTGCGCAAGGGACGCTGCATCGACTTCGACACCGATCTCGACGGCGTGCTCGACGACCGCGGCTATTGCTACGGCAACGGGCTCGCCGAAGACGAGTACTTGGCGGGCAATTGGCACGGCGGACCGCAGGCGAGCATCGCGGTGCGACGCGGCAACGCCGTGCTGATCGACAACGACCGAGACGGCAGCAGCGATGAGACGCGCGTCTACGGCAACGGCGGGAACGAAGATCAATACCTGGTCGGTGATTGGAGCAACGATGCCCGCGCCTACCTCGCGGTGCGCCGGAAAACGATGTGCCTGATGAACCACGATGCCAGCGATGGCCTCGCGGACGAAGGCCGCGTGTACCGAGATTTCTGGTCCACGCCGTAGCGTTCACCCATTTGCGACCGGGTCTACACGATGCCGCTGATCTGTGAGTTCGAGAAACACTCAACCGAAGCGAGACCACACCATGAATCGAACAGCGGCGATGATGAGCTTGTGTTTGCTTTCTAGCCTTGCGACAGTCAGCCTACTCGGCTGCTCGGGCGGCGACGACGACAGCGCAGTGGCGGGCACGGCAGCGGGCCGCGCGAGCAGCGGCGGCGCCAAGGGCCTGCCGACAGCGGGCGCGAGCGCGGCAGGCGCCGTGAGCGTCGGCGGCGCGCGCAGCAGCGGCGGTGCTCCATCAGCCGGCGCAGCCGCCGGCGGAGCGTCTGCCGCGACCAGCGCGGGCGCGCCGCCGATCTCCGCGATACCGAACGGTGGGGGCGATAGCTTCGGCTTCGGCGGCTCGGGCGGTTCCGTGACGAGCGTGATCCGCACCGATCCGACCACGGCGGGCTCCGGGGCGACCGCGGGCTCCGGGGCCACGGCGGGCTCCGGGCTCGAAGTCGGTCGCGGCGGCGAGAGCGGGACCTTTCCGCCCAACATCGGCGGCATTGGCGGCAGCGGGATTTGGATTTCTTCGTGACTGAATGACGGGGACTGGCGAGCGGGACCGCGCTGTCTTTCTCGCCAGTCAATTACCCGTCGTGTTGCCACACGTGACCTTGACGTCGCCGGAGAACGCCATGCAAGTGAAGTCGCCGCTGCATTGAGCAGTGCCGGCGCAGTCGAGCGAAAACCAACTCATCGTCGAGTCCAAATCGGAAGACTCACCCGGGTTGCACGGGCAAGCGTGCCAACAAGCGATGCTGGGCGGCGCACACACGCCGCCGTCCTCACACGAGCTCGGGGCATTGACGCCGTCGTAGGTGACGCCATCCGTGCCGCACAGCTCGGACTGGTTGCTCGAGCAAGAGCAAACGAACTTGGACGAGGCTCCTGCGTCTCCGCCGATGAACACACCGACGTCTCCTCCCGAAGTGAGGAGCAGCACGCCCGCGCCCCCGGTCTCGCGGGCGGACGGAGCACCGCCGAAGCCGCCCGCGCCGCTCGTGTTCTCGTTCAGTCCCGCGCTTCCCGCGAGCTCCGGCGCAGCGGCCGTGTCCTCGCCCGCGCCGGCCGCGTTCGCGCCTGCATCGCCGGCGCTGCCCGCGTCATCCAGCGCGGCGACCACGAGGTGATCGACCGAGCAAGCGACCAAGGCGTGAATCCCAATCAACAACGCTACCTTTCGCATCGCATCACCTCACGATTGGATCGAAGCCGATGCCGACCTCGAGACTCCCACCAGGACAAAGCGCAGGACTCACGCTCGCCCCGCGCTGACCGCCGACCTCATAGGAGGTCTTCTGTAGCGGCACTCGTAAATCGGCGCCCGCGGCGATCCACGCGGGACCGAGTGGCCACTCGAAGAAGGCGGCCACCAGCGAGTAGGCGCGTTGAAAATCTTGCTCGGCGAGGGCGTGGGCCTTCGGTTGATCAAAGGCGATCGAAGCGCTGGCGCGCCCGAGCAAGACACCGAGCCCCGCCTCCAACCGGACTCGCAGGTGCCCGGCGTCGTTCGAGAGCCAGCCGGCGCGCAGTTCGCCGGAGGCACCGCTCAAATGCACCTGCGCCGGCGCGAGCTCGAAGTCGGTGGGGACCAAGTAGCGCACGGCGACGCGCACCGAAAGGCGCGCGCGATATTCGACCGCGAGGAACGCGCCAGGTTCGTTTAGCCATCCTTCGGCGCCGGATGCGTGCGCCGTTTCGCTCGCCCCGAGCGCGAGCCGCAGCACGGACGCGCTAAGTGCCAAGGAGCGCGCTTCCGACGCGCGTTCCGGCGCGTCGTGAGTCGGGCTCGGCGCGGGTGGCGTGGGGGGCGCTGACGTCGCCGCGTGCGGCGGCTCGGCTTCGCGTTCTAACGCCGCGACCAGCGTTTGGCGCGGGGTCGAACGTTCGCGCAACCACAGCGCCTGCGCCGAGGAGTGCGCCACTTCGGCGAGCGTCTCGCCGCCCACTTCATCCAAGCCGGCGTCCAGCTTGATCTCGCGAAATAGGTAACGCGCCCGCCCCGGCTCCTCACTCAGGGCCAGGTACACACGCGCCTTCGTGCGCTCGGTGACGCGGATCCACAGGTACACCGTGCCGGAGCGCGGCGGCGCCAACACCGATTGTTGATCGATGCGCTCGTCGTCCCTCAGCACGACCGCCGTCTGCGGCGGAAACAGGCTGCGAATGCGCTCGAACAGCACCGGATCTTGCCCGACATCACCGATCAACGCGACTTCCAGGCGCGCGAGCATCGGTTTCGGTTCATCGCCGCTCGCGCCGAGCTCGGAGCCCGCGCGCGCCGTTCGCACGACGGCACACAGGCTACTCAGACACAGCGCCGCCACCTGCCACGCCTTAGGGCAAGCCATGCGACGTTCGCGTGCGTGCGACCTCGGCGTAGGGAGAATCGGGAAATTCGCGCAGCAGGTCCGCGAGCGATTGCTCGGCCACCGAGCGCGCACCCAAAGTGGTCGCCACTTCCGAGATCCCCCACAAAGCCTCGGCGCGAAGTGGACCGCCGCCGCCCGCGACCGCGCGATACTGGGCAAGCGCGCGCTCGGGCTGTGTGCTCTGCAGGTATTTAGCCAAAGCCAAGCGCGTCGGGCCGACCTCGCGCGAAGTCGGATACAAATCGAGCAACAGTTCGTACAACACCGCCGCCTCGCCCGCGCGGCCCTGACGCCGACGTAAATTCGCGCGCGCGAACAGCTCACTCGCGGAATCTGGCGGGACTAAAGCGGGCTCGTGAGCGCGCTGGGCAGCCGAGTCGCTCGGTTTCGCGCTGGGCGTGCTGCTAGGCGTTACTGCGTTGATGTCGGGGCTTGCGGGCAGCTCGGACGGCTCGGACGGCTGAGCGGACACGGTCGCGCTCGGCATAGCCTGGGCGAGCGGCATGAGGCGCGGCCGCGCCGGTTTCGCCGCTTTGCCCCAAGGCCAAGCAATGACCACCGCTGGCCGCTGCGTGGGCGCGTGCGGCGAACGAGCCACGCCCAGCCACGCGCCCGCGATGCTCGCCACGAGGAGCACCGCGGCCGCCACCAGCAACATGCTCAGCGGACGTCGCTTGCGCGGAGCTTTTTCGGGCACGCCGAGTGCGCGCGCGCTGATGCGCGCCAAGAGCAAGTCATCGCCAGGGCGCACACGACTCTCGCGCTCGAACTCGGGGAGCATCTGACTCACGAGCTTGACCTCGAGCGAGCGCTCGATGCTCTCGTTCAAACGGCGCTGCTCTTCGCTTGTCAACTCTTCGCGCCGGCTGCGGCACAGCAGATCGGTGGGCTCGACTTGGCTCATGCCATCTCCTCCACCAGGTCGCGCAGCCTCGGATCGGCGAGCGCGCTCTGCACCAGGGCCGCCTTGGCGGTACGCAAGCGGCTGCGCACCGTCTCCAGGGGAGCGCCGCAGATGGCCGCGACCTCGCTCATGGTGTAACCGAGCACGCAGTGCAGCGCCAGCGCTTCGGCTTGCGGCGGCGGCAATGCGTCGCACAATTCACGCGCCAATTGCGCGCTGGCGCGCGAGGCCGCGTGGGCGTCGGGGGGCACGCTGTCGCCCGCCGTTTCATCGGCCTCCATGACGTCCGAAGTCCCTTGATTGCGCTTGGCCGCGCGTTGCCGGCGCCGCGCATTCATCGCCGACCGCAACGCAACGCGCGCCGCGAAATGCCGAATCGAAGACTCGCCACGAAAGCGGCGCAACGCACCGACGAACTCCACCGCGCACTCCTGAGCCACGTCCTCCACGTCCGGATGCGAACCGCCGATCACGCGCCGCACCACGCGCAAAATATTCGGCCCCAACGTCGTGAGCAGTGTGCGCAACGCGATGTCGTCGCCTTCGATCGCGGCGCGCGCGAGCGGTAAGAGCTCGTCCTCCGCCTTCGGGCCGGGCTGAAGAGGAGCACTGCGAAGAGGCAGGGCGCGTAGCATCCGTGCGGATCTGTGTAAGCCCTCCCCAAAACGGGTTAGCGGCGACGACAACGCGCACGAAGATTCTCACAATTCGGTCGTTCAGTACGCACGACATGAGTCGTGAACGCTCGACACGCATCCGAAACAACGCGACGGGGCAACAGCTCTCTCAGACAGGCCATCGGGCCCGCTTACGCGACAGACCGAATTGTCCACTCACTCCACAGCGACGAATCTCGCCAGCACGTGTGCGGGACGATTTCTTTTGATGGTCACGCGTGACGTTCCACGGCGTCACAGCCTTCGGCGGCGCAGTGCGATCGCGCGCTGCGCGCCACGCGTTTCACGCGCGCCTGCCCCAGGTCACCCCGCGCACCCGAAACTGCGCGGTCGCGCGCGCGGCGCAGCCCGAGAGCGCTCGCCTCTAGCCCGCCGCCGCGACCGACTTCAACTCACCACGCAGCGAGTTCGCCATCTTGATGAGCTTCGCAGCGGCGGGCGCTTGCCGCGGCCCCTGCTCGCCGTGATACGGGCGGCGTAGCATCCAAGGCACGGCGTCTTCCACGCGGCCGAACACCTTCTGCGGGAAGGGATACCTGGCGGCGAGGGCGATCAACGAAAGCGCGCTGCGCATGGCCGCCGCTCTGAAGCCTTCACCATCGACGACGTAAGCAAACGCGTCGATCTGCCCCGCGTGCTGCACGATCGTATTTCGGATGCTGGTCTTCGAGGCGTCGTCGGGAGCGTGCGCATTTCGATCGATGACCGTCAGCACCAAGAGCCCCGCGTGGAACTGCGCCAGCACGAACTCGACCGTTTGCGTCCATGCCGCGAGGTAGTGTGGATTGGGAGCGTCGCTCGAATAGGTCAACACCGCGTTTTCGCACACGCAGATGACGTGCTGGGCGTCCCGATACACGGGCACGCCCAAGCGAATTTTCGCGCTGTCTGCGGTCGACACCATCCGTTCAAACGACCTGAGTGGGACTTTTGTTAGAGCACGACCCAGATGTTTAGCGAGGGACAAAGTTGCAACACGGTGCCACGAGCTATTCGACTGCGTTGGCAGGCAGTGCGGTCGGCGTGGGTGCGCGCACGGGGAGCTTCCAATTGGGCCGCGGGAAATGACACGTGTAGCCGTCAGGGATGCGCTGCAAGTAATCCTGATGCTCTGGCTCGGCTTCCCAGAATGGGCCCGCCGGGGCCACCTCCGTGACGACCTTGCCGGGCCACAAACCCGAAGCGTCCACGTCGGCGATGGTGTCTTCGGCAATCAGACGCTGCGCCTCGTTCGTGTAGAAGATGGCCGAGCGGTAACTCGCGCCGACGTCGTTGCCTTGACGATTGCGCGTGGTCGGATCGTGAATTTGGAAGAACAGCTCGAGCAGCGCCCGAAAGCTGAATTTCGTCGGATCGAAGATGACCTCGATGGCTTCGGCGTGCTTGCCGTGGCGGCGGTATGTCGCATTCGGCACGTCACCCCCCGAGTAACCGACTCGAGTCGAGAGCACGCCGTCACGGCGACGAATCAATTCCTGCATGCCCCAGAAGCAACCGCCCGCCAGCACCGCACGTTCTTCGCTCATGTCAGGTTCTCCTCGGTAGATGACGAAGATCTACGGTCGCCACGGCGAAAAGCAAGGGCCAACGGCCGCCCGAATGGTAACCACCGCGCTCGCATTCAGCGGCGCACGGCGCGCTGGCGAGCGCCGCCCTGGTCCAGGATCAAGGTCTGCGGCCGACCCGTGGCGTCGCGCTCGAACTCCAGCCGAGCCTCCACGCCTCGCAAATAAAAGCGGTCCTGGGCCGAGCACCACAGGCGAAACGGCAACTGAGCCGTGGCTTGCACGTACAGCTTCCCCGCGCTGAGAAAAACTCGAACTGAAAACGCGGAGCTCAGCGCGTACTCACCTTCATAGGCGTGGGCTCGTTCGCTGTCGAGTTCGCAATTCGCAGGCAATGTGAGTGGCACGAGCGGCTGGCCAAGCGCAAACGCGAGCACGCGATCGCCGAGTTCGTCCGAGCGGGCAAACGCGCTCGACAGCAACAGCACGACGCCGACGTTTCGAGTGGGGTCCAGCGCGAGGTAGCTGGCAAAGCCGCCCGTCTGACCGTTGTGCCACAGCGAGCCATCTGCACGAGTCTGAAAAAACAGGCCGATGCGGCGCCCCGCGCCGGCTTCCGCGCGCGGGCGCTCCGCTAGCTTTAGCGCGGGTCCGAGTGGCGACGAGCTCGGGACCAGCGCCGCGCTCAGAAAACGGGCCATATCGCGAGCGCTCGACGACAAGGCAGCCGCAGGCGCAAAGCTGTCGAAGTGCCAAGCCGGGCGAATCGCTCCATCGGCATCGTGCCCGACGCAGGTGAGCGCAGTGCTGTCAGGCGGCACGCTGGTAGACGTGCTGCGCATGGCCAGCGGCTCGAGCACGGCTCGCTGGAGCAGCGCCGCATACGGTAGGCCTTCGTGATGCGCGAGTGCCTGACCGAGCAGCGCGGCGCCGAGGTTCGAATACACGTACTGAGCCCCCGCTTTCGCTGGCGTGGCCCGCGAGATGAAGTCAAACAGGCGTTTCTCGCCGTAGTCGACGTACGGATCGGCCGGATTCGCGGGGGTAAAGTCGTCCGGCATGCGCGGCAGGCCCGAGCGATGAGTCGCCAAATCGAGCAACGTTACCGCGCGCCCGTTCACGGCGAGCTGCGCGCTGGCCGGAAGCAGCGCGTTCACCGGGTCTTCGAGCGCGACGTGCCCTTGTCGGACCTGCGAGGCCAAGAGGACGCCAGTGAACAGTTTGCTCAACGAGCCGATTTCGTACAGCGCATCCGGCGTCGCGGCGGCGTCTCCGCGCGCACGACCAAAGCTACACAGTGAGCTGTGACCCGCGCTGATCCAGGCCATGGACGCGCTTGCGACCCATTGTCCCTGCAGGAGCGGAACGAAGAGCGGCTCGAGCTCGGCGCAACGCTGGGCAAGAGTGGGCTGTGTTGCCCGGGCCTCGGCGAGCGGTCGCGGCACGATGCGGGGCGCGCGGCTTCGCGGCTGCGGCTCTGCGCAGGCCAGCAGCAAGCCGCTCGCAAGAACTCCGCGCAGCGCGCGGCGAACAGCGCCCCAGGATTGGCATCCCACACCCTGCAGCGACATACCCCGCAGCATACGCCGCTCCGCGCTCGATGCTTGCCCGAGAACCACTCAGTCCCGGGTGGGCTTCGGCTCGGCCTCGCCCGAGGCAAGCAAGAAGGGGTCGACGAAATCCAGGTAGCGATCGACGCGCGAGTGGCCCTCGTGAGAGAAAACGCCGTTTCCTTCTGTTTCGCCAAACGAAAGCACGCCCACGATTTTCTCGACGCCATCCAGCACCATCAGCGCGGGCCCGCCCGAGTCGCCCGCGGCGGTATGATGATCGAGGTCACCGTCGTCGATCAGACGCTCGCCGATCGCGTTCACCACGGTGCGGGCGTCACGCTTGGTTCCGACGTCACCAAAGTCGACGTCGCCGCCATAGCCGACCAAGCGCAACGGTTGTCCGACCAGTGAGGCGCTCAACGCCGCCCGATTGATGGGCAGGGGTTCGACCGGCGCGGGCTCGGCCAAGATTGCGATCGCGATGTCGTGGCCCGCGTCGAGGTGGCTCGGGTCGAACGCGACGTCGGCGTGAAACTCCTGCAAATCGAGCCATATTTGTCCCGAATCAGTGTCGAAGCGGGCGCGCTTGCGGTCGTAGTCGAAGACCGAGGCGCAGTGCGCCGCGGTCAGGATCACCCGGGGCGCGATCAGCGAGCCGCTGCACGACTCGGTACTCGTCACCATCCCGTCCTCGGTTTCACCCAGCAGATACGCGACCGCGGGATCTCCGCGATCGACGTCGCCTCCGACGACCTCGGCGGGGCCGCGCCGAGCTTCGGCCTCGCTCCCCACGGCCGTCGTGCACGCGGGAGCCGCCAGTGAAATGCAGAGCAAGACCCATTCCGGAGTGGTTTTCTTGAAATTCAACACGCGCGTCACCTTTCTCGAATGGCGAGACCAGATGACTTGCATCGTGTCAGTCCCACTCGATTCGGGTGAGTGCAACGCGGACGGGACAGAGCGTCGTGCCGCGCGCACTGAAACGTGCGCCTCGTTACTCGCGCGAGTGCTTACGCTTCGAGTTCGGTGAAGCCGCCCGGCTGATGGATCGTTGCATCGGCGACCGCGCCCGCCCCGCCGCAGAAGTCGGTAGTTGTGTCCGAATAGCCGTGGTGGGTTACTTCGCTGGCGGGGCCGTCGACGGCGGGATAGCCCGAGGCGTCCGCGCGGATGCCCATGGCGTTCATGATGTTGCAGAAGTACTTGTTGAGTGGCGCATTGCCGAACCTCGGATCGGTTCCCGTGCCTTGGTCGACGCCGTTGACCATCATGTCCGTGCCGTCGGTGCACTCAGCGCCACCACGCTCGTGTTGCGCTCTCGCGCGCTCAGCGACCGACGGCCCATGCCGTCGATCGCCTCAGTTCGATCTCAATAGCAGGTGCCCGCGCCGTCGCACACCGACACGCCGGCGTCGCTGCCGCCGTTACAAGGCGTGTTCGCGGCCACGGGCGAATAGGGAGCCAACGGAGTACCGCCGCACACGTCATTCGTGCAGTCGTTGTGGTCGTCCGCGGGCAAGTCCGTGGGGTCGTCCACCGAGGTAATGCCTCCGTTGCCGTCGCACACGCGCTTTTGGCAATCGCCGGGCGTTTGGCCCGAGCCCACGGCGGTGTCCGTGCCCGGGTTGCTGAAGCCGCACTGGTTCGAGATGCAGGTGCGTATGTGGCACCCCGTATCCGCGCCAGTGCATTGCGAGACGGTGGTGCATTGCACGCACGAGGTCCCGCCGTTGCAGTACGTACCGCCCTGATTGCACGCGGTGTTGAGCGCTTTCGGCGGGTGTGAGGGGACGCCCCCAGTGCACACTTCCGACGTGCATTGCAGGCCGTCGTCAGCGGGCACGTCCGTGTTGTCCGGCTGCGAGACGATGTTGCCGGCGCCGTCGCACTGGTTCTGTTGGCAGTTGCCGGACGTTTGCGCCGCCGTGATCGTACCGGCGGGTTGCGAAGGGTTGGAGCAAAGTCCGGTCGCGGGAGTGCAAGTCCCCGCCGTGTGGCACTCGTCTAGGGCCGTGCACGCCTTCGCCGTGCCCGCCGTGCACGCCCCCGATTGGCACGTGTCGGAGAGGGTGCAGCCGTTGCCGTCGGAACACGTCGTGCCGTTGCTCTTGGCCGGATGCTGAGGAGCGCCGCTCACACACGTCTCGTCCGTGCACGCGTTGCCGTCATCGGCCGGCGTGTCGGTCGCGTCCGGGACGTTGCTGATGTTGCCGGCGCCGTCGCACGTGGACTTCTGGCAATTGCCGGCGGTTTGCGTACCCGCGGCGGTGCCCGACGCGGTGTACGAAACGCCGCACTGATGCGTGTTGCTGCAGGTGAACGTCTTGCACTCGGTGTTGGTGCCGCAATCCGACGCCGTGTTGCAACCGACGCAAGTGCCATTGTCGTCACACAGCAAGGCCGTGCCGCACACCGTACCCGATGGTTGATTGGGGTTCGTCGGCGCACCCGACGTGCACACGTCGCTCGTGCACGCGTTGCCGTCGACGGGCAGGTCCGCGTCGTTGTTCACTTTGACGATCGCGCCGTGACCGTCACATTGCGCCGTCTTGCAGTCACCCACGGTCTGCGTCGGTAGCGCGGTTCCGACCGCCGTGTAAGTAAACCCGCAGGCACCTTGCGTGCACGTGCGCGTCTGGCAGGCGGTGTCTTCGCCGGAACAATCCGAAGCCTGCACGCACTCGACGCAAGCGCCTTGTCCGTCGCAGCGCGTGCCACCGTCCGTACAGACGGTGCCGACGACGCTATTCGTGTGGGTCGGTACGCCGTTGACACAGACATCGTCCGTACAAGCATTACCGTCGTCGACGGGCATGCAGCCCGGACTCGCGCCGGCCGCGCCGCTGTCGCCCGTTTCACCGCTCGCGCCCGCGAGACCCGCGCCGCTCGCGCCCGCCTCGGCCGGCGTGCCGCCCGCGCCACTCTCACCGGGGGCGTTGCCGACCCCACTGGACGCCAGCATGCCTGCCTCGCCGCCCTGAATGTTGCCAGCGACGCCGCCCGCGCCCGCGTCATCATGCCCGTGAACGTTGCCGACGATGGCTTCACAGCCCAGCGGCAAGAGGCTCGCGATAGCCAGCAGCGCCCCGATGGAGACTTTGCTCATTCAGATCCGTACCCCGGTTGTCGGCATTGGTTTCCTCACCACGAGCCCGCACGCTAGCAAACTCCGTGTGAGCCAGGGAAGCGCCAACGAGGCCACACTCTACGGCGGCGGAATCCGTACCTGCTACGAGCAAGCCCGCTTCTATATGTGCTGGGATAGGGCGAAGAACTCGCCCGTATCAGCGAAGAACCCGACCCGCTCAGCAGCGAGCGCCGCGTGTCGAATATCAGCCGATCCACGTTGCGAATTAGTCGCCATCGCTACTGCCAACACCACGCGAGGGCGTTGCTCACAAGCACACACCGGCGCCTGACCTACCGCGATGTCGGCCGCGGCCGATGCCCAACGAATGGAGCGAACGAAGAGTACGCCCGACCAAGCGAGGCTACTCCCCTTGTCGACGAGCCCGGGGCGGTGCGAGCGGGCGGTCGCCGCGATCAGCGATATTTGCGCTGAAGTCTGGCATCGAAGGCGCGCCAGGCGGCGCTTCGTCGGGCACCGGGGTCGGTGCGGGTGGCGGCGCGGGCGCGGGCGCGGGCAGCGCGATGGGCGTGAGTGGCGCGACGTCGCGCGCGAGCGCAGGCGCGTTGGCGACAGCGCGCGGCGCGGGCAATGCTGCCGACAGCGTGCGTTGCGCGGGCCCGCTGAGCGCATCCGGCGAGCGCTCGGTCGCAACGCGTGCCGGAGCGTCGAAGCGCAACGGGATCAGTAGCAGAGCAAGCGCGATGAACGCGAGTGAGCCCGCGATGAGCGCGACGCAGGGCGCCCATCGCCACTCGTTGAATCTGCTGAACCATCGAGGTGCTCGCATGGCAAGGCGTGCGCGCGAGCTTAGACGCGTGCGCTCGCTCCGGTGTACGAAAAGTGTCCTCGTCACGACGGCTTTTCGTGAGCATCTCTCAACCGTCATCTGAGTTGGCTACAGGCGTCTTTCACCAGTCGGCGCGCTGTGCACGCGCCCAGCGAGGATTCAGACGATGAGTCGATCGATGACGGCACGGCGGAGCTCGAACGGCGCGCGCGTTCTAGGAGTTGGGGTTCTTTCTGGGCTCTGCGCAGCGGCGCTGGCATTGACCCATTTTGCCAAACCAAGCGCGGGTAAGAGCGCCTCGGTATCGCCGCCATCTCCGATATCGAGTCTGCCCGGCACGCCCTCGAGTGCCCATGCACTGCCCAGTCCGGCGCCCGACAGCGCGGCGCGACGTGCCCTCGGAAAGCGCATTTTTTTCGACAAAAACCTATCGGAACCGGCCGGCACGAGCTGCGCGAGCTGCCATGATCCGAGCCACGGTTTCGCCGGCAACAACGGTTCGAAATTGGGCGTCGCACAGGGCAGTCGCACGGGGCATTTTGCGGCGCGGAATACGCCATCCGTGATGTACCTCAAGTACGCGCGCCGTTTTCATCTGCATTGGGAAGAGGACGCGCCCCTGGTCGACGCCTACGGCGGGTTCTTTTGGGACGGCAGAGTGGACGACCTTGCCGACGTACCGAAACAACCACTCCTCAATCCGAACGAGATGAACAACGAGAGCAGCGCCGTGCTCCTCGCGAAGATCGAGAAGAGCGACTACGCGCGCGAGTTCCAGGAACAGTTCGGCAGAGCGGGCGACGCGGAGCAGGCCGTGCACTCGCTCGGGGAAGCGCTGGCCGCGTACCTGACGAGCCCGGAGCTCGCCCCCTTCTCCTCCAAGTACGATCTGTACATCCAGCAGCGCGCCACGCTGACGGCACAAGAGGCCCACGGGCTCGCGCTGTTCAAAGATTCCGCGAAGGGCGGCTGCTCGGAGTGTCACAAGCTGAACGACACGATCCCGAAGCCCGAGCGCTCGCTATTCACGGACTACGGCTTCGACTCGGTGGGCGTTCCACGCAACGCAAAGCTTCCGATCAATCGCGACGCCGAGCACTTCGATCTCGGACTGTGCGCCCGGCCGAACCCCAAGTTTCACAGCGAATCTCAGGAGTTTTGTGGGGCTTTCCGCACGCCATCGCTGCGCAACGTGGCGCTGCGCGAGAGCTTCATGCACAACGGCGCGTTCTCGTCGCTGCGCGACGTCGTCTCCTTCTACGCGTCGCGTTCGACGAACCCGCGGAGGTGGTACAAGGGGCCAATGTTCGACGACGTTCCCGCGCGATATCGCGAGTTCGTTAACGTCGACAAGGCTCCGTACAATCGCCGCGCCGGCAACCCGCCCGCCTTGAACGACGCCGAGATCGACGCCATCGTGGCCTTCCTCGGCACGCTCAGCGACAGCACACTGCGTTGACAATTGCCCCGCTCGAGCAATCGCAAACACGTCACCTGAAACGATCGAACACATGATCGCAGATGAATGGTTTCGATCACGCTGCGCGTGAGTCATAACGCTCGACTATCGAGGAAGCACTCGTTCGCGTTCGCACATGAGTGGGTTCGCGCAGCGAGCATGACGTTCATAGGGAGAATAGTCACATGCGTATCCATTTGTCTCCGTGGCTGCTGAGCTGCGCAGCGATCTCGATGGCGTGCAGTTCGTCGCCCGCCGACAGCAGTGGTTCGAGCACCGAGGCCGCGTCGGCCGCAGCCCCGAATCAGGTCGTGGCCGCGCGCAGCCGCAACGACAAGAACGACCGCGCCACCAACACCCCGCTCAAACACGTGATCGTGATCGTCGGCGAAAACCGCACTTTCGACCATGTTTTTGCCACCTACAAGCCGAAGCACGGGCAACGCGTCTCGAACTTGCTCGCCAAAGGCATCGTCAAAGAGGACGGCTCGCCGGGCCCGAACTACGCGCTCGCCGTGCAGAAGAGCGCGAGTGACACCGACTCCTTCGCGATCGCCCCGGGCGGCAAGAAGGCCTACAAGGTGTTGCCGGCCGCGCTCGCGGGGGGTCCGACCAAGCCGTACTTGAGCTCGCTCGATGACGCCAAAGAAGCCGAAGGCAAAGCGCTACCCAAGAGCTACTTGCCGTACCTGACCACGGGCGGCACCGGCTTGAAGAGCGGCACGCCCGACACGCGCCTTGCGAACCCGAGCAGCCTTCCGCCCGGTCCGTTCCAGCTCACGCCCGGCATCGGCTACGACGACTACGCGGCCAGCCCCGTGCATCGCTTCTACCAGATGTGGCAGCAGCTCGATTGCAGCGCTTCGCAAGCGAGCGACGAGAACCCGTCGGGTTGCCGCATGGACTTGTTCCCGTGGGTCGAGGTGTCGGTCGGTGCGGGCGCGAACGGCGCGACCATCCCCGCGAACTACAGCGACGCGACCACCGGCGAAGGCTCGACCGCGATGGGCTTCTACAACGTGCTGCAAGGCGACGCGCCCTACTTCAAGAAGCTCGCCGATCAGTACGCGATGAGCGACAACTTCCACCAGTCGATTCAAGGTGGCACGGGCGCCAATCACGTCGCGCTCGGTACGGGCGACGCGGTGTGGTTCAGCGACGGCGCAGGAAAAGCGCTGGTTCCGCCGACTTTGAACACCGAAAACCCGAACCCGCAAGCGGGCACCAACAACTGGTACACGCAAGACGGCTACTCCGGCGGCACGTACAGCGATTGCGAAGACACGACCCAGCCGGGCGTCGGCTCCGTCGTCGACTACTTGAAGGCGCTCAAGGTCAAGCCGAACTGCGAGAAGGGCCACTACTACCTGCTCAACAACTACAACCCCGGCTACTTCGGCGACGGCACGGTCGCCTCCGGACAGTTCACGATCCCGCCCAGCTCGACGCGCACCATCGGCGACGAGCTGCTCGACCATCACGTCTCGTGGCGCTACTACGGCGAAAATTGGAACAACTACGTCGCCGATCCGGACGCCTCTGGGCCGGGCAGTGAATACTGCAACATCTGCAATCCGTTCCAGTACGCCACGTCGATCATGACCAACGACAAGGTGCGCAACAACTACCTGAAGGACACCACCGACTTCTACGCGGACGTGGAGAGCGGCTGGCTACCGGCCTTCTCGATCATCAAGCCGAGCGGCCTGCTCGACGGCCACCCCGCTTCGTCGAAGCTCGACTTGTTCGAAGGCTTCTCGAAGAAGGTCGTCGACGCCGTGAAGAACAACCCCGCGTTGTTCGAGGACACCGTGATCTTCATCACCTTCGACGAAGGCGGCGGCTACTACGACTCGGGCTTCGTGTCGCCGATCGACTTCTTCGGTGACGGCACGCGCATCCCGATGATCGCGGTCTCGCCCTACGCGACCAACGGCTATTTGTCGCATCATTACGCCGATCACGTGTCCTTGCTCAAGTTCGTGGAACGCAACTGGAACTTGGATCCGATCACCAAGCGCAGCCGCGACAATCTGCCGAACCCCGTCGCCGACAACTCCAATCCTTGGGTTCCCAAGAACGCGCCCGCCCTCGACGAC
>FSWQ01000711.1_pt1 | contig 19745 bp, 15 predicted proteins | sample 1637691 | NCBI WGS metagenome assembly FSWQ01 (sample SAMEA3914814, study PRJEB12502) | metagenome | biome: forest; material: soil | place: USA | collected 2011-09-16 | depth 0.1 m | reverse complement strand
GCATTTGGGTGACGCTCCACATCCGGTCGACGGAAAGAGCGAAGTGGATTTGCCGATGGCTCGCCAAACGATCGATCTTTTGGCGCTCCTGCAGGAAAAGACCCACGGCAATCTGACGGGGGCCGAAGAGCAAACGCTAACGCAGTCGCTCTACGACCTCCGGGTTCGCTTCGTGGAAGTCGCGCAAAAGCACAAGTGACCAGAGGCCGCGTTTTTCTGGCGGCGCTGCTCACTTGCGCTGTCGCGATCGGCTGTAAGCGCTTGCCCCCGGGCGGCGCTGGCGGAGCGCCATTGCCGTCCGGTGCGGTTGCCGTTTCGGCGACCGCGCTGCCGACCAGCGCGCCGCTGCCGCCCGCGCTACCCGGCGCGCGCGCACCGGCAAGCTTTGCGGATCTGGCCGCGAAGGCGGACCCGGCAGTGGTGTTCGTGAAAACCCTGCAAGAGCGGCGCGGCGCGTCCGGTCACCGGCGCGTGATCGGTGAGGGCGTGGGCACGGCGTTCGTGTACGACCCCAACGGCTTGATCATCACGAACAATCACGTGATTGACGAGGCCAGTGAGATCCACGTCATCTTCGGGCGCAAGCGTGAGGTGAACGCGACGGTCGTGGGGCGCGACCCGCGCACCGACATTGCCGTGCTGCGCGTGGAAGAGAAGAACCTGCCGTTCTTGCCGCTCGGCGACTCGGACGCAGTGCGCGTGGGTGATTGGGTGGTGGCGATCGGCAATCCGTTTGCGCTCGCGCACACCGTTTCGGCGGGCATCTTGTCCGCCAAGGGCCGCACCATTCAGGACGTGAAGGGCCTGGACGAGTCCGGCTACTATGATTTTCTGCAGACCGACGCGAGCATCAACCCGGGTAACTCGGGTGGGCCGCTGTTGGACATGGCGGGCAACGTCGTGGGCATCAACACCGCCATTCGCGCACAGGCCAACAGCATCGGGTTCGCGATCCCGATCAACATGGTCAAGGAGCTCTTGCCGCGCGTCCTGAAGGACGGCCACATCAAGCGCAGCGCCATTGGCGTGCACGTCGCCTCCGTTTTGCCGGACGACGTCGAGCGCCTGAAGCTCACGGACCAAAACGGCGCCCTAGTTCGCGTGGTGGTGCCAGGTGGCCCGGCCGATCGCGCAGGCTTGCAGGTGGATGACGTGATCGAGGCCTTCGAGGGTGAGGCGCTCACCGGCCCCGAGCGCTTGCGCTGGGTCGCGAGCCTTGCCGGCGTCGGAAAACCCGTAATATTACGAGTGTCTAGGGCCGGCCGCGTGTTCGACCTCAAACTCACCCTGGATGAGCTCCCGGATGAGCCACCCGCGGCCCATGATGAGGACGCGCCGTAGCGTCTGTTGCGCGCGCAGCCGGAATTCACGCTAGGCTGGAATCTCAAGCGATGTACGACGTTTCCAACCGTTGCCCACGCGCGCCGCAGGGAATCAGCGCGCTCGCCAAGGCGTAAACAGGCAAGTGATGGCGTCCCCCGCCCGCGGCACCCTGAGCATCCCCTCTTTGAGCGGGAGCGCGAGGCCGTCGGATCCGGGGTTGGTGGTGCCTGAAGTGGCAGAGCCTCCGCAAAGGTCTGATCCAGATGTCGCGGGGGTGAATAGCCCGGGCTTCGCGGCGTCAAACCGAAAGAGCCGAGAGCTCGAAGCGGAACAAGACCGTGCCCTCATCGAACTTGCCCAAAAGGGCGACAAACTCGCCTTCAAGAAGCTGGTGCAACGCCACCAGCGGCGGGCGTTCGCCATTGCCCTCGGCCTGCTCCGCGACGAGCAAGACGCCCGTGAGGTCGTGCAAGAGGCGTTTCTGCGGGTCCACCGCGGGCTTGATTCCTTCCACGGCGGATCGTCGTTCTTCACCTGGCTGTACCGCATCGTCACCAACCTCTCGATTGACCTCATCCGCAAGCCCTCGCGCCGGGATGCTGAGCTGGACGAGAGCCGGGAGATCGACGAAGCCGACATCCCCCTACTCAGTCGCATTGACGGCGCGGACCCGCTGGACGCCATCCGGCGTGGCGAAATCCGAAACAAGCTCGAAGCCGCGCTGGAAGCACTACCCGTCTATCATCGGGGCGTCATCGTGATGCGTGAAGTCGAAGGCATGAGCTACGAGGAAATGGCGGAGGCCATGGGCGTATCGAAAGGTACGATCATGAGCCGGCTGTTTCATGCTCGTCAAAAGCTGCAGCGCGCTTTGGCAGACGTGTACGCCGAAGAGGGAAAGCCCAGCGCCCGGAGTCAAAAGCCGTGAGCGTGTCCCGTGAACTACTGATGCGCTTCCACGACGGTGAAGTCACCGAGGAAGAAGCGCGCCTCGTCGAAGAGGCCATCGACCAAGATCCCGCGCTGCTAGAAGAGCTGGAAGCTTATTCGGAGCTCGGTAGCTTCCTGCGTGGCGCGAACGAGTGGCGTGAAGCGGGTTCGGAGCAGCCGTGGGACATCGCGGACGACGTGATGCGTGCCATCGAGCCGCCCGTGGTGTCGGCAGGTGCGCGCGTGCATTCACTGTGGCCGCGCGTGGCCACGTGGGTGTCGTTGGGCGCCGCCATCGCCGCGGGCTCCGTGTTGGTCGCTCGCTCGTGGAGCGCGCCGCCGGTCACGCCGAATCGCACGGGTTCGAGCGCCGCGCCAACGGCAGAGCAAGCCGCGCAGCTGGCATCGAGCAGCGCCGCCCCGGAGGTGTCCGCCGCGCTCGAAGCAGAGCCCCCGCCTCCGCCCGCCACCATCGAATCCGTGGATTTCGGCAAGAACCCCGGCACCGTGTTCGTGGTCTCCACGGACTCCTCGGAAACGCCCGTGGTCTGGATGCCGGATGACGGCGAGCCTGATGACACAGACGAGGACAGGTCTGAGTCGTTATGAAGCGTGCCGCAGTCGCGCTCTTCTCGTTGGGCGCCGTACTGACCTTGCCAGCCTACGCAGGCAGCGGTCAGCAACAACCCAGCGCTAGCCCCGCTGGCTCGGGCAGCGCCGCGCCCCACAAGCCCGAGGCCGAGCAACCCTTGTCGGCTGAAGTGCTCATCCTGCACGCGACCAACGACAAGAAGGGCATCGACGCGCGCATCGGCAAGCTGCCGGAGCTCGGCAAAGCGCCGTTCTCCACTTACGACAGCTATGAAGTGCTGGACCGCGCTCGCCTGCCTCTGAAGAAGGACGACCCGCAGAACCTGAAGCTGCCCAACGGCCGCACCCTGCAAGTCGGCTTGTTGGAAGAGCCGCAACGCGACTCCGTGCGCCTATCCGCCAGCATCAATCGCCCCAACGGCAAAGAGTTCCTGCCTCTGTTAGAGGTCAAAGCCCACGTCGGCCAAGCCTTCATCGTCGCCGGCCAAAGCTACAAAAAGGGCATCCTGGTGCTCGTGATTCGCGTCGTGAAGTAACGCGGACGACTATGGCGCGCTGTGCGGGCTCGAGAGTGGAGTGCACATGAGCCAGCAACTCACCCCCTTAGTCCGCCCTGCTCCCGAGCGTGTGCAACTTGGAAAGTGGGCGCTCGCGATCCCGCCGCGCACCTCTCCGCGCGGCGCGATTCCCGGCGCTGTGCGCTGCCGTCAAAGACGTGCGCGGGTGCCGCTGCGCTGTGCGTGGCTGCGATGCGTTAACGGGCGCGATGCCGCTCGGCTTCGGACAGTTGGGGTGCGCTGCTTCGCGGCGCTGGCCTCACGTCACCGCGCCCTGGTCAGAAATTCCGATCGCTCCGCCCCGACGCCAGCCGTTCTCCGCTAACCAAGTTTTAGCCGGAACAATCGGAACTTCCTGTGACTCTTTTGGCGGCGCCACCCCTTGCGGGACGAGAGGCAACCGCCGGCTCGTTGGGAGCTCGCACGGCGCGAGCCCGGCGAATTCCCTGAACCCGTTGAAGTACGGCGCTGAAGAGTACGGATCGATCAGCGCTGCTCCCGCCGCGCGGTGCTTTCGAAAATTGTTCAGCACATAGGCGAGCGCATTGCGCACCACCCGCGGCGACTTCAGCTCCCGAGAAAAAAAGCGATCCGCCCAAAGCTTGCCGGTGCGATTCATCAAGCCGTTGACAGCGCGCGCCACGCGAATAGCCAGCCCTTGCATGCCGCGCGTGAGCGCGGAATGGCTCCCCGCTTCTACGATGAGATGCACGTGGTCACCTTGCACCGAGAACTGCGTGATTCGAAAATCCTTGCGTGCGCGCGTAGCCTCGGCGAGCGCCTGACGCACAGTGGGGAACACGAATTGGCTGCGCAGAGGCTTGAATTTGCTGCGCAAGACCACGTGCACAGGATGAAGGGACGAGTGTGCTTCACGGACTCGGTGCCTGACCAACCGCCGCCCTTTCCCAGGTTTGCGCCCCGCACCTTCGCGAAAGCCACCGCGCCCCTTCTTCTTCAGCGGCCGTGCGACGGGCACGTCAAGCTGCACTGGACGCCTACGCTTCTTGGAAACTCGGCCCATATTGCTCCGCATATTCCTAGCATAGATTAGGGCATTAATATCCGAAATCGGTCCGGATCGGTCTCTTTTGAGGTTTGAACCGGGGTGCAATCCGGATGCATCGCTTACGGTTTGCAGGCTGTGGAAGACATTGTTGAGGCTTCGCCCTCCGGGCTGCTCACGGCTCTCACTCAACTAGTCTGAAACCAAGAACGACCTGTCAGGCCCGCCTCAGGACAAGGGCTCGGCGAGCAATGATGGGGAGTGCACAGTCCACTCACTGCCGCACTCCGCGGCGCTCCCATCATTGCGAGCGAGCAGACCGTCGCCCGCTCCGCACCCGGTCAAGCAACGCCCCCGCGGAGGTCCCCCCGCCACTCGCTGCCGTCCATGGCGCGTCACCGCGCCCCCCGCCACTCGCCACTCGCCACTCGTTGACATCCGTGTCGCGTCACCGCGCTTCGCCACTCGCTGATCTACAGCCGTCAACGCCCCTCACATCGAAGAAATCCCTAACAGGAAAATCCCCTAAAACTCCGCGATCCGCGTTGCCGCGCGCGGAAACTGAGCGCGCTGAGAGGTGCGCTGCTGGATCGCGGGCGCCCCTCTCTCGCCCGGCCCGGTTTCTCCATGGCAAGGATGCGCACTGGTTCAGGACCCTGCCGCCGCTCGCGTGCTCCACCGAGCGACCGCGTCGCTAGCGGTGCCCGCACTGCGTGCTTCTATTGAGCCGCTACTCCGCCGGAGGCAACAAACTCGGCACCATCGCCGCCAACGGAAGCGTCAAACTAAACAAAGTGCCGTCACCCGGCGCACTCGTCGCGTGAATCGTACCGCCGTGCGCGTCTACGATGCCGCGCACGATGGACAGCCCTAGGCCGGTACCGCGGCCTTCGCTCTTCGTGGTGAAGAAGGGTTCGAAGATTTGCGGCATGTCCTGTTCGTCGATGCCGATGCCGGAGTCGGCGACTTCGACGGTGAGCGTGTGTTGCGCGACGTTCGTGTGCATGTGAATGCGCAGCTCACCGCCGTCTGTGTGCATGGCGTGGGCGGCATTGGTGAACAGGTTCACGAACACCTGCGTGAGCTGGCCGGCCATGCCGCGCACGGGGGGCAGGCGCGCGTCGAACTCACGCAGGATTTGAATTTTGGAGCCTTTGAACTCGTGCTCGCAGAAAATGAGCGCTTTTTCCACGACATCTTGGACTTGAACGGTGCCGGGGATGTCCGCGGACGGACGCGCGTAGGCCACGAGATCGCGCGAGAAATTCAGGATGCGCGCGGCCGCTTCGCCGATGCGGCGTAGGCGCTCGAGATCATCCTCACGGTCTTCATCCAACGGGCGCGCATTGGCTTTGCGCTTCAGGTAGTCCGAGTACGCGATGATCGAGGTGAGGGGATTGTTCAGCTCATGCACCACACCCGCGACGATCTGCCCGAGCGAGGCGAGCTTCTCGTTTTGGATCACCTGCGCTTGCAGCTTGCGAATCGAGCGCGCGGATTCTTCCGCCCGGATGTACAGGCGCACGCGGCGTGCTGCGGCGGCCAGCACCAATGCGGCCTGCGTGCCTATCTGCACTTGCAGCGGGCTGAGCGCCTGCAATGGGCTCGCGAGGTGCAACGTGGACCCGGTGGCGCCGTCATCTAGCTCGAAGATACGCTCATCGTGAAAACCGGGGAAAAGCCGGGTTGGGTCGCGCCCGGCGCTGAGCGCCATGCCCACGGGCAAGCGTGACAGCACGACCGGATCCGAGCCATCCGTGCTCACGATGCACGCACCGATGGCCGCGTTGGGCAGAATCGACGAGAGGCCGTCTGCGAACTCCCGCGTGAGCTGCTCGAGCTCCACATCAATGGGCAGGCTCAGTGACAAGCGTAGCAACACATCCCGCCAAGATTGCGCGAGCGGGGACTCAGAGCTCCGCCTGCGACCCGATTGCGCGGGCTCCGAGCTACGAGCCTCTGCCGGGCTCGTGACTTCGCTCAGCTCTTCGCCGTCGCTGCTCATTGTGGCTGGTCCCCGCCCTCTTTCTCGCTGGCCTTCTCTAGATCGAGGATCTTCGCCGCGCCGACGTAACTCTTGGTCTCATACTTGGTGATTTTGCCGACTTTTCGCACGATTTCAGCCATGCGCTCCGACTCACTGACGATCACGTTGGCTGCGTGGAACAAGTGTTGATGCTCGGATAGCCCACGCTTCAGCAATTCCGCATAGCCGATCACGCTGGTCAGCGGCTGGTTGAGCTCATGCGCCGCAGCGCCGGCAAGCTCTGCCACAAGGGCTTGCTTCTCACGCGAGCGTAGCTCCTCTTGCGCCATGGATAGTCTTGCTTCCATGCGCAGCCGCTCGCGTATGTCCGTAAAAATACCGACCGAGCCGATAGGACGACCGTTGTCGATCACGAGCGACGCGGAGATTTGCACCTGGATGGATTCACCGCTGGCGGTGAGCATGTCCACGCGGTGGTCTTCCAGGCGCCCGTAGCCAGAGACATTTGGATCCCGGATCTTGCGCATGATGTCGCGCGCGACGCCTGGCGGATACAAGCTTTCCACGCGCATTTTGCCGACCACGTCACTGGGTGAGTAGCCGAAGATGCGCGCTGCAGCGCGGTTGAACAAGAGCACGGTGCCGCGCAAATTGGCGGACACGATGCCGTCTACCGAGCTGTCGATCACACTCTCCAAGAACTCTTTGGTTTGCTTGAGCTCGATCGCGGTTTCACGCTCTTTGGTCACGTCACGGAAGCTGAACACGACCGCGTTGTCTTCATGCAGCACGGAGCTGAAGCTGACGCTGATCGTGCGCTCATCACCGGATTTGTCGGTGATGGCGATGTCTACGCCGCGCGGGTAGATGCCGTCCAAAAAGCCGCGCAGCAACCGGGGAGCGCGTTCGCGCTCGAGCGGCGCCAAGAAATCCTCCAGGCGCATGGCCATCAGCTCGGTTTCGCTGTAACCGGTGATCTCACGTGCGCGCGGGTTGGCGAACAGCACTTTGCCGTCGCGGTCGATGACGACCATGCCGTCCGCGGCGCTCTCGAAGAAATCCGCATAACGCTGGAAGAGCTGCACGCGGCGTTCGGCCTCGGCGCGCGCAGAACGGCTCTTTTCCGTGGCGTCGCGCAGCGATTGCAAGATGCGCGCATTGCGCAGCGCGATCGCGACTGCGTTGGTCAACGTGGTGACCAGCGAGAGCTCGTGGTCGTCGAAGGATGACTTCTGCTTCGAGCGCAGGAACAGCACGCCCATTGCGCCGTGGTCGTGCAGGATGGGCAGCAACGCGAAGGAATTGAAGCCGATGTTCGGTTCGTGTTGGCGCACGACCTCCAGCAGCGGGTGCTGCGTGCCGTCGCGGATCACCAGCGCGCGCCCGGTCGTGAGCACTTCACGGATTTCCGGGTATTTGTCCAAGGCGATGGGCAAATCACGGAGCTGCTCGTCATCACTCGTGGCCAGCACGTAGCCCACGTTGCCGGATTCCCCGAACAGCACGATGCTGCAGCGGTCCACGTGCGCGAAGGCGGCGACCCGCTGCACGACGGTGAACAAGATGTCGCGGATGTCCAAGGTGGACGCCAGCGTTTGCGTCAGCGCCAGCACTGTTTCCTGGTCACGGTCGCGCTGATTCAGGCGATCCACGTACTGGCGTACGCGCATTTGTCCGCGAATTCGCGCCACGAGCTCGGCCGGCCGGAACGGCTTGTGCACGTAGTCATCCGCGCCCGAGGCGAACACCTTGGCGATTTCTTCGTCCGACTCCAGCGCGGTGAGCACGACCACGGGCGTTTCGGCGAAGCGCGGGTTCTGACGCAAGCGCTCCAGCACGCTGTAGCCGTCCGGCGCGGGCATCACTAGATCGAGTAACACCACTGTAGGGGTGTGCGTTTCGAGCCAGGCGAGCGCTTGTTCGCCACCCGAAGTGACGATCGGCGTCAGTCCCGCTGCGAGCAGGGTCTGCTCGAGGACGTGCCGACTGACGGCATCGTCGTCCACGACCAGGATCGAAATCTCGGCGGACACCAGCGATGCAAGTTAGCACGAGCGCACATGTGCCGACCCCGGTAGTTTTGGTTTGCGTTTGTAAGGCGATGTGGGTTTTCGATGGGTGCCCGGCGCGACGAGCCTCGCTGGCGCGTTTTCTCGCGTTCTCGGGTATAACCGGAATCCGTGACGAGGCCTCCGATGCGGTCCCAGCTGACGGCGAGCGAGCCTGACGCCCTCGATGATCTCGAGGAGTTGGGGGACGACGCGATCATCGCTCAGCAAACCGAAGCTCATGCGCCGCGCCCGCGCGCCAATGTTTCGGAGGAGTCACGCAGCGTGGTCATCACCGATCACCCGCAGCGACGTGACACGCAGCCACCGAGCGGGCTGCCGCGCGTTGCCGGCATGCCGCGTTCGACGGGTGAAGCGACGCTCGTCATCCGTGATCGCCGAGCGCTGGATGAGCTGCGCAAAGACATCGTGCTGCGCCAAGCGAAGAAGAAGCGTGGCGGTAAGCGCGCGCTCTACCTTTGGGGTGCGCTCGGCTTGGTGGCGTTCTTGCTAGGCGGAATCGTGGCGTTCTTGGCTACTGATTCGCACGACGCGCCGACTGCCGACAATCAAACGCAAGGCGCGCGCATCGAAGCGCAACCGCTGGCGCCTCCGTCCACCGCTGCGCCAGCCGCCGCTGCGCTCGTGCCTGCGCCGGCAGAAACCACCCGCGCCGTTCGGCTCGATGACTTGCCTGTCGAGCCGAAGCACAAACACTAGTCTCTAGCGGACGAACTTGCTGGGGTAGCGAGTCAGGTACTGAACTCGAAAGCTGTTGGCCATGTCGAACTCCATGATCATGCCTTTGCGGTTCGCGCGGCAGCCTGGTTCATTGGCTTTGCGGAACGGCCGTGTGATCTCGGACAGCGGGGTGGTGATGCCGAGTGCGAAGACAAGTACCAGCGGCAAAGAGGTGCGCCAGGGCCGGGTCAGCACGATTTCGATGGCGACGAACGCCAGGATAGCCAGCGCTGGCGCCGGCACGCGCATCGAAAAATCGTTGAACAACCCCACCTTGTAGAAGGCTGACAGTAGCAGCACCACCACCGCGACACGGAACATGGCATTGCGTGGCGTGCCGATCGCAAAGATCACGACGGCGAACAGTCCGAACTCCAGCAGCCAAAATCCGAGCAAGTTCTGGAACGTCCAACCCGGAATGTTCCAAACCCAATCATGATAGAGCTGCGCGGTGTCCGTGAAGCCATATCCCAGGACCGCCGGGGCGACCGCCGGGACGGACAAGAAATTGCTGGCGCTGAGTAGGTGCCGAAAGCCGGCTAGACCGGCAGCTACGAGCACGAAGGGCATGATCCCGAGCGCGCAGAACGGCGACCAGAAGAACAGTGCGAAGAACAGCAGGCCTGTGTGAGCGACAATACGTGGCTTAGCGCTTGCGTTGAGCATCAGGCCGGCGGCTAGCCACGCCGCTAGTGCGTGCTGAGGCGCCCAAACTAGCCCGGTCATCATCGATGGGTAGTGGTAAAAAGTGGCCCACCACTCGAAGTGGTCGGTGTACGGCATCAAATGCCCAGTGAGCGTTTGGCCGAGCTGATCGGCACCGCTGAAGAACATGAATAGCAGGGCGGCTGGCACTGCCAGCCAGCGGTTTTTTGGCTTCCAGGCTTCTGCGAGCAGCAGGAAGACGAGCCACAGCCCGAGCGTCGTCCATGCCGCGACGGTCGCGGTGAGGAATTGTGGGCCCAATAGCTTGCACAGCCCGCCGGGCACTAGATACCAACCCAGGTAGTAGCGGAGCAGCTCCGGTCCATTCCCCAGGTTGACCACCACGGGCCAGTGATTTTCCGCGAGCATGTGCAAGAGCGCGTAGTGCTTTGGATAGTCCGTCAATTGCCAGAGCGGCGGGACGAGACCCGATGACAGCGTCAGCACCAACGCGAGTACCAGCAGCGCGATCGCTACTGGCCGCGATACCGATTGCTCGACCCCACCTCGCAAGAGCTGCCACGTTGCCCAAGCGATGAAGGCCAGGCCCGGAACCGCGAGCACATAGCGCGAGAAAGTGAGCAGGAATAAGAACGTCGGAAAGATCAGGTACAGCAGCGCCGACGCCTGCCAAATCGTGAGGCGTGCGGTCGTTCCTGTTCGGCGCCAACCGTCAACGAGCGCACCCACACCCCCAATATCGCGTATCTTCATGATTCAAGAAAAAGCATCACTGGCCACCCGAGAATGCGCGCACGATCTCGCACTCCCCCCGCGCAGTCAACGGCGCATTCCGTGCGGCAGGGTTCGTTCACTCCAGCAGCTTCGGGTCTGCGTTCTCGAATTCGAACCCGTGCTGTTTGAGGCTGGGCTCGATTTGCGCGCGGTCGCCCACGATCACCACCAGCAGCCGATGCGGGTCCAGGTGCGTGGCTTGGGCCGCGACCTCGCTGGTGGGAATGTGGCTGACCAGCTCCGGGTATTTAGCGTAGTAGTCGGGCGCCAGTTGCTGGGCAAAGGTGCTGCGCATGGCGTCGGCAATGGCTGAGGTGTGCTCGAGCCGCGCGCCGAGTGCGTGCATCAAATCAGTACGCGCGCGCGCAGTTTCTTGGTCCTCGATGGGCGCGCTGCCTTTCGGATCGCGCGCGCGGTCCAGCTCGGCCAAGAGCTCGAACAGGGAATCTGCCGTGGTTTCGGTCTTCACGTCCGTGGCCACCAGGAACGCGCCCCATTGCCGCGTCGCCAAGGCTTGGCCGTGCACCCCGTAGGTGTAGGCGTGCTTCTCGCGCAAATTCAGATTCAGGCGCGAGGTGAACAAGCCGCCCAGCAGCGTGCCCATGATCTCGCGCGCTTCGAAGCCCGGCTCGGAGCGGCGCGGGAAGGGTTGCACCGCAAAGATCGCCGACTGCACCGAATCCTTACGATCCACGAGCAGCACGCGCAGCTTGCTTGGTTGCTCGGCGCTGACTGCGCTGGTTGGCGCCGCCGACACCGGGCCCGTCGCGCTGCCGAACAGCTTCTCCACGTCTGGCTCGAGCTGAGCCAAGGTGAGATCACCGACGGCAATCACCGCCAGGTTCGAGGGCGCGTAGGCGCGGTGATGAAACGCCGTCAGGTCCGCCACCGTGAGCTTTTGCACGTCAGGAATGCTGCCGGAGACCGGCGCGCCGGCGCTGGTGCCGAGCAGCGTGCGTAGCGCGACCAACGAAGCGAGCCGCGCGGGCTCTTGGCGTTCCGCGCGCAAGCCATCCAGCCACTCACCCTTCACGCGCTGAAAATCAGCCTGGGAAAATGCCGGGCGAAATACCACTTCCGCGAGCAGGGCCAGGCCGCGCGGCACGTCTGCGGTGAGCGTGGCCATGGCCACGTGCGATTCGTCACGGCCCGCGTCTGCCTCCAGTGACGAGCCTAGGGACTCGCACGCTTCGGCCAAGGCCAAGCTCGAGTGCTGCTGCGTGCCTTCGGTCAACATGCGCGCGGTGAGCGCAGCGAGGCCGCTTTTACCGAGCGGAACTGAACCGGAGCCGTGGCGCGCGACCACGGTCAGCGTGGTGACCGCAGAGTGCTTGGGCACGACGAACAGCGTGATGCCGTTCTTGAGCGTCTTCATCACCGGCGTCGGGAACTGCACGGGCGCCGCTTGGCCTTGCTTGGGTTGCGTGTTGCGGAACGCTTCTGGGTCGGCCTTGCCTGGAGCTGCAGTGGCCGCGCTGGCGCTGCCCGCAGCAAGCGGAGCGTGCGACGCGGGTTGGGCGCCGCCGCACGCGAACAGCAGCCATGCACTGAGCGTCAATAGGTGTGAGCGCATCATTTGCTCGCTCCTGCCGTCGCTTCGGCTTGTGCTTCGGTGATGACGACGACGCGCGCCTCCGGCTTCAGTGACTCTTTCACGACGCGCTGCACATCCGCCGCGCTGACGTGCTCAATCTGCGCGAGCCATTTGGGCAAATGGCCAGGATCTCCGGTATATTGGTCGAAGCGCTGCAGCAAGCCCGCGCGCCCTGATTCACCGCCGGAGCCGTTCAAGAGCTCCAAATCACTCAATACGTCCACCAAGATGCGGCGCTTGGCGCGCTCCAGCTCTGCTGGCGTGGGCCCGCTCTTGGCGAGCCCGGACAGCACGGCATCCAGCTCGTGCTCGACGGCGCTGGAGGATTTCCCGGTGGCGACGGTGGCGCTCACTTGGGCGATGCTCGACACCTGGTTGGATTCCAGATTCGCGCTGACATCCGCTGCCAGCTTGGTTTGCACGACCAAGCGCTGGTACAGCCGCGTCGCCTTGCCGCCCCCGAGCACGGCCATCGCGACCTCGACCGCTGGGTCGTCTGCGCTGTAGGCGGGCGGGGTGCGGTAGCCGAACGAGACCTGCGCCAAGTTGACCGGCTCCTTGATCACCAAGCGCTCGGCTTTGGGTAACGGCGCGTACGGCGTGAGCTTGGCTTCGGGGCGTTTGCGATCGACCAGCGTGCCGAAGTAGCGCGCGATCAGGGCTTTGGCCTGCGGCACGTCCAGATCCCCAGCGATGCACAGCGTGGCGTTGCTGGGCGCGTAGTATTGGTGAAAAAACTCCTGCACATCGGCCAACGAAGCGCTCGTGAGGTCCTGCATGGAGCCGATCACCGCGCCATTGTACGGGTGCCCTTCCGGGAACAACGTGTTGAGCATGGCTAGTGAGCTGGGGCCGTAGGGCGCGTTTTCATAGCTTTGGCGGCGCTCGTTCTTGACCACGTCGCGTTGCACGTCCAAGCGCTCTTGGGTCAGCGTATCGATCATGAAGCCCATGCGATCGCTCTCCAGCCACAGCAAGAGCTCGAGGTTTTCGCTGGGCGCGGTCTCGAAGTAGTCCGTGCGGTCCCAGCTCGTGGTGCCGTTGCTGTTCGTCGCGCCGATCGACTCCAGGACATGGTCGAACTCATGGCCCACGTGCTTGGAGCCTTCGAACATCAAATGCTCGAACAAGTGCGCAAAGCCGGAGCGGTGAGCGGGCTCGTTGGCAGGTCCCACGTGGTACCAAACGTTGACCGCCACCAATGGCAAGCTGCGATCGCTATGCAAAATCACGGTCAGCCCGTTGGGCAGCTTGTACTTCTCGAACGGGATCGTGGCTGCGGGAGGGCCGGCAGTTACGGCGTGAGCGCTAGCGGGTACCGCCGGCGCGACGGGCGTCGCGGGCGAGCCAAACGCGTTCCCCAAGTGCAGCGCCGCGCACAACCCGAGTGTGCAGGCACCGCCGATGACTCGTGCATTCCTCATGGCGCAAACGTAAGACATTTTTCCGCACGGGAACGGCCAAACGGCCGCACTTGCTGGGCGCGCCGGGCGCGTGATAGCGAAATCGATCGAAGGAACGGAGACCCCATGTCGCAACAAGGACCCGGCGGATACGGTGGCGGCGGACCTTACGGTCCGCCTGGCGGCGGCGGTTACGGCGGTCCCCCGCCGGGCGGTGGTTATCCTCCCGGCGCTCCACCCGGTGGCTATGGCCCGCCCGGAGGTCAGCCTCCCGGTGGCTACGGCGGACCGCCCGGTTACGGTCCACCGGGTTACGGTCCACCGGGCGGTCCTCCACCTGGTTACGGTCCACCGCAATATGGCGGTTACCCCGGCGGCCCTCCCGGGCAGCCTCCGCCCAAGAAGAGCAACGTGCTGTTGTGGGTCTTGCTCGGCGTTGGGTTCCTGGTGCTGCTCGGTGTTGGCGCGGCAGTGGCAAGCTTCATGTACGTGCGCAGCCAAGCGGATGCGACCGAGCAGCAGATTGCAGCCGTCGCTAGCGGCGTTGCCGCCGGCGTATCCACAGTCAATGGCGGCGCTGCCGCGTCGGCGGCATGCGCGAGTGCGATCGCGTGCTGCAAAATCGTGGCGGGTCGCACTGGCGGTCAGAACGCCGCGCTCGTCGAGCAAGCGTGCGGGGGCTTTGCGGCGCTCTCGGACGCCGTGTGCGTTCAGCAATACGACGCGCAAAAGCGCGCGGCCACGTTACTTGGGTTGAGCTGCCCGTGACGCACGCCGGCAGCAGCAACTCATGACCACACCGCGCGCGTTAGCCAACAGCATCGAGGCCAAGCGCCTCGCCGAAAACTCGGCGTTCAACTCCATTTGGCGGCGTTTTGGCCCGTATCTGAGCGAGCGGCAATGGGGGACCGTGCGCGAGGATTATTCCGAGGGCGGCACGGCCTGGGATTATTTTCCGCACGACCACGCACGCAGCCGTGCCTACCGCTGGGGTGAAGATGGCATCGCTGGCTACAGCGATCATCGGCAGCGCATGTGCTTCTCCCTCGCCTTGTGGAACGAACGCGATCCGATCCTGAAGGAGCGCTTGTTCGGGCTCACGAACGCGGAAGGCAATCACGGCGAGGACGTCAAAGAGCAATACTACTACCTTGATGCGACGCCCACGCACTCCTACCTGAAGATGCTGTACAAGTATCCGCAGGCGGAGTTCCCGTATCAGTGGCTGATCGACGAGAACCGGCGGCGCGGTCGTGACCAGCCGGAGTTCGAGCTCATCGACACGGGCGTGTTCAACGACGGGCGTTACTGGGACGTGTTCGTCGAGTACGCCAAAGCGGGTCCGAATGACACGCTGATTCGCATTCGCGCCATCAATCGCGGGCCGGAGGCGAAGCCGCTCCACTTGTTGCCGCAGATTTGCTTTCGCAACACCTGGTCCTGGCGCAAGGACTCCGCGCGCCCGGGGCTGTGGGCGGAGGGTGACCACTGTGTGGCGCTGAAGCACGAGCAACTAGGCCAATTTCGCCTGTATTGCGACGGCTCCCCCACGCTCTTGTGTTGTGACAACGAAACCAACATGCAGCGCGTGTTCGGCTCCGAGGGCGGCAGCGCGCACCCGAAGGATGCCTTTCACGACTACGTGGTGCGCGGTGATCACGGGCGCGTGTCGCCCGAACGACACGGTACCAAGGCCGCGGCGCATTACAGCCAAACCGTGGCGCCGGGCGCTACCTTCGAGCTGCACCTGCGCTTGTCGCTCGAAGAGCACGCGCAGCCTTTCGCCGACTTCGAAGCGCTATTCGCGGCGCGCGAGCAGGAAGCGAACGAGTTCTACGCCGAGCTGCAAACGGAGATCGCGGACGAAGACGCACGGCGCATTCAACGCCAAGCCTTTGCCGGCATGATCTGGTCGAAGCAAACCTTCCACTATGACGTGCGTCAGTGGCTTCTGGGCGACGAGACTCAGCCCGCGCCGCCCGAATCACGCAAGCACGGTCGCAACGCGGACTGGGATCACCTCACCAACGAGGACGTGATCTCGATGCCGGACAAGTGGGAGTACCCCTGGTACGCGTCCTGGGATCTGGCCTTTCATTGCATCCCATTTGCGGTAATTGACGCTGAATTTGCCAAGTCTCAGCTCGTGCTGCTGACGCGTGAATGGTACATGCACCCGAACGGGCAGCTCCCGGCCTATGAATGGGCGTTCGGTGACGTGAACCCGCCCGTGCACGCCTGGGCGGCCTGGCGCGTATTTCAGATCGACCGCAAGCAGCGCGGCGACGCGGGCGACCACCAGTTCCTGGAGCGCATCTTCCACAAGTTGATGATCAACTTCACGTGGTGGGTGAACCGCAAAGACGCGGAAGGGCGCAACATTTTCCAGGGCGGGTTCCTGGGCTTGGACAACGTGGGCGTGTTCGACCGCAGCAAGCCCCTACCAACGGGCGGCTACATCGACCAATCCGACGGCACGGCGTGGATGGCCATGTACTGCCTGAACTTGATGCGCATCGCGCTCGAGTTGGCCGAGAGCAACGACGTATACGAAGACATTGCCAGCAAGTTCTTCGAGCACTTCTTGCACATCGCCGAGGCGATGACCGCGATTGGCACGCAGGTTTGCCTGTGGGACTCGAACGATGAGTTCTATTATGACGTGCTGCACGTGCCGGGTGAGCCGCCGCTGCCGCTGCGCATTCGCTCGCTCGTGGGTTTGATGCCGCTGTTTGCAGTGGAGGTGCTGCAGGCCGAGATCATGACCGCCATGAAGGGCTTCAGCGGTCGCCTGAAGTGGTTCTTGGAGTATCGACCTGATCTCGCCAATCTGGTGTCGCGCTGGACCGACACTGCCAATAGCGAGCGGCATCTGCTGTCGCTGCTGCGCGGGCACCGCATGAAGAAGCTCCTGGTGCGCATGTTGGACGAGAAGGAATTCCTCTCGACCTTCGGGGTGCGCAGCTTGTCGCAGTTTCATCGCGAGCACCCGTTCGTGCTGGATGCAAAGGGCGAGCACTTCACGGTGGAGTACACGCCGGGCGAGTCGATTTCAGGGCTATTCGGCGGCAATTCCAACTGGCGCGGACCGATCTGGTTCCCCGCCAATTTTCTGCTCATCGAGTCCCTGCAGCGCTTTCATCACTACTACGGCGATGATTTCAAAGTCGAATGCCCCACGGGCTCTGGGCAATACCTGACGCTGGATCAGATCGCCGAGCACCTGACCCAACGGCTCACGGGCTTGTTCGCCCGAGACGCGCGCGGCCAGCGCCCGATCTACGGCGACAACGCGATTCTCCAGAACGACCCTCACTTTCGGGACTACCTGTCTTTCTTCGAGTACTTCCACGGTGACAGCGGGCGGGGCCTGGGCGCGTCGCACCAAACCGGTTGGACGGGCCTGATCGCCAAGCTGCTGTTGCCACGTCAGAAGCCGTGAGCTCGCGGTGATTCAGGGCTGAACTGCGACCAGGAACACGGGCAGCACGCACACCAGAAAAAGCAGCGTGCTGACCAAGAACATGGAGCTCGTGAGCTCCGTGTCCAAGTCGAAGAACACGGCCAACATGTTGGCCAGGAGCGCGCTGGGTACCAGCCCGTACAAAACCAACGTCACCGAATCCAATGGGCCCAGGCCGCTGAGGCGCGCCAAGCCCCAGTACAGCAGCGGGTACAGGCTGCTGCGGTACACGAACGAGAACGCATTTTCGCGCCAATAACGGCGCAAATGCAGGCCGTTGAACAACAGGCCCACGGCGCTGCTGGAGGCCGCGGTGCCCAGAAAAATCAACACGCGCGTGAGCGAGCCCACTGCGGTCGGGCGCGGCACGTGCTCCGCATTCAGGGCGAGGCCGCAGCCAATGGCCACCAGCGGCACCCAAACGCGCGGGTCGACCGCGTTTTGCTTGAGCAGCGTGCCGAGCGGCAGCTTCTGCGCCGTGCCACCGAAGCTGCGTGCGATCGGAAAGCAACACAGTAGAAAGAACGGGGTATAGAACAACTGCGCGTAAGTGGCCTGCGCGAGGCCGGCTTCACCGAATACCGCAATGGCGATCAGGCCGAGCAGGGTGAAGCCGTTGTTGCTCATGCACATGGAGAGCATGAAGCCGCCGCGCCGCCTCGGGTCTGTCGCCAACTTGCGGCTCGCGAACCAAGCGATGCCTGCACTGACGAGCCAACCGCTCAACGCGAGCAGCGGCAAGAGGCGCGCCTGTGCATGAATGCGCGCGACCCAGATAGCGGACACCGTGACGAAGGTTTGGCAGCCGTAAAAAGCGAAGTTGAACAACCCGCGCGCGGCGCGCTTGGGCACCCCAAAGCGCGCCAGGATCACGCCGAGCAGGATGGGCAGGAGCACCCAGGCGCTGATGCGCAAATCTTGAAGGAGCCAGCCGTGCATGAGGAAAGCGCGCGTTTTTAGCACCTTATTGGCCACGCGAGCGAGTACCCTGTGCGCGTGTCTCGCCTAGGCCGCCGCCACTGGATAGCCGGCATCGCGGTCGTCGCGGTAGGCCTCGTCGGCTTCGAGTTGTGGCCGCGTGATGAGACGCGCATCACGGGCCTTTTGAACGGTCTGTGCGCGCAACTGAACGAAACGCGTGACGGCGCCTCGCTGGCTCAGTTGCGGCAAGCGTTGAGCACGGAGCTACTGCCGAACGCCAGCCTGCGCGTGGTCGAATTGGATCTGGACGCAGAGGGCAGCGACGAGATCGCGCGGCGAGCGAGCGCGCTATTGGCTAGCGGGGTGCTCGTCTCGTTTGCGCTGAGCAGTATGGAGGTACACGTGAGCGGGGCGCTGGCGCGAGTGGATTTGGACCTGCTCGTGACACCGAGCGGTTCCGGCGAGCAGCGCCGGGACCTGCGGCACACGCGCGTGCGTCTCAGCAAGACCGGCGGAGCGTGGCGCATCGAAGCCGTGGAGATCGACGGCGTGGCCGAGTCACAGCCCGAAGCGCGCCCGTAGTGGGCGGGTAGCGCGCCGGTCGCGCGCTCAGCGCGCCGCAGGCACAGCCGCACTGCGTAACGTTGCGCCCAGCACAACCACGGCAATCCAGGCTAAATTCGCTAGTAGCAGATGCATGACCTGCATCGGGCCCGGTGCGGAGAGCCAAATGTTCACGACGCCCGCCATGACTTGCAGGCACACCGCGCCGGCCAAGCATTGGCTAGCCCGCCGCACCGTGCTGCCTTTGCGGTAGCCCGGCATCAGCATGGCCGCATAGGTCATGAACGCCGCCACGGCGACGGCCAAAAACGGATGAAAATCCCGCAGGCGCTCGAGCAAGCTCGCGTTCTCGCCTTGGTCCGCCTGCAAGCGCGCGGCGAGAGCTCCGTGTTGCAGCGGGTAGACCGTATCGCCCAGGGCGGTCACTGCGCCGGTCGCAGACACCAGCAAAATTCCCAAGCCCGCCAAGCCGAGCAATGCCCACGCCGCGCGCGGCACCGGCTTGCCTGCGGACAGGGCCGAGTCATGGCTAGCGAACCACGCGCACCAGGTGAGGGCGCCAGTGAGCAGCGCGGTGCTGATCAGATGCAGCGGCAAGACCAAGATCCGCGCGAACGAGGCATCGTTTTCGACCAAGCGCAGTTTGACCAGCAGCGCGCCGATCAGCGCCTCCACCAAAATCATGGCGAAGGCCATGACCGCCGCGGCGCGTGTGGCGTGCCCGCGTGGAAAAACGCGGAACGCTGCGACAAGCAGCGCGATGATCGCGAACACACTCAGCCCTGACGTCGCGCGGTGCGTGTATTCGATGGCCGTCTTCAGCGTTTGCGGCATTTGCAGCAGTGCGCCGTTACAGCTCGGCCAGTGCTGGCCGCAGCCGGCACCCGAGCCCGTGATGCGCACCACGGCGCCGAACAGGATCACGAGCAGCGTGTAGCCGAGGAGCGCCCAGGCAAAACGCGCGAAGCGTTGGCGCGGGTCGGCCACACTTCCGCGCGGCGCGAGCTCGGTCGTGGCCTGGCTATGCATGTGCCGCCGGCATCTGCCATGGGCGGCTGCCGCGTGCCAGCGCGCTCGAGTGTTGGCTCACGCCCGCCGCCAATAACGAGTCGACGACGCCGCTGGATCGGGGTAGGTGCGGGGCGTGGATCAATACGACATCATCGCGGTCATTTTG
>FSWQ01004803.1_pt1 | contig 19966 bp, 14 predicted proteins | sample 1637691 | NCBI WGS metagenome assembly FSWQ01 (sample SAMEA3914814, study PRJEB12502) | metagenome | biome: forest; material: soil | place: USA | collected 2011-09-16 | depth 0.1 m | reverse complement strand
TACGTCGGGCTCGGCAATTATTGGGACATCTTGAGCGGCGGCGGAGGCGCCTTGTTCGCGCCGGGGTCGTTCTGGTTCGTGCTCGCCGTCACGTTGCTGTGGACGGTGCTGAACATCACATTGCACTTATTGATCGGCGCCACGCTCGCGCTCGTGCTCAATCAAGCAAAGCTGGCAGGCTCGAAGCTGTATCGCGTGCTCCTGATCCTACCCTGGGCCGTGCCGAGCTACGTCACTGCGTTGACCTGGAAAGGCATGTTCCATCGTCAATTCGGCGCCATCAACGCGCTGCTGCAGCTGTGCGGCGTGCAGCCAATCGATTGGTTCTCGCGCTGGGTCACCGCGTTCTGCGCAGATCTGCTGACCAACGTGTGGCTGGGCTTTCCGTTCATGATGGTGGTCACGCTGGGCGCGCTGACCTCGATCTCGAAGGACGTGTACGAAGCCGCAGACGTGGACGGCGCCTCGGGCCTCCAGCGCTTACGGCTGATCACAGTGCCGCTTTTGCGCCCGGTGCTCGCGCCCGCACTGGTGATGGGCGCGGCCTGGACGTTCAACGGCTTCAACGTGGTGTTCTTGGTCAGCGGCGGTGAACCAGGCGGCACGACAGACATTCTGGTCTCGGAGGCATATCGATGGGCATTCACGCGTTCGTCCCAGTATGGCTACGCAGCGGCGTACGCCGTGCTGATCTTCGGTCTGCTACTGGTAATGTCACGCAGCGCCCCGCTGCTGCGCCGCGCCAAGGCCGCGTGAGTGCACGTGCGGCCGCGTCGCACGCGCTGCTGATTGTGGCCTGCTGTTTCGCGCTCTATCCATTGCTGTGGGTGCTGACCGCGGCATTGTCCAGCGGGGAGTTGAGTGAGGCGCACGCATTGCCGTTGCCGCGCGCGCCTTCACTGGAGCATTTTCGTGAAGTGCTGCACGGCTCGAGTGCCGGTTCGGTTTGGTTCTTTCTGCGCCAGCTCGGCAATTCCCTGTCTGTATCGTCAGCCGCAGCGCTGGGCGCGCTGTGCGTCGCGACGCCGGGCGCGTACGCGCTGTCGCGCTTTCAGTTTTTGGGTCGCCGCTCGTTCGGCAACGTGCTTTCGGCTACGCAGATGTTCCCCGGTGTGGCCGCTGCCATCCCGCTGTACTTGATCTTGGATGCGGCGCACTTGCTAGACTCGCGCTCCGGGCTAGCGCTGGTGTACGCGGCGACGGCGGTGCCGTTCTCGGTGTTTCAACTGCGCGCGGCGTTCGACGCCATCCCGCTCGAGCTGGAGGAAGCCGCATTGGTCGACGGTGCGAGCCGCTTTCAAGCGTTCTTTCGCATCGTGCTGCCCGCCGTGCGCCCCGCGTTGGCAGTCACTGGGCTGTTCGCGTTCATGGGTGCGTGGAACGAGTTCATCTTGGCGGCGACGTTCTTATCGCGCGAAGAGCTGTTCACGTTGCCGGTGGTGCTGCAGCGCTACGTGGGTGAATACGATTCGCGTTGGGGGCCATTCGCCGCCGGCGCGGTCTTGGTCAGCGCGCCAGTAATGGCGCTGTTTTACTGGCTCCAACGCCACATCGTCGCTGGCTTGACCGCCGGCGGAGTGAAAGGCTGAGCTCAGTAGCGCGCAGAAACCGAGGCCATCAGTGAGGTTGCAGCCGCAGTGACCTCGAAGCGCGGCGCCCTGCTCGCGCTTGCGGCGCGCCTGGGCGGTGAGAGCAAGAAATACGTCGCGGCGGCGAGCGACACCACGCCGACCCCGAGCGAGATGTCCGCAATCAAGTACTTGTGTTGGATGGGCGAGAGTTGAGCGTCCGTGCACGTGTGAGTGCTGGCGCAGGGTTGGTTGCGCAGCTCATGCTCTTGGCTGAGGCCGGTCAGCGCGAACCCGGCGAAGGTCGCGAGCCCTGCCACACCCAGCGCGCCGAGCGCGACCACAGGCGGCGTCACACGCGGGCCCGGTTCGGGCGCGATTGGCGTGGGCGCGGGCAGTGGCGCAGCGAGCAGCGGCTCGAAGCTGAGCGCGACAGGCTGGGCCTTCTGCCCCTCCACCACGAGCGCGTCACGCTCCAGCGGCAGGAAGCCGGCAGCGTCGAACTTGAAGTGGTGTCTGCCCGGATTCACCGGCAGCGCGCGGCCATCCAAGGCGGCGGCAATCACGACGCCATCCAGCGTAACCTGCACGGCGGTGAGCGGTTGCCCTTTGCTGTCCTGCGCAGTGACGCCGACCGTGGGCAGGGCGGTCTCGACCTCACCTAGCCATTGACCACAGTCCTTACGAATGAACTCCGCGCAGCCGGCTTGGCTGCACTGCAGCAGCTGCTCGCGCGCGCCCACCAGATCTTTGTCTGCGCGTAGCTCTTGTGAATGCTCGTATGCGCTGGTGCACACGTCTCCCGCGGCGGAAACGCCAGACGTGACAGAAGCCGCGAGCAGGAGCAGCGCCGATGTAAGCGTGACTGATTTCACCGGTAAACAGCCTCACGATAGCAGCCCTGAAGTAACTACGGTAGGCTTCTGGCAATGTCTCAGTTGGACCTGAGCGGCGCTGCGGGTGCTGTGGCATCCGGCATCTCAGGCGCTAGCGCGGGCGCTGGCCGCTATGCCCTGCACGACGAGATCGCGTCGGGCGGCATGGCCACGGTTCATCTCGGTCGCCTCACGGGGGCCGCGGGCTTTTCGCGCACCGTGGCCATCAAGCGACTGCACCCGCAGTACGCCAAAGATCCCGAGTTCGTGTCCATGTTCTTGGATGAGGCGCGCCTGGCCTCGCGCATTCAGCACCCTAATTGCGTCGCGACGATTGACGTGATTGCGCAGGACAACGAGCTGTTTCTGGTGATGGAGTACGTGCAGGGCGAGTCCCTGTCCAAGCTCGTGCGCATCGCCTCGCAACGCGGCTCGGCGATCGAGCTGGGGGTCGTGAATGCCATCTTGAGTGGCGCGCTGCATGGCTTGCACGCAGCGCACGAAGCGCGGGATGCAAAAGGTGAGCCGCTCAACATCGTGCATCGCGACGTGAGCCCGCAGAACATCTTGGTGGGCAGTGACGGCGTGGCCCGCGTGCTGGACTTCGGCGTGGCGAAAGCGGCTGCGCGCCTTCAGACCACCGAAGAAGGCAAGATGAAGGGCAAGATCGCGTACATGGCGCCCGAGCAACTGCGCGCCCAGGACGTCGATCGGCGCGCTGACGTGTTCGCGGCTGGCATCGTGCACTGGGAAGCGCTCACCGGCCGCCGTTTGTTCGCGGGCGGAGACGTCGGCATGATCATGGGCCGCGTGCTCAATGGCGAGATTGCGCTGCCTTCGTCGCTCAATGCCGAGGTCTCGCCGGAGCTGGACGCAGTGGTGATGCGCGCGCTCGAACGCGACGCGAATCAGCGTTTTCGGAGCGCCCGCGAATACGCAATTGCGGTAGAAAATGCCGGTCCAATCGCCCTCGCGCGCCACGTTGGAGAGTGGGTAGAACGCATCGGCGGCGATGCGCTGAGCGACCGCTCGAGCAAGGTCGCCCGGATCGAAAAGCTGACCGACACCACGAGCAGCGAGCAGGTGGCGCAATCGCGCGAGCTCTTGCGCACCAATCCGCGAGCCTTCACGGGCAGCGGCGGCGCGCCGATCCTGCTCGGTAGCGCGCCGAGCCCCGTTGCTTACGACGCTTCACTCGCGCAATCCGCCGAGTCGACGGCGGCCGATGTGCCGACGGTTTCGGCGGTGCCGCACGCTTCCCGACCAGCCACGGCACGTCGTCGTTTGGCGACCATCGCCGCTGCGCTCACGTTCGGTGGCGCGGCATTGGTTTGGCTGTTTACACGGGCACCTGCTCCGCCGCCGACACCCACCGCAGCAGCGCCGCCCAGTGCGCCGGCGGTGCAAGCTCCTGCACCGCCGCCCGTGACCGTGCAGCCGGATTTGCCTGCTGCTGCGCCGTCAGCCAGTGTCGCGCCCGTCGCCACAACCCCCAAATCAAAACCCGCTCACCTTGCGACACCGGTGCGGCATGTTGGTTGCAGCCCACCTTGGGTGGTCGACTCCAAGGGCATCCGTCGCGTCAAACCGCAATGCACGTAGCGCACCGTTCGTGTTTCCAATGGCTGTCGTTGGGGGTCGCGCTCGGGGTGCCGGCGTGCACGCTCACGCGCCCACTCAATGATTTGCAGGGCGGCGGCGTGCAAGGCGGTGCGTCGGGAACCGTGAGCGCTTCTGGAGGCGGTGGCGCATCGGGCGGTGAAGTGAGTGGCTCGGCTGGCACAGCAGGCGCAGCAATTGGCGCTGCAGGTATGGGGGATGCTGGCTCGGCCGGTGAAGCCGGCGGCGGCGCTCAACCAACCTTGCCCAACCTGATTTTACCCGAGCAAAACGGCCTGATCGGCTGGCTCTCGATCAGCCTGCAATTCAGCACGGCAATGGCTCAAACGACGCTCAGCGTGCCAGTTGGCGATAGCCTGTGCACGGGCCGCTCACTGCAAATCTCGAAAGACGACTTCAAGACTTGTCTCGAGATGGCAGCCGCGCCCGTGTTGAGCAAGAACGGCACCGTGGCTACTTTCTCCCCGGTAGCGCGGCTCACGGTGGGTGATGCATATCGCTTACGCATCACTACCCAGGCGAAGAGCACGGACGGGCTCGCGTTCGCCGCAACGGACCTCGATGTGCTCGCGGGATACAGCCACACCATCGTGCAAACCGACAGCGTGAATCACTTTTTCCCAGAAGAGAAATTCGATACCAGCACGATGGGCTACACGCTGTACGTGGCCTGGGATGCCGGCTCCCTATACCTGGGTATGGACGGCCAAAGCATTTCCGACGACATGCCGAACACCATGTTCCTTACCTACTTGGGCGCGGGTGCAGGGTCGAAAGTGGGCGACACGTTCGGCACACACACCGCGAGCCTGAGCTTCCTCGCTAGCGCGGGCGTGGCCTGGTCGGGCGACAACCTGCCTAACAAGTCGTTCTCCTTGTTGTCGTTCAAGGGCAGTATGTGGTCCTCCAGCGTGCAAACCGGCACCCCGCGCAGGAACGGCAATTTCGTACAATTTGGCGTGCCTTGGGCCAATTTGTCGACCTCATTGGCGGCGCTCGTGGGCACGCCGAACGCTAGCGCTTCGTTCGCCGCGGGCCTGGTGAATCTCGCCGGTTCGGAATACGCCATGTCACCGAAGGACTCGCTGTTGGCCAAGGGACACTACGTGCTCGATCTTTCCGGCAAGCAGCTGCCGGAAAACGCTCAGCTCGTTACGCCGTAGCGTTCGCTGCACCGGTCTGCACTCGCGAGTGCAGCATCATGTACGCGCTGATGCGCAGTCAGGGGTCCGAGGGAGCAGTGCAGAGCACTTCTCTCGTGGCACGAGTTCTGCAGCCAAGCTGCACCATGACTACGCCCCAGCGAGCACTCGTCGCGACGTACCGCCTGCAAGTGTTTCCGGACTTGTCACTCGAGCGCGCGCTCGAGACGCTCGACTACTTGGTCGAGCTTGGTATCAGTCATGTGTATTTCTCGCCGTACTTTTCGGCGCATCCGGGCAGCACGCACGGCTACGACGTGACCGACTTCAGTCGCGTGCACGAAGGCTGGGGCGAGGCGGGCCACGCGCGCCTCTGTCAGGAGCTAGAGCGACGCGGTCTGCAGCAAGTGATCGACATGGTGCCCAACCACATGGGCGTGCGCGGACGCGAGAATGCGTGGTGGGGTGACGTTCTTGCGAACGGCGAGAAGAGCGAGTTTTTCGGCTTTTTCGACATTGATTTGAGCTTGGACCCCGAGCGCAAGTTAGTGCTCGCGGTGTTGCCCGCGCCACTCGAGGCGTTGGTCAGCGAGGGGCGGGTGCGCGCTCAGCGAGCAGCCGACGGCACGTTGTTCCTGGAGACGCCTACCCAAGCGTTGCCGTTCAGCGCAGCGTCCTTGCACGACTCGTCATCGGATCTCGAAGTACTCAATCAGCCATCGCCGTTGCTCGCCTTGCTCGCCCGGCAGCACTATCGCTTGCTCGACTACCGCACGGGTTGCGCGCGCGTGAATTACCGCCGCTACTTGGACGTCAACGAGCTGGCGGCCTTACGAGTCGAAGAGCCGAAGGTGTTCGCGCGCGTGCACGAGCGCACCGTGGACTGGGTCCGGCGCGGGCTGGTGGCCGGCATCCGCATTGATCACCCCGACGGCTTGGCGGACCCCACCGCGTACTTCCGGCGCCTGCGGGAGCTCGTGCCCAATGCCTGGGTCATCGCCGAAAAAGTGCTCGAACCAGGGCATTCATTGCCTGCTGGTTGGCCAGTAGACGGCACAACGGGCTACGAGTTCATGAACTTGTGTTTCGGCTTGTTCGTCGACCCGCAAGGCTTGCACGCGCTCAGTAACAGCTACGCTGAGCTCACGAAGGCGCCCACACCGAGGTTCTCCGAGCTGGCTAGCGCCGGCAAGCGTGAGGTACTCGGCAGCGGTTTGGTCGCAGAGGTCACCCGCTTGACGCACGTCGCGCAGCGCGCGCTGGCCACGCGCGAGCTGCACTCGAGCACGCGCGCCCTGAGTGAGGCGCTGTGCGAGCTGCTCGTCGCGATGCCGAATGGGCGCACCCACCGTTCGCCGCACCTACCGCCCACCGGTAGCGAGCGCGCGCAATTGCGCACGGCCTTGGCCTCGTCAGTCGAAGAGCGACCGGAATTGGCGAGCGAGCTCAGTGCCATCGAGAGCGTGCTTTCCGGGCCGCTGCGCGTGGCTGACGACTGGGAGCTGTGCCAACGCTTCCAACAACTGACGGCCGCCGTTGGCGCCAAGGGCGTGGAAGACACGGCCTTTTATCGCTTTGGCCCGCTCAGCGCGCTCTGCGATTTGGGCGCAAATCCCGAGCTTGCGACGTTCACGCCCGCGGACTTTCACGAGCACTGCCAGAAGGTCGTCAGCGAGCGTCCGCTGACCATGAACACGACGTCGACTCACGACACGAAACGCGGTGAGGACGCGCGGCTGCGCATCGCCACGTTGTCCGAGCTGTCCGGCGAGTTCGCGCTGCGCGAGGCGCGCTGGCGTCGCTTGACGCCGCGCCTGAAGTCACTCGACGCGCACTTCGAGCATCACTTGTATCAAACCTTCGTGGGCTCGTGGCCCATGACCCGTGAACGCCTCACGCAGTACGCATTGAAGGCGGCGCGCGAGACCAAGCGCTTCACGTCTTGGCTGGATCAGAGCACCCAGTACGAGGCGGACGTGAGTGCATTCATCGCCGGCTGCGTCGAGTGCGCGCCGTTCGTCGCGGACTTGGAAGAGTTCTTGGGGCCGGTTAGGCGTCTGGCAGGCGTGTACTCGCTGGCGCAGGTGTTGCTCAAGCTCACCGTGCCGGGCGTACCCGACGTCTACCAAGGCAGTGAGCTGCGCGAGCTGCACTTGGTCGACCCTGATAACCGCCGTGCTGTGGATTTTGGCGCGCGCCGCGCGCTTCTGCGCCAGCTCTCGCACGCGAAAGCAGCCGATTTCGAGCCGAATGACGAACGAGCAAAGCTGTGGCTGATGCGCCGCACGCTCGAGCTGCGCAATGCGTTGCCGTCGGCTTTCGGCGCGACCGCCAGCTACCGCGCGTTGCCGGTGAGCGGGCGCTATGCCGAGCACGTGGTCGCGTTCGTGCGCGGCGAGCGCGCGATCACCGTCGTGCCGCGCTTGATTGCCGGGCTGAAGGGCGATTGGCAAGACACGCAGCTGGAGCTGCCCCCCGGGCCCTGGCGTGACGAGCTGAGTGGCGCGCGTTACCCCAAACGCGACGCGCGCTGCCGCGATCTGTTCGCGCACTTCCCAGTGGCACTCCTGACGCGCGCCGAGTAGCCGCTCACTGGCAGTCGAGGACCGAGTTCACGCCGCCGAAGCCATCAGGCACCGTGTTCGAGCTCGCGGGGTCCGCTTTCCACTCGCTGCTGCCATCGAGGATGAACTTGTATTGGTGCATGCCCGCAGCCACGGTCAAAGAGAGCGTCCAGCGGTGCGCGGCAGCGTCGTAGGTGAGGGCGCTGCCCGTGGTCGACCAGGCGTTGAACGAGCCAGTCACCGCCACGGATTTCAGGGTGTGTTGCGCGTCCGCCCACGCGAACACGTGGGGCGAACAGCTCGGGCTCGTCGCCCCGGCACTGCCCGCTGAGCCGCCCTGCGCACTACCGCCTTGTGCACTGCCGCCCTGCGCGCCGCCGCCTCGTCCGCCGGATGCCGAGCCCGCTTGCCCGCCGTGCGCGCCACCAGCTTGCGCGGCGCCCGCGTTGCCAGTGCCACTCACGTTGCCTGCTCCCGCGCCGCCGATCGCCGCAGCGCCCGCGGTGTTGCCGCTGGCTCGACCTGCGCCGCCGAATGCGCTCGTTCCGCCGCGCGCGGCACCCCCCGCGCCTGTGTCTGGGTCTTGAGCGCCCATGTCGGGCGACGTGGCGACTGCGCACGCCGAAGCGAGCGACAGCCAAGCAATGCAGCACAGCATGCGGGTATTCATGTGCTCCGCGGCTGCAAGACGAATGCCCGAGCCAACACGCGCGACTGCCAGGGTTGCGCGGCCGGCTCCCCCCACTTGCGGTGAAGGTGAGTGCAATTGAGTGCAGGAAGGTGCACTCGGCGAGCGCGACAATGCACGACAACAACGCGCATCTCTGTGTGAGAGTCGCTTCGCGAACTAACGAGGTGTGCTAATTCTAAACGAGGCGTGCACAGCGCCGACTCCACATGACCGAACTCTCTCGCAAGCTCCTTCTCATTGATGCAGACGGACCCCGCGTAGAAACGTTGCGCGCAGCGCTGGCGCCCGGCCGCCTGACGCTGCAGCACGTGCCAAGCGCCGAAGCCGCGTACGCGCTGCTGGAGTCCGAATCGTTCGACGCGTTGCTGCTCGGCAGCGGCGCCGGGCCAAGCGTCGCCGAAGCCGTGACTGATTTCGTGAGCCGTTGGCCAGACGTACCCATGCTGCCGCTGGTGGCGGATGGTGAAGGCGCCGACGCGCGCGCCGCGATGGAGGCCGGAGCAGCGGATTTCTTGTCCAGTACGCTCGCTCCGGCTGAGCTGCTGTTCGTGGTCAACCAGGCGCTCACTGCTGGTGCGCGCGTGGCAGATGCACCGCCGGTCAAGCGCGGCGGCCGCGAGCAAATGACCCTCGTGTCCGCGCCGATGCGCGAGGTGTTCGAAACGGTGCGGCGCGCAGCGCAGGGCGTGGCCACAGTGCTCGTGCGCGGTGAAAGCGGCGCTGGCAAAGAGGTCGTCGCGCGCCGCGTGCATTTGCTCAGCCCGCGTCGCGAGAAGCCGTTCATCAAAGTGCACTGCGCCGCGCTGCCTGAGCAAATCTTGGAGAGTGAGCTGTTCGGCTACGAAAAAGGCGCGTTCACGGGGGCCGTCACGCGCAAGCTCGGTCGCGTGGAGCTAGCGGAGGGCGGCACGCTGTTCCTGGACGAAATCGGCGACATCTCGCTGACCATGCAAGTGAAGCTGTTGCGGGTGCTGCAAGACAAGCAGTTCGAGCGCTTGGGCGGCACCAAAACGCTGAATGCCGACGTGCGCTTCGTGGCCGCCACGCACAAAAACCTCGAGCGCATGATCAAGAAGGGTGAGTTCCGGGAGGACCTCTACTATCGCCTCAACGTGGTGCGGGTGGATGTGCCCCCATTGCGTGACCGCGCAGATGACATCGAGCCGTTGCTGCTGCAGTTCGTCAGCAACTTCGCGGCGGAAAACAGCAAGCAGGTGCGTCTTTCGACGGAAGCGGTGGAGCTGCTCAAGAAAGCGCGCTGGCCCGGCAACGTGCGCCAGTTGCAAAACTTCGTCGAGCGCCTGGTAGTGCTGACGGATAGCTCAGTGGTCGGCGCGCAAGAAGTGCAAGCGGAGCTCGAGCTGCAGGCGGGGGCGTACGCTGCGGGCGACGCGCAAAGTGAGGTCAGCTTGGTGGAGCTGGAAGCCGTGGTCCGGCGCGCCGAGCGCAAAGCGATCCGCAAGGCCCTGCAAAAGTCGAACGGCGACCGCACGCTGGCCGCGCGCATCTTGGGCATCAGCCGCCGCACGCTGTTTTACAAGCTGAGCGACATGTCTTTGGAAGAGTGACGCGCGGCTCGGCGCCGTGCACCACTGAGCAGACCGAGCGCCAGCAGCACCCAGAGCTGAAGCGCGTGCGAGCCCAAGCCCGCGCCACCCGGCACCGCGCAGCTGCACGCCGCGCTGCCTGATGCCGTGCTAGCACGGCCTGCGCCCGCTCCCGTGCTAGCCGCTACGCCGCCGCCCAGCGCGCCCCCGGTGCCGAAGTCGAGCGAGCCGTCCCCGCCGCTTGCAACGCTACCCGTGGGTGTAGATGCGGAAGGGGCTTGGCAGACGCCGGCTTGGCACGCGCCAGCCCCCGGGCAATGCACCGCGCCAAGAGTGCATTCATCCACGCATGCGCCAGCGTGACAGGCGAAGCCGCTGGAGCACGGCGGAGCACACGTGGCATCAATGCATTGCCCCGTGCTTTCCTGGCACTGCTCACCGCTCTTGCACGTCAGCCCACCGCACGCCGTGCAGCCCGCGATGCAGGCGCCCTTCGAGCACACTTGCCCGGCCTGGCACTGCGCTTTAGCGCACAAATCAACGCATTCGCCGGCCAAACAGCGCTGATCGCCGGGGCACACCACGCCTTGGCAAGGCGCCGTACATTCGCCCGCGGTGCACACCTGGCCGGCGGCGCACGCCTGACCAATGCACGCCGTGTCCAAGCACAAGCCACTCGCGTCGTCGCATTCCTGTCCGGCGGCACACGGGAACTCACCCTTCTTGCAGCTCGCTTGGCATTGTCCTCGAAAGCAGGTCTCGCCTTCCGGGCAGGGCGCGTCGTCGTCGATGACGCCGTTGCAATTGTCGTCGATGCCGTTACACGCCTCACCGTGCGGCGTAGTGCGCGGCACGCACGTGAGCGCGCCGTTCTTGCACGCACGTGTGCCCAACGCACACGGCCCTTGGGCACCGTCCGCGGTCTGACAATCCTCTCCGCCGCCGCTACACTCCGCGCCCTCGACGCTGACCACTACGTCGGTGAAGTCGCTGCCGGTCGGGCGATACAAGTCTTCCCAGGCGAAGTAAAACTTCGCGAGGGTGAGTCGACTGTCGTACGCGATGAAGTGCACGTACGGCTTGCCGTTCACGGCGGCCTCCGGATTGTGACTCGGCTCGGTAAAGTAGGCGTAGCCAACGCCAGCGTTGAAGCGCTCGACGCTCGCGCAGCAATCACCGCCCGCACAGGCCTTGTTGTCCGTGCGGTTCTCCGGCGTCAGCAGAAAATAGCCGATTTCCCCGCCTTTGTAGGCGGGCTCACTTAGAACGTTCAACGAGGCAGTGTCGCCCACTTGGCTGTCGCAACCGAGCATCACGTGCAAATCACTGGCGGCTGGGGTTTGGCCCGGCACCACATTGTACCAACCGAATGCATCGTGAAAGAGCGCCGTGCCGCGTGACACCACCGAGAACGTGACGTTGCACGGCAAGGGTTGGAAGGTGTTGTACGTCGTTTGCACATCTGTCCACGGGTTGAGGCCGAGCACTTCGCCCTTCATCGGGTCAATCGCGCAGCCGTCGTCGTTTACCCCGTGCAGCCAAGTGGTCTCGCAGGTCACGCCGGAGGCGAGCACGCGCGCTTTCTCGGTTGCACACGTTTGGTCCGTATTGCACGGCGCACCGATTGCCGTCTGACCGGGGGGCGTACAGGTCGCTGAAGCGAACACCGCGGCGAGCCCGCCTGTCGTGTGCGTGCTCGCGTCGAGACAGATCTTGTTCAGACTAGGGATCGGATCACCGTTGGCCTGCGTCACGGTGGCTGCCAGACCAGTGGCCGGTAGCCATGCAGTGCTCAGCCCAACACACATCAACCACACACGTGACGCACGAAAAAACGAGCTCATGTGAGCGCGAGTGCAGCTAGTATGCCGCAGCCACGCGAGCGCTCGCGAACGCGATTCAAAGCCAAATTCAGCCGCGGATTGCACTTCCCGGTGCAGCTCGGTGCACTCGTCGCCGCTCGCAATTCAGCACCGTACGCGCTGTGACACGCGCGCGCAGCTTGGCACTCGCGTTGCACCCACAGCGGACATGCGATCTCGTTCGTTCCTCGGTTTGAGCTTCGTTCTCACGTGCGCGTGCCATGCTTCCCCTGCTGCTGATGGCGCGCCACCGGACTCACTACCCAACGCGGGTGCGAGCTGGCAGGCCGGCGCGGGCGCGCCCTCCGTTGCAGGCAACCCGAACGGCGGCGCGGCCTCGCTGTTGACTGGCGGAGAAGCAGGAGCGAACGCCGGTAGCAGCGGCAATTGCGAAGGCGACAGCTGTGCCGGCGCTGCTGCACAGGGCGGAGGCGGAGGCGACGGCGGCGCCCAGACGTGCCGCGGCTCGACCTGCCCGTTGCCATGCGGCGTGCATCGCTTCAGCTACGATCCCAAAGGTCGCAAGCTGGACTCGGTGCGGGTAGCCGGCTCGTTCAATGCCTGGCAAGCCGAAGATCTCACGGGGCTAGACTATTCGAGCAGTGACGGCACTTGGTCCGGCGCGTTCGACTTGGGTCCGGGCGCGTTCAGCTACAAGTTCGTGCTGAACGGGAGCGAGTGGGTGACCGACCCGGCGAACCCGGATTTAGACGCATCAAGCCAAAATTCCGCGCTGAAAATCAGCTGCCCGGTGACGTGCGCGGGTGCGAGCAGCGGCTTCGACTGGCACGATCAGGTGCTCTATTCCCTGCTCATCGATCGCTTCGCGGACTCGGACGGCAAGGGCTCCAACCCTGGAGACGGTGGTAACGCGGACGACCCGCGCTTTGGCTACGGCGGAGGCGACCTGCAAGGGGTGCGGCAACACCTGGACTACATCCAAAGCTTGGGTGCGACGGCGCTCTGGCTGAGCCCGCCCGCGTTGAACGGACAGGGCGGCTATCATGGCTACTACCCAGCACCGCCCAACGTGCAGTTTGACGCGCAAGGCAACGCAAGTCCAACGCCGGAGGTGGACCCGCACTTCGGCAGCGCGCAAGACCTGCACGCGCTGCTGAGCGACGCGCACGGGGCGCAAAACGGCGGCCTGCGCGTGGTGCTCGATTACGTAATGAAGCACGTGCATCAGTCGAGCCCGCTCACCGGCGCGCATCCTGAGTTCTTCATCGACAACGGCAAGGGCTTTCGCTTGTGCAACAACGGCACCGCCGACCCGAGCGACGATCTGTGGAATGACCCAGCGTGGCAGACCAGGTGTGCGTTCGACAGTTGGCTGTATCCATTCGACTTCGACGCCAGCTCGGAGGCGCTCGCCTGGTCGCTGAATGACGCGAGTTGGTGGGCAAAAACCTTCGATTTCGACGGTTTTCGACTAGATGCGATCACGCACGTGTCCACGCGCTGGCCGACCGCGTTGCGCGCTCGCATCAATCAGCAATTCGCCACGCGCACGGTGCCGCTGTACGTCGTCGGTGAGACGTTCGACTACGACCAGGCGGCGATTCGACGCCTGGTCGACCCGCGGCGGCGCTTGGACGGCCAGTTCGATTTCCCGCTGCGTGCTCAGCTCACGGACGCGCTGCTCGTCGAAAAGCTGCCGCTCGACCAATTGGCCTCTTGGGTGAGCGCCAATGATCACTACTACGGCGTCGAAGCCATCATGTCCACGTTCCTCGGCAATCATGATTTGCCGCGCGCGATTCACTACGCGAACGGCCAGATCGCCGGAGCGACCACCGGCAGCGGCCCAAGCAACAACGCGCCTGGCCAATTCAGCCAGCCAGCGGACGCCACACCCTATCAACGCATGGCCCTCGCGTTTGCCGTGCTGCTGACGAGCCCGGGCATTCCGGTGCTGTACTATGGCGACGAGATCGGGCTCGCCGGCGGGGGTGATCCGGAGAACCGCCGCATGATGCCCTGGCAAGACAGCGCGCTGCTTCCGCCCCAGAAAGCGCTGCGCGAGTCCGTGCGTCAGCTACTTGCCGTGCGCGCCAAATATCGGGTGTTGAGCCGCGGCACGCGCAGCACGCTCACCGCCGACCGCGACACCTGGCTGTACCGCATGTCTGCGTGCAGCGCTTGGACGAGCGTGCTCGTAGCCATCAATCGTTCGCCCAACGCGCGCAGCTTCAGCCTGCCCGCGGGCACGCGGCGCGACGCCCTGAGCGGCGGGACGGTGACCGATACACTCACCGTTCCCGCACGCTCATTTCGCATCCTGGAGGAAGGCGCTCAGTGAGCGCCGGCCTCACCGCCTTGCCCGCTGGCGCCGCCCTCACCCGGCAGCGGCGGAACGTACGGGATCTCGCCAGTGCAGCTCATGTCGATGATCGTGTTCAGGCCGCCGAAGCCGTCGCTCGCGGTGTGTGGGTTCGCGGGGTCCGAGAGGTAACCCCAGCAGTGCCCCTGCAAGCACGCTTGCGAAGGCTCGCAGCTACCCGAAGCGCCAGCGTCCGCGTCCAGCGTGCACGCGGTGGCCGTTTCGACGAAGAATTTGTACACGTTCGCGCCCTTGCTGAGCATGAAGCTGCCGCTCCAACTACTGGCCCCCTTACTCAGTAGCCACGGTGCTGCCGTCGCGGCTCCCGTGCCCCAACCATTGAACGAGCCGATCAAACCGACTGCGAGCGTACCGGCGGGCGCTGCGTAGCTGAGCATGACCGCGGGTGGTGTGCAGGTTTGCGTCACGCAGCGTTGCTTGTCGCAGACCTGCGTCGCCCCGCAATCATCGTTCATGGCACATTGCGCGGCCTGGCATAGCCCGGACTCGCAGATTTTCCCGGTGCCGCAGCCAGTGTCGCTCGTGCAGCCGTTGCTCGCACCGGCGCCGCCGCTCGTGCCGGCCACACTGCCTGCGCTGCCCGCACTGCTCGTGCTCGTGCCCCCTTTGCCCGCAACGGCAAAGCCACCGCCACTAGCGCCACTGCCGCCACTACCGCCATGCGCTATGCCTGCCGCACCCGCGCCCGCCGGACTTGACGTGCTGTCGCTGCTTCCGCAGTGAATGAGCACGATGCATGAGAGTGCGGTCCCTGCGATCGCGAGAATGGTGCGCGCCTGTTGCTGACGAATGGGCATGACGTCTCCTTGAGTTGGGGAGCGACACGCGCTCCGTTCCGAATGCGCCCGCCAGAGCAAAAAGCAGACCGCGTGCTTCGTTCATGGGCATGCGCCGGGCTTCGCCGCGTGCTGCGCTGAAGTGCACTCGCCGATGCAAAATCTTGCAGCGCGCGCCAGGCGCCCCCCTCCCAACTGAGCTCGGTCACCGTGCCGACGCCCGCAGCCCGCTCGCCGGCCGCCGTGCTCGAACACCTGACTCAGCGCGTGCGAACCACGCTAGAGGGCTGATTCCCCGCATTTCCCGGGGCAGGCACAAGTGGGCGCGTGTCGGTGCCTATCACCGTTAGTCGGGGGCGCCATGCGTGCGGTGTTGTGTCTCGCTGCGCATTCGATAGCGTTGCATGCACTCCCCGTCTCGCTGAAAGCCATGAAAGCCAACCTGCTCCTGATCGACGACAGTGCCTCCCAAAGCACCCAGATCAAAGAGACGCTCGAGCGTCTCGGCTACTCCGTGCGGCACGCGCTCTCGGGCGTAGAAGGTTTGAAGCTCGCGCGCGAGAAGGTGCCGGATCTGATCTTGCTAGACGTCGTGATGGAAGACATCGACGGCTTCGCAGTGTGCCGCTGGCTCAAGGTCAACTCCGACACGCGCGATGTGCCGGTGATCATGCTGACGGTGCGCACCTCACTCTCCGATCGCGTCACCGGCTTGAATATCGGCGCCGACGACTACCTCGCCAAGCCGTTCGACGATGAAGAGCTGGAGGCACGCATCTTTGCGGCCCTGCGCGTGAAGCTCGCGCAGGCGGAGCTGCGAACGCGAAACCAACAGCTCGAAGCGATGCTGCACAGCGTCGAGGCGATGGCCATCACCGACCCATTGACGGGGCTGTTCAACCGCCGGCGCTTCGCGGACGTGCTGAAACGGGAGTTCGCGGTCACGCGCCGCTACCGCAACACCTTGAGCTGCCTCATGATCGACCTCGATCACTTCAAGCAGATCAACGATCGCTTCGGGCACGACGCTGGCGACCAAGTCTTGAAGGAGGCCGCGCGGCGCATCATCAGCAGTCTGCGCGAGGTCGACCTGGCCGCGCGCTACGGCGGTGAGGAATTCGCGGTGCTCTTGCCGCACACCAGCAAGACGGACGCACGCATCGTGGCTGAGCGTTTGCTCTCGAATCTGCGCAAACAAGAGTTCAAATTCGGCAATGAAGTCGTGCGTGTGACGGCAAGCGTGGGCTGCGCGGGCAATTCCGACATTGGCCCCGGCGTCGCTGAGGATTTGTTGAAGGCCGCGGATGTCGCGCTGTACGAGGCCAAAAATGGCGGCCGCAATCGCGTGGTGATGTATCAGGGCGAGGATTCGATCAGCTCGAATTCAATCCGCGCACCCGCGATCCCGTTTCCGGCATCCATGCCCGCGCCCTCTGCGCCGTTCTTGGTCGCAATGCCGTCCCTCAAAGCGCAACCATTGCCGTCCACGCACGACTCGCTCCTCGCCTCGGCCCACGCCTCGATCCACACGAAGACGCGCGAAACCGATCCGCCGCCCTCTAGCCGCTGACGCTACGCGACGTGCGGCGCGCTTGCGCGCAACGCCATCAGCGGCCACATTCGCCGCATGCGCTTGTGTGTGTTCTGCGGTTCGAGCTTCGGTGCGCGAGAGGTGTACCGCGAAGGAGCGGAGGCTTTTGGCAGGCTGCTCGCGGCACATCAGCTCGAGCTGGTGTATGGCGGCGCGCACGCGGGTTTGATGGGCGCGCTGGCGGACGCCGTGCTGGCGGCCGGCGGGCGCGTGATCGGCGTCATTCCGCAAGCGCTGATGGACCGCGAATTGGCGCATCAGGGCCTGACCGCCCTGCACGTCGTCAGCTCGATGCACGAACGCAAAGCGCTGATGGCCTCACTCTCGGACGGCTTCATCGCGCTACCCGGCGGTATCGGCACGCTCGAAGAACTATTCGAGGTCTGGACTTGGTCGCAGCTCGGCTTGCACGCCAAGCCCTGCGCGCTGCTAGACATGGCGGGGTTCTACAGCGGCCTAGCGAGCTTCATGGACCACGTGGTCACGGAGGGCTTCCTCAAGCCGAAGCAACGCGAAGCGTTGATCGTCGAGGCCAACGCGGAGGTTTTGCTGGAACGAATCCAGAGCTTCTCGGCGCATCGCTGAGCGGCGTCACAACGGGTGCTTGGCTTGGGTCACGCTTCCGGCCCAGCGCGACTCAGGGAGAAATCCACGCGGTGCGGCGTCAGCGCGGAGTGCGTCCGCGACGCCGAAGGCTGCGGCGCGATGTGACGTGGCGCGTGACCATCAACCCAAAAACGAACCTGCTGTATTGACAGGCGTGGCGAGGGCGCGGAGCCTTGCGGGGCTTGAACCCGGAGTGGAGCGACTTCAAGGTGCTCATCGCGCTTTCGCGCGGGGGCTCGGTTGCGGGCGCGGCACGGGAATTGGGCGTGGACGGGTCGACGGTGAGTCGACGCTTGGCGGCGCTCGAGGAGAGCTTGGGCGCGTGTTTGATTGTGCGCGGTGGACGTGAGTTTGCGTGGACGGCAGAGGGGCAGACAGCGCTCACGGCCGCCGAAACGATGGCGAATGCGGTGACGAACGCGGCGCGTTCGTGTCGTGAAGCCAAGCTCGAAGCAGCGGGCGCAGTGCGCATTTCGCTATCGCCTGCGTTCGTACCGATTTTGCTGAGCCGCTTGCTGCCCCACTTGCGCGAAACTCAACCCACGCTGAAGCTGGATTTGAGCGGGGATTACCGGCAAGTCGATCTCGTCAAAGGCGAGGCGGATATCGCAGTACGCATGACGCGGCCGACTGACGCTGACTTGGTCGCGCGTCGCGTGTTCGAGGCCGGTTGGTGCGTATTCAGCTCGGTCAGCTACGCCGGAACCCGCGGCTTGCCCACGACCGCCGCTGACCTAGCCGCACATCAACTGGTACTTTACGATGAAGCCATGCACGGGGTCGAACCGCTGCGCTGGCTGGAGGCGTACCGCGGCAAGGACTTCATGCGCGTCGACAACCTCGAGATCCTAGCGCAGCTGATCAGCGCAGGTGGCGGCATCGGCGTGCTGCCCGCTTTCGTCGAAGCGACGACGCCGGGGTTGTTGCGCGTGTTTCCAGACCCGGTAACGACCAATACCGGGTTCGTGGTCTATCACGAGGCAGCACGCGATAAGGCCCGCGTACGAGCCGCGGTGGAGGCGCTGGTCGCCTTCTTTGCCGCAGAAAAGGCGCTATTTTCGGGCGTTGCGGGCTGAGGCTTCAGACCCCGGGATTTGTGCAAGGCAGACTTGCAGCCCTGCGCATCGACGGTCCGCGCGAGGCCAGGCACAAGGGTCGGCATGGATCCATCACACATCATGCAAGTCGGTCTGGGATTTTGGGCTTCCAAGACGCTGCTCTCAGCGGTGGAGCTCGAGCTATTCAGCGTGCTCGCTCGCGGGCCGCTCACGAGTCAGGGCCTGGCTGAAGCGCTGAAGCTTCACCCGCGCGCGGTGCCGGATTTTCCAGACACGCTCGTGGCGCTGCGTTTGCTCAACCGCGAAGGCACCGGCGCAGCGGCGTTGTATTCGAACACGCCGGACACCGCGTTGTTTCTGGACAAGAAGAGCCCCGCGTACATTGGTGGCATCTTGGAGATGGCAAACTCACGCTTGTATCGCTTTTGGGGCGATCTGACGCCGGCATTGCAGACTGGCACTCCGCAAAACGAGACCAAGAACGGCGGCGCTTCCATGTTCGGCACGCTGTACTCGGACCCGGCGCGGCTGGAGCAGTTCATGAGCGCAATGTCCGGGGTTTCCGCCGGTAATTTTCAGATGTTGGCGCAGAAGTTCGACTTCTCCAAGTACAAGACGCTGTGTGACGTCGGCGGCGCGACCGGGCAGCTCGCCTGCTTCGTTGCCGCTGCGCACTCGCACATGGAGTGCGTTTCGTTCGATTTGCCGCCGGTCGAGCCGATCGCGAAGCGCCGCATCGAGGCAGCCGGGCTATCTCGCCGGGTAAACACCGCCGCGGGCGACTTCTTCGTGGATGCGCTGCCCAAGGCGGACGTGATCACGATGGGCATGATTTTGCACGACTGGAACCTGGAGCAGAAGAAGCAGCTGATCCGCAAAGCGTTCGAAGCGCTGCCGCCGGGCGGCGCGTTCATCGCGATCGAAGCGCTGATTGACGACGAGCGGCGCGAGAACGTGTTCGGTCTGTGCATGTCTTTGAACATGCTGATCGAGTTCGGCAAAGAAGCCTTCGACTACACGGGAGCGGACTTCGCCGGTTGGTGCAAAGAAGCCGGCTTCAGCCGCACAGAAGTGATACCGCTCGCCGGGCCTTCGAGCGCGGCCATCGCGTATAAGTGAACCTATTCGTTGGTTCGCGCGCGGCGGGGGCGCTAGGTTGGCTGGCATGAATGACCAGCAAGCCAAGGTTCTGGGTGGCAAATTCACGTTCCCCGGCACTTCCCTAACCGTGAACCGTCTCGGTTACGGCGCAATGCAGCTCGCGGGGCCCGGCGTTTACGGGCCGCCGCGAGATGCGGAGGCTGCGCTCGCGGTGCTGCGCGAGGCCGTGGCCTCAGGCATCAATCACATCGACACCAGCGACTACTACGGGCCGCACATCACGAACGAAATCATTCGCCGTGCACTGCACCCGTACCCCGCCGGTTTGGTGATTGTCACCAAGCTGGGCGCGCGAAGGCCCGCCGACAAATCTTGGCAGAAAGCCATCTCAGCCGCAGACTTGAAGGCGGGCGTGCACGACAACCTGCGCAACCTGGGGCTGGAAGCGCTGGACATCGTCAACTACCGCGTGATGGGCACGGGACACGGGCCAGAGGAGCTGTCGATCGCCGAGCAGATCAGCACGCTCGCGGACCTCCAGCGCCAAGGGCTGATTCGTCACCTCGGCCTCAGCAACGCGACTGCAACGCAGGTCGCCGAAGCGCAAACAATAACCAAGAT
>FSWQ01004284.1_pt1 | contig 20088 bp, 18 predicted proteins | sample 1637691 | NCBI WGS metagenome assembly FSWQ01 (sample SAMEA3914814, study PRJEB12502) | metagenome | biome: forest; material: soil | place: USA | collected 2011-09-16 | depth 0.1 m | reverse complement strand
TGGGAGTTACGGTCGCTCATGGACTACATTGTAACCCTAACCCTAACGTATGCGTCAGGGTTTAGTGCTCGGCTGATATAGTGAGCCGCCACGCCCCTGTCAATGAACTAATCCCCCTAATAGAATCAGCGGGTTAGCGTGGCCCCTTTGCGACCCGACTTGGGGACCTCGGCAGTAACCGCAGGAATTCAGTGGCGGCGCGGGGGGTGGGCAGCGCTCCCTCCCGCCGCCGAACCAGCCACAGGTCCCGCTGCGGGGTGGGCGCCGTGAGCCGCACCGAGCGCAAGTCCGGATCCGAAGGCCGCAGGTAGTCGGCTGGTAAAATGGTCAGGGCCAGGCCCGCGCGGACCACCTCGCACAGAGCTTCGGCAGACGACAGGGTGAGCACGACGCGCGGCTCGAAGCCCGCGCTGCGACAGGCCTCGTGAATGATTTGGCCCGTGAACGTCCCGCTCGGCACGAGCACGAGCGGGCGCTCGGCGAGCGCGAGCAAGCGCACCTGTTTGCGACGCGCCAGGGGATCGCTCCTCCGCACCAGCGCGACCAGCTCTTCTCGGCGCACGAGTTCGCGCTCGACATCCCGGAGCGCCGAGAGCGGCGCGCCCGCCACGAAACCCAGATCGGCCTGACCGCTCGCCACGGCTTTGGCGATCTTTTCAGCGGCCAGCGTGCGCACCGAGAGCTTCACCTCGGGATACGCGCGGGAGAATTGCGCCAGCGCGGGCGGGAGCAAACTGACGCACGCGCTCTGCACGGCGCACACGCGCAGCTGGCCGCGTTTGCCGGCGGCGACGCCGGCCAAGTCGTCGTGTACTGCCGCCAGGATGCCGAGCGCTTGGCGAGCACGCACGGCGAGCTGTTGTCCCGCTTCAGTCACTTGCATCGGGGCGCGCGCGCCGCGCTCCAAAATGCGCACGCCGAGTTCAGACTCGAGCCGCGCCAGCGCGTGTGACAGCGTGGGCTGGGCCGCGTGCACGGCGCGCGCCGCCCGGGTCACGCTGCCCGCGTCCACGCACGCCAAGAAGTAGGAGAGATCGCGAACGTCCATGGCTTATCATTCTAGTCATGAATGATAAGCATCGATATATATCATTGGTAAGAATGCGCGCCCGCGCCCAAACTGACGGGCATGAGCAGCATGCACGGCGCCTGGAACCCCACCCTGTATGACGACCGCGCGGCCTTCGTGTCGGAGCTCGCGAGCGATCTGGTCACTTTACTCCGACCCCAATGGGGCGAGCGCGTCTTGGACGTAGGGTGTGGCACTGGCACCTTGAGCGCGGCCATCGCCCGGCAAGGCGCGGCCGTGACCGGCGTCGATCGCTCACCGGAAATGATCGAAAGCGCGCGACAACAGCACGACGGCGTGCGCTTCGAAGTCGCGGATGGTCAAGAGCTCGCCTACGACTCTGAGTTCGATGCCGTGTTCTCCAACGCCGCGCTGCACTGGATGCCTCGCGCCGATGAGGTGCTGCGTGGCGTCGAGCGCGCTTTGGTTCCTCGCGGCCGCTTCGTTGCGGAGTTCGGCGGCGCGCGGAACGTCGCGACGGTCGTCAAGGCCGTCACCGAGCTCCTCATCGAGTGGCAGATCGACCCGGCGCCGTACCTGAGTTGGTTCTTTCCAAGTCCAGGCCGCTACGCAGGATTGCTGGAGGCGCATGGGCTCGTGCCACGCGAACTCCGTTACTTCGAACGCCCGACGCCGCTGCCGGGGGAAGATGGGCTGAGCGCTTGGCTGGGCGTGTTTCAGCCGAACCTGCAGGCCGCGCTCGGGAGTCGCTGGCGTGAGCTGTGCGAAAAGGCATCCGAGCGTTGCCGCAGCGATCTGTTTCGCGATGGCCAGTGGGTCCTCGACTACGTGCGCCTGCGTGTGGTTGCGACAAAGGGCTGATTGCTTAACGTGCGCTTGCCGCGCGCTCGTCGTCACATGGCGCGGCGGTAACGGCTAAGTTTCTCGCCCAGAAACTTACGTGAAATAGCGAACGGGGTACCAGGGAGCGTTATCCGAGGACGCTGTGACGCAATCCCTGACAGGCCTTCAAGTGATCTCGTTCGAGAGCCGCTTGAAAGTGGAGACCGAAGGGCTCCTCGAGAGGCACGGCGCGCGCGTGCTGGTCGCACCCGCACTGACCGAGGTTCCCCTCAGCGAGATCCCGGAGGCGAAAGCCTTCGCCGACGCCGTGTGCGACGGCACGCTCGACGCGCTGGTCTTGTTCACCGGTGTCGGCACGGGCTTGCTGCTCAAGGCGGCCTGTCAGCATCGGCCGCGCGCAGAGCTCGTGGAGGGCTTGTCCAAGCTCACCTTGATCTGCCGCGGACCGAAGCCATCGAACGCGCTCAAATCGTTCGGCCTTCGGCCGAGCATCAACGTCCCCGAACCGAACACTTGGCGCGAAGTGCTGCACAAGCTCGACCTCGACTGGCCCGTACCCGGGCGCCGGGTGTGGATACAAGAATACGGCACGCGCAACGAAGAATTGATCCTCGCGCTGAACGCGCGCGGCGCGCTCGTCAAGAGCATCAAGGTTTATAACTGGGCGTTGCCCGAGGACACCGCGCCGCTCAAAGCAGCCATCTTGAAGATCGTGCGCGCCCAAGCGCACGTCGCTCTGTTCACTACGGCCCTCCAGATCCAGCACCTGCTGTCCGTGGCCAGCGACATCGGTATGGCGCCGGCGGTGCGCCGGGCGCTGAACAACGAGATCGTGATCGCCTCGGTCGGCCCCATCACGAGCGAAGCCCTCGAGCGTTATGGCATCACCCCAGACATCGTGCCCGGCCACCCCAAACTCGGGCACTTGATCCTGGCCGTCGCCCGTCGAGCCCGCAGCTTGGTCTTGGAAAAGCGCGAAAGAAACGCGCAGCCCGTGCCAAGCTCGATGCGAATGGGAAAGTGAGCTTAGACTCGGCGCGCCGAAGCAGGAGGTGCGCGTGGGGTTCTCGGGCCAGTCGAGGAGAGCGTTCGTTTGGGCCCCCGCGACTTGCTGAGCTCGGTTTCTAAGTCAAAAGACTGCGCTCTGTCATGAATGCGCCGACACTACCGAACCGCCTCTGGCCGCTCTCGTTTCACTTCTACCGAAAGCTGCCGTGGGGCTGCCTCGGTGTGCTCGTCTTTCCCGTGCTCAGCCGAGGCGTGTTTGCGTCGATTGCGTACGCGACCAAACGCCTGACCGACACCGCGCTCTCATTGCACCATCCGCTGGCCGAGTCCGACAAGCTGTTCGGGCCATTCGCGGTGTTCGTCGCGCTCGTCGTCACGCGTTTCGCGATGGACGCGGGAGCGTGGTTTAGCTCGTACCACACCCGATCCCCCATGCTGCGGAGCATCAAGGAAGAGGTCTTCGCCTATACGCAACGATTGTCGAGCTCCTATTTCGAGAATTCGTTGTCGGGCAAGATTGCCCATCGCGCCATCATGCTGCCCGAGCAGGTGCTGCTCTTGTTCGACATGATGGTGTTCGACTTCATTCCCAGCGCCTGCTTCTTCGTCTTCGTGGCGGCCTATTTTTATCTGGCGAGCCCTGGTTTCTGCGCCGCCGCCGTCGTGGCGATCGTCGTTTACTTCGGCGTCAGTCTGCTCATCGGCCGCGAATGCACCCGGCGCGCCATCGCCAGTAACGAGGCGAAGGCAGCCGTCACGGGTCGCATGGTCGACGTCCTCACCAACATCCGCAACGTGTTCTTCTTCGCCAACCAAGCGCTCGAAGATGCGCAATTGAAGCGCTACACCGGCGAGGAGTTCGAGCGGCGCCGCGCCTCGTACCGGGCCGTCGTCCGGCTGCGTTGCTTTCAATACGCGATGGACATCACGATGTGGATCGTGTTCGTCGGCGGCGCTTTGCGCGCCTGGGTGCACGCCACGATTGGCACGGGTGACTTCGTGATGATCACGACGCTCACGAGCTCGCTGCTCCAAACGGCCTACAACCTCGGCCAGCGTATCCCAGAGTTTTACGACCAAGTGGGTTCGGCGCGGGAGAGCATCCAGACGTTGATCGTGCCCGCCACCGTCACGGATGTGCCTGACGCGCCCGCGCTCACCGTAACGCACGGAGCCGTGCATTTCGAGCGCGCCGCGTTCACTTACGAGCTGCCTCGCGCGGGCGACCAGCGTCGGTTGCGAAACGTACTGGAAGCCTTCGAGCTGACCATTGCGGCGGGGCAGCGCGTGGGCCTCGTGGGACCGAGCGGCGCGGGCAAGACCACGCTGATGGGGCTCTTGATGCGCATGCACGACGTGACGGGCGGTGCCATTCGCATCGATGGCCAGGACATTCGCCAGGTCAGCCAAGCAAGCTTACGTCAATCGATCGCCCTCATTCCCCAGGATACGACGCTGTTTCATCGCAATTTACTGGAGAACATCCGCTATGGGCGGCCAAACGCGAGTGACCAAGAGGTCGAGCTCGCGGCGCGGCGCGCCCACGCTCACGAGTTCATCACCGAGCAAGAGCACGGTTACAAAACCATGGTCGGCGAGCGTGGTGTGAAGCTGTCCGGTGGCCAGCGGCAACGGATCGCCATCGCACGCGCGATCCTGAAAGATGCGCCGATTCTGCTGCTGGACGAGGCGACCAGCGCGCTCGACAGCCACAGTGAGCAAATCATTCAAAGCGCGATGCGCGAGGCGATGGCCGGCAAGACCGTGATCGCGATCGCCCATCGCTTGAGTACGGTGATGGATATGGATCGGCTGATCGTCCTCGACCGTGGACAGATCGTCGCCGACGGCTCGCACGACGAGCTACTCCGCGAGGGCGGGCTGTACGCCGAACTGTGGCGCAAACAGTCGGGCGGATTCAACCCGGCATCGCTGCCCGATCGAGATCCGGAACTCGCCGAACTCGATAGCCAGAGCGCTTCGTCGAGCGAGCGCTCCGGAACGTCGTCGGTGATTCCCGAAGCGTGAAGTCGCCGTCAGATCGAATAGCTCTGCACAAACACTTGAGCGTCGATCACGTCGACCGCCACGGGATCGCCCGGTTCGACGTGCAGTGCCTCGAGGTCGCCCTTGGACATCAACACGACGACGCTCTCACCACTGGGCAAAGAAACGTACACTTTGACGTAGCCGCCGACTCGCGTCAGGCGCTCGATTTTGCCGAGATCAACGGGACTTTCACCATTGGGCCGACGCACTCGCATGTTGTGCGGCCGAACGAAGGCTTGCACCGGGGTCCCTTCGCGAGCGCCGGCCGGGGCGCGCACGGATTGAGTGCCGACCTTGGCGTTGCCGTCACTAACGCGGCTCTTGAGCACGTTGGCGCCGCCGAGGAACGACGCAACGAACTCGTCGGCGGGATGATCGTACAGGTCGTGCGGGCTACCCGCTTGTGCGACTCGGCCCTTGTTCAAGAGCACGACGTGCTGTGACAACTCGAGGGCTTCTTCTTGATCGTGGGTGACGAGGATGGTCGTGATGCCGGTCTGCTCGTGGAGCGAGATCAGCCATTGTCGCAGCTCCAGGCGCACTTGGGTGTCGAGCGCGCCGAAGGGCTCGTCGAGCAAGAGGACCTTGGGTTCGATGGCGAGCGCGCGCGCCAACGCGACGCGCTGCCGTTGCCCACCCGAGAGCTGCGCGGGAAAGCGCGAGCCGTAGCCGGGAAGCTGCACCAAGGCGAGCAGCTCCGTCACGCGCTTTTGCACCTGATGCGCCGGTAAACGCCGGATTTTCATGCCAAATGCGATGTTCTCGGCCACCGTCATGTGCCGGAACAGGGCGTAGCTTTGAAACACGAAGCCGACGTTGCGGTGCTGCGGCGAGGTGGCGGTGACGTCTTGATCGTCGATGAACACGCGCCCCGCGTCGGGCGTCTCTAGGCCTGCGATCAGGCGTAGCAGCGTGGACTTACCCGAGCCGGACGGGCCGAGCAACGTAGTGATCGCTTTTGGTTGGGCCGCGAAGGACACCTCGGCGACCGCGGCCGCCTCGCTCGAATTGCCGAAGCGCTTGACGATGCTTTCTACGCGGACGGTCATAAGCTCATTCCTTCGAAGCTCGCAGCGCCGTGGGCAGCCGCGGATACGGCCAGCGCTCGTGCGGATTTATCGCGCTTGGCTTGGCGAGACGAGACGGACCACTCGGCGACCTTCTTCACGCACAGCGTGACGAGGGCCAAAGCGCACAACAGCGAGGCGACGGCGAAGGCGCCGACGAAGTTGTACTCGTTGTACAAGATCTCGACTTGCAGGGGCAAAGTGTTGGTCAAACCGCGGATGTGGCCGGAGACGACGGAGACCGCGCCGAATTCGCCCATGGCGCGGGCGTTGCAGAGAATCACCCCGTATAGCAGGCCCCAGCGCACCTTCGGCAGGGTGATGCGAAGTAGAATTTGAAGGCCGCTCGCACCCAGGGTGAGTGCGGCCTCTTCTTCGTCACTGCCCTGCGCTTGCATGACCGCGATCAGCTCGCGTGCGACCAGTGGGAACGTGACGAAGGTCGTGGCCATCACGATCCCGGGTACCGCAAAAATGATCTTGATCTCGTGCTCGGAGAGCCATGGGCCAAACCATCCGCGGGCACCAAACAACAAGACGAAGATCAAGCCCGAGATCACCGGAGAGACGCTGAACGGCAAGTCGACCACGGTGACGAGCACGCTCTTGCCCCAGAAGTCGTACTTGGAGATCAACCAGGCGGCGGCCACGCCGAACACGACGTTGAGCGGGACCGCAATGCCAGCCGTGAGCAGCGTGAGCCAGATGGCGTCCAGCGTGTCGTCTTGGGTGAGCGCCGCCCAATACGGCCCGACCCCTTTGGAGAACGCCGAGACGAAGATGGTGAGGATCGGCGCGACCAGAAAAGTGCCCAAAAAGCCGAGCGCGAGCAGGATCAAGAGCACGCGCACCCAGAGGCTTTCGCCGACCTCCGTGTCGCGGCGCTGGGCGCTCTTGGCGCGTTGCGCGACGATACCGCTCACGCTTCCGCCCTCCGTGCCCAACGCTCGAGCAGATTGACGAGCAGTAGCATCACGAACGACGCGACGAGCATGACGGCTGCGATCGCCGTGGCGCCCGCGTAGTCGTACTGCTCGAGTTTGGTCACGATCAAGAGCGGCGTGATCTCGGTGCGCATCGGCATGTTGCCGGAGATGAACACGACCGACCCGTACTCACCGAGCGCGCGCGCGAAGGCCAGGGCGAACCCAGTGAGCGTGGCCGGCAGCAACGCGGGAAATATCACTCGGCGAAAGGTCTGGAAACGGCTGGCCCCGAGCACGGCCGCCGCCTCTTCGACATCCGGATCGATCTCTTCCAGCACGGGTTGCACGGTGCGCACGACGAACGGAATGCCGATGAACGTCAGCGCCATGGTGACGCCCAGCGGCGTGAACGCCACTTTCACGCCGATTTTCGCCAATTGTTCGCCGATCACGCCGTGCTCGGCGTACACCGTGGTGAGCGCGATGCCAGCGACCGCGGTGGGCAAGGCAAACGGCAGATCCACCAAAGCATCGACGAGGCTACGACCCGGAAAACGATAGCGAACCAGCACCCAAGCCACGAGCACCCCGAACACCGCGTTCAGCAACGAGCCCGCGAACGCGGCTCCGAAGCTCAAGCGATACGCCGCCAGCGCGCGGTCGTCGGTTACCTTCGACCAAAACTCGCTCGGCCCGAGCGTCGAGGCCTTGATGATCATGGCCGACAGCGGCAAGAGCACCAAGAGCCCCACGTAGAAGACGGTGTAGCCGAGGGACAGGCCGAAGCCGGGCAACACCCCGCGAGTCTTGAGACGCATCGCCCCGATCACTTCTTCGGTTGGTAGATTTGATCGAAGATGCCGCCGTCGTTGAAGTGCGTCGGCTGCGCTTTGGACCAACCTCCGAATAGCTCATCGACGGTAAACAGGGTCACGTTCGGGAAATTGGCCTTGTATTTGGCGAACACGGCCTGATCGCGCGGGCGATAGTAGTTCTTGGCTACGATTTCCTGCCCCTCGGGCGTGTACAGAAATTGCAAATACGCTTCGGCGACCGCGCGAGTGCCGTGCTTGTCCACGTTCTTGTCCACGATGGTCACGGGCGGCTCGGTCAAGATACTCAGCGACGGCGCAACCAACTCCAGACCGTCTTTGCCGAACTCTTTGACGCTCAGGACCGCTTCGTTCTCCCAGGTGATCAACACGTCGCCGATCTTGCGCTCCACGAAGGTGGTCGTCGCGCCGCGAGCGCCCGAATCGAGCACGGGCACGTTCTTGTACAGCTTGGTGATGAACTCGCGCGCCTTCTTCTCGTCGCCGCCCGGCTGCTTGAGCGCGTAACCCCAAGCGGCCAAGTAATTCCAGCGCGCTCCGCCGCTGGTCTTGGGGCTGGGAGTGATGACCTGCACGCCGTCCTTCACGAGGTCATTCCAGTCCTTGATGCCCTTCGGGTTACCTTTGCGCACCACGAACACGATCGTGGAAGTGTACGGAGCGCTATTTTGGGGCAGCCGCGTTTGCCAATTCTCTGGGATTAACTGGCCTTTTTCGTGAAGAATGTTGACGTCGTAGCCGAGCGCGAGCGTCACCACGTCGGCTTCGAGGCCGTCGAGCACGGCGCGTGCTTGTTTGCCGCCGCCGCCGTGCGACTGATTGACCTTCACGTCTTGTCCCGTCTTGTCTTTCCAGTACTTGGCAAAGGCGGTGTTGTACTCTTGGTAGAGCTCGCGCGTCGGGTCGTAGGAGACATTGAGCAGCGTGACGGGGCCCTTGCTCGGCTCTGCGCTGACGGCGGCCGAGGTCGAGCCGGTGGCAGCGGCGCCCGCCGCTTCACTCTTCTTGTTGCACGCGAGCAGACTGCTGCCCGCGACGCCAGCGAGCAGGAGCAGGGCCGCGCGAACCAAGCTGCGGCGTGACGGAGTGAACGAAGAGGATGATTGAGCTAAGGATCGCTGGTTCATGGGACTTCTCGGGCTGGCGCGCCGGCGGCGCGGCGCAAACTGATGAGTGACAGTGTCGGGTCGTCTGATTTGCCGAGCGGCACGTTCTTGACCAAATCGGCCAAGGACATGTCCTCGAGCACGCGCAGGGCGGCGTCGCCCATGGCTCCCAAGGCGGCATGGGCGGCACACTGACCGGGCCCGGGGCACTCCGCGCAGCGCACCGGATGATCCCAATTGAGGCACGGGAACGGAAAGGCCGCGCCGTCCAACACCCGGATTACGGAGGCCACACTGATCTCGCTGGCCGGAGCGCGCAGGGAATAACCCCCGTGCGGCCCTCGACTACTCGTGAGCAGGCCGCTGCGCGTGAGTTGGCGCAGGATGGTGTCCAAAAACCGCCGCGGAATGCCCTCATTTGCCGCAATTTCTGCGGCTAACTGCGGTTGGCCCTGGGCCGCATGGGCCAGGTTGAAGAGCGCCCGAAGCGCATACACTGTCTTACGTGTGACCATCAGTCTACTAACGCGATAGGAATTGTTCCTAGCTGCGAGCCCCGGCACTGTCAAGCGACGAAGGCGTGGCTGTCTTGCAAAACAGCGATGGGGCTTTCACCCCTCGGCGCAATGCGGCTAAAAGGGGAGCGCAAATGGCCGCCGCAAAAGCCCGCAAAAAAGTAGTGGAACCCGAGGTCCGATCCCGCCCGCGTGTCGCCGCAGGTTCCGGCGATGAGCTCGGGGCGGCGGAGGTCGCGCGGCGGGTCGCCGATGGTCTGAAGCGTTTTCGCAAGGCCCGCGGGCTCTCGCTCGATGACTTGGCGAGCAAGAGCGGCGTCAGTCGGGCCGCGCTCTCGCAGATCGAGGGCACGCGCACGAATCCGACGTTGTCGGTGCTGTGGAAGGTGGCCGTCGGCCTGGATGTGCCGTTTCACGAGCTGCTCGGCACCACCGAAGAAGGCGGCGCGAAGGTTCTGCGCGCGGGCGACTCCCCGCCCTTGAAGAGCGGCGACGGGCGCATGGAAAGCCGTTTGCTCTCGCCGGGTGGCTCTTCACCCGATGTGGAGATCTATGAGCTGCGCTTTTTACCCAAAGCGGTGCATCGCAGCGAACCACACGGACGCGGCACCATGGAGACGCTGGTCGTGATGACCGGTGCCTTGCGTCTGCTCGTGCAGGACCAAGAATACGAGCTACTGCCCGGTGATACGATTTTCTTCAAAGCAGACGTGCCGCACGTCTACGAGAACCGCGCCAGCCACGAAACGCGCTGTTTCAACGTGATTCGCTACGTCCGCGAGTGACGCGACGGCCGGCGGTCCAAAGCCACTGCGCGCGACGGCTTCACGCCTGGCGCGCGCGCTCGACCGCTACACGGACGGCTTCCGTGCCTTGGTCGATGATCGTTTCGCTGGTGGCGTAGCTGAAGCGCAGGTAGCCGGGCGCTCCAAAGGCCGAACCCGGAACCGCCGCGACCCCTGCTTCCTCGATCAGGAATTTGGCGACCTCGAGATCGCTCGTGAGCTCGCCAGAGGCGGCATGCGGCGAGCGGATGCCGTACAAGCCGCGAAAGTCGGCGAAGGCGTAGAACGCGCCCTCTGGGGTACGACACCGCACGCCGGGGATGCGATTCAAGGCTTGCACCATCCGATTGCGCCGTGTCTCGAACTGTTTTCGCATGGCTTCGACACAGCTCTGATCGGAGGTCAAAGCCGCCACGGCGGCGGCCTGGGCGATCGCGGTCGGGTTGGTCGTGGATTGGCTTTGCACCACATCGAGGGCGCGGCTGACGGCCACGGGCGCAATGGACCAGCCGATGCGCCAACCGGTCATGGCATAGGCCTTCGAAACGCCGTCGATCACGATGATTCGAGCGCGCAGCGCCTCGGAGGCCAGGCTCAACGCCGAAGTGGCGCGAAAGCCGTCGTACACGAGTGACGCGTAGATCTCGTCGAGGATCAGCCAGCAATCGTGGCGCTCGAGCACCGAGAGCAAGTCGCGCAGCGCTCGCTCGCCGTACGCGCTGCCCGTCGGATTCGACGGCGTGCACAGGATCACGGCCTTGGTGCGCGGCGTGAGCGCGCCCTCCAGCGCGGCCGCACCGAGCAACCAGCCCTGTTCTTCGAGTGTCTCGACGATGACGGGCTCGGCGCCGACGATGCGCACCTGCTCCGGGTAGCTCACCCAATACGGCGCTGGGATGATCACTTCGTCACCCGGACCGTAGAGCGCGAGAGCCAGATTGAACAACGCGTGCTTGGCGCCCACGGACGCCACCACTTGCTCCGGCACACAGGGCACACCGCGACGCGCCACCGAGTTCGCCGCGATCGCTTGGCGCAGCTCGGGCGTTCCGGTGACGTGGGTGTAGCGGTGCGCGCCGCCGTCGATGGCCCGCTTCGCGGCTTCGCGAATGTGCTCGGGCGTGTCGAAGTCCGGCTCCCCGACGCCGAACGGAAAGATCACACGACCCGCCGCACGCAGCGCTGCGGCGCGTGCGGAGACCGCGAGCGTGGCGCTGGGCTGAATGACCTCGAGGCGTTTGGCGAGACGAGTCGGCATGGCAAGCAGGGTAAGTGCAAGCCGTTGCTCGGTCAACGCGACCCGCAGACTGAACGAGCCCGGTTAGTGCACGGCGATCAAGAAGCTGCGGAAGGATTGTCCCCCGCGCGCATCACGGATCACGAGCCAAATTCGCACCGTGCCCGCGCTCGCCGGGGCCGTCCACGCATTGTCGGACGTGAGCGGTGTGAATTCGCTCTCGTCTCGTCCCGTTACCGCGTCCGAAAAGCGGCCCGCCGTGGCGAACCAAGACACGCGGATCGACTCGTGCTTGGTCTCGACCGCCCGCGTGTCCGCGTTGAACCAGGCGTAGCTCTCTGCGCCCGTGCAACCGACCGGCGTCGTGCAATCCTCCGCACAGCCGTTCTTGTCTTCACCAGCGCCGCAGATGCCGTCGCCACACACGGCAGAGACGGGACACGCGGCCCAAGCAAGCTGAACATGCACGACCTGCTTGACGGCCACGGTCCGCATTGCGGGCTCTTCCAGAACCGGCTCGGCGATGCCCGAATCGTCGCTGAGTACGATGCTGTCGATGCGCGGGGATTGATTGTTCCGGTATTGGCCATTGAACGCGGCCGCCTGCTCTTGGTCCAAACCGGACGGCGGACAGAAGATGCGAACCGCGCCGAGGCTGGTCACGCCCGTGTCGGCTAGCGTGACGCCGATCGGTTGGTAGAAACCGCCCGTTGGGTCTGGGTCCACTGGGCGACCTGCCGGCTCCCCATTCATGGGCTCAGGTAAGCTCGGCCCGAACAAGCGGCAGGCGTCCGTCGGCAACGTGGCGTTGACCGTGGCCCCCGAACCCAGCGCCACGATGTCATCCGGAGCCTGATTCGGGGGTTGAATGCAGATCGGGTTCACGGGGCCGAGCTCCGTGAGCGGCTTGCGAGCGGTGCACAGACCCCAGACCAACGCGGGCGGCGAGGCATCGAGATCGGGAGTGCCCACCAAGGCCGTGAGCTGAACCGGCTTGCCCGGTGCGGCTTCCGCAGGCTCCGACTGGATGGCGAGCAGCGTCGGCTTCTGGATCAACGGCAGGTCGTCGTCGAACGTGGGCACGCAGTTGGTCGCCGTCCCGCACAGCAAAATTGCGGCGATGGATTTGCTCAGAACTCCCATTTGACTCCCAACACCGGCAAAAGCGGTAAACCCTCGATGTAGCGCTTCTGCGTGTAGTCGGCGTTGTACGCGATCTCTTCGGGGTTCTTGCGATCGCTCACGTTTTGCACGTCCAAATACACCTCGATGGCGCTACTTCGTAATTTGAAGCGCTTCGCCGCGCGCACGTCCAGCTCGATGAAATCCGGGATTCTGATGGAATTTTTGACGCCCAGGATGGGCTGGTAAGTGGCAGTCCTCGAATCGAAATAGGAGCCCACCACCGGTGTGCGCGGGTAGCCGCTCGCGTAGCGGCCGCGCACCCCCACGTCGAACCCTTTGCCGAGATCGTACGAAGCGAGCGCGGTCAATACGTGCGTCTGATCGTAATCGAACAAGCGATAGGCGGCGCTCGGCGTGTCTTTGCGCTCGCTGCGCAAGATCGTGTACGCGACCCAACCGAAAAAGCCCTTGGCGAGCTCGTGACGCAGCAAAAATTGCGCGCCGTAGGAGCGCCCTTCCCCCGAGTTGACCAAGGCTTGCGCGATCAAGGGCGAGCTCGAAGGGTTACGCACCACGAGCCCCTCGGACGAACTGTGAAACACCGTCGTCTCGAGGCTGAGGTTCCGGCTCAGCTCGAACGCGCCGCCGAACAGGAGGTGTGTCGCGCGCGCCGATTGCAGCGTCGAATTGCCGAACGAAGCCGACAAGTCCTCCGGTTGGGCCGCTTGCCGATACTGTCCGAACGCGGTTTTGAAGGTCACGCGCGTGGAGATCGCATAACGAACGGCAAGGCGCGGCTCGAGCGCGGTGTCGGACGTGTACACGCCCTGTGGCGCGAACACGCCTTCCGTCGGCACGCGTTTGCTCACGCTGTTGAACTGGGGCTCGAGGCGCAGGCCAGGAACGACGTGCAGCTTGTCTTCGAGCATCGCGAAGTCGCCTTCGAGGTAGGGCGCCGCACTGCCCTCGATCGTGTCCCAAGTATCGATGTTGATTTGATCGGAAGGCGGTTGGCCGAAGGCCCGCGCGTCGCCCTCACGGGGCGGCGCCGTCACCGAGCCCACGCGGCGCGCCGAGTGCGCGGCGGTTTCCAGATCGAGCCCCGCCTCGACGGTCAAGAACGACGCGGCGCGACCGCGATAGCTGGCCCGCAAGCCGTAGTCACGCGAGTCCACCTCGAGCACCGTCGGTGTGCCGCCGAAGCGACCCGTCAGCGTCGAGCGATCCCAGCCGAGCCAGGGCATCACGCTGACTTTTCCGCCGTCGTTGGTATCGGTCTCGTAGCGCACGTACAGGCGCTGAAAATCCAGAGTCTTGTTCTCTTGCTTGCGGTACGCGGGATCCGCATTGTCTACGGTTCGGGAAACCGCGTCGGAAGAGAGCATGCCGCCGAGTTCGACGAAGGTGTTCTTCGTGGGTTGATAACGGACCCGCGCTTGGCCATCGTGATACTGCGGGATAGGGAAGAAAGCGGAGACATCCCTCGAAGTGACCTGGTTCAACACCCAATCGAGGTGGCTCCTGCGCGCCGCGATAGCGGCCGTGAACTTGTTGGCGATGGGACCGGTCACGGCCGCGGATGCATCGATCAAATCGACGGCCGCGCTCCCGTGTAAACGATCGCTCGCGGGGTCGCGCGTGTCGACCTTGACCAAGCCGCCCAAGCCGCGGCCGTATTGAGCCCCGTAGCCGCCCGGGATGAGCTCCACCGAGCGGACGAAATCGGAATGGATCACCGAGCGAAAACCGCCGAAGTGATAGAGCAGCGGGATGCGCATGCCGTCGACGTAAACGCGCGTGTCTTCGGGCGCAGCGCCCCACACCACGACCTGCCCAGAGCCCGCCGTTGGCCGCGCGACACCCGGCAAATTCTCGACGATTTTGAGGACATCGCCCGAGGTACCGGCGACGCGCCGCGCTTGGTCGGCCTCCACCTTGGTCGACACGACCTGCTTGGTCAAAGTCGGTGCGATGATCACGATCTCGAGATCGTCGCTGTCTTCACCGGTGACCTTATCAGGCGTGTTGAACTCGACTTCGTACGTCGCTTCCAGCTTCTTACCGGCTTCGAAGCTCTCTTCGCTTTGGAGCGCCTTGAGGTCGTCGCGCGAGAGCGTGACGCGATGCTTGCCAGGATCTACGCCGTCGAACTCGAAGTGCCCGGACGCATCCGTAACGCCGCTCGCGCCATTGTCGAGCGCGATGTTGACGCCGGCCAGCGCCTCGCCGCTCTGGTGATTCTTGACGAGACCCGAAAACTGCGCGGTCGTCGGCGCCTCCTCCTTGATCACGAAGTCATAGCGGTAGTTGATGCGGATCGGTGAAGGCCGATTATTCACTTCGGCTGGTTCGAACAGAAACTGCTGAATCGCTGCCACGGCGGCGGCGTCGAAGTCAGCTCCGGCCGACTCGGTGACCTTCACTGCATCCACCGTGCCCGTCGCCGAAATAGCGATCTGCACGACCACCGAAGCCGTGCGCCCCGACGCTTTCTCCCCTTCCGGGTACGGCGCCTCCACGAACTTACTCAATTTCGGCGGGCGAGTCAGCCGAGGCCGACTCGCCTCCTCACCGGATTGAGGAGCATTTTGGGCGCGGCTCGGCCGCGTCGCGGTCGATACCGCGGCAGCTGCGCTCAGCGCCAAACTGAAAATGAGAACGATACGTCGCAACGGGATATCCGAGAAAAGCAAAGAGAAGAGCAACGGCCCAAGACGGAGTCAGGTCGGGAGTTTGAAGCGCATCGAGATGGTGAACGTGGCCTGGGTGGGTTTGCCGCAGCGAAGCGCAGGCTCGAATGTCGCCCGGCGCGCGGCGGCTAGCGACGCCTCGTCCAACCCGTGGCCCAAGCCGGCGATCAACTTCACGTCGATCACTTTTCCGGTTTCGTCGACGGTGAGCTGAACGCGGACCTTGCCTTCGATGGCGGCGGCGATGGCGTCATCGGTGTAGCCCGGCTGCTGAACGGAGATGGACTTCGGTTTGGTGGGCGGTTCGTCACAGCCATCGCTCGGTAGCGCGGCGGCGACGGGCGCGGCTTTGCGCACGACTTTCTCGACCGTGCGCTCGCGCGTTGGACCGCCACCCGCGACGGGTAAAGCGACGCCCGTGCCGTTGCTGCCCCCCGTGAGTGACACCCCAAAGTCTGGCAACCCGTCGAAGGCAGCCGGAGTATCGGCCGCTTTCGGGGCGGGTGCTTCGACCGCAGCCGGTGGCGGCGCGGCGCGACGTGCCAAGGCGCGCGCGGGCGTCTTCTCCACCGGCGTAGGATCGACCTTGCTGGGTTCGGGCGGTTTTTTCTTTTTGGTTTCTGCGTAAGAGATGGCCGTCGCCGCGCGCGACTTTTTGATCTCGATGCTGGCGACGCCCACGGCGAGCGCGCCGTGTATCGCAAGGCTCGCAATGAATAGGCCCGACCTTCGTGCCACGGCTACTTCTTCTCGACGTTGATCGCGAATTTGGTGATGCCCTCGACCTTGGCCAGATCGATCACCCCGACGACCTTGCCGTGGTGCGCGTCTTCGTCGGCCGTGATCACGAGGTTCACGTCTTTGGTGGCCGCGAGTGCGGAGCGGAACTCCTTGGCCAAGCCGTCACGCGTGATGGGCTTGTCGTTGTAGTAGTAATTTCCCTCTTTGGTCACGGTGACGACGTACGTCTTCGACACCGTTTCGTCCGAGGAAGCGGTCTTGGGTAGCTCGACCTTCAGGCTTTGGGAGACGATGTACGTGGCCGAGACCATCATGATGATCAGCAGCACCAGCACCACGTCCACCATCGGTGTCACGTTGATGCCGACGATACCGCCGCGCCCGGCGCGGCCTTGAGTCACGCCTGCCATCGGCTTACTCCGTCGCTCCGGCGAGCTTCACCGAGCCGGCGCTGCTGCGTTCATCGCTCGTGTCCAGCGAATCAGCGGCGGAATCAGCGGCGTGAAACGCCCTCTCGTGCGCGGGAATCACGCCGTTCGCGCGATCGACGGTGCGCACGTAGGCGGTGAGCAGCTTGGTCAGTGACAGCACGCCGGACTCGACTTCACCGATGCGCTTCTGAATGGCGTTGTAGGCAACGACGGCAGGTAGCGCGACGAACAGGCCGACGCCGGTAGCCACGAGTGCTTCGGAAATACCCGCCATCACGCCGCCCATGGCTTGCGTGTTCTGTCCCGCGTCGCCCAGGGCGTGAAACGAAATGATGACGCCCAGCACCGTGCCCAGTAACCCCACGAAAGGCGCGTTGTTGCCGAGCGTGCCCAGCAGATTCATGCCCCGCTCGAGCTCGGACTTGACGCGTGCCAGTTCGGAGTCGACGGCGTCCGTGATCGCGCCGGGGCCGCCCGCGGCCCAGCGCAAGCCTTCCAGGGCGACGCGCGCCTCGATCGCGGGGCTCTCACTGAGCAGCTTGTCGACCGCCGGCAAGTCGTCCGCCTGCAGGAATTTACGCACCTGAGCGCGCAGCGCTTCGAAATCGACGCGATGGCGCTTGAAAAACAAATAGCGCTCGAACATGGCCGAGAATGAAACGACCGACAAAAACAGGAGCAAATACAAAACCCAGCTCGAGCCGAGCAGGGCCACCTTCAACAAGCGTTCGACGATCATGGATTTGCCTTCTTCTCTCGGTGCGGCGTCATGGCTGCACGGTAAATTCGGTGACGAAGAGCCCGAGCTTGGTGCCCGCGTCGGCGTCGATGGCCAGCATTTCCCCCGCTTGGTCGTAGGTGCTCTCCATGCGGACGATGCCGTCTGGGTCCGGAGCGCCGGGGCGATTCAGCGAAAGGTCGAAGCGCACGGCCGTTTGCCCGCATGCGTCGTACAGGCTGACGTAAACGAAGTAGGTGCCCGCGAGCGGAGCATCCTGCCAGACCAAGTTTTCACGGCGGTGTCCGCTGACCACGCAGTTGCGGCCGGCGTCGGTATCGAAGATCCCGGTGTCCTTCGCGGTCGGATCGACGACGCCATTGACGGCCAGCGCGGTGCTCGGATGCTTGGGATCGACGACCTTGCCTTGGGGCGTGATGACGCGCAGATCGAGATCGACCGGTGTGTCCCAAGCTAGGCTCAGCACGGTAAATGGCGGCTTGGCGCTAGTCGAACAGGCGCTGAGGTTGTCCGGAATGTCCGAAGCGACACACAGGCGGGTCGAGGACTGCGAACCCGCGTTGCCGTTCGCGTCGATGGCAACGACTCCGAGCGGGTGCCGGCCCGATAGGATGTTCGGACCAAAGTCGACGCTCGCATTCCAGTTGAACGTGCCGGGTTTGGTCGGGTCTTGGTTCGTGACCGGGAATACCCAGTAGCCAGTGCCCAAATCCAAAAACCGCAAACCCACCGCGACCGCCTCGCTAGAAGTGGACCCGCTCGCCGTAAAGCCCGTGTCGGCGGGCTGGATCACACCGGCGCTCACATCGAGCGAGGCAGAAGGCAATTGCGGCTGCACCCCTGACAAAACCTCGGCGCCCGTGAGCGGCGGGGAACCCGGCAATGCACCGCTGATGAACTGGGCGTTGCGCCCGTTGCCGTAGCGGACCTGTAGCGGTTCGCTGAGCCCCGCGGTGAGCGATTCGCTCGAGCAGCCGAACAGCGCGAAGCCGAACGATGCGCAGAGTGCGCGCAGCGCGAATCGGCGGCTCATAGTTCCACCTGCAAGCGCAGCGTAAACTGGTTGTTCTTGGCGTCAGTGGGCACGCCGCGGTCGTCCTTACCCAGCGAGTCGCGCACGATGTCGTACTGCGCCGACAGACGAGCCGTTTCAGGAATGCGCAGCGCGAGCATCGGCGACAGGGTGGTCACGGCCAATGAGGTAGGCACTTGGCGTCCCTGCCGGTTCTCGAAGAAGTCCGAGTTGGGGTCGTAGTAAGAGGCCCGAAAGCCCACTTGGCCGTAGCGAGTCACGTCTTGCACCAAGGCGATGTAGCCCCCGGCCTCGCGCACATCGTTCCCGGCGACGATCGGGTCGGCGATCAAGTAAGCGCGATCCAAATTGGAGGCCACGAAACCTTCCACTGCCAGGCGCGTGGCGCCGAATTTGGTTTGCAGCGAGAGCTCGAGATCCAGCGCATATGCCCAGCGTTTGAAGTTCTGCGAGGGCTGGGCAACGGTGCCCGGCACCGCCTGCAGCTCGTTTTCCTGGATCTTTCGATCCTCGTTCACGTCCAACCAAGTGAAAGAAGGCTTCGTCGCGTCGATGCCGGCGTGAAAGCCCGTGCCTTGATAGAATGAAGTTCCGCCCGAAATACCGAGCGCCGGCAAGGGCTGAGTCTCCACGCCGACTCGGCCCGAGAAATCTTTGGCAGCGTTTGGGTCACGCGGGTAGCGATCCAAATTGTCGACGGGTTCACCGTTGGTGACGGCGAGCGCATAACGCACGAATGCGATCGCGCCGGACAGCTTCGCCCCGACGTCCATCTCGGTCGGGAACAACGCAGACGATCCGAGCGAGCGCTCCATGAACGGACGCACGCGCGACGACTCGAGCAACTCGAAGCCGAAAGGCAAGTCGGTCACGCCCAGCGAGATCATGACCAGCGGCGGCAGATCGATGCCGTTGTTGCCGCGGTACAGCACGGAGCCCTCGGCGCGACGGATACCGACGCTCATGCCGCGGGTCGTGTTGGCGTCGAGCTCGAGGGTCGCGTTCGCGTATTCCCAGCCGCGATCGAGCCGCAGACGCCCGCGGCGCAGCGAGAATCGATCTTGATTGTAGGGCGAGCCGCCCGCTTGCAGTTGATCGCTCGATTGCTGATTGGACTCGAATTGCGCTTGTAGATAACCGCCGATGTGCAAGCCCTTCGGTACGGGACGCGAGGTCGCGCTCGCCTCCAGGCTGGTCGGACCCCGCTTCTCGGTCTCCATTGGCGTGGACTGCCCGGGCGCGTCGCTGGGCGACCCGGTTTTCGCGTGCTCCAATGAGTCTAAGCGAGCACGCAGTTCGGCAAGCTCACGGCGCAGCTCGCTGTCCTCCGCTCGCGGCTCGACCCGTGCGGCGCTGGGCGCGGTTGCGGCGGGCTTCGTGGCGGAGGCGGGCAGCGGCTTGTCGACCGCTGCCCCCGGTACAGTGACTGGGCTCGCTGGAACTTCCAGGTCGTCGTTGTCGGAAGCGGCCGGAGCTGGCGCGCTTTGCGCGGCAGCCCGCAGCGACCACGCGAAAACGGTCAGAGCGGTGAACGAGAGAAAGCGAATGGACTTGAGCACGATCGAATTCCAAGTGGAAAAAGGCAGACGCACGCGTTGCGTGAAGCAGGCGTCGACAGTCGGACTTTTCGGAGGGCATGGCGAAGGTCAAAGCGCGAACGAAGAGCAACGAAGCAGAGGCGAAGAGAGGAGAGTGAGGGCAACCGTTCGACTGCCCCCACTCACGCCGATCACTGCGGATAAGCCGGCAACGTGGTGTACGGCCCTAGCCGCGCCACGTTGTCGAATTTCGATGTCTGGACCGCGGGCACCGACGGCGCATTGAGGAAGCCCTCGTCGGTGGTCGGGCAAAGCGGGAGCACCGGACCGCCTGCGCCGGCTTCCCCGCCCTCCCCGCCTTCGCCGGCCGCGCCGCCTTCGACGCCCAGAGC
>FSWQ01000934.1_pt1 | contig 20109 bp, 21 predicted proteins | sample 1637691 | NCBI WGS metagenome assembly FSWQ01 (sample SAMEA3914814, study PRJEB12502) | metagenome | biome: forest; material: soil | place: USA | collected 2011-09-16 | depth 0.1 m | reverse complement strand
TGGCATCGATTTGGGCGATCAAAAGCTGGATGCCGCGCTCGCTGCAACGCTGACCATTCCGCGCTGAATCGCCCCGAGAGCGGGAACTTTCGGGCGCTTCGCGACTCGATTCCAGGAGCACGGACCACAGCTGGTTCGTGCTCTTGGCACTGAAAGGAACATTCAACATGGCTCAATCTGTGAATCTCGGTACGTCGCATGCGGCTGATGTCAGCGCGTCTTTCTCGGACCCCCGCTACCAGGCGTTTCAGATCCTGCACTGGGGCTTCGTGGCGGCGCCCGTGCTTGCCGGGCTCGATAAGTTCACGGGTCTCTTGGCGAACTGGGATGGATACCTGGCGCCGGCCTTCGCGCGCCTGTCACCGCTCAGCGTGCACGGCACCATGCAAGCGGCGGGCGTGGTGGAAGTCGTCGCGGGGGTGCTGGTGGCGCTGCGCCCTCGCTTGGGCGCGTACGTCGTGGCCGCCTGGCTGTGCGGCATCATGCTGAATCTGGTCTTGCTGGGGCATTTTTACGACGTGGCGCTGCGCGACCTGGGGTTGTGCCTGGGTGCGCTCGCGCTCGCCCGCTTGAGTGAAACGTACGATCGCAAGCTGGCTTGAATGAGCTGCGCCGTGGCGTTCGTCCGCTGCGACCACATGCCGCACGCGAACGCCTTGCGCGGCGCCTGGGCGAGGCGTATTGGATCCAATACATGGGAACCCAAGTAATTGATCCTGGGCATTTTTGTCGCTCGCGAGCGCGCGTGCTGGCCGCGCTCCTAGCCCTCACCTGGCTCGCCAGTGGCTGCGCCAAGCACCCGAGCCCGGACGCGGCACAGACCGCGGCGCCGCTGGAGTCAGAGGCGCCTCTCCCGCCTCCGGACCCCGCCTACGAAGCTCGCCAGCTGTTCAAGACCAAGTGCCTGGCATGTCACGGCGACCACGGCGCTGGGGACGGGCCCGCTTCCGCAACCTTGGATCCGAAGCCACGCGCCTTCGCAGACGCCGTCTGGCAGGCGTCCGTAACCGACGATCAGCTCAAGAAAACGATTGTGGAGGGCGGAGCCGCGGTCGGAAAGAGCGCCGCCATGTCCTCGAACCCGGAGCTCGCGAACAAGCCGGAGGAGTTGTCCGCGCTGGTGAAGATCGTGCGGGACTTCAAACGCTGAGCGCTCACGACCCGGGCAGGCGAAACTGCACGATCGTGAAATAGGTGAACGCCATGTGCGAAATCATCACCGGAGGCAGGCGCTTGAATTGCAGGGCCAGGAAGCTCCACACTAGACCGCAGCCCACCGCAGCGGTGACGATGAGTGGGTTCAGGCCCGCGACGGGATCACGCAGTAACCACAGGGTGGGGAGCGTAGCGAACCCGTAGGCGAGGGCAGACAACGGTAGCGCGGCGCGGCGCCCGAAGCGTTCGGTGAGCTCGCCCAGCACCATGCCGCGCCACACGACTTCTTCCGCCGCGCAGATCAGCATGATCAAGATCGTGTACGCCGTGGAGCGCTGCAGGTGCTCGGGATTGCCGAGCTGCAAGTAGAGGCGAAACAGCCAGGCTTGGCGCGGGCTGCCTGCGGGAGTCAGCACGCGCCGCGCCGCCCAAGTGGCAAACAAGAGCACAATCATGGATACCGCGCCGATCGACAGATCGCCCGTGCGCGGCTTCAGGAGATCGATCAGCGAGCCGTCGTCTTGCATCTTGTGCAGCGCCACGGCGAGCAGCAACATGTACGGCAAGCTGACGCCGAGCCAAAACTGCGGGCTGCCGGCGGCTGCTTCTCGAAAACTGTAGGCCATACCCGCGAAGGTCAGGGCCAAGGTCAGGAGCACGCGTATCAAGGGTTTTCTCTCAGGCGCGCGGCGAGCCAAGCCAAAATGCGGTCCGCCGCTTGTTCCTTGCTGAGCAAGGGCAGGGGACTGCAATCAGTCGGGCTGACCAGCATGGCGCGGATGTCGTCGCGCCCGAGTGATTCGGAAGCGTGATTGGCCACGACGAGGTCCACGTGTTTGGCGGCGAGCTTGCCGCGGGCGAGCTGAATGACTTTCTCGTCCGTATCCGTTTCGAGGGCGAACCCGATCAGCACCGGTTTGCGATCTTTCCGCGCGTGCCCGACCTCCGCTAGCAGATCGGGATTCGGCAGCAGCTCCACGGTCATCGGTTCCGGCCCGCGCTTGAGCTTCGTGGCGTGGCTCTCGGCGGGTCGGTAGTCAGCTACTGCGGCGGTCATGATCAGCGCGTCTGCGGCGCTCAGGTCCGGAGACAACGCTTGCCAGAGCGCGCTACGCATCGAGAGCGCGCTACGCACGTCGATGCGCTGCACGCCGGGAGGCGTGGGCAAACTCACCGGGCCTGCTATGAGCGTGACCTTCGCGCCGAACACCTTGGCGCGCTCGGCCAAGGCGAAACCCATTTTGCCGGACGAGCGATTGCCGACGAAGCGTACCGGGTCCAAATCCTCCACCGTGGGTCCGGCACTGATCACAATGTGCTTGCCGGCCAGGGAAATGCCCGCAAATTGCGCGGAAGCTTGGGCCACGATCTGCTCAGGCTCTGCCATGCGCCCGAGCCCGGTGTCACCGGAAGCTACCTCTCCAACCACGGGCCCCACGAAGCCGATGCGGCGATCCGCCACGAGCGTTGCGACATTGCGTTGGGTTGCTGGGTGGCTCCACATGCTCGGGTGCATGGCGGGTGCCACCAAGATCGGGCAGGTGGCGCACAGCACCAGCGCCGTCACCAAATCATCCGCGCGCCCGCTCGCGAAGCGCGCCAGCACGTCCGCCGTGGCGGGCACGACGAGCAATAGATCCGTACGTGCAGCCAAGTTGACGTGCACCTCGCCGGGGCGATCCGGATCGAACATGTCCGTGAGGACGCGCCGCCCAGTCAGGCCCGCGAACGTGGCTGCACCAACGAACTCCCGCGCCGAGTGCGTGAGCACGACATCCACCGTGGCACCGTCCTTCAACAGTGAGCGCACGAGGTAAACGGCCTTGTACGCCGCGACGCTGCCCGTGACGCACACCGTGATGCGCTTGCCTTCGAAGCGCTTCGGCGAAAGCAGCGGGCCGGGCGGCGGTGTGATGGCTCGCGGCCCCACTGCGGCAAATGCCGGGCGTGACGGAGCGCGAGGCGGCGGGACGGGGCGATCGGTCATCTCTCTGGCCTCTGGGACTGTGTGCTTTTATCAGGGTCGCGCGCGCGACACGTACCGGCTTTTCGGGTCGAAGAATCGCCAGGGTTTTTGGGCCCAATCCCCCGCATAATCGATGCCAATGCGCGCTGAGCTGGCGCTTCGGGTGCGCGGGCCTTCCGCCAGAAAGAGCGGCGAAGCGCACAAATCCAAGCCGTAGGCCTCACGCCCGATGGCCATGGCTTGGCACAACTTCCCCGGGCCGTTCGTCAGCTCGCGGCTCGTAGCCGGCAGATTGCGACGCTTGGCCATCCACTCCACCCCGTACACGGGCTCGAGCGCGCGGACGAGCACGGCGTGCGGCGCGCCGAGCTTGGTCGTCACGATGTTGAACTGATAGTGCATGCCGTACACGAAGAACACGTACGCATGACCTGGAGGTCCGAACATGACCTCCGTGCGCGCCGTGCGCCGACCGCCGAACGAGTGCGCCGCGCGATCTTCCGGCCCGCGATAGGCTTCGGTCTCGACGACCCGCCCAACGCATAGCCCCTGCTTGGTTTCGTGCACCAGGAGTTTACCGATGCAGGCCTTCGCCACACGCAACACGGGCTGCGCGTAAAACTCACGCGGCAGCGGGGACAAGCGCGGTAGCTCAGGCTTCACGGAGCTTTAGAACCCGAGCAAGCGGCCGCCCTGATACACGAGGAAGCTCGCCACGTACGCCAGCGTGGTCATGTACGTGAACATGAACAGCGGCCAGCGCGCGCTCTTGGTCTCGCGGTACACCACCATGAGCGTGCTCATGCACTGGCAAGACAGCGCGAAGAACACCATCAAGGACAAGCCCATCAGCGGGGAGTACGCGCGCCCGCCGTCGGCGCTCCGCTCGGCGCGGATCTTGTCCCGCAGCGGAGCGTTGTTTTCGTCGGCGTCGCCGATGCCGTACACGAGGCCCAGGGTGGATACGAACACCTCGCGTGCGGCGAACGCGCCAATCAGCCCAACGCCTATTTTCCAGTCGAAACCGAGCGGGCGCAGCGCGGGCTCGATGGCTTTACCGAGGCGCCCGCCGTAGCTTTGTTCAATGGCCGAGGCGCCCGCGCGGCGCGGCACGCTGCTGGTTTCCGGCGAGGCTTCTGCGCGCTGATGCACGGTGGCAGCGGGTGGCGAGGGTTGATCGTGCTGCATGGGGCGGGGGAACGAGAGCAATGCCCACAGCAGCACGGTGAAGATCAGGATGCCCGTGCCCGCTTCTTTCAAGAACATGGCCGCGCGTTGCCACATCATTTTCAGTGTTCCGAGGAGGCTCGGCATCCGATACGGCGGAAGCTCCAAGATCAACGGAATGCGTCGACCCTTGACGGCGGTACGGCCCAGCACGCCCGCTGCAATCAAGCTGATCAACGTCGAAAACAGGTACATCGCGATCATCAGCAGGCCTTGCACGGGCACCAGGCCGAACACACGTGATGGCGGAAACAGCGCGCCGATGACCAGGGTGTACACGGGCAGCCGCGCCGAACAGGTCATCAGTGGGACCACCAGCATCGTGAGTAGGCGATCGCGCTGGCGCTCCATGGTGCGCGTCGCCATGATCGCCGGCACCGCGCAAGCGAAGCCCGAGAGCATGGGCACGAACGCGCGCCCGTGTAACCCGAGTGCCTTCATGATGCGGTCCATCAGGAACGCCACGCGCGCCATGTAGCCCGAGTCCTCGAGTAGGCCGATGCAGAAAAATAGCAGCAAAATCTGCGGCAAAAACACGACTACGTTGCCGACCCCGCCAATCACGCCCTTCGTCACCAGGTCCCGCACCATGGATGCGGGAACATGGGCTTCGACCAAGCTAGCGGCGCCGCTGGTCGCGGCTTCAATCAGTCGAATTGCCGGATCCGACCAAGAGAACAAGGACTGGAACATGATCAGCATCAGGCCGACGAAGATCACGAAGCCGAACACCGGGTGCAAAAGCACGCGGTCCACACGCTCGGAGGCTTTACGCTTTGGCGGGTGCGCGTCAGCACGCGGGAACAGCTTCGGCAGCGCGGCGTCGATCAGCGCGTAGCGCGTCGCAATCACCTCTTGATCGATGTCGCGCCCGGCGGCGGCCTCACGCACGGCCAGGCTGCGCTGGCGTAGCGCGGGGTCGATGCCCACGAGCTCGTCATCCCATTCGATGCTGGTGAGCGCCCACAGCGCCAGTGCTCGCGCACGCGCCGCGTTCTCAGCCCACACCTGGGGTAGTGCCTTGCTGACCTGCTCGAGATCGTGTTCGAGGGCTTCCGGGTAGGCGATGCGGCGAGCGGCGCGCGGCGGAGCGCCGAGCGCGCTCGCGATGACGCCCTTCAGCTTGTCCACTCCAGAGCCGCGCCGGCCGTCCGTTGCCACGCACGGGACACCGAGAAAACGGCTCAATTCCGCGGCGTCCGGCGGGTTCTCTTTGACCTCGTCGATCATGTTCAGCGCCACGACGACTTTTATGTCGAGCTCCAGCAGCTGCATGACGAGGTACAGGTTGCGCGGCAGTTGGCCCGCGTCCACCACGACCACGCATAGATCGGGTTTGGGATTTTCGGCCCAACCGAGCACCGCGGAGAGCGCGATCTGTTCCTCGGGGGAGCGCGCGCTGAGCGAGTACGCGCCCGGTACGTCCACGACCTCCGCCACGCCAGCGGTGTTGCCGGGTAGCACGAGCTCGCCGCTGCGGCGTTCCACGGTGATGCCCGGGTAGTTCCCGATGCGTGCGTTCTGTCCGGTGAGGCGATTGAAGAGCGTGGTTTTCCCGGTGTTCGGGTTCCCGATCAACAGCAGCAGCGGCGCACGCGCCGCCTCTGCTTGGGGACGTTCCTGCTCGTGAACGGGAGCGCCGGGCTCGACTGCCGGTTGAGTCACGGCGCCGTACGTACGAAGCTGCGCTGCGCCAAGGTGCTGCCTTGTGCGTGGCTGCCACTGGCGCGTGCAGCGCTCGTCACTTCACCCGCGTTGACCGACACGCCTTCCGCTTCGGCGCGCCGAATCGACAAGCTGCCGCCGCGCACCAAGAGCTCCAGCGGATCGCCCAAAGGCGCCACGCCGATCACTTCCACGCGCGTCCCGGGCACCAAACCGAGCTCCATGAGTCGGCGTCGAAAGGAGCCTTCTCCCGCGACATGCTCGATGGTCACGACTTGTCCGATCCGGGTCTGCGCAAGGTTCATAGTGGCGACCCAGAGACTGTAGCCTAATGAAAACGGTTTTCAAATTCATCCAGCCGATACGGCCTGCCGGGCCCAGATGCGGCTGAAAACCTAGGGTTTGGCGGGTGGGTCGGCGGCGACCAGGCGGGCTTGCGCCGCCTGAACCGCCGGGCCCAGGACGCGGCTGTCTAGGCTCGTGGGTAACACGCGCAGCACCGAAGTCAGGGCGTCCAGCATCTGGCGCGCGGACTCGAAGCGTTGCGCCGGGTCGCGCTCCAGCGCGCGGTGCACGGCCGAGGTGATCGCGATCGGCAGGTTGGGCCGCCTCATGCTCAGCAAGGGCACCTTGCCATCACGAATGTTGGCGACCACGTCTGCATCCGTTGCGGCGTCGAACAGGCGCTCACCCGACAACGCTTCCCACATCACCACGCCCAGGCTGAACAGATCACACTTCACGGTGGGGGCTTGGCCGAGCAGCAGCTCCGGCGCCAAGTATGAGAGCTTGCCTTTTACGATGTTCGGCCGCGTCATGCGACCGCGATCCATCGCGCGCGCCAAGCCGAAGTCCGCCAGCTTTACCTGGCCCGTCTCGGCGAGCAAAATGTTTCCCGGGGTCACGTCGCGATGCAGGATCGGCGACACGGCGCGCTGCTCATCCAGGCGCCCGTGGGCGCCTTCGAGCGCGCGTAGCACTTCGATCATGATCGCGGTGACCACCTGCCAGGGAGTCTCCGTGCGGGGCTCCTTGAAGCTGGTCAAAAAGCGACCCAGGTGGATGCCCTCCACCAACTCCGTGACCAGGAAGTGAAAGCCTTGTTCATCCACGCCGAAGTCGTGGACTTGCACGATGTTTGGGTGTTGAAGGGCGGCGCCGACGCGCGCCTCTTCGACGAACATTTCCGTGACTTCTTCGAAGCCGCGCACGGAGGCCTCGATGCGCTTCACGGCGACGGCTCGTGAGAAGCCCACCGCACCACGTGTGCGTGCGCGCCAGACGATGGCCATTCCGCCCTGCCCGAGCTTTTCTACGAGCTCGTACTTACCGGCCAAGACTCGGCCCGGTGCGTCTTCGAGGAGCGTCATGGTGTCAATCTTCCGAGCAGCACGGGGCACACACGCGGCATAGCGGTCTCATAATCTCATGATCCACGCTTTCGAGCGACGTGAATTGACGGCGTGCGGGCTGCTGTGTAACTCATCGCTAGGCCGGGGCACGATCCTCCGCGTTTCCCTCGCGTTTTCTCGCGCGTCTTCCCTTCCGCATTTCTCGCGTTTCTTCACGTTTCCCGTCCCTTCCGTTTCGAGCACGCAACCTGGCGCCATGCCGAGCACGCACAAAAATTGGGTCAAAACGCTAGTCATTCGCCGCACGCGAGCTGACGACGCCCAGTTCGTGCGCGAGATGTTGTTCGAGGCCGCCTACTGGCGCAGCGCACGTCCGCGCCCTCCATTGGAAGAAGGCTTGGCCCAGCCGGAGCTAGCAAAGGTGCTCGCGGGCTGGGGCCGACCCGGTGACCTGGGCATGATCGCCACGGACGGGCCGGGTGAGCGCATCGGCGCTGCTTGGATGCGGCTGTGGACCGAAGCCGATCACACGCAGGGCTTCGTGGACGAACAGACGCCTGAGCTCGGCATCGGCGTGCGGCGTGAGTTCCGGCGCCACGGCGTCGGCACGGCGTTGCTCTTGGCCGTGCTGGGTCGTGCCCGTGAAGACGGCGTGCCGCGCGTCAGCCTGAGCGTGGAAATCGAGAACGTTGCGCGCCTCTTGTATGAGCGCTTTGGCTTCAAACTGCACTCCGTAAACCAGGGTGTAGCCACACTGCTGGTCGAGCTAGACGAGCCCGCGCCCGACACCGAACCGTCGCCGGGAAATTCCGGCTGAGCGCTCCGCATCAGTTGGGTTGGGTGGAGGGCCACAAATAACGGGCGCTGCCCGTGATGGGCGGTGTTGGGCAACGCGGCCGCGCAGGTGTGCTCGCAGCAGCCACGCCTGCCCGAGGGGTCTGGAGCGCTAGCGAGCGTTCTCGCCTGCACGCCGCCGTGCGATAGCCGCAGCCACGTGAGCCTTCCCAAAATAACGCCGAGCGTGCAAGAGATTATGCGCGCGACAGCGAAGCCGCAAGTTGATGGGCGTTGGTGCGCCGCCGGCCGCCCACGGCTCATCGTGATCCAACTCCAGGAATACACGCGAGTTGCAACGTCGACCGTCCGCCGAAACGAATGAACATCGTCCTTCATCCCGAACGTAAACCTCCCGCGCGACGGCCGCCGGAACGTGACGAGACATGCGCGAAGTGGAGTTCGGCGGAACCGAGCGCGTCAGGTCGACTTGGCTCGCGGGTGGAATGACATCGTTCTCGCCAGGCGAGCGGACGCGCGTCTCCGCGGCCGGACCCTCGATGCTCACTCGGCTGCGACGCGGTTTTCGGCCAACCGCAAAGCGTTTCTTCTCCGCATCTTGGATGAACGCCTTCAACGCCAGCTTCATCAGCTCTGCGATATTGCCAGCCGGCAAGCGATGACTCGCGAGCGCGCGTGCGGCTTCGAGCAGATCTCGAAACTCCCCGTCAGTCGCAAAGTGCACGCCGTAACGATCGGCCGACAGCGGCTCGACGCGCGCGTTCGCCTTCGATGCGCGTTTGACGACGTGAACATCGTGGGCTGGGCAATCGCAGGAACCGCCGCCAAAACCGGACCCAATTCTAACGCGCGCGCCGGCAGCGGCCTCGGTTCAACCTGGGTAGGCAGAACCGCGCCTGCAGTCGCCGCATCCGCCGCCAACCGAATCGGCAACCTTCGAATCGATTCCCGCACATCCGGCTTCGGAAACCGCGCCGCCAAGATCTCCTCCACCTGCTGCCGCTTCTTGCCGCCGCACACGCCGAACAACTCCGCAGCGTTCTCCTGATTCAAATAAGGGTTCAGCGCGCATAGGATAGAGAGATTCAATTCACCGCGTGCGGTAGCCGCAAACACACTCGGGAACCGCCGCCCGACGCGCGCCGCCGTGATGCGCCGCCCCGCCGATGACTCGCTCAACCCCAGCGACTCCGTGCAGTAAGCAAACAGCGACGAAAATCCCAGTTCGACGTATAGCCGCCGCTCGTCCAACTCGGCCAAGTGCGCGAGCAGATCCGACGTTAGCTCATTCTCGGCCTGCACCAACGCCTTGAGCGCTGACAACAGTTGTTCGTTCCCCAACCGCCCCAAACAATAGCGAGCCTTCATACCCGATGCGTAACACGAGCTTTTCGGTGCTCCGCATTTGCCTTCAGAGCTGTTTTCAGCGCGGAGAAGTGTTTTGAATCGATCAACGAGTCAAAACACTTCGCAACACGCCGACTGCGCTCGGGGCGGTGCAGCAATCCCGCGCACCGCCAGTTCGCGTCCGAGTACCGAAAACAACTCGTCTACGAAAATCGGCGTCACCCTCAACAAATCGCAATCAGGACAAGCGCGAGCGATTGAGTGGTTCGCCGGCCAACTAGCGCATCGAATTCACCGGCGCCGTCCGTCCGCGCGCGCATCACTCAATCGCGAGCTACGCGCTGCCGACGACGCATCCAGTAACGCCTACACCACTGCAGCAGCGTGGGCGACGGGCGCGTTCGGAATCGTCAGAACCATCGCTCACGCTGAGTCGCACTCGCCTGGCGAGAGCTCCTGTCGATCCGTGCGTCAGGAGGGGCTGGGGCTGGTGGACTGGGGGTGAGCAAGGCCTGCCCTCGCTTCGTCGTCCACGCCACTCTCTGTCTGCTCGACTGCGCGCTCTGGCGCGGAAGAGGCGATCGCGCTCCGTGAGTGCTGTGAAGGCTGCGCGGCAATCGAGATTCTTTCGTCGTGCATCAGTTGGCTCGCGATCCCCAAGGCTAACGCTCAACCCCCGAGACCGGGCCTGGGCGCGCGCGCGGCCCCGGCTCTGTACTTGCAGGAACCGGGTTCTGGGGTTCCCACCACTCCCGAGCCCCAACCCTTCCCGGGGCGGCGCTCGCGCGTGCCGCGCCCACCCATTCTGTGATACGAAAGGGTCGTGCTCGGGCTTAGGTTGTCGGGGACGTGGCTCGCGGGGTGGCCAGCGTTGGCGGTGTTGGGTTGGGCTTCGAGCGCGACCGCACAGACGCCTGGTCAGCCGTTTCGTCTGGAGTACTGGTCGGAAGGGCACTGCCCGGACGCGGCCGAGTTCGCGCGCCAAATCCAAACCCGCGCGCCGCGCTTGCGCCCAGCGGTAGCTGACGAGCCCGCGCTCGGTTTCTATGCCGAGCTCGTCGAGCGCGCGGGTTCGGCCACAGGGCGCCTGACGGCGCGCTCCGCGGACGGCCGAGAGGTTACGCGCGAAGTGCGCGGCACCACCTGCGACGACGTGGTCACCGCGCTAGCGTTGATTGCCGCGCTCGCGGCGGACCCGACTCAACCCGTAGAGACACCGCCGAGCGCGCCACCCAGAGCCCCGTCCGCGAGCCCGGTTGCGCGCCACACTCGGCACCACGACGACGACGAGCTTCCGCCAGAGGTCCCGCCTCCGCCGCCGAGCTGGACGTTCGGCGTGGGCGGCGGTCTCAGCTTCGATAGCAGCATCGCGCCGAGTCCCGGCTATGGCCTGGGCGTGGAGTTCAATGCCGAAGGCCCTGCCGGCTCACCCTGGCGTGCGCTCTTCGCGTTGTCGGCGATTCGCGCGGCCGCGGCCAGCACCCCAACCCGTGCCGGCTACGCGAGCTTCACCTACCTCGCGTTTCGCGGCACCGCATGTCCACTGCGTTGGCCGGAAGACACGCCGCTGTTCATGCGACCGTGCTTGTTCTTGGATGCCGGCGTGCTGGAGGGGAATGTCTCACTCGGCAGCAGTAGTCAGGATCAATCCAAGACCTGGTTTGCCGCTGGCGGCTTCGCGCGCGTCGAGGCCTTGGCGGATGAAGTCCTATCCTTTCAACTGGATGGCGGCGTGACCGTGCCCCTGAAGCGGGATTCCTTCGACGCCGGGGCCAGCGCAGCGCAGCCCGACGCCCCGGATACCGCGTTCCGCGTGCCTTCCGCGGGTGTTTTGGGCCGGATAGGGCTATCCTACCGCTTCCGGTGATCGATTCGAGCACGGCCTCACATGAACCCTAAGAAGGCGATGCGCTCAGAGATGGCACTAGCAGGTGTGGGGTACGACGCGGGGGCGGGCTCTGAAGCTAGTGAGGCGAGTGTCGTTGGGGAGGCTGGGCCGCGCCACATTCCTGATCGAGTATCCGGCACGCGCTTGACGTGCGCGACGAAGCTGGAAGACGACGCACGCATCGCGTTGCTGCTGCGCGCGCACTTCCGCGACGTGTGGCGGATCGTGCGCCGCTTCGGCGTGCCCGAAAACAGCGCTGACGACGCGACGCAGGAGGTGTTCATCATCGCCGCGCGCCGCATCGCGGACATTCAGCCCGGCAGTGAGCGCCCGTTCTTGCTCGCGAGTGCCGTGCGCGTAGCCGCCAACCTGCGCCGCTCGTTGGGCGCGCGTCGCGAGTGCCAAGAAGACGAGTCCCTGCCCGAAGGTGTCGACCCGCGCCCCAATGCCGAGGCGCTGCTGGATCAAAAGCGCCTGCGCCAAATGCTGGACAGCGTGCTGGACGAGCTCACGGATGATCTACGCGTCGTGTTCGTGCTGTGCGAGCTCGAAGGCATGTCATCGCCGGAAATCGCGGAGCTCTTGAGCATCCCGGTGGGCACCGTCGCTTCGCGGCTGCGGCGCGCGCGGGAAGCCTTTCAAGTGAGCGCGGCAAACCTCAAAGCACGCCTCAACGCTGCGGGGGCTGCCTGATGTCCGAGCAACGCTCCTTGCCGCCGCAGGATGATTTCGCGCGCGCGCTGCTGCGTTCCGCAGAAGGGGATGAGCCCTCCAATGCGGCTTACGCCAAGGTGGCTGCCGCGCTCGGCGTGAGTGGCGTCGTGGGGGCTTCCTTGCCCGCGCCTGCCGTGCTGATCGCGGGCTCGTCGGGCTTGGGGCGCTGGGCGAGCTCGCTGGGCGGAAAGCTCGCGCTGTTCGGCGTTTCGGGCGCGCTGCTCCTTGGTGCTGGCGGCGTGCTGCTGCGGCATCGGCTGGTCGTTGCTCCCGCAGCTCCCGCAAGCACGGGGGCAAGCGTGGCGCCGCTCGTAGCAACGGCGGCGGTCGCGCCAACGGTTGGCACTGAGCCAGGCGCGAAAAATGACTCGACCCCTGCTGCTGCCAGCTCAGCGGTCACGCCTGGCGCAGCTGACCCATTGGGCGAGCAAGCCGCCGCGCAAGTAATCAACTTGGACGACCCCGCGGCGCAAGCCGAGCTACGGCCCGCGCATGCGGCAACGCGCGCATTCGCCGGCGCTGGCGCTGCGCGCACATCGGGCTCGTCTAGCTCGTCTTTGCCAGAACAGGTGCAGTCTTTGGATCGCGCTCGCGTTGCGCTGAGCTCGGGTAACGCAGGCGCCGCGCTGGTGGAAATTGCGTACTACCGAAAGGCCTGGCCCAAGGGCGTGTTCCTGACCGAAGCCAGCGTGCTCGAGATCGAAGCGCTGGCCAAGCGCGGTGAACGCTCGCTTGCTGCGGCCCGGGCACAAGCCTTCGTCGCCGCGCATCCGGACAGCCCGCAAGCCGAACGCCTGCGCGCCCTGATCCCCGCGCGCCCCGTCGAACAACCGTAGTCACTGCGCGCTCGCGTTTCGCGAGCCCACAAAAAGACAGGTCAATGCCATGTCGAGTCCCCGAGCTCGGAGGCGCAGCTGCGCCCGCACGCTGCCGCTTCCCCCGCCGCTTTCCGCGCCGCCTTTGGCTCGCGAAGGTTGAGGCTTTCAACGCGCGCCAAGTCGTGGCTAAGTCCGCGTCATGCACGAGCTTGCGCGTTTCGTGGTTGATGTGCCGGATTTCCCACTGCAAGGGATCCTATTTCGAGACATCAGCAAGTTGCTTCGAGAGCACTTCGCCGACACGGTGAACGCACTCGAGCAACTGTTCTCGGAGGCGGAGTGGGCAGGCTTCGACGCCATCGCCGGCATCGAATCACGCGGCTTCGTGCTGGCCGCAGCCCTGGCGGCCAAGCGTGGCAAGGGCTTCGTTCCGGTGCGTAAGAAGGGCAAGCTGCCGCCGCCCGTCGTGGATATCGCCTACGACCTCGAGTACGGAACGGGCGTACTCGAAATGCAACGCGGCACGGGCAAGCTCTTGCTGGTGGATGACGTGCTGGCAACGGGCGGTACCTTGCTCGCGGCTGCGCCGTTGTGTCAGCTGGCTGGCTATCAGGTGACCAACATTGGCGTGTTGATCGACATCGGCCTGATCAAAGACTTTTCCTGGCAGAACTTGCCCGCGCGGACCGTGATTCACTATGGCTGAGCCGTTGACGCGCGTGCCGCCGTTGGTGGTGATTGCGCTCGAAATCGAAGGACAAGGTTTGTTCGAGCGCGCCGACATCAGCGTGCTGTACACGGGCCTGGGTAAGGTGAATGCCGCGCTGATGCTCGCGCGCAAGCTGGCGACGCTGCGTGCTCAGGGCCAGCTCCCCGAGTTGGTCGTGAATTTCGGTACGGCGGGCAGCCGCAGTTTTGCGACGCGCAGCGTGGTCGCGTGCCGCAAATTCGTGCAACGAGACATGGACGTCACCGGGCTCGGCTTTGCGCTGGGCGAAACGCCCTTCGAAGCGCTGCCAGCAACGCTCGAGTTTCCAGCGGTCTTCAAGCATCTCCCTGAAGGCGTGTGCGGCACCGGGGATCGCTTCGAAACCGGAGCCCTCACCATGCCGTGTGACGTGATCGACATGGAGGCCTATGCCTTGGCGAAGGCTTGCCTGGCCGAGAATGTGAACTTCGCCAGCGCCAAGTACATCAGCGACGGCGCCGATCACAGCGCAGCGGACGACTGGCAGCAAAGCCTCCCAGGCGCTGCGGCCGCGTTCCTCGCGTTGTATCGCGAGCTGCTCGGCTGAGCGCGGCGGGAACCGCGACGCGCTGCGAGGTGCGTTGCGGGGTTGCGAGCGCCCCTCAGGCTTCGGCGATTTGGAAGCCGAGCGCGAGCGCGCGCTCCACGATGCGTTGATATGGCGCATCCGAGCCGCTGTCGCGCCACGCGCCCCGCCTGCGCATGTCCGCGAAGGTTTCGCGCGCGCCCTGCTCGAGGCCGATGCTGGCTTGGAACTCTGGCACGTGCGCCTTGGCCTTGGCTGACGAGTACGCGCCGTGAAATTGCGTGGTTTCTGCCAGGAAACTGAAGCGCTTGGGGTCTTGAGCGATCAGCCACGCAGCAGGCACGAAGATCAGCTTGGCGCGTGCATCCAGGGCGCGCGCGACCTCGCGGTAGTAGCTGCGCCAAGTGAGCACTTCATCGCGCGTGACGTTGTAGGCCTCGCCGTAGGTTTTGCGGTTGAGCGCCGCGTGCGCGAAGAATTTGCCGCAATCATCGCGGTGTGTGGATTGCCACAAGCCGAGGCCGTCACCCGCGACCAGCACGGGTAACCCACGCGCCACGCGATCCCAGGTGCCGCTGTCGAACTCTTGTTGATCGATAAGCGAGCTCCCTGGGCCGTAGGTGTGGCTGGGTCGAGCGATGGTCAGCTGGAACGCGCCGTTGTCTGCGGCACGCTGAAAGGTTTGCTCGCAGGCCACCTTGTTCTTGCCGTACTCACTGTCCGGCGAGAGCGCAAAGTGCTCGTCTACCAGCACCTGGGGTGGGGTGTGCGTGCTGTACGCGCACACGGTCGAGCAAAATACGAATTGCTCGCAGCGACCGCGGAAGGCGTGCACGCTGGCCTCGGCTTGTCTCACTGTGAAGCAAATCATGTCGAACACGACATCGAAGCGCTGCTCGGCGAAGGCGCCCGCAAATGCCGCGCTATCTTCACGATTGCCCAGGATTTGCCGCACGCCGGGGGGCAACGTGTGCTCGCGCTGACCGCGATTGTACATCGTGACCTGAGCGCCGCGAGCCAGCAGCTCCTTCACGATGCCGGTGCTGATTAGCCCTGTTCCGCCGACGATGAGCGCGTTCAACATCCAGTGAGGACAGCACGCGCGGGCGCGCGCAGCAACGCATTTACCGCGAAGCTGAAATTGGTTCCGGATCGGAATTGAACAGTGATTTCACTCGCCCCGGCTGTGCGCGCGGGCGGCGGCGTAGTAGTTCTCAGTGATGCGTGATTTGGTTGCGGCGATATTGCTCACCGTCGGTTCGAGCTGCATCGTCGGTTGCGGGGCGAGTAGCTCGGTCGATTTCTTTGATGGCAGTGGCGGGCGCGCGGCGACTGGGGGCAGTGTGAGCGCGGCAAGTGCAGGCAGCGCGTTCGTGAGTGGTGGCAGCACTGCGAGTGGTGGCAGCGCGAGCGCAGGCAGCGCGAGCGCAGGCAGCCCGAGCACCGCAGCCGGCAGTGCCGGCATGACGACGAGCGGTCCGAGCGACGTGCCATGCTCGCCAGCGACGGACGGCATGAACGGCATGAGTGGTCCGTTCGGAACCATGGCTGAGTCCTGTTGGCGCGTGTCGACGGACATCTCCGGTTGGGGTTGCTCGAACTTCGAAGGTCGCACCATCAAAGTGAACGGCACCGCGGTCACCTGCGCTGAGCTGCCGCTCCCCAGCAAGCTGCACGGCGACTACTATTTCGACTTTTCGGCCGGCGAGCACGAGTACGCCAGCTTCTTCTGGTTCTGAGCAGCGCCCTCCGCGGGCGAGGGGCCGGTTCGAGGTTTCTCGGCTCGCGATACTTTTTGTGACGGTTCGGTGATCGTTCAAGCGTCGCGCTAGACACAAACCATCATAGATGGCCCTCGTTCAAATTCACGCCCGCCGCATTAGTTCAACGAGCCTGTTTACATTGCTGGGTGGGCTAGCGCTGCTGCCAACCACCGGCTGCGGGAGCACCACTGATCCTGGCTCCTCGAGCGCCGGCAGCGCGGGAGCGAGCCAAGCGGGAAGCGCCGGCTCGCAAGCGGGCACGAGCGGCAGTTTGGGCGGCGGCGGCGCCGCTGCGGGTGAGGGTTCCGGCGGCTCGGCGGGCATGCCGGCCGGTGTTGCGGGGTCGGCTGGCGCGGCGCTGGGCGGGAGCGGCGGCGCGGCCGCTGGTTCCGGTGGTAGCGCCGGAAGCGCGGGAAGCTCCGGCTCGGCCGGTGCCGGCGGCGGCGGCGGCGGCGGCGGCGGCGCGACCGTGGACCCGACCAAACTCGACAAGTTCAGCTTCTTCGTCACGAGCTTGGTGGCGATGCGTAAGCTGTCGAAGAGCCAAGACGGTTTCGGCGGTGACCTGCGCTACGGCCAAGCCGATGGCCTCACCGGCGCCGACAAGATCTGCTCGGAGATTGCAGAGTCTTCCATGCCCGGCGCCAGCGCCAAGAAGTGGCATGCGTTCCTGAGCACGGTCAAACCGGCCGTGAACGCAGCGGACCGCATTGGCATGGGGCCTTGGTATGATCGCAACGCGCGTCTCGTTGCGCAAACGTTGGCTGATCTGCTGCAGAATCGCCCCAACGGCGCGAACGCTGCCATCAAGCAAGACTTGCCGAACGAAACTGGCACGCCCAATCATCGCCCGGACCCGACGCAGCCCGAAGCAGACGATCACCACACGCTCACGGGCTCCAACGCGCAGGGCAAGCTGTATGGCCCCACCGCAACGTGTCTGGACTGGACGAGCAGCCTGAAGAACAACACCACGACCGGGCGCCCTCGCATCGGCTTCTCTTGGTCGATCGCCGATCGCACCAATTGGATCTCCGGCCAAGACGAAGGCGGCTGTGGCGCGGGCGTTGCGATTGAAGAGAACCCCGGCTCGGATCCGTCCAACCCGATCGTCGGCTCGGGCGGCGGTTACGGTGGCATTTACTGCTTTGCGTTGGTCCCGTGAGCAGCCCGCGCCTGGCAACAATGGCCCATTTTACTCGCGCATTTGCGCTGTTCGCGGCACTGCACAGCGTCGCTTGCTCGTCGGACAGCGCGGCGCCGGGCGCGAGCGCCGGCTCCAGCGGCATGAGCGGAACGAGCGGCGCGCCCGGTAGCGCAGGCGCGAGCAACAACGGGGATGCCGTGGTCGGCTCATTCATCACCTCGCTGATTGGCGCCACGGACAGCGATGCCGCGTACACCACCGTTGCGGGCAAGGTGTACGACGGAGTGACGCCTTCCACCGTCGCGTGGGACATGGTGTCGAGCAGCGGCGGCTGTCAGCTCCTGAAACCGCGCGCGCCGTTTTGCGATCCCGCGTGCGGCAACGGCGCCGTGTGTGTCGGCGACGACCAATGCGCCAATTACCCGACCGCGCAAGACCTCGGGCCCGTGGTCATGAAGGGCTTGGGCAGCGCGGACATCACCATGAAGCCGATCGCGAGCACGTACTCGTTACCCGGTGACCTCACGCTGCCGTATCCGCCCGCTGCGGAGGGTGCCGCGCAAAGCCTAGAGGTTGCCGGCAGCCCGTTCGGCTCCTTCACGGTCGCCAGCAAAATGGTCGCGCCGCTGGTGTCCGAAGGCACGCTCACGATTGAGGACGGGAAAGCATTGGATCTGACATGGACCGCGCCCGGCGACCCCGCGCTGGCCCGCATGCAGATCAAGATCGACATTTCCCATCACGGCGGCACCAAAGGTAAAATCGAGTGTGACGTCGCTGATTCGGGGAAATTGCAGGTCTCCGCGGAGCTGATCTCGAGCCTGATTCAGTTGGGTGTCGCGGGCTTCCCGAGCGTGTCGCTCACGCGCGTGACCACCGGCAGCGCGGCCATCGCTCCCGGTAAAGTAACGCTCCAGGTGCTGTCTGCCGTCACTCGCGTGCTCGTCGTCAGCGGCGTGCAGTCGTGCAACACAGCTGACGATTGTCCAACCGGCAAAGCGTGCAAGCAGGACCTGACCTGCGAGCCGTGACGAGCGCGGGCTAGCGAGCGGAGAAGAGCAGGCGTGCGCGGATCTTCTGCGCTACGCCAGTACCCTAGTGCTCGCGGTTGATCTAACGTGCGGGCATGTCTTCGAGCCCCAAACTCCGGGTTGCGGTCCTGTTCGGTGGTCGCTCGGCTGAGCACGAGATCTCGCTATTGTCGGCCCGCTTCGTGGTCGAATCACTGGACCGAAGCAAGTACGAGCCAATCCTGATCGGGATCGACAAGACCGGGCGCTGGCTCCTGCAAGACGAGGCCATGCTGCTCGGTGCGGCGCGTGACCCGCGGCTCGTGAAGCTCAATCAGGCCATGCCAGGCGTGCTCTTGCCGCCGCATCCGGAAGCGAGTGGCGTCAGCTTGTTGCACGCAGACGAGAGCGATCAAACCAGCGGCGGCCCGCTCGCGGTCGACGTGGTGTTTCCGGTGCTGCACGGCCCGATGGGTGAGGATGGCACCGTGCAGGGGCTGTTGGAGCTTTCCGGCTTGCCGTACGTGGGTGCCGGCGTGCTCGGCTCCGCCGTCGGTATGGACAAAGACGTGATGAAGCGGCTGCTCTTACAAGCCGGGCTGCCACTGCTCCCGTACCAAACGTTGCGCCGTCAGCGCTGGCAGCGCGCGCCGGATCAGGCGTTGACCGAGCTCAGCGCGCTCGGCTTCCCGCAGTTCGTAAAACCCGCCAATTTGGGCTCTTCCGTCGGCGTGAGCCGCGCGTTCAACGTGGCTGAGCTGCGCACCGCCATCGACTACGCGTTCGAGTTCGACGACAAGCTCGTGATCGAAGCGGGGCTGGACCACCCGCGTGAAATCGAATGCGCGGTGCTCGGTGGCGACTCACCGCGCGTGTCCGTGCCCGGCGAAATCAGCATCGACCACCCGGACGGCTATTATTCGTACGCCGCCAAATACGTAGACGGCACCGGCGTAGTCACCAAGATCCCTGCGGACCTGACGGCAGAGCAAGCCGCCGGCATGCAACGCCTCGCGCTGGCTACGTTCGAGGCGCTCGAATGCGATGGCCTCGCGCGCGTGGATCTGTTCTTGGACAAGAGCGGCGCGCTGTACGTGAACGAGATCAACACGCTGCCCGGCTTCACCAGCATCTCCATGTTTCCCAAGCTGTGGGAAGCCAGCGGTGTGCCCGCGGGCGAGCTGATGACGTTCCTGATCGAGGACGCGCGGGCGCGCGCAGCGCGGAAACGCGCGCGCCGTTCCAGCGTTTAGGCTGCAGGTAGCGAGGGCACGCCCACGCGGGCGACGGACAGCTCATAGTAGCGTGCGGCCAATTCGACCTCACTGGCGCGGCGGTGCATGCGACCTTCACGGCCTTCTACGAAGTAGGCGCCGGAGATGTGCCCATATTCCGGCGAAATCGCCAGCATTACCGAGGTGCGCGCGCCTTTGCCGAGCGAATCCGGGCCACGCATGTCGAAGCCGGTTTTGAGCAGCTTGGTAGAAACCACGCCGGGGTGCACCGCGTTCACCAGCACGCGGCGATCGCGCAGGCGGCGCGCGAGCTCCACCGTGAACAGCACGTTCGCGAACTTGGAGGTCGCGTACGCTTGGTAGTCGTCATACGTGGCGCGCGTGTTCTCGATGTCTTCGAGATCGATGGCCGCGCGGCTGTGCGCGATGGAGCTCAAATTGATGATGCGAGTGAGCGCTTGGCCGCTGGGCCCCGCGAGCAGCAAGTGCGTGAGCAACACGTGCGCAAAGTGATTCACGGCCAGCGTGAGCTCGATGCCGTCCGCGCTGAGCTCGCGGCGCTTCATGTACACGCCCGCGTTGTTGATCAGCGCCTCGATCGGCAAGTCCCGCTGCGTCAGCTCTGCGGCCAACGCGCGGACCTGCGCGAGCGAAGAAAAATCAGCCACCACGGGGGTGGGCGGCTCCACTTCCGAAGCGCCGCGCAGCTCTTCATACGCGTCAGCAACGCGCGCAGGATCACGACCGTGAATG
>FSWQ01003980.1_pt1 | contig 20507 bp, 20 predicted proteins | sample 1637691 | NCBI WGS metagenome assembly FSWQ01 (sample SAMEA3914814, study PRJEB12502) | metagenome | biome: forest; material: soil | place: USA | collected 2011-09-16 | depth 0.1 m | reverse complement strand
GTCGGGACCACAGCCGGCCTGGCTGGTCCAAGCGGGGCTCGTCAGCGTGAAGCCACTCGAACTCGCACCGCCGCCGCCGCCACCCGACACTGCGCCGCCGCTCGCGCCACTCGCTCCGCTGTTCGCACCCGCAGTGCCCGCGCCCGCGGCACCGCTGGCACCATTGCCACCGGCGCCTGACGCGCCACTCGGGCTACCGCCGTTGGCCGTGCCCGCGCCTGCGGGGGCACCCGCGCTTGCGGCGCCGCCCACGCTCGAGCCGCCGGCGCCACTGCTCGGGCTACCGCCGTTGGCCGCACCCGCGCCCCCGAGCGTGGTCGTGCCGCCCGTGCTCGAGTTCGTGCCCGTCGCGTCCGAGGACGAACTGCAAGCCGAGATCACGGCCAGACCGCAGAACAGCACTGGGCTTGCCCATGTCCAAGATTGCGTGCGCGCGCTCATCGCTCCCCGATACCATTTCGAGCGACGCTCACGCCAGACACGTCCGCGCCGCCGAAGGCTGTGACGGGACGCGCCGTCATCGCGTGACCATCAACCCTCTGAAAATCAACAAAGTTTCGCGTCCGTCGCTTTCTCGGTCACGCGCGACGCGCTTCGGTAACTCGGGTTGAAAGGCAGAGGTCAACGGTTCGGCGGCGGCCCGCCTCGAGCTCAGCACGGCGCGCGGTCTCGGCGAGGCTCGAGCGAGTGCACTAGTCGCACGGACCGTTGTTCTGGAGGTCGACGATGGTCGCGCCACAGGCGGTCACGAGCTGCTGAATTTCGCAGTTCGAGAGCTTCGGATTGTCGCTGAACGCGGCGCGACCGGCGATAGTGTCGAGGCTCACGAGCGAGGCCAGGCTGGTCAAGGCCGGGTGATTGAGCAGCGTGAAGGAGTCGACCGTGGTCAGCTGTTCGAGCCCGGCGAGGCTCGCCAGCAGGACATTGGAGTCGAGTTTGAAGTTTTGAGCGACGGCATGGAGCGTCGTCAGGCCCGAAAGGTCGACCAGCTTCGGGTTGTTTTCCACGGTTAGGTTGGCAATTTCCTGATTGCTCGGCGAAAGCCCGGCCAAGCTGGTCAGCGCGCTGTTCCCGTCCAGCTCGAGCTGATTCAAGGTCGCCTTGCCGAGCCCGACGAGGTCTTGGATCTGAGTGTCCGCGAGCGCCAGGTAGTCGATGCTCTCGAAGTTGCGCAGACCATTGAGGGTCGTCACGCCGCATGACTTGATGGTGAGCGACTCCGCGGACGTGACGTGACTCAGGCCTTCCACGTTGGACAGCGCGGGGCTTGCCTCGATTGAGAACGACGTCAGCTCGGTCAATTGTGCCAGCGCGTCGATGTTGGCGAGCTTCGAATTGTAACTCAGCTCGGTACCGCCGAGCTCGGTGACGTGCTCGAGGCCGCTCAAATCTTCCAGGTTCGGGTTGCCGCTCAGATACAAGGCGTTCATCTGCGTGACGCTCAAACCCGCCAAGTCAACGAGTGAGGCGTTGTCCGTGATGGCCAGGGCATCGATGCTCAGCAAGCCGCGCAGCGCGGCCACGCTGCTCAGCGCCGCATTGCTGGTGATCTCTACGGTGGTCGCGCGACCGCTCACGTTGGAGAGCCCGTCCAAGCTCGGCAGCAGCGGGTTTTCGCCGATCCTGATCGCGGTCAACGTGTCGAGCCCCTCGAGGCCGTGCAGGCTCGTGAGCGAGGTATTTCCGTGAACCTCGAGGCCCGCGCCCACATATCCGAGCAAGCTGCCCGATAGGTCTTGCAGCGCCGGGTTGGCTTGGATCAGCAGAGTCCCACCGACCGAACCCAGCGCACGAAACGCAGACAAGTTCTGGATCGTGGCGTTGCCGGTGATCGTCAGATCACCGCTGACCGAGAGAAGCCGGCCCAGGGCGTCGAGCTTTCCGCTCGCGAGTTGAATGGACAAGCTGCCGCCGACGGTTTGCAAGCAACGGAGGTCCGCTAACTCATTGGAGGTCGTGTAGATCGTGAGATTGCCGAGCGCGTTGGCGACCAGGCTGTGTTCGCCGCCCGCATACACTTTCAGATCGTTTTCGATGTTGACCGCGGCCGCGCACTCCGGATCCGTATTGGGGCCCGTGGGCATGTTGCTCGACGGCGCGCCCGCGGACGCTTTGCCAGCGCTGCCGCCCAGCGCGCTCATGCCACCCGCGCCGCCCATCAGCAGCCCGCCCGCGCTCGTGCCGGCGCGGGCTGAAGCAGCGCTGTCCAGCGCGCCGCCCGTGTTACCACTGCCAGCGGTTGCCGTCGCGTTGTCGGCCCCGGCCGCTTCATTGGCGCCCACGGGATCGGGATCGGAAACAAACAGCCCACAGCCGTTCGCGGCGAGGGCCGTGACGATCGCGATCGCTCTCCAGTGCCTGACAGCGCTCATCGTTCGCCCCAAAGGCCTCCGCCGGCGAACCTAGCGCACCGCTCAATCGATGTCGAAGGGCAGAGTGTGTCTGTAGTGAGGCAGGATATTTCTCTTCGACGAAGTTCGCGACAACGCCAAGTACGGCGATCGTCGCATGCCGTCGGCGACCCTCAGCGGCACCTCGACCGACTGGACCAACCTGCCCACATTCTTCGACCAACACCCCGATCAGTTCCAGGTGCTGTACGACTGGGTCGCCCAAGGCGCCAAGAACGAGTAGCTACAGAAATCGGCGCCCAGGGTGAATCGTTTTCTCGGGCTGGCTCGTCTTCGCCGCATGCTCAGCAAAATCGCAGAAAAACGAGTCGTCGTGGTCGGTGGCAGCCGAGGCTTGGGCCTCGCCATGGTGGAAGCGCTGGTGGCACAGGGGGCGAGCGTGCACGTCGTGGCGCGACGCTCGCCCGCGCTCAGCGAGGTCGGAAGGCGGCTCGCGGTGCAGGTCATCGAGGGCGACGCTAGCGAGGCGTCGCTCGCCGAGCGTGTGCTTTCAGGCGTGCACCCCGAGGTGTTGATTCTGAATGCGGGCGCGACGCCGTTGATGGGCGGCCTGCGCGATTTGTCCTGGGAAGGCTTCAGTTGCGCGTGGAACGCCGACGTGAAGCTTGGATTTCACTGGCTGCAGGCGGCGTTGCGCTTGCCGCTCGCGCCCGGTTCGCGCGTGCTCTTGGGTTCGAGCGGCGCCGCGATTCAGGGCGCGCCCTATTCGGGCGGCTATTCAGGCGCCAAGCGCATGCTGTGGTTGATGGCGCAGTACGCGAACCTGGAAGCGCAAGCGCTCGGTTTGGGCATTCATTTTCAGGCCATCGTGCCCTTGGATCTGGTTTCGGGCACGGACGTGGGCCACGCGGGCGCCGCCTACTACGCGCAGCAAAAGGGCATCACTCTGGACGCATTCTGGCAGAGCTATGCCGCACCGCTGTCCGCGCAAAAGGTCGGTGAACACGTGGCCACGATCTTGAGCGACCCCGCGTACGGCCGTGGTGTAGCCTTTGGCTTGAAGGGCGGCGTCGGCATCACGTCGCTCGACGCCCTGAACTCGGCGACTCGGCATGAGTGAACGCGACCCAGAGGTGCGGCCATTTTTCGAAGGCCGCGAGCGCTTTCTTTCGCTCGTGGCCGAGATACGCCCGGAGCTGCACCGCTATTGCGCGCGCATGCTCGGCTCGGTCACGGACGCCGAAGACGTCGTGCAAGACAGTTTGGCGCGCGCTTTCTATGCGCTGGCCGGGTTGGAACAGATGCCCGCGCTTCGCCCTTGGCTATTTCGGATCGCGCACAACCGCGCGCTCGACCAACTGCGCAGCTACGAGCACCGCATGACCGAGCCCCTACAAAGCGTGCCCGACCCGAGCGACGAAGAGTCGGGCCCTGAAGCCGCGCTGGCGCGCGAGCAAGCGACCGAGCTTGCCATTTCCCGCTTCGCGGAGCTCGTGCCCCAGCAGCGCAGCGCGGTGATTCTCAAAGACGTCCTCGGCCACTCGGTGGAGGAGATCGCCGAGCTGCTCGAGCTCGGTGTGCCCGCCGTCAAGTCGGCGTTGCACCGGGGGCGCAAGCGGCTCGCGCGGCTGGCGCTCGAGGCCCCGCTCGAGAGCCAGCCGCGGCGCGCCTCGCCGCTCCTGGCTCGCTTCGTCGCGCTGTTCAACGCACGGGATTGGGACGCCCTGCGCGCGCTCTTGGCCGCTGACGTGGAGCTCGACTTGGTGTCGCGCGCGCAGCGGCGCGGTCGCGCGGTGGCAAGCTACTTCTCGAACTACGCGGCGCTCGGCGGCTGGTACTTGGCGCCCGGTTTCGTCGATGGTCACGAGGTGATCCTCGGCTACCACTCGGCGAGCGACACGAAGCCGAGCTACTTCATCGAGCTCGGGCAGAACCATGGCCAGGTGTGCTTCATCCGCGATTTCTATTTCGTGCCCTATATTTTGGCCGACGCGCACATCGAGCCAGTCGGGGCGTGAGGAGAAGCCAGCGCCACTCGAGAGCGACGCGCCGTTGCGAAATAGTTAGACAGCGCGCGTCATGCTGTATCAAATTTGCTCCGCGGCAACTGCGCGTAGCCTCCGCACACTTCGATTGATGCGCGTGGCAACTGCGTGTGGCCTCCGGGCAGTCGCATTGGATAACTCACGATCTATTGCGAGTTAGCGAATCGCCGTACTGTGAAGTCATGGGCGTGGCTTCACGATCCGCCGCGCTCGCGCAGCAAGTCGTATCCGAGGTGCCGAAGAGCGGCGCGCGGCTCAGAGCCGTGGTGCGCGCTCAGCGCCCGGCGCTCGGCTATGCGGCGATTGCCCTCGGCTTCGTGGTCTGCTTTTGGGCCGTTGCTTGCGCGGCGGACTACTTCGTCGATGCGCCATTCCTGTACACCACGTCCGAAGAGTGGACTCAGAACCTGATCAAGTCGGTCGCGCGCAGCATCCGCCCTGAAGAAGCGACGCTGTTCATCGCCTCGCTGTTCGGCACGCTCCCGGCGGTGCTGTTCCTGGCTTTGCAGCTGCGCGGGCGCGCGCCCCGGCCGCTGCGCGCGCTCGAGCAATTCGCGGCCCGCGATAGCGTCCATTTCGTGGCGCTGTTTGCGGCGCTCGCGGCGCTGCTGGCTTGGCTCGGCTTCCGCTTCGTTCTGGCGGGGACCGCGCTGATCGACGACGAGCGCTCGTATTTGTTCGCCGCGCGTAACTTGGCGACGGGCACGTTCTTTCGCGAGGCCATGCCGGCCGCATTTCGCAATCCGATGCTGCTCACCGCGCCCGCCTGGATCAGCAAATATCCGCCGGGCTTTGCCGCGCTGTTGACGCCGGGCGTGCTGCTCGGTTTGCCTCGCCTGATGCCGAGCCTGGTATGCGCGTGGTCGATCGCCGGCATGTTCCAGCTCGCCAAGTCGCTGTTTGGTCTGCGCACGGCGGTGCTGGCGACCGTGCTCTGGACGTTTTCGCCCTTTCAATTGGCGATCCACAGCACGACGATGATTTTCGGCACTTCGGGCTGCCTCGCGCTGTGGAGCGCGGCGCTGGTGGCGCGCGCGGTGCTGCAGCGCGAGCCGCGCGCGCTGGTCTTTGCCGCGGCGCTGAGCGCATTGCACGTGTTGGTGCGGCCGTTCGACGCCGGGCTCGTGCTCGCGACAGCCAGCCTGGTGCTTGCCGCGCGTTATCCCCGGCCCGAGGCGCTGCGTCGACTGGCGATACTGGGCGCTGGGTTCACGCTCGGTTTGCTCGGGCTCGGGCTGTTCAATCTGCGCCTGTTCGGCAGCGCGCTCAGCTCCGGATACACCGTCGCGGGCGACTATCAGTTCGGTTTCTTCGTCCGCTCCCTGCCGGGCTTCGCCTACGAACACACGCCGGTTCAGGCGCTCGCCCACGTGATCGTGGCATTTGCGCGGCTCGACGGCTGGCTCGTGGGCGTGCCGGGAGCGTTACTGCTCGCGACGCTGACACTGATCAAGCCGAGCCGGCACGAACGAGCGCTGCTGCTCGGCGTCGCCGTGCACTTGCTCGGCTACTCGCTGCTGGCCTCGAGTGGCACGTTCGACGTCGGGCCGACGTACTACTACTTGGTTGCTCCGTGCTACCTGCTGCTGGCGATTCGCGGTGGGCTACGCGTGCAAATGGTCCTGGCACGCAAGCAGCGCAATTTGGTCGCTTGGGCGAGCCTCGTCGTCGTGCCCGTGGCGTGGCTCACGGTCGTGCCCATGAAGGCAATGCGGCTCAAAGAGCTGGCCTCGGCGATTGACGCGCCCTGGGCCTTCTTGGCCGAAAGCGACTTGAATCAGGGCCTAGTGATCGTCCCGCCGTTCAAGAAAATGCACGCGGCCGGCTACGGCCTCGGCTACCCCTACGAAGTCGCGACGCGCACCGGAACGTTGCGCTTGATTCGGCCCAAGTCGGCGCAGGAGCTGGCCGACGCGGCGCGCGCGCTGCACTACACGGGCCCCGTGTATCGGCTCGATCTGGACGAAGCGGCGTTCCAGAGCGATGGCAGCCGGAGCTACCGCTTGCAAGAGTTCGCGCGGCCGAGCGACGTGAGCTTTCCGGTCCAAGCGGTGCTCTGAGCCTCGCACCGGTACAAAACCGGTGATAATAGGCCGGCCATGGCCAGGTTCGGAGCGATTGAAGCGGGCGGCACCAAGTTCCTGTGCGCAGTCGGCAGCGGTCCTGACGATCTGAGCGAGCCGGTGCGGTTCACCACGACCACGCCCGCCGAGACGCTCGCGAAGTGCATCGAGTTCTTCCGTGCGGAGGCCCCGCTCGACGCCATCGGCGTCGGTTGCTTCGGGCCGATCGAGCTCGACCGGCGTTCGCCGAACTACGGTCGCGTCACCGTGACGCCCAAGCCCGGCTGGGGCAATGCCAAAATCGTGGCGCCCTTGGCCGATGCGCTGGGTGTGCCCATCGGCTTCGATACGGACGTGAACGGAGCCGTACTCGGTGAAGCGCGTTGGGGCGCCGCGCGCGATCTCGACACGGCGATCTACATCACGATCGGCACCGGCATCGGCGGCGGCGCGCTCGTGGGCGGCCAATTGGCGCACGGCCTCGTGCACCCCGAAATGGGCCATTTGCTGCTGCCTCGCGAGGCGGACGACCTAGATTTTCCTGGCCATTGCCCATTTCACGGCGCGCGCTGTTGGGAAGGGCTCGCCTCGGGACCCGCTCTGCGACAGCGCTTTGGTCAGCCCGCGGAAACGCTCGCGCCCGAGCACCGCGCTTGGGATCTGGAGGCGCGCTACATCGCCGCCGCGTTGACCACGCTGGTGCTCGTGCTCTCACCCGAGCGGCTGATCTTGGGCGGCGGCGTGATGCAGCAAGCCGCGCTGTTTCCAACCATTCGCGCGCACTTGACGCGCTCGCTTGCCGGCTATGTGCAAGCCGAGCCGGTCCTCGCCGGAGTCGATCGCTACGTCGTGCCGCCCGCGCTCGGACAACGTTCGGGGATCTTGGGCGCTCTAGCGCTGGCAGAGCGAGCCGCGAGCGCAGCCGAAATGCCGAAAGCGACGTGATGAGCGACCCCCAAAATCCCCATCAACCCGGCTCGAAAGATCCGTTGCATGGCATCACCCTGGAAGAGATCGTCACGACTTTGGTCGAGCGCTACGGCTGGGCAGAGCTCGGTCAGCTGATCGACATTCGCTGCTTTCAACTCGAGCCGAGCGTCAGCTCCAGCCTGAAGTTTTTGCGCCGCACGCCCTGGGCCCGCAAAAAGGTCGAAGACTTGTACGTGTTGGGTCGCCCCTGGCGGCCGACGTGAAACGCGGCCATCGCCTTGATTTTTTTGGGTTAGCGGGCGCGGCGTGCGGGCCGCGTCGCGTAGCCCTTTACTACTGAACACAAATCCAGTACCGCGCCTAGGTGAGCCCGAAACAACTGCCCCGAGACACCGTCCGTGATCTGCTCGGCATCGCCCGAGCGCTCTACCTCGTGCGCGACACGCAAGGCGCCGAACAAGCCGAGCTGGACCGCATCCGCGAAGTCAGCGCCTGGTTGGTCGACGCGCTGGAGCTGTCCCGAACCGCGCCCGATACCCTCGGCCACCGCGCGGCTTGGTCGAAAGCCGAGCGCGCAACCGCCACACTCACCGAGCTCTTGCTCACCCACGATGAATCGACCAAACGCTTGGTGGGCGCCCAGGCCGAACGCTTGCGCAAACAGGCCCGCTGAAAGTCAGGCCTCGAGAAACCAGAACCCGGCGCGCGTCATACTAAGAGCATGTCACCGCTCCTCCGCTCTCGCGCAGGGTTCCTGGTTCCGGCGCTCTTGGCATGCGCCGCGCTCGCCGGTTGTTCACGCGGCGAGCGCGCCGCCAAGCCGGATGCCGAGCTCGCGGCGCCCACGCAACCCGCCGCGCTCGGCTCCGCGCTCTCCGCGCGCAGCTATCAAAAGCCGCCCGCCGCCGTCATCAAACAACGCCTCAGCTCGATGTCCTACGACGTCACCCAAAACGAAGGCACCGAGCCGCCCTTCCAAAACGAATTTTGGAACAATCACGAAGCGGGCCTGTACGTCGACATCGTGAGTGGCGAGCCGCTGTTCAGCTCCAAAGACAAGTACGAGTCAGGCACCGGTTGGCCGAGCTTCACGCGGCCCCTCGAACCTGCCCGCGTCGAGTCCCATGACGATGCCACACTGGGCATGTCACGCACCGAGGTGCACTCCAAAGTGGCCGGCTCCCACCTCGGGCACGTGTTCGACGACGGCCCCGCGCCCACCGGGCTTCGCTACTGCATCAACTCTGCTTCGCTGCGCTTCATCCCCGTCAAAGACCTCGAAAAAGAGGGCTACAAGGAATATCTGCCGCTCTTCAGCGGCAGCTGAGCGGCCCGGCTTTCGGGCTTCCCACTGGCCGAAGGGCATGGTTAGGGTCTGCGCCCACGAATGAGCGCATTCAGCATTCAAGAAGCCCAAGACCTAGCGACATTTGCGACACAGACGGGCGAGCGGCTCGCGAACGCCAGCGCGCGCTTCGACGCCGAGCACGACGCCCGCAGCGACGAACGCGGCTGGCTCGAAGTCGCCAAGCGCCGAGTGAACGAGGCGCTCGAGCGCGCGCAGGCCGCGTTGCACGAGGCCTCACCGCTGCCTGAGTTCGCCAGCGCGCGCAAAGTGAAGAGCGAGACCCTAGCCAACGCTTGGGCAGACGCCATCGAAGGCGTGTTCGACGCCATCGTTGCCAATGTGTCGGCCAATGGCCCGCTGATCGAAGCCCTGTTTCCGCATCAGCGCTTCGCCTCGTTGCGCCGCCCGGGCAACACCGCCCACAATTACTGGCTCGAATTCGAGCGCCGCGCCGATTCGAGCTACGTGCGTCGCTTGTGCGGCGATCCGGAGTACCAATTCTTGCCGCCACTCTTGGAAGCCGCCAAAGCCTCCGAGCTCGCCGTGCGTGAGGCCGCATCGCCGCGCGCCTTGCCCGACGCGCAGGCAGAAGCGCTGCGTAGCCGAGTCAGCGCAGCCGCCGAAGCACTCGAGCTCGCGCTGCGCCAAGCGCGCTCGCTCGGCGAGGCCGCGTTCGCTGCAACACCGAGCGCCCTGAGCGAGCTTGGCCTCGACGCGAAACCGAAGCGGCAAAAGGTTCGCAGTGAGGCGCCCAAGCTCGCGCCGAGTTGAGCGAGGCCTCGGTGCGCTAGCGCAGGGTGAGCAGCGCGATCTCGGGTGGCACGCCAAAACGGACTGGGATGATGCTGGTGCCGACGCCCGTCGTGACGAACAGCATTCGCCCATTTTCCACAATCTCGCCCGCTGCATAACGCGAACCGAAGCGTGAAGGCACGATGCGCCGGCCGAGCAGGGGTAGGTCGACCTGCCCGCCATGCGTGTGACCGGCCAAGGTGAGCAGCGCGCGCTGGTCGAGCTCGGCGAATACATCGGGCTCGTGCACCAGCACGATCAACGGAAGCCCGGGCAGCGCCAGATCCAATTCCTGGGCCGCGCTGCGCTTGCGGAAGTATTCGTCGCGCAGGCCGAGTAGGCAAAAGCTGCCCCGCGGCGTGTCGATGCGCAGCGCCTCGTCGTCGAGCACCCGCACTCCTCGCGCTTCGAGCGCGGCGCGCGTTTTCGGACCGCCGCTCCACCAATCGTGATTGCCGAGTACGGCGAACACGCCGAGGGGCGCACGCAGTTGACCGAGCTCCTCGGCGATGGGTTCGATCGTGACGCGTGGCGTGTGTAGGTAATCACCGGCGAGCAAGATCAAATCCGGCTGCTCGGCATTCGTCCGCTGCACCAGCTCGGAAAGGTGTGGAATGTCCCAATGCAACGAGCCCACGTGCAGATCGGAAACGAGCGCGACGCGCAGCCCCGAAAGCTCTTGGGGCCAGCGCGGCACGCGCAGCTCCTGGCGGTTCACGACCAAGCGCGCGGGCTCGATCCACACGGCGTCCACGACCAACGCCAGGCCGGCGGCAAACAGCGCCATCACGCCACGCTCGACCCATGGGCGACGCAAGAATGCTCTCACCCTCGAGAGCGTAGATGACATGTTGTCCAAGGAGGCATCAGGTGAAAAAGTTCCCGAAGAAATGCTCCCCCGAACGCTGGTTGTTCCGCGGAGCGGAGTCAACCGCGAGTCGGGCTTGCTAGCCTGATTGGTGGTCGCCGTGTCCCAGCTGTTTACGTTTCGCCCCCCTCACCCGCACCGATCGGCCACTTTTGCACGAATGGCTGATGCGCCCGCAGGTCGCCGAGTGGTGGCAGGCCGCGCCCGACTTCGAACACGTGCTCGAAACGTACGGGGCCGACCTGCCGTCGCGGCTTCCGAAGGGTGCGAGAGCTCGCGACGCCAGACGGCGCCACTTTGCTCATGCTCGTGACCCGCGCGCAATTCGTCGGGGCTGAGCGTTCGGCGTCGGCGCAGGCAGCGCAACGAACGAAAAAATTGCGTTTCACTCGTTCTCTGGAGAGAGCTTCCACGCGCTGGAGCTCGTTCCGGCAGCCGTGCATCAGCTGGCGATCGCGACGGCGCTCGCGGACATCGAAGCCCCGCCCCGCGCGTCGCCATGGCGTGAATTTGCGCCGCGCGGCACCCAATCGAGTGCCGCGCTCGCATTCAGCGCCGGCTCACTTGTTGGTCAGCGCAGCGACGCCCGGCAGCACTTTGCCTTCGAGAAACTCGAGCGAAGCGCCGCCACCGGTGGACACGTGCGAGACCTTGGAGGCGACTCCGGCCTTCTTCACGGCAGAGGCAGAGTCGCCGCCGCCGATGATGGTGGTCGCGCCGCCCGCGGTTGCTTCGGCCAATGCCTCGGCGACCGCGATGGTGCCCTTGGCGGAGCCGTCGATCTCGAATACGCCGACGGGGCCGTTCCAGATCACCGTCTTGGCGCCGAGCAAGATCTCGCGGAACGTGGCGATGGTCTCCGGGCCCGCGTCGACGCCTTCCCAATCGCTCGGGATGGCTTGGGTCGACACGACCTTGGTCGCGCCGAGCGTGCGGGCCTTGAAGTCCAGCTTGTCGGTCACGACCACGTCGGTGCCGAGCACGATCTTGTCTCCGGCTTCGGCCAGCAGGCTCTTGGCCAGCTCCAGCTTGTCGTTCTCGACGATCGATCGACCCACTTCCAAGCCCTGGGCCTTCAAGAACGTGTAGGTCATGCCGCCACCGATGAGCAATTTATCCACCTGCGGCAAGAGGTGCTTGATGACGTCGATCTTACCCGACACCTTCGAGCCGCCGATGATGGCCACGAAGGGGCGCTTCGGTTCGGCGAGCGCGCCACCCAAGTAGTCGAGCTCTTTCTTCATCAGGTAGCCGGACGCAGCCTGCGGCACGAACTTGGTGATGCCCTCGGTGGACGCGTGCGCGCGGTGGGCGCTGCCGAACGCGTCGTTCACGTACACGTCAGCGAGCGCGGCGAGTTGCTTGGCGAAGGCCGGATCGTTCTTTTCTTCTTCGGCGTGGAAGCGCAAGTTTTCGAGCAGCAGCACGTCGCCATTCTTGAGCGCGGCCACCGCTTGTTCGGCGGGCGCGCCCACGCAATCCTCGGCGAAGGCCACGGGCGAGCCGAGCAGCGCGGCCAGAGCGTCGGCCACGGGACGCAAGCTGAACTCGGGGCTGCGCTTGCCGTCCGGACGACCCAAGTGCGACATCAGGATGACCTTGGCGCCCTTTTCTTTGAGGTACTTGATCGTCGGCAGCGACTCTTTCAGACGCTTGTCACTCTCGACCTTGCCGTCTTTGAGCGGCACGTTGAAGTCGACGCGCATGATCACGCGTTTTCCGGCAGTCTGGATGTCTTCGACGAACAGTTTTCGCTGGGTGCTCATGGGCCCGGGCTTAACAAGGCGCTGTGCCGGTGTCGAGGGCCCGCGCGATGGAGCGTGGCAGATCCGCGAGCCGCGCGAGTTTCGAGCTCGTTTCTCGCGGCGCTGCTGGAGCTCAGCCCGGCCCCACCGGCTTGGCCTCGAAGCGCGGCTTGATCACGCGGTTCACGTATTCCCCGATGGACGGCGCCTGCAAGAGCAGGCGATACGCAGCCGGCGGCACCAGCAAGTAGCGATAGGTGCGGCCATTGCGAAACTCGATCTCGAGTTCGTGGCTCACCTCGTCGTAGAAAACCGTGGCGACGCTGGTGGATTCGACGGGGGTGCGCTCCATCTGAGTCACGTGTAGCATGCCGCCATGTCGAACGTCGCTCCACTCAGTTTGCTCTCGGCGGTGGTCGTTCTCGATTCGTCACTCGATGGCTGGTCGCTGCTCGAGCCCGCCGCAGAGGGGCGACGCAGCTTTCGTCGGCAGGTTACGTTCGACGCCGCGTTCGGCGCGCCGCCCCTCGTGCACGTGGGCGTGGTCGGGCTGGACGTTAGCAAAGACGACAATCTGCGGCTCAGCGTGCGCGCGGAGAACATCACCGCGCAGGGCTTCACGCTGAGCGTGGAGACTTGGTTGAACACCAAGATCTGGTCGGTCGAAGTGTCCTGGCTGGCAATCGGTAGCTGAGCCTCGCTTTCGCTCGCGTGGACAGCGAGTTCGCTATCGACGACTGCTCAACCCGCTTTGCGCGCGTGCAGTGAGCCGGGGCGAATCGTGGGTGCCTCCGAATCGGAGGTCGCGAAGCGGGGAGCTTCCGCGTCGGCGTCGAAGTGCTCCGGGCGCGTGCCGACACGCCAAGTGCCGCTCGGGTATTGAGCGCGGGGAGCTTCGGTGTTGCGCGCCGGCTCGTTCATCTCTGCGAGTTCGTACAACTCGCGATCGAGATCGGGAAGCGCGGGGGAAGCGGGGAACGTGGGCTCGAGCAGCCAATTCGATGTGTGATGGGCCATATTTGATTTCTCGCGTAATTGGGAATTCTCTCGGATCCCCGTTACGGCTTCGTGTCGTGCAGAGTTCCATTCGGCAAATTTCCGCCTACCTTTACCCTAAAGCACGCCTAAATGCCCCGCAACGGCGAGGCGGATTTCGCCCACTGCCCGGATTTTCAGCGAAAATAAGCATTTTTCTGCGCAAAAGGCCCTTAAGTGCGGCGCGCTCGCGCCGTGCCTCCGCACGCAGACGGTTAGGGCCGAGCAAAGGGCTAGTCGCCAATGTCAGCCGTTGAAGTTCAATTCGCCGCGCTTGGTGCGCTCGGTTTGCGCCGTTTGGCGAACGCCGCATACACCGAAAAAAGAGCGGCCGTCCAGAACGGGTAGTCGCCGAGAACTTCGTAGGGCGTGCGACCTTTGAGCCAGGCGATCTCGTGCACGAGGGTTTGCTCTTTGAAGGGTTGACTGCTCAGAAGCACCCGGCCAACGGGATCGATGAACGCGCTCACGCCGCTGTTGGTCGCGCGCACGAAGAAGCGGCGGTGCTCGATGGCGCGAAATTTGGCCAGATCGAGGTGGATCCAAGGCTCGGTGGTGTCGCCGAACCAGGCGTCGTTGGTCAGGTTCGCGAGCAAATCCGTGTCTGCGTTCTGGGTCACGCGGTTGGCGAGCGCGGGCACCGCGTCGTCGTTGCAGATCAGTGTGCCGATGTGGTGCGGCCCGAGCGGCAGCGGCTCGTTCGATTCACCGATCTCGAACTTTCCGGAATTGGGCGAGATGTCGTAGAGCTTCGGGATCTGGCGGCCGAACGGCATGTGTTCGCTGAAGGGCACGAGCTCTTGCTTGTCGTAGCGCCCTTTGACGTGACCCGTGTCGTCGGTGATCAACGCCGAATTGAAGTAAGCATACTCGCGCGCATCGGTCACCGGTTTGACCAAGACGGCACCGAACAAGAGCGGCACGTGCAGCCGCGTCGCGAACGAACGCGGCACGATGCCGGCGGCCTCGTTCTCGAACATGGCGTTCATGACCGAGGTTTCGCTCCAGATCACCAGATCGAGGTGCTGCTTCCCGGTCAGCTCTCGAGTGGCATCGATGTGACGGTGCAGGCCTTCGTTCGGATGGCTGCGCTTGCCGGTCAAGCTCATGTTGGCTTGCACGACGCCCACTCGCGCCTTGGGTGCGGCGGCGATGCGCGCGTCGACTTGATGGATGCGCAACCAGCCGTACAAGGCGGCCGCCACCGGCACGAGCAGATACGGCGCGGCCGCCCTCAAATCCAATGCTCGACGTAGGAAGCGCGCCACGACGAACTCGGACAAGCCGAAATTGGCCGCTGCCATCACCAGTGCGACCGCGAATACGCCGCCGACTTCGGCCAACTGCGTGAATGCGGGTTGACCGTGCACGACCGCGCCGAAGGTCCAGAAGAACAGCACCGGAAACACGAGCTCACTCGTGGTGAGCGCGCACAGCCACACCAGGCCGGAGGGAAAGCGACGCTCGCCGCGCACGAACAGCCAACAGAACAAACCCATGCGCCCGGCCTGGAAGGCGTTCACGATCGTCAGCAACAGGAAGCAAATCGGCGCAGAGAAGCCGCTGAACAGCTCCATCATGTCGACCATCCAATAGAAGCCGAGCGTGATCATGGTGAGCCCGCTCAGCCAACCGATCCAGAACGCGCGCCGCGGTGTTTGGCCGACCAACGCGAGCCGCAACGGGACCAACGCAACGAACCCGAGCGGCCAGCAATCGATGCCGGGAAATGCGAGGAAATACAACACACCACACAGCACCGCGAGCGCGGCCGCCCAACGACGAGGCAAGGCGCGGGGCGCTGCCGACCCGCCCTCCGTCACGGTCTCGGCCTTCTTTTCGTCGCTCGGATCGCTGGCACCGCTCATTGCTCGACTTGCTATTGCCGGTCGACGGTACAAAGCAAGCTGAATGAGGCTAGGGGCCCGGCGCGCGCCGCTCGGGCCCCGGAAAATTGCCGAGAGAATTGCCGCGCGGGGGCCGCAAAACAACGAGCTCGCGCGCCGCCCGAGCCGCGCTCTCGGCCAGCGCGCAGCACGATCGCGCGTGAGACGCAACGGGTCTTCGCAGCTCGCAGTCGGCCGCTCCACGCGCCAACGCCGCGAGCCAGACTTCGACGTGAGCTAGAATATTTTTCGATTCGCGCAGTTCTCGGATCGAGATCGCGCGAGACACTGAAAATATTTTTTGTCTCAGTGAGAGCACAGTCCGCGATTTTTTCGGCGAACTCCGTGTGGCGAATATGGACGCGCAGCTTCACTTACATGGGTTGTGACGAAATCCGTGCAAGTCCGCTTCAGTTCGGCCGTTAAATAAGGTTCCGTGCTGCCAGTTCGCAACATTGATCCGTCTCGCGCGTCGAGCCCGAACTTACCGGACCCGCGCAAGTCGCAACCGAGCTTCAACCCGCCGTCGCGCCCGAGCCTCGTGCCGAGCCACGCCATCGGCAGCGTGTTACCCGGTCGCAGCATGCATGTGCATTCGGCGCTGCTGAGCGGCGTCGCGGGCTATGTCGATGCAGCGGGCTTTGCCTCCCTGATCGGCTTATTTCCGGCGCACTTGACCGGAGAAATCGTGGGCGATGCGCTCGCGCTCTCTTCGGGCCATCCAGCAGAGCACGCGACGCGACTCTGGATCTTGCCCGTGTTCGTGGGCGCCGTCGCGACGGCCACACTGGTCGCGCGCGCGCTGCGTCGCACCGGCCGACGCGCGCTCACGGGATTGCTCGGGCTGGTCACCGCGGGCCTACTCGCGTTCAGTCTGAGCGACGGCATCGCGCGCGTGCTGCACGAGAGCTGGCATGTGCACATCTTGCTGGGCGGCGCGTGCGCGGTCGCGGCGATGGGCTTTCAGAATGCGCTGATGCGAGAGTCGATGACCGGTTCCTGCCCGACCACGGTGATGACGGGCAACCTCACGCACGTCGTGATCGAGATCGTCGACCACTTGTTCAGCAAGTTCGCACGACCGCACAAGCGGGATCGCCGCCCGCGCGGCCGACTCCTGCCCGTGGCGAGCGCGTTGTGCGCGTTCGCGGTGTGCGCGGTTTTGGGCGGTTTTTTGACGCGCTTTTTCGGCTCGCTCAGCGTGCTGCTGCCGACCGTGTTGACCGCGACGCTGACTTACCGCACCTTCCGTGAAGACCGTCGTCAGTTCGCCTTGCTCAATCCACCCACGACGGCGAGCAGCATGAGCCCCGCGCCCTTGCCGCGCTTCGACGTCTGGCCCGACTCCCTGCGCACCCCGCCCGAGCGCCTCGAGCCCGGCATGCCGCCCAAGCCCTCGAGCGGCGTCCCGCCCGAGACGAGCGCGCCCGCGCCTCGCACGCCCCACGACGTCGAGCGGCCGCAGATGAAGCGCACCGTGTCTGGTACTCGCTTGAAGACCGGCTTCATCAAAGACGAGTGAGCCGGTCTCGCTCGGCCTAGCCTAGAGACGGATCGCGATCCCGGTGAGCGCGGTCACGCCGACCAAGTGGCGATCGTAGTACGTGTATGGCACTTCGCCGGCGAGACTGAGGCGCACCCGGCTACTCAGCGGTAAGCTCACCCCCAGCACGCCCTGCACCGTGAGATTCAGGCGGCCCTTGCCGTCGGTGCGCGGCACAAAGCCGAACACCAACGCCGTGAAGAAGGGATCGTAGAAGTTCCAACCGATCTGCGGCAGTACGGCGAAGCGTTGAATGCGCTGGCCGGGCGCGGGCCGGGGCCACAGCCGCTCGGTGAGCTGAAAATTGGCGCCCACACGCACGCGGTCCACGACGTAGCCGTGCAAGCCGACGAACTCGGACAAATTCACGGCGTCTTTGATGGTGCGCGTCGTGTGCTTGTCCAAGTCGAGCGTGAGTAAGCTGACCCCGAGGGTGTCGGTCTGGATGAACTCGCCTTGCTTGCCGGCCGCGTGAGCAGAACGCGCGCCCAACAAGCACGAGAGCGCGAGCAAAACCGAGCCGAGGCGCGCCCGTCGACTCACGAACCCGCGCTCAGAAATCAGCGGCAAGTTGAACACCGCCCGGACCTATGGCGGCACGCCCGTTTTGCAGTCCGGCAAAGCCGCGCGCGGGAGCCTGCGCTTGCGCTTCAGCAGAGCCATTGCCGAGGGAGAAGTACAGCACGGTACCGAGCACGAGACCCGCACCACCGACGCCAAACGCGATCGTCGAGATGTTGCCGGAGCGCTTGGCCGAATCGACCGCGTCGCGTTGGCTCGTTGGGCAGCTATTGCCCTCGCACTGCAAGTTGTGTTTGTCCTTGAGTGTCATGATCCCGAACGCCGTCCCCACGCCGACACCCACCACGCCCACGCCCCACGAGACGTAAGCCGCGGTGTGGTTCGGCGGTGCCGGAGGCGGCGCGGGAGGCGCGCTCGGTGCGGCCGCGACTTGCGCCGGCGTAGCTTGTGGCGCGGGGGCCAGCGTCGCATCCGTCCCCGTGTTCGCGGGCGCGGGAGGCGGCGCGTTCGGATCTGCGTCGAGCTTGAGCGTCACCGTCTTCTTGTCGGCCGCAGCCAGCGTGACCCTGGCCGTCGCTTTCAGAAAGCCGGGGGCGGTCGCCTCGACCACGTGGTCGCCCGGGTCCGCCGGTAACTCGCTGTCGACCAGAGTGCTCGCCACGGCCTGGCCGTCGACGGTGAGGTGCAGATCGGGTGGCGGCGACGACACGGAGACGGTGAGGCCGGCGATCTTCGGTTTGGCACCGTCGAGCACGGTCTGCGCGCGCTCATAAGCCTTGCTGAGCGCCGCGGTAGGATTGGCGGGTAGCGGTTCACGCAAGACTTTACGCAGCATCTCGGTGCCTTCGACGAGCTTGCCGAGCGCGACCTCGCATTCACCCAAACGGCTGAGCACGATCGCGGAGTGATGAAGCTTCTCGGCACGCTCGAGCTTGGGGACTGCCTCTTCACACTTCCCGGCTTGCGCGAGCTTGAGGCCATCGACGGCCAAGGTGCGCGCGGCTGCGGTCTCCGTGGCCGTGTCTTCTTCGGCCTTTGCCACGCCCAGCGAAGCCAGCTCTAGCCCACCGCTGCACAACACGGCAGCGATGATCCAATGCCCCGAGGGGCGATGTCGATGTAGCGTCATGGCAATCCTTTCCGAGCCGAAATCAGCTGCGCACCGAGTGTGAGGAGGTGCGCTGAACAAACCCGGCACAAAAGCAACTCGGTTACAAACCGAGACTCGTCCTACTTAGAGACACCAACGGCTTATCAAGCGAGCGCTTAAGCCGTTGCACTCAGCACGCCGGGCTTCGGCGCAGCGATAGGGATCATTCGCATGACTTCGACTCGGGTCTTTTATCAAGCGGGCAGTGCGGTCGCGCTTACCTTGGGCATGCTCGCCGGTTGCAACAGCATCGTCGGCCTCGACAAGATAGAGGTCGTCGACGCACCGACGGAAACCGCCGGCGCGGGCTCCACGGGTGGACGAATGAACACGAGCGGCGGAGCCGCGGGCGACTCGAGCGGTGGCGGCACGTCGGGGGACGCCAATGGCCCGAACGGCGGCACGGGCGATGTGGCCGAGACGCAGGGTGGCGATGGCGGCGCTCCTGACCTCGACGAATGCCAAACGAATCAGCAGTGTACGGACCAGTTCAGCAAAGACGCGGTGGGTGAAGGTGGCTCGGCGCCCGGCGTCGTGGCCGGAGCCTGCATCAAGAAGCCACACGGTCACTGCGTGCAATTGCTGAGTGAGGACTGCGACACCATCACCGGTGACTACACCGACGACAACGCGATTTTCATCGGCTCGTTGTTCTCGACCAAGGGACCGACCGCTGCCACCAACCTACCCCGTCAACAATCGGCGGCGCTCGGCGTGGAAGAGATCAACAGCAAAGGTGGTGTGCCGGGTGGTGAGACCTCCGCTGACGGTCGGCCGCTGGTCATGATCTCGTGCGACGAGTCGACGAATCTGGTGCGCGCGGCGACGCATCTGGTGAGCGATCTGCAAGTGCCGGCGATCGTCGGGCCGAATACGAGTCAAGACACGCTCGACGTGTCGACGAAGGTGACCGTGAAGGGCGGCACGGTGGTGATGAGCCCCACGGGCGTGGCCTCCAGCATCGCCGACTTGAGCGACAACGACCTGACTTGGCTGATGGTGCCCTCCGACGTGCAGCGCGCGCCACTGATGATCGATCAGATCAACACCCTCGAGGCCGAAATCAAAGCCGCGGATACGACGAAGACGACCGTGAAGCTCGGCGTCATCTACCGCGACGACGCGCTCGGCCAAGGCACGCGCGCCGCGCTCAGCAGCCTCATGATCAATGGTCAACCGCTATCGGCAACGGTGAACCAGAAGGCCGTGCAAATCGATCCCTACAACGGCGCGGACGCCAATCAGAACGCGATCGTCACCAAGTACACGACCACGTTTTTGCCGGACATCATCGTGCTCGCGGGCACCGCGGAAGCCATCACCAAGGTGATGCAGCCCATCGAAGCGGCGTGGCTCGGCGCGACGCCTCCCGCGAGTCCGCCACCGCAATACATCCTGATCGATTCCACGAAGGTTCCGGAGCTCATCACCGCCGTGACTGGCAATGACTCACTGCGCACTCGCGTGCGTGGCACGGGCATCACCCCGGGTCCGTCGGGACCCAACACGCCCGCCGAAACCTTCACCCAGTTTCAACAGAACTACGCCGGGCGCTACCCCAATTCATCGACCACGATCTCCGGGATGGGGCCGGCCCACGACGCGGCGTTCGCGATCGGCCTCGCGCTCGGTGCCACGAGGACCCAAGAGGTCTCGGGTGCGAGCGTCGCGCAGGGTCTGCGCAAACTGGCAGGGGGTGCGACCATGGTCGAAACCACACCCGAAAACGTGCTGCGCGCGATGCAGAAGCTCGGAGCCGGCGAAAAGGTCAGTGCTATCGGAACATTCGGCATGCTCGATTGGGACGACAACGGCGCCGTACAGGGCGGCACGCTCGAGATCTGGTGCATCGGCTCGTCGGGCGGCAAGCCCACCTACAACAGCTCCGGTCTGACTTTCGACATCATGACGCAAAAGAAGAGCGGAACGTACATGGCGTGCCCGGTCACGCAGTAGCTAAAGTAACTCGGAAATGGAGCGTATTGTGACAGGGCAAGCGAGGCTGATGGTCACACCGACTGAACGTGCGCAGCGCACAGCGCAACAACTGTCCGGACCCCAAAGCGGGATGGTCGCGCTCGGCGAGCAATCCGTAGAGATGCCATTTGCGCCGGGCGACGTCATTTCCGGCAAATACGAGGTCATCAAGCTGATCGGCTCGGGCGGCATGGGCTACGTCGTCTCGGCGACGCACATCGAGCTGGGCGAGATCGTGGCGCTCAAGTTCCT
>FSWQ01004200.1_pt1 | contig 20745 bp, 16 predicted proteins | sample 1637691 | NCBI WGS metagenome assembly FSWQ01 (sample SAMEA3914814, study PRJEB12502) | metagenome | biome: forest; material: soil | place: USA | collected 2011-09-16 | depth 0.1 m | reverse complement strand
TCACGAAACGTGTTGGTCTTCTCAGCCGGCGATTGCGGCGCGATACTCCGCCGTGAATGGGCTTGGCTGAATCGTCGAAGGCGACCTTCGGGCCGTACGTCGTGGACCGAGCGCTCGGGTTCGGCGGCATGGGCGTGGTGCACAAGGCCTATCACCGCACGACCCATGACGGCGTCGCGGTCAAGACCGTGTTGCTCCGATCACCGGAGCTCATCGCCTCGTTTAGGCGTGAGATTCACGCACTCGCAACGCTACGGCACCCGGGCATCGTACGCATTCTCGACCACAGCTCGACTGACGAAACACCCTGGTACGCGATGGATCTCGTCGCGGGGCGCTCGCTGTCGCAGCTACTGGAGGGGAGCCAAACGCCGGCATCGGGTGTCGTAGACACGAACGCTTCCGGCGTGGTCAACACCGTGATGGTGGCCGAGACTGCGGACTTCCAGAGCGCGGGTCCCGCTCACGGTCGCGAGCCGTTGCCCGCCTCACCGCCCGCGATCGTCTTCTCGGTGCCGGAGTGCATTCGGCTGTTTCGTCCGATTTGTCAGGCGCTGAGTTTTCTGCACGGCCGCGGCTTGGTTCACCGCGATTTGAAACCAGGCAACATCATGGTTCGACCGGACGGGTCACCCGTGCTGGTCGACTTCGGCTTGGTCGTTCAGTTCAGCGGCGCCGCAGGTAAGGAATTGCTGCAACTCGCGGATGCTGCGGGAACGCTCGCGTACATGGCCCCAGAACAGCGGCTTGGGCGCTTCGTGGATGCGCGAGCGGACCTGTTCTCACTCGGTTGCATTCTGTATGAGTGCCTGTGTGGCGTGACCCCGTTCGGCTCGGCCGGCATTGCCTGGTCGGCTCAAACTCCTCGTCCCCCCTCTTCCTACAATGCAGATGTCCCGCCGGAGCTGGATGCTCTGGTCGCGCGACTTCTGGCAAAGGATGCGAAAGACCGGCTCGGGTACGCGGACGACGTCGAAGCCGTGCTCGCTCAGCTCGAGGGCGACGAAGGAAAAGCCTCCGAACGTCGTAGCACCTATCTGTACCGCCCCGATCTCGCCGGCAGAGACCGCGTGCTCCCGCGCCTGGAGGAAGCACTCGCGAACGCGATCAACGGCCAACCCAGCGTGGCGCTCGTCACGGGCGAAAGCGGCGGCGGCAAGACCCGCCTCATCGTCGAGCTCGCCGCGCGAGCCGTGGACAAGGGCATGGTGGTGATCACCGGTGACTGTCCACCGGTGGGCGTCGGTGCGGAAAGTGTCGGCGTGCTTGCTGCGCCGCTGCGGCCCTTTCGGCAGTTCTTGCTGACCGTTGCGGATTCATGCCGAGACGGCCTTCAAGCGCGAACGCAACGCCTGCTCGGGGATCGCATCGCGGTGCTGGGGCAGTACGAGCCCTCGCTACTGGAGCGCCTCGGCCAATCAGAGCCTCCTCCCGCCGAAAAGCTGCCCACCGCGGGTGCCAGAGCGCGACTGTTCGCCAGTCTCGGCGGCCTTTTGGTGGAGTATGCGCGCGAGTGTCCGCTCTTGCTGGTGCTGGATGACTTGCAGTGGGCTGACGAGGTGTCGCTCGAATTTCTGAGCTGGCTGGCGAGTGCGGACGAGGCAGCCAATGCCACGTACATGATCGTCGGAACTTGCCGGATCGAGGAGATGAGCGACGGCCTGCGTGCGCTCTCGACGAAACCGCGCATGTCCCAGGAGCACTTATCGCGCTTCGATCGCGCCGCGGTTCGACAGATGGTGGGCGGGATGCTCGCGCTGCCTGATCCTCCGGAGTCGCTGGTGGACTTCGTCAACCAAGAGTCGCGCGGCAATCCGTTCTTCATCGCGGAGTATTTGCGTGCGGCGATCGAAGGCGGTTTCTTGCGGCGTGACGCGGCGGGCCGCTGGCGTCTGGCATTTGCGGGGGAATCGACCGAGCTGCGTGAACGCGTGATGCCGCCACCCACGATAGGCGCGATGGTCGCGTTGCGGCTCAAGGATCTCGACCGCGTGTCGAACGACATCTTGTCTGCGGCGGCGGTGCTGGGCCGTGAGTTCGATGTGGACTTGGTGGCGCGCACTGCAAACCGCGATCTGGCGGCGGTGCTGGACGCTTATACGGTGCTCAGCCCGCGCAACATCCTCGAAGAAGACAGCACCGGGGTCTCACGCTTCGCTCACGACAAGCTACGAGAGATCGCGTACGCGGAAATCAACACCGAGCATCGCATCGAGCTGCATCGGCGCGCGGCCGCGGCGCTCGAAGACCGCTATTCCGGAAAAAACGCAAAGCCTCATTTGGGCGAGCTTGGGTACCACCACGCCAAAGCCGGCGCCTCCGGGCGCGCTGCGCACTACTACGAGGAAGCCGGAGCTCAGGCGCAGAGCGCCTACGCAAACCGCGATGCCTTGCGCTTCTTCCAGCTAGCGCTCGAACAGCTGGAGCTCGCGCAGCACTCAGACCCGGCCGCCGTTTCTTCTCAGCTCGAGCTGAGGGAGCGTATTGGGGATGTCTTGCTCGTCGCCGGCAAACCTTCAGAAGCTCGTGACATTTTCAAGACGACGCTCGAGCATGTCGACGACGGTTCAGCGCCGACGGCGCGGGCTCGGCGGCGGAGGAAGCTGGCTCGAAGCTGGGAACGCCAGCACCGTCACGTCGAAGCCCTCGATCAATACTCACTTGCAGAAGGCGAGCTGGGTCGCGCGCCGGATGGGGAAAACGTAGCAGCTGACTGGTGGCACGAGTACGTACAGATCCAAGTCGACAAGGCGTGGGATCTCTACTTCTTGGCGCGGGTGGACGACCTCACTGCGTTGGTCGAACGCGTGAGGCCCGCGGTCATGCAGCACGCCACACCAGCCCAGCGGTCCGGCTTCCTTCAGGCGTTGGTTCAGGCCGCGGCGAAACGCGATCGGCTTCGAATCAACGACGAAACGCTGGAGCATAGCCGCGCTTTACTCGAGGCAGGGCTTCAGGCCAACGACATCCGGGAGCTCGCCACTGCGCGTTTTACGCGCGCTTTCGTGCTTTCGATGCGCGGTGAAGACGAGGCGGCAGAGCCGTTGTTCGTTGCGGCGATCGAGGCCGCACGACGCATGGATGACGCATTGCTTCGCACGCGTTTCCTTTCGTATTACGCGATCAGCCATCGCCGGCTCGGACGCCTAGCCGAGGCGCGCGCGGCCGCAGAGAGCTTGCTCGAGTACGCCGAAGAGCGCGCGATGTTCGACTACGTTGGCGTGGCGCACGCCAACCTCGCCTGGTGCGCCTGGCGCACGAATCATGACGAGAACACGAAGCGCCACGGAAACGAAGCCCTCGGCGCGTGGGAAAAGCTGAAGCCCGCCTACGTTTATCCCCTGCAATGGCTGGCGCGCATGCCGATCGTCGCCTGCCTTCATCGCTCGAATCGAGCGCCGGAAACCCTCGAGCACTGGCGATCGATGCTCGAAGACCCGCAGCACCTGCTACCTGAGCCGCTTCAGCAAGCGATTGAGCAAGCGCTCGCACGTGAAGACGCAGCGAGCGTTGGCGCCGCTTTGGAGGAAGCGAAGCGATTCAGATTTTTGTGAGTGCGATTCAAGTCGGCGAGTGCGATCTCACTCGCAATCCAGTATACGCAATTAGAGGCGAAACGAGGGGACAACGGCACTGGCATGATGCGTGCTTAGGCCGCCGTCGCGCGCTGCGATTCGCCTCAGTCACCACGGAGCACGGAAAGGAATACCTGATGTCGCCCCCGATACCAAAGCCGACGATTTTCCTGAGAAACAAATTTTTCATCAAGCCTGGGCTACAGGGGCACTTCTTCGTGGGCCAGCGAGACCTGCTGATCAACACGCGCCCAGTGCTCGATACGGACTTGAAGTTGGACTTGATCGCAGCGTGCGGAAAAACGCCGTTGATTCAAGGCGAGTCCGCGCCCGAGCCACTGCCGCCGATGATGCATATCTGGCAGCTGCGGGGCTGGGACTCGCTCTACCAGGCCATGTATGATTTCTCGGAAACCGATTGGTACACGGCGGAGGTTCAAAGCCTGCTGAGCGAGCACCAAGATCTACTCGTGGGTGCCGGGCAGGGCATCGAAATGAGCGCACGCCCCGCGCAATGGTACGCGCCAGATGCGCCCGGGTACATGTATGTGTACGAAGAAATCGTACTGAACATGAACACGAGTAAGCTTTCTCATCTGCGGCAATTGAATTGGTTCGTCGAGCAGGTGAAGGACGACAGGTGTTACCTGCAGTGGGTCGGCGGAGGCATCACGGGAAGGCCAGGCCAGATCTGCTTGCTATGGCGCGCTCCCAGTCGTGAGGTGATCGAGAAAACCTTATGCAAGATGGCGTACGAGGCGCCGAATGCAGAGAGATATGCACAGATGATGCTGGGGGTTCAGAGCATCTCGCGTGAGTACCTGTATCCGGAGTCGACTGAACACATCGACAACGAGCTCAGCAAAGCACCACAGAACAAGGCTCGCATCGCGGCTCACAAAGGTGGAGTAAAACACAATGGATGATACACGCGTCGACGACATCGCCCTCTTTTTCTCGGGCAATGACAAGCAAGTCGTCAAGGTTTGGGTTTCACACAGCGTTTATGCAGATGAGGCATTTGCGCTGGATTTTCAGCCGGAGTGGCAGGGCGCCATCGTTTCTCAAGCGCCCGCGGATGGGAAGCAAGACCCCCACTACATTGCCAACCTGTCCAACCTGAATGATCCGGGCATGACCGCGGATCTGATCGCCAAGCGGCGTCCTGCACCGCCACCCTTTCGGGAGAAGGGTCAGGTGGCTCCGCCCGTGTCTCCAGGTGATCTGATCGTAATCCCATGGGACAAGTCCAACCGTGCGTTCCTCGTCCCGAAGGCGCGCTACACGGACCCAGTGCAATGTCCGCCGATCAGCGATTCGAGCGGCGCGGATCTGCGGTTCATGGCGGTCACGGAGGGTGTCGTGCTCGCTAACGTGCCGAAGACGGACCCTCAGGGCATGACTTGCTTTCTATTGAACTTGCGGGCGCTGAGACCAGCCCACAAAAAATAGCGCGAGATGGCCAGCGTACTAACGCCGCCTTCAGGGGGTGAAGAACGGCGCGCTGGGGTGGCGCCGGCCAGTAAGGGACATCTGGCCGGCACGCATCGCCTGGTTTCACCGGAAGAAACGCTCGCGGCGATGCTTCCACACGCGCGTGGCATGGGCATCACGCGCATCGCCACCATCACGGGCTTGGACGTGATTGGCATTCCGGTCGTAGCGGTGATGCGGCCAAACTCGCGCTCCGTCGCCGTCGCCCAAGGTAAGGGGCTCGATCTGGCGTCAGCCAAAGTTTCTGGCCTGATGGAGGCCATCGAGAACTTTCATGCGGAACGTATTCGCGCTCCCTTGGTGCTCGCGAGTTGGGACGACATGTGCGAACGCGGGGCGGTGATTGACGTGTCGCGGCTGCCACGGGCCGCGGGCGGCGCCTTCGATCCGAAAGCTCGTATTCTTTGGATACAAAGTCATGAAGCGATGAGTCGTCGCTTGGCATGGCTTCCGTTCGAAGTCGTACATACCGACTACACCGTGCCGTTGCCCGCGGGCTCGGGCGCGTTCCTGATGAGCGACAGCGGCGTGGCATCGGGAAATCACCCACTCGAGGCAACGAGTCACGCCATATGTGAGTTGGTGGAACGTGACGCGGTGACGCTCTGGCGCTTCTCCAGCGAGGCTGACCGGCGTGCACGGCGCGTCGATCTGGACACCGTGAACGATGAGGGCTGCCGCGCCGTGCTCGAACGCTTCGCGCGTGCGCGTGTGCGTGTGGCCGTTTGGGAGGTCACGAGTGACGTGGCAATTCCCGCGTTTTATTGCAACATCATCGATGAATCACCGAGTCCGTGGCGCCCGCTCTCGCCGGCGTTCGGGGCAGGTTGCCATCCCTCTCGGGAGGTAGCGCTCGCGCGGGCTCTCACCGAGGCCGCACAAACCCGTCTGACCATGATCGCAGGCAGTCGGGACGACATCGCCTTAGCCGCATACCGCCGTGGCGAGGACCGCGAAGCTTTGGCTGACGCGATGGCGCTGTTCGACGCGCCCGTCGCCCGTCACTTTTCGGATGGCCCGACTCACGTGACCGCCACTTTCAATGAGGACGTGACTTGGGAACTGGACTGCTTGAGCAAGGTCGGCATCGAGGAAGTCGCCATCGTGGATCTCACGCTGCCCGAATACCGCATTCCGGTGGTCCGGGTCGTCGTGCCTGGTTTGGAGGCACTGAATGACGTCCCGGATTTCGTAGCCGGACCACGCCTGCGCGCGAGGGTCGCATGACCGTTCACGTTTTCGTCGGTCCAACGCTGCACCAAGATGAGGTCCGGGCGACTCTGGATGGCGCTCGGGTCTTTGGCCCGGTCGCTTTCGGCGACGTGTACCGCTCGGCTAAGTCGCGGCCTCAGGCGATCGCGATCATCGATGGCTACTTCGAGCGCGTCCCCGCGGTATGGCACAAGGAAATTCTGTGGGCGATGTCAGAGGGGGTTCACGTATTCGGCGCGAGCAGCCTGGGCGCGTTGCGCGCGGCCGAGCTCGCGGACTTTGGAATGCAGGGCATCGGCGCCATTTTCGAGGGCTTTCGCAGCGGTTCCCTGGAAGACGACGACGAGGTGACCATTGCTCATGCCGCACCTGAGGAGGGTTTCGTGCCGCTGTCGGAGGCCATGGTCAATGTTCGCGCGACGGTCGTGGCAGCGGTCAAGGCTGGCGTCATTGCGCAGGCGACGGGCGATGTGCTGCTAACGGTCACCAAGAATCGCTTTTACGCGGAGCGTTCTTTTGCGACAACGATTCGGGACGCAGAGGCCCACGGCGCTGCCGTGACGGAGCTGCGCGCGCTGCGCGCCTGGCTTCCGGACGGGCGCGTGGACCAAAAAGCAGCTGACGCGCGCCTGCTGTTGCGACACGTCCGTGATTGGCTGCGCGGCAAGCCCAAGCAGTTGCGCGTGAGCTACCGCCTCGAACCAACGGATGCCTGGCTCGAGGCGATTCGCGTCGCCGAGCGCAACGCAGAAACTCCAGCGCTGCACGGCTCCGCCTTCGCCAGTGAGGAGCAACTCGAAGTGGAGCTCAAGCTTGCGGGCTCGTACGCTGCGGCGCTCGATGCGGGTGCGGCGCGGGCGGCCGCGATAGACGTGGCGCGGCGGGCGGGATTTCAGCCAGATGCGCCGGCGCTCGCGCATGCTGCTGAAACGCTGAGGCGTGATCTAGGTCTGCTGCAGGCTGATGACTTCGAGGCGTGGCGCAAGCGCGAGCGAATTGACGACAGCAGCTTGGTGCAGCTGTTCGAAGATCAGGCGCGCATGCTCTGGGGGCAGCCGCAAACCGAGGCTTCGGCGCGAGGCTACGTGGCGGACGCGCTGCGCGTTGCCGCCCGGTACGGCCCGTTGGTCGAGCGGGCCGAGGCGAAGGCGCGCGCCGTGGCGGACTTCGGCCCGCGCGGTCCTTCGTTACGCGACTTGAGGATGGATGAACCAACACTATGGAGTTGGTTTTTCGAGACCGTGCTGGGCAGACCCATACCCGTGGGGTTGTATGAGTTTGCGCGGAGTATCGGCTTTGCCGATACGGATGAGCTCAGGTCAGCCGTGCTGAACGAGCTGTATTTCCAACGCACGAAACGCGTGCTGGAAACCAAGGCGTAGCGGCTCGGCGCACCGGATGCCTGACACGGAGCAGCCGCCCGAGAGTGGCACTATTGCCGCAGGCCCGGCCCACGGGATAGTCTCTGCCGCGGAAGCAGGGAACTTGCCGAGAGTCATCGCGAAGGGTCCGAATCAGACGGAGTGCACCGTCGAGCTCGAGGCGCCCCAAGCGCTGCTGCTCGGGCGGGCTCCGGACGTTGAAACCGGTCCCGCTGCTCCTGAGGGGTCCGACCCTCACATGAACGCGGTGACCCTCGCGGCGCCCAGCGTCTCCGCGAATCACGCGCTCGTTTGGGTCGATGACGGCAACATCTGCGTCCGCGATCTCGGTAGCCGAAACGGCACATGGCTTCTGGTGCCAAAAGACCGAACCGTGCGGGTGGCGGAAACCGACGTGGTGCTCCACCTGGCGCAGCTCGGCGACGACAGCGCGGGTGCTGACGAGCCGGCAGCCCCTTCCTGGAAGGACCGGAGTGACTTCGCGTCGTCGGTCGCCGGAGCGATCGAAGTTTGGCTGCGGCAGCAGGGCGTTGATGCGCGCATCAACGTCGCCGCGAAGGTCAGCGAAGGGGAAGCGCCCCCGACGCGCATTCCATTGTGCACGGGCGAAGGCTTGGACATTGCACCCTTGGCTACGGCTCACGCCAGCTGGTCACGCCTCGTTGAAAGGCTTTGGCGCTGGGCGGCCAAGCAAAACAGCCTGTTCGACGCGGAAGAAGAGGCGCGCGGCGAAGGCTTGATTCTCGCTTCGCGCGCGATTCGTAGCGCGCACCGTGACGTGGTGGATGCAGCCCAGGGCGGCGCGCGCACCCTGCTTTTGACCGGCCCTTCCGGCGCCGGCAAAGAAGTACTGGCGGAGATTTTTCATCGGCACTCAGGCCGCAGCGGGCCACTCATTGCCGTCAATTGCTCCATGTTCAGCAAGGAGCTGTTGCGCACGGAGTTGTTCGGCGCAGCTGCCGGGGCGTTCACGGATGGCAAACAGCGAATCCTTGGCGCAGTGGAGCGAGCGCAAGGTGGCACGCTGTTCTTGGACGAAGTGGGAGAGATGGCGGTGGACGTACAGCCCATGCTGCTGCGCTTCCTCGACCGCCGTGAGTTCCAGAGCCTCGGGCAGTACGGGCGCACGCAGCGCGCGGACGTGCGTGTGGTCGCGGCGACGAACCGAGACCTGCGCGAATCGGTCCGCGTGGGCGAGTTCCGGCCCGACCTTTGGTACCGAATGTCCGTGCACGTGGTAGAGGTGCCGTCGCTCAGCGCACGTTGGGATGACGTCGTGGCCTATCTCGAGAGCATCCTGCTGGAGGACGGCCGTAGCACGCTGCGCGATGCCTTATCGCCGGGCGCTTTGGAGTTATTGCGAGCCCATCCCTGGGACGGCAACTTTCGCGAGCTGACCAACTTCACGCTGCGCTTGCCGCGCGTCGCCCGACCGGGATCCATCGACACCGCGACGTGCCGGCGCGCCCTCGAACGCGGCGCCCTGCGCAGAACGATCTCCACGCCGCCGTCTGAGCCTGTTTCGGCAGAGACGGACTGGCCGAGCTTGGTGGCGCGGGCCGTGCAAGCTTTCTACGAGGACCATGGCCGCGAACCGCGGACGTGGGACGAGCAAAAGGAATGGAACGAGAAGTACCTCAAGCCACTCTTGTTCTTCCGGTTGAGCGGCGCGGCGCAACACGCAATTCCGCTGGATGAAAACGCGCTGTCGTCACTGGCATCGCAGGTCGCAGTCCGCGTTCAGGCGGACCGCGGCACTGCCGCGAAGCAACTCGCGCGCTACTTCGAGCGATTTCGTAACGGCGGCTAACGGGCTTCGAGCGTATTGCTCACGAACTCTCGAACGGTTCCCAGGCGTGCGCCCGTGAGCGCCAAGGCCGGCGCCGGGTCGACCGTGAGTCCGAGCGCGACGCCCAGCTTCAGCGCCGCGAACGCTTCCATCAGCGCATGGGAAGCGTTGGTTTTCAGCTCATCCCGCAGCATTTGTTCGGGCACGTGCACGACCTCCGTTTTCGGCGCGCCTAGCGCCTGAAAGAGCTCGAATACGGCGAGCGGCGAGAGGGCTTCGGGCCCGCCCAAGGGGATGACTTTGTTGCGCGCGCTGGGGCTTTGAGCTGCCGCGACGACGCAGCGGGCCACGTCAGCGCGGGCAATCCAGCTCACTGGCGCGGTGCCCAAAATGTAAGCGGGGTTCGGGGGCGGGAGCGGGCCTAAACCGGGCAGCCATGTCTCCATGAAATAGACCGGCTTGAGCACGGTGTACGTCATGGCCTGCGCGCTCTTCAGGCGCGCTTCGACACTGGCCTTGGCGCGCTTCAACGCAAAGTCACTCTCGATATCTGCAAAGGAAACGAAGACGAAGTGAGAAACCTTGGCCGCCTCGGCGGCGTCCACGAGCGCGAGGTTGCCGAGCGTATCCACCGTTTCGATGGAGTCCTCTGCGACCTGAGAGGAAGTTGCGGTTGCCATGGAGACGACGACCTCTTCCCCACGGCACGCCTCGGCAAGCGACGCCGGATCATTGAGATCGCCGCGCACCAGCTCCACTCCGGCAGCCTCGAATGCCTGCGTTACTTCGTTGTCTCTGCCGGGACGAACCAAGGCGCGCACAGCGAGACCCGCCTCGCGCATGCGCGGGACGACCACGCGACCAAGCTGACCGGTGCCGCCGACAACCAAGATTCTATGCATCGTGTCCTCCCGTGTTTCGGCGACCGCCTAGGACGTGACGTCCAGCATGCCGCGGGGAAAAAGTACTATGGGTCACCAGAACAGGCGAGTTGTTTTGCCCTGCTAGCCTGTCGGCCTGATGACCAAAGACGATACTTTGCCGAAATTACTCATGACAGAATGACTAAGCGCGGCGCAGAGTGTGATTCAGACGATTCGATGACTCGTCGGTGTCGTCGCCGACCCTCGCAACGCGGCGCTCGCGATTGAGATCGCATTCGCAACATCGCGCCCATGGCCGCGTGCGCTCAGCGCCACTGAGATAGCGTCAAACGCCGCGGTTTGTGCGGCCTTTCGCGGCGCTTTGGGCGCCCGCCCGTGCCTGGCACATGGCTTGCTCACCCTGAGCTCGAGGTCGACGTAGGAGTCGGCGCGCGCCCAGAGTCGGCCTTTACGCCGTCGCTAGGTGTCGCGTCTTTCCATTCTGTACCCGTGGCGTCGGCCGCGCGGTGAAAGGCGACGAGACATGGAAATGTACACCAGCATCAGCGAGCACCTGCCCGCACAGGCGATGAACGACTACGAGACGGTGCTCGGCGCCGATTCCTCGTGCGCGGCCGAATTTCCGCGCAGCGCGTGCGCAGAGGCCTGGCAACGGCTCACCTCCGGGCGCGCAATCGTGGTCGACAGCCGCACCACGCGAGAGCGGGCGTGCTTGGTGTTGGCCGCCGCGACGCCGGGGGAATACACGCCGCGAGCACGCAACATTCGTATTCTCGAGCGAGTGTTGCTGGGCGAAAGCCCCAAAGCCCTCGCCATCGAAATGCAATTGTCGCAGTCCACGATCGGAACCGCATTGAAGCGGACGCTCGAGGGCATGGGCTTGAAGCTTTTGCCGTCGCGTTTGCCGCCAGCACTCGCGGTGTTGGTCCATCACGCACACGGGCGCCCGGCTGTCGCGATGCGCCGAGAGTTCGATCCAGTGCCCGGTCGCTTGGCGCTGAGCGCGTGCCTAGCCCCCTTGGAAGACACGCTCTCGCCCGCGGTGCTGGACGTAGTATTTCAGCACGCGCAAGGCAGCTCACACGCGGAAATTGCCGCGTATCGTCGCACCTCGCGCCGCACCATCGCCAATCAGCTCGCCGTGGCCTTTCACCGCCTAGGCGTGTCTGGTCGCAATCAGCTGCTCGAGTACTTGGTCGTCGCGCCGATGCTGAAACGCCAGCCCGCTCTTTGAGTCGAAGTGCTGTTTGGGCGGCAGTGCGCCAATCAGCCGCTCGTTGCGTCCAACACTCCGTTCCTGTACGAGATCTTCGTGGCTTTCAAAGCTAAGGTGGCGCTGGGAAAATGGGATGCGAACGAACGGGCATGGCCGTTCGACCTCGCGGGCTATGCCGCGGCGGAGGTGAGCGCACTGCATGTCGACAACCAGCGGGCGGACACTTGGGAACGCGGCAACGCTGAAATCCGCTGGACGGCGCCCGCACCGCCGCCAGCGGACGGAGCGGGCGCTTGGGTCGAGGTCTCGGTGCCGGGGCGCCTGAACACGACCGTTGTCGTCGCCGCGTTGGGACTACTGGGTACGGTGATCGGCGTGGCCAGCACGACGTGGGTGGCCATGCGCACGAACACCTGCACTGGCGATCTCAAGGCAGCACAAGCCACCATCGATACGGCAAAGAAGCAGAGTGACGAGCAGTTTCATTCGATTGCCACTTGTCAACAGAGCTTGGGTGATGTGACGGGCTTGTGCCAATGAGCAAAGCGTTGAAGTCAGCGCTGCTTACCTCCGCTGTGGCGCTCAGCCTGGTGACAGCGCTCGCGAGCGCGACCTTGCCGACCACCGTGCCGGCGCCGCCCGGCAACGTTGCGCACACCCGCAGCTGCAAAGTCGGCGACACGAACGAGCTGGTGCGCTACCGCAGCGGGCTCGGTTGCCTGCTGGGCAATGCAACTCTCGCGGCGTTGTCCCCGAATGGTATTGATGAAACCTGGGCTCGCGCGGTTCAGGCCACCAGCTTGGAGCTTGCGCGCTACGGCTCGACCGTGAGTCCGGCCGAGCCGGAAGCCCTGTACGTAGTCGCGGCGACCGTCGACCTTGCAACAATCGCCGCGTCGAAAACGAGCCCCGCTCTTCACGATAGCGCCTGCTCAGCGGCAACCAGCGCCGCTGAGGAAGCCTGCGTCGCCTATTTTTGCTCGACTAACGACGCGCTGCGAGTCGAAAGTCCCGCCCTCGTCGAGCTTGGGAAAAGGATCCAGAGTGCCTGCGCTCAAACGCCGCCCTGCCTGCCCAAGGATCTGGATGTAAACCGGGTGGCGTGTAATGCCGCCTGGCAGCAGAAACAGGAAGGCCTGGCGACGCTCATCCGCGCGCGGCAAGACGCAGCCAACGGCGCTTTAGGTCCCGCAGCCGCTGAGGCCGTCGCGCACTGGACCGACACGGCCGATCAGTATGCAGACCAAGTCCGTGATTCGGTGCTCAAGAGCGACTACGCGCCGCTACCAGCGCTCGCCGCCGGGCTAAACAACGCCGCTGCACCGGCGTTGCTCACCGTCGAAAAGGGTCGCACTGAGACCCTCAAGAAAAAGCTCGCTGAGTCCATCGTCCAGGACAAGACGTTGAATGCGACGAGCTGCGCCGGCGCTGCAGCGGCGGCCTGTCGGCTGCAGCAGCGCACCTCTGCTTCCAAAGTCACTCAGCTCAAAGATACGGTTCAATTTCAAGAACAGAAACTGAGCGCCGTCAAAACCGCCACCGACCCAGCGGCGCGTCTGAAGATCTTGAGTCAACACTTCGAGTGACGCGGCCTTTGCTCGATTCGGGCGAGGCGAGTTAGCATCCGCGTCTTGACGCCCCAGACCCTATCAGCCGCCGACGCTGATCTGCTCAAAGTTCTCGATGCGGCGTTCGCTCACCACGCCGGGAAGGATGGGCGACTGGACCTCGACGACTTGCGGCGCGCGCTCGGCCTACGCAGCGAGTACCTGACCCGTCGCATCTTCGACGCCTTCGATTCGAACCACGACGGCATCATCCAGAAAGAGGAGTTCTTAGCCGGGGTGCGCGCTCTGGTCCTTGGCGCGCCACGCGAGAAGCTCGCGTTTGCCTTTCGCCTCTGGGATCACGACGGCGACGGCTTCCTCTCGCGTGAAGAGCTGCTGCGCATGATTTCGCTGAGCCTCGCTGAGAGTGATGTAGAGGAGCGTTTGAACCAACCGGCAGAGCAGCTGGCTTCGGTGTTGCTCGCGAAGGCTGATCGAGGCCGCGACGGTCAGCTTTCGTTCGACGAGCTGGCGCAAGCCGCCGAGAAATATCCGGACTTGTTGGCGCGCATGACGCGCACCGAGGCGATCTGGATCGCGCCCAACGAAGAGCTGCTGCTGCTACTCGACGAGCGCGCAGGCGGGCCTCGCCGACGTTCTGGCTTCTGGCTCTCGAATCGCCTGCCACAATTGGCTTTTCTGGCGCTTTGGCTGCTCGCCAACGTCGCTGTCTTCGCGTGGTCGCTGGTTTTTGGCCGCGCCAGCCTCACTTCCGATCTTGCCATGAAGCTCGGGCGCGCGCTCGGAGCCTGCATCGACTTGGACGTAGCATTCGCGGTCTTGCCGGTGATGCGACGGCTGCTCACGTGGCTCCGTCCACGTTGGGTTGGGCGCCTCGTGCCGATCGACCAGGCGCTCGACTTTCACAAGCTGGTTGGGCACACGCTGTTCGCGCTCTCGCTGGCGCATGCCGGCACGTTTCTGTCTGCTTACCTGACGGGCCACGCGAGCTCGGCGCCCTGGCAGCTACTCGCCACCGTTCGCGGAGGGACGGGGGCTGCGCTGGTTGGCATCTTCCTCGTGACTTGGCTGTGCTCGCTCAGCTTCATTCGCCGTTCGAAGCGCTTCGAGCTCTTCTATTTCACGCACCTGCTGTACATCGTGTGGATCGCGCTGGCTGTTGCACATGGTCCACGCATTCTGTTGTTTTCCGGCTTCGCGATCCTGGCGTTCGTGGTCGAGCACCTGCTGCGACTGCGACGTCGGCGCCCGCCGAGTCGCGTCGTGTCCGCCGTACCGCTGCGCTCCGGCGTGACCCAGCTCGAGATAGAGCGGCCGCAAGGCTTCACGTTCAACCCCGGCGATTACGCGTTTTTGCGTATTCCAACCATCGCGCGGCACGAGTGGCACCCGTTTACCATCAGCAGCGCGCCGGAGGCCGCGAGCCTCAGCTTTCACGTCCGTTCGTTGGGCAACTGGACGGCGGCGTTACGGCGGAGTGTGGAAGACAGAGCGCAGCAGCCGACGACGGTTTTCGTGGATGGCCCCTACGGCTCCCCCAGCGCACACATTTTTCGCTCGCGCTTTGCCGTGCTGATCGGCGCGGGAATTGGCGTGACGCCGTTTGCCAGCGTGCTGGAGAGCGTGGTGTTGCGCGGCAACGAGCGCCACGCAAGCTCACTGGAGAAAGTGCACTTCTTCTGGCTGAACCGCGACCAATATTCGTTCGAGTGGTTTCGCGCGCTGCTGGAGAATTTGGAGCAGCAAGACGCTGGGCGCCTGCTGGACATTCACCTGTGCATGACCACGGTTCGCAGCGGCGTCACCGCCTTCGGGTTGGAGCTCGCGCGCGAGGTGATGCGCTCGGCCGGTCGCAGTGACTTCATGACCGGGCTTCGCACCAGGACGCACCTGGGGCAGCCTGACTGGGCCGCGCTGTTGGGGGCGATCGCCGAGCGCCATCGTCCGGCGCCAGTCGACGTCTTTTTCTGCGGGCCACACGGGCTTGCCCGAAAGCTCGAGCCAATTTGCCAACGCCTGGGAATGAGGTTCCGTGAAGAGCAGTTTTGAGCTTTTCCTGGCGCTGACCGTTGCGGCACTGCTCGCGGCCTGCCGGCATGACGTTCCACAAGCCGTTCATCGCAGCGATGGTCGCGAGGCTCCGTTGCGTTGTGTCGCGTGTCATGAGCCCGAGTTCAAGTCGACGACTCGCCCGCCGCATGTCGGCGCGCGCCCTGAGTCGTGCGGTGTGTGTCACACCCAAAGCGCGTGGGGGCACGCTCGCATCGAACATCCTTGGTGGCAGCTCACCGGCGCTCATGCGCGCGCCGCCGAAGACGGCGCGCTCGCCGGGGCCGATCAGCGCGTGAAGTGCTTCTGGTGTCATCGTGGCGAGCCAGCGCAGTTCGCTGGCACGAGTAAAGAGTGCATCGGTTGCCACGCCGAGGATCTTCAAGGCGTCAAATTCCCGGGCCACGACAGCTTCGCTACGACCTGCGAGAGCTGCCACTCCACTGAGGCGTGGAAGCCAGCGACGCATCCCGTGGCGGTACCCGTGCCGGCTACGAGTGCGTCGGCCCCGCTCGCGTCAGCGAGCAGCAAACCCGCACTTACACACGCCCCGCCCGTGCCAAAAGCGCTCCCACGACCTACTCCGGTCACCGGACGTACCCCCGACATCATTTCGCACGCCAGTCGGCACCATTAGTTCGCGCTGCGCGGAAGCCTCAATCGAATGACCTTGCACCAGATCGCGCTTTGCCTCTTGCTCTGTTCGAGCGGTTGCAGCGCTTCGTCATCTAGCAGCTCGCGGGCAAGCGGCGGCGGTTCGTCCGGTGTGGGCGGTGCGTCGAATCTGAACGTATCGCCGGGCGCATGTCCCGATGCAGCAGCCGCATCGCCCGCAGACGCGGGCGCGTGCGTGTCTGTGAAAACGCGCAGCTTCACTCGTGATGTGGTCCCTCTTTTCAATAGTTGCGCGGGCGAAGTTTGTCACAGCTTCGCGGCTGGAGCGATCATTCAACAGCTTGGAATCCCGTCCGTCGAGTGCTGCGGTCAGGAGCAAATGATCGAGCCAGGACACCCAGAGCGGAGCTATGTCCTCCGGAAATTGCTCGGCACGAACCTGTGCGGCGGCTTGAAAATGCCGCTCGAAAGAGTGCCTTTCAGCGCCGATGACCTGCAAATCGTTTCTGATTGGATTTGCCAGGGCGCGGGTACCACGCCTTAGTCTGAGCTCACCCGGCAGCCACCGCTGGCGATTCATAGGCAGGCGCGCTTGGCTGAAGATGCGCACGCAGCGCATCCGGCGCGGTCAGTGTGTCGAAGGCGTGGTCGGGCATGATCAGCAGCCTTTGCACGGTGTGCATCAGCTCGCGGACGTTGCCGGGCCAGTGATAGGCCTCGAGTGCCCGCCACACCTGGGAAGGCAGGGGCTCTGATGCGCGGGGGTGCGCGGACTGTTTTAAAAAGTGGTCAACGAGCAACGGCAGATCTTGCATTCGCTCGCGCAGCGGCGGCACCACGACGCGAGCCACGGCAATTTGAAAGTAGATGTCGCCGGGGAAATTACCGCGCTCCAGCTCTTCCGTCAGGTTGCCGTTGCTGGCAGCAATCACACGCACGTCCACGGGCACGGCGCGCGTCGAGCCAATTCTCTTTACCTCGCGCTTTTCGAGCACGCTGCGCAAGATCGGCTGCAGGGTGCGCGGTAGCTCCGCCAAATGATCCAGGAACAGCGTGCCGCCGTGGGCGCGCTCGAACACACCATAGGTCGGCGTGCCAAGCTCCTCGCGCTCGTGCCCGCGTAGCTCGCCTTCCGCAAACTTAGCGGGCAAGGCGCCACAGTCGAAGACCACGTACGGCTCGCTTGCGCGCGGACTCGTGCGATGAATCGCTTCGGCGACTAGCTCCTTCCCCGTGCCGGTCTCGCCTTCGATCAACGCATTCACGTTCTCCGCTGCCGTCAGGGCCAAGTTTGCGAAGACTTGGCGCATGCACACGGTCTGCCCGATGAGGTCACCGAAGTGACTCGCCACCACGGGCAGTGCCGAGCGAACGCTCGCGCCGTTCTGAAAGGGCTGTCCACGCATTGCTGAGTGTGTGCATTAGCAATGCGCGTACCAGTGATGCCCGCGCGATACCGCACGCGACACGCTGCGAAGCGGCAACCAATTGCGCGTTTGCGCGCGAGCGCGCTGGTTCCCAGGTGTCCGCGAAGCGTCCACTCGGACAGCACTGGACACTGCTCGCCGAGGTACCGGTCTGCGTGCTCTCGCTCTTTTCGCGGGTCTTGCGCATGGAACGCGCCCTGCATTGACCCCGTCTGTCTTGCCTACGGCGACTGTAAACCTAGCCGGCACGGGAGGAATGTTTTGGTCCGAAGAGCAGCGCGACGCACTACCAGTCTTGGCAATTCCAGCATGAGCCGATCGGTGTCTCGTAGCGCGCCGTTTCGTCGTGGCCCCGCGTCCGAAGCGCCCTTGACTGCCACCCGTGGCGCGCATTTGCTCGCATTAGACGTGGCTCAAGAATCCGACGGCTTCTCCACCAAGCCCAGTGATGATCCGCCGGCGCCCGGCAAGCGCAAGCGGCAGCTGGGAATTCGCTGGGTTTTTCCGGACTTCAGCGGCGCGGTGCGAACGGTGTCGGCGCGGCCCGTCGTGTTCGGGCGCGGGGAAGAGTCAGACGTCGTTCTGCTCGGAAGTGAGATCTCACGGCGTCACGCTGAGCTGCGCTGGGATGGCGATGTCCTGTCCATCAAGGACTTGGGTAGCCGCAACGGGTTGTTCGTGGGCGGCGTGCAGCTCGTTGAGTCGCCGCTACAAGAAGGTGACGTGGTGCGGCTCGGCGAATGGGTGGGCGTCGTAGTCCACGTCGACGAGCGCGAGCCGAATCCCGCCTTCGCCGAGATTGCCCCCGGCTTGCTCGGCGGACCGGCGCTGGCTCGCGCCGTGGAGCTCGGGCTTCGCGCCGCGAATAGTACGCTGCCCATCGTGCTCGAGGGCGAGACGGGCACCGGTAAGGAAGTAACCGCGCGCGCGATTCATGCGCTGTCCGGTCGCACCGGTCCATTCGTGGGCGTGAATTGCGCGGCGATTCCCGAGGCATTGGCCGAAGGAGAGCTGTTTGGTTATCGCCGCGGCGCGTTCACCGGCGCGGCAGCTGCGCACGCGGGACACTTCCGCTCAGCGCAGGGCGGCACCTTGCTGCTGGACGAGCTAACGGAGCTCCCGCTACCCGTGCAGGCCAAGTTGCTGCGTGTGCTGGAAGAGCGACGCGTCGTTCCCCTGGGCGAGCTGGCATCCGTGCCGCTCGATGTGCGGGTGATTGCCGCCACGCAGCAGCCACTCGCGGAAGCAGTGCTCGAAAAGAGGTTTCGCGCGGACCTGTTTGCTCGCTTGGATGGGCTCACGGTCAAGTTGCCGCCGCTTCGACAGCGGCCCGAGGACCTTGGCTACCTCGTGCATGAGTTGCTCGCGCGACATGCGGAGGGCAAGCATCCCGCGCTCGAGGCGCTGCTGGTTGAAGCGCTCTGCCTACACAGCTGGCCGTTCAACGTGCGCGAGCTCGACCTGCTGGTCCGCCGGCTTTTGGTGCTGTTTGGGAACGAGCCGCTCTTGGGTGTCAGACACCTTCCCGAAAGCTGGCGAAATCCCAGCGAAATGCCAGCCGGCGGTCCGCCTCCGGCTTCGGAGAGCCGCGAAGACTACGACCTCGCGCGGCTGGTCGCGCAGCTCAAGCGGCACAAGGGCAACCTGGCGCGTGCGGCCAGTGAGGTCGGCATCAGCCGTCAGCGCGCGTATCGGCTGATCGGTGGCCGGCCCGATCTGGATCTGCATTCATTTCGTGGCGAGGCCGCCAACAACACCGACAAGGAGTAGCGTTGGGCGCGCACATCACTCAGGCTTGCCTGGCTTCGCTCGCTGACTCGAGCGAGCGTGAGCAACACGCTGTCCACGGCTTCGGCGGCGTTCTCGGTTGGTCTGCCCCCATGCAGGCGTTGTTCTCTCGCCTTGGTCTAGTCGCTGCGGCGGACGTGAGCGTTTTGATCGAGGGCGAAACCGGGACGGGCAAGGAGCTCGTGGCGCACGCCATTCATGTTGCCAGTGGGCGTGTCGGCGCATACGTCGTTGTTGATTGCGGCGCGCTGATGGCTGACTCCGCTGACGTCGAGCTATTCGGCCGTGAGACTGGCGAGGGGTTCGGCGGTCTCGAGCCGCTGCGCGGCGCGTTCGAGCAAGCCAATGGCGGAAGCATTTTTCTCGATCGAATCACGGACCTGCCCAGAGAGTTGCAGTCGAAATTGCGGCGCGTGGTGGAGAAGGGCCAGGTGCGGCGCGTCGGCTCCGAGCGCGCCATTCCGGTCGACGTGCGCTGCATCGCGGCAACCAGCGGCAACCTCAAGACAGAGGTGGCAGCGGGCGCGTTCCGCGAAGACCTGTACTTTCAGATCGCCGTTGCCCAGGTTCACGTGCCGCCACTGCGTGATCGTTTGGATGACTTACCGTTGTTGGTCGATCATTTCCTGAGGAAGGCGACTCCGCCGCGAACGTTGGATGCTTTGCCCGCGACCATTTGGGACGGGCTCACTCGGCACAGCTGGCCCGGCAACGTTCGCGAGCTGAGGCATGTCGTGGAACGCCTGCTGGTCCGGCCTGACAGCGCGCCCGAGTGGCTGCAAACCATGCCCGCTGACTCCGCCGCGCTGGCCGCCGTGCACCGCCCGCTGCGCAGCGCGCGTCGTGCAGCAGAGGACGAGTTCGAGCGCAGCTACTTGCAGCGCTTGCTGGACCAGTCCAAAGGCCATCTGGCGCACGCCGCGGTCATCGCGGACGTGTCGCAACGGGTGTTACGCCGCCTGATCCGTAAACACGGGCTAGACGCCGCGCTCGCCCTCGATTCGAGCGCGTAGGGCCGGGTCTGGGCAGTCCGTACCTGGTTTGGCGTCGTTCCTGGCCCAGGACCGGTATACCCTGCCCGGATCGTGGTCCGGAATCCAGACAACCGCCCGAGCCTGCTGCGGCGCCTGACGAATGCTTTAGGTACCGCGTGCTTGATGCTGGCCTTCATTTCCGCGACGCCATCCGCGAGGGCGCAAGCAGCTGAGGTCGTGACAGAGAGCGTCAAGCCGGCGGACGACGGCGAGACGGATCTAGTTCACGCTCGCGAGCGCTTCGCCGCTGGCGCGGCTCTGGCGAGAACCGCGCAGTGGGCGGAAGCTTTGGCAGCGTTCGAGGAGTCGAGTCGACTGCGCCCGCACCCAATCACGACGTACAACATTGGCGCGTGCCAACGCGCGCTCGGGCACTACACCTTGGCCCGCACTACGCTGCTGCGTGCGCTGGCTGAAGACACCAGCGGGGGCGTGCGTCTGTCCGAGAGCCTACAAGTCGAGGCGAATGCCTACATCCAAGAGCTGGACGGCTTGCTCGTGCACGTCAACTTGACACTCTCCCCGGCGGACGCCGCGATCGCCGTGGATGGCCGGCCACTCATGGCCACGGTGGACCCGGACGGGACACGAAAGCTGGTTGCCGGGCTTCGCGCGGCTGGTCGTGGCGAGGCTTTGCCCACGCCGAGCGCCGAGCTCGTGGTCGATCCCGGCACGCATTTGCTCACGCTTTCCCGAAAGGGCTTCAGCGAGC
>FSWQ01000784.1_pt1 | contig 20915 bp, 16 predicted proteins | sample 1637691 | NCBI WGS metagenome assembly FSWQ01 (sample SAMEA3914814, study PRJEB12502) | metagenome | biome: forest; material: soil | place: USA | collected 2011-09-16 | depth 0.1 m | reverse complement strand
TATGTAACGGTTCGCGCGGAGAAGAACGAAAATGGAAAAGATCGTCAAAGGGATGATTCAGGTTGCTGGGACGACCTACCGCATCGTTCGCCTCAAGCGCGGTCAGTACAACGTGGTCCGCGTGCTGGACGACGTGCTGGTCGGCGGCTTCACGAGCGCCCCGCAAATCGAGATCCACGCAGATGGTATCGATCCCGCCTTGATGCGAGAAATCGCACGCGTCGCGATTCAGGGGGCGAAGACCAGCTGGGTTGGTCGCGCCCTTCTCGGTTGAACCGCCGCTGAATGGGTCTCGGAGCTAAGCCGGTGCTGGTCGCAACACCCCCGAACGGCTCGGGCCAACGTGCGCCCGCTTTCTACAAGAGAAGGCGGCGGCGCAACAACGAGATCGGGCAGCTCCTGATCCGCAAAGGGATCATCACGCCCCAGCAGCTGCGTGATGCCCTAAAGATTCAAGCCGAGAGCGGCGGCCACGTCGGCGCAATTTTGAAACGCATGGGCGCGTGTGACGCGCGCGCCATCGCGGAAGCGCTGATTGAGCAGGTGCAAATCGCGCACGACAAGGGCAAAGGCCTTGCCCAACGCGCGCGTAAGAACCCGTCCATCGTCGGGTTGCACGTGCCGGGTCGGCCGCTGTTGTCGTTCACGCTGTTGATCTTGACGGACGTAGTGACGCTCGCCTTGTCGGCGGCGGTCGCGGGCTTCGTGCTCGCGGGTGATTCGCTGACCGGCACGCAGCGCTTCAGCGTCGCGGCCATCGTGCCGATGTGCATTGCGGTCTTCGCGGCGCTGAGCCTGTACGCGCCCACGCCGCCGAGTCCGCCCGAGGAACTGCGGCGCGCCACGTTGGCCACGCTGCTGCTCTTCACTGGGTCTTGGGCGGTAGCAGTGCTCGCGCGCAGCGGTCCAGTCAGCGCGGTCTCGCACGGCGCTTGGCTTTTGGGTTGGGTCGTCGCGGCGTTCCTGGTGCCCATTGGGCGCGGCACGCTGCGTTCTACGTGTGCGAAGCGCTCTTGGTGGGGTCAGCCGGTGGTCGTGATCGGCGCCGGCAAGGTGGGCCGCGCCGTCGTTGCTACGCTGCAAAGCAGGCCGCAATTGGGCCTGAAACCCGTCGCCATTCTGGACGACGACCCGACCAAGCACGGCACCGTGCGCGCGACTTGGGGCGAGGACGACCTGATGGTGCAATCCGTGCGCCACCCGGAGTCCGTGCGGGATGAGTACGACACGCCGTCCACGCGCTCGGCGCTGGAGCAGTTCGCTGAGGTGGAAGGCGTCCCCGTCGTCGGTGGGCTGGAGCTCGCGCCCATTCTCGCGCAGCGCCTGCACATCCGCTCCATCGTCATCGCCATGCCGAAGATGGACGCAGCCAAGCTCTTGGCCGTCATCGAGCGCTACGCGGACGGCTATTCCAGCGTGCTGGTGATTCCGGATCTGTTCTCGATGGCGCACTTCGGCGCGCCCACGCACAACCTGGGCGGCGTGCTGGGCATCGAAGTGCAGCGCCAGCTGCTGCTGCGCGGGCCGCGCCTGGCCAAGCGCGCGATGGATCTCGCGTTGACCACCATCGGCGGGCTGATGATCATGCCGTTCATCGCCATCATGGCGATCCTGGTCAAGCTCGACTCCCGCGGTTCGATTTTCTACAGCCAGAAGCGCCTCGGCCAAGACGGCGTGCGCTTCACCGCCTTCAAGTTCCGCACCATGTACGGTGACGGCGAAAAGCGCCTAAAAGAGGTGCTGGATCGCGATCCCGCGCTGCGCGCCGAGTATGAGGAGTTCCACAAGCTGACGGTGGACCCGCGCGTGACGCGCATTGGCCGCATCCTGCGCCGGTACAGCTTGGATGAGCTGCCCCAGGTGTGGAGCGTGTTCGTGGGCGACATGAGCTTGGTTGGGCCGCGCCCGTATCTCGAGCGCGAAATCCCAGACATGAACGGGCACGAGGCGATCATTTTGCGCGTGCGTCCGGGCCTGACGGGCATCTGGCAGGTCACGGACCGCAACGCCTCGTCGTTCGAAAACCGTGTGCTGCTGGATGTCGAGTACGTCCGTAGCTGGTCGCCGTGGTTGGACTTGTACGTGCTCGCGCGCACCGTGCCGGTCGTGGTCGGGGGAACGGGCTCGTGACAGACAGCAGAATCCGCATCGGCGGCCTGGTGGTGGACGTCGTCAACATGGCCGGCGCGCTGGACGCAATTGACGCGTTGGTCGCGGCCAAGGCCGGCGGCACCGTGTTCACGCCCAACGTGGATCACGTGGTGCAGGTCGAGCATGACCCGCGCTTTCGTGCCGCGTACGACGACGTCAGCCTGTCCCTGGTGGATGGCATGCCGCTGATGTGGGCGGCGCGCCTGCTCAAGACGCCCCTCCCGGAAAAAGTGTCGGGCTCGGATTTGATCCTGCCCCTGATGCGTCGCGCCGCAGAGCGCGGACACCGCGTGTATTTCTTGGGCGGCGCCGAAGGCGCGGCAGAGCTCGCCAAGCAGAAGCTGCTCGAACAATTTCCGACCCTGCAAATCGTGGGCATCGACCCGGCACGCATCGACGTGAACGGCAGCGCTGAGCTGCAGGCGCCAATTTTGGCGCGCATCGCCGCGGCAAAGCCTGATTTACTGCTGGTCGCGCTGGGCGCGCCCAAGCAGGAAATCTGGAGCCACGAGCAACGCGCGGCGCTGGGCTCTGCGGTCGCCATTGGCGTTGGCGCGAGCTTGGATTTCATTGCCGGCGCTCAAACCCGCGCACCCAAGTGGATGTCGGATTCCGGGCTGGAATGGGCATATCGCTTGGCGCAGAACCCGCGTCGCATGGCCAGCCGCTACCTGCTGCGCGATCCGGAGTTCTTCGGCATCGTTGCTCGCCAAATGCTGGCGAGCTGAGCGGCGCGCAGGCTAAGAAAGGGCGGATGCTCGCGGAGCGTCGAACCCTGTTGGCCGCGCTGTTCGACTCGGCCGTCAAAACGGTCGCGAGCGACCTCGCGGACCCCGCCGTATCGGCGTTTGCGGAGGAAGAGGCGCTGATTGCGGACGCGGCCGAGGCGCGGCGCGTCGAATTTCGGACCGGCCGCGCCTGCGCCCATGCGGCCCTCGAGGCGCTGGGGGTGCCGGCGGTGCCAGTGTTGCGCGGCACGCGACGCGAGCCGCTTTGGCCGGTTGGCATCGTGGGCAGCATCACGCACACCACTGGCTTCTGCGCGGCTGCGGTCGCCCACACCCAAGACTACCGAGCGCTCGGCCTGGACGCGGAGCTCGATCAGCGCGTTGCCGATGACTTCGTGCGTCGTGTCTGTTCGCCCAGCGAGATCGCGCGCTGCGCCGAGCTCGGGCCCGTCGAGCACTTGGCCAACGTGGTGTTCTCGGCCAAGGAAGCCGTACACAAGCTGCAATACCCGCTGACCGGGCAGGTCATGTACTGGCGTGACGTGGAGGTCGTTCTCGATCCGCCTCACACAAGTCCAGGTACGTTTCGAGCCCGGTTGCTGAGCCCGAGCGGGCCGTTCCACGCAGGCGCGTTGTTCGAGGGGCGCTGGCGGCGCGAATCAGGTTTGATCCTCACCGGTTCCGCGCTCAGAGCCGCTTAGTCATTCTCACAAGTGAGCTCCGCGGCGGCCGTGGCGGCCATAAATTTGGTGAGTGCCCGAGCCAGCGTTGCGCTAGCTTGCGTTCGCGTGGCAGTTGGGGACAAATTTGGCGATTCGACGGACCCAAGAGGGTGTCCGCGGCAAGGGAAGAAGGACGAGCGATGATTGAGGACATTCGGACGATTCTGAAGGAGCACGGTCGCTTGTCGGTGGACACGGCAACGCTGAGCGAGGACTCCGACCTCTATCAAGCTGGCCTCACTTCGCATGCCAGCGTGAACGTGATGCTCGCGCTCGAGGGCAAGTTCGATGTCGAGTTTCCGGATCGGATGTTGAAGCGAGGCGTGTTCGAAAGCCTGGCCGCCATCCGCAGTGCGATTGAAGAACTGACGGCTGGCGCTTAGTCAGCAGCCGAGAGGAAAAAAACCGTGGGAAACAGACCAACCGACTCGCGACACGTAGCTGCAGCCGCACGCATCGGCGCGGAGGTAGCGAGCCCCAACGCCCGCGCCGTAGATCGCGACTCACGCTTCCCGAAGGAAGCCGTGGACGCGCTGAAAGAAGCGCGCCTGCTGTCTGCCTTCGTTCCCACGGAGCTGGGCGGCCTGGGCTCCGGCATGATTGAGCTGTCGCAAATGTGCGAAGCGCTCGGTCAGCACTGCTCGGCCACGGCCATGGTCTTCGCCATGCATCAGATCCAGGTGGCGTGCTTGGTGCGCCATTCTTACACTTCCCCATTTTTCCGCGGTTATTTGCAGGAATTGGTGGAGAAGCAGCACCTGATCGCGTCCGTTACGTCGGAAGCTGGCGTGGGCGGGGAAATGCGCACGAGCGTGTGCGCGGTGGAGCGCCAAGGCGAGACCTTCAAGCTCGACAAAGACGCCACGACCATTTCCTACGGTGCGCACGCGGACGACCTCTTGGTCACCACGCGCCGCGCTCCGGAGGCACCCGCCAATGATCAGTCGCTCGTGCTGGTGCGCAAGGCGGACTACACGCTGGAGCAAAACGGCAATTGGGACACGCTCGGCATGCGCGGCACGTGCAGCCCGCCCTTCAAGCTGCGCTCCACGGGCAACGTGTCGCAGATCATGGAGACGCCGTTCTCGGACATCGCGGGCCACACCATGGTGCCGTTCTCTCACGTGCTGTGGGCCAATGCCTGGCTGGGCATCGCCACTGCGGCCGTGTCCAAGGCGCGCGCGTTCGTGCGCACTCAGGCACGCGCCAAGCCGGGCACCACGCCGCCCAGCGCGCTGCGCCTGGCAGAGGTTTCCGGGTTACTGCAAAGCATGCGCGCCAACGTGCATGACGTGGCCGCAGAGTGTGAAGAGCTGATGAGCGCCCCGGATGCAGGCACGGAAGTGCTGTCGTCCATCGCCTTTGCGCTCAAGATGAACAACGTCAAGGTTTCCACATCCACGACGCTGAGTGACATCGTGCATCGCTGTCTCTCGATCTGCGGAATCATGGGCTACAAAAACGATTCCAAGTTCTCGATCGGCCTGCATTTGCGGGATGCGCTCTCGGCAGCGCTGATGGTCGGCAACGATCGAATTTACGCAACCAACGCCTCCATGTTGCTCGTGTTGAAGGACGATTGAAGAGCCATGCCCAATATTTATTCTTCGCAGGATCTGTACGACAACCTCGTTCGCCACAAGCTGATCATTCCGGTTGGCGTACCCGGCGCCTTCGGCCGCGGTGCCGTGTTCGAGGACGTGCTCGCGCGCTTCAATGACCTCGTCACGCGCCTAGCCGCGAACGACGGCGCTGAAGTGATGGCCTTCCCGCCCATCTTGGATCGCCAAGTGTTCGAGAAGAGCGAGTACTTGGACTCCTTCCCGCAGCTCGCCGGCACCGTGTTCTCGTTCTTCGGCACGGACATGCAGCACAAGGAGCTGACCGAGCGCATTCACGAGAAAAAGCCCTGGGATGATTTGCAGAAGATGACGGGTGTCGTCCTGACCCCGGCTGCTTGTTACCCCGTTTATCCGAGCTTCACGGGTACCGTTCCTCTCGAGGGGCGCCTGGTCGACATGCAAAACTGGGTGTTCCGGCATGAGCCGTCGCCCGAGCCGACGCGCATGCAAGCCTTCCGCGTGCGTGAGTTCGTGCGCGTGGGCTCGCCGGATGCCGTGATTGATTGGCGCAACATGTGGCTCGCGCGCGGCGTGGAGCTTTTGTTGTCGCTCGGTTTGCCGGCCAAGTCCGACGTCGCCGCGGACCCGTTCTTCGGCCGCGGTGGGCGCATGCTCGCTGCCAGCCAAAAAGAGCAGAAGCTGAAGTTCGAGGTGCTGGTGCCGGTGATCTCGGAAGAGAAGCCCACGGCCGTGTGCTCGTTCAATTATCACCAAGAGCACTTCGGCAAGATCTTCGACATCAACACCCCGGACGGCGCCATCGCGCAGACGGCGTGCCTCGGCTTCGGTATGGAGCGCGTGGTGATGGCCCTGTTCCGCACGCACGGCTACGTCCCCTCGGAGTGGCCGAAGAGCGTTCGTGACAGGTTGTGGCCATGAGTCGAAGCTCGGTCTGGGGTTTGGATGCGGCGAACTATCAGCGCCACGCGCTGCACGCTGAATCCCGAGCTTGGGTCGAAAAGAATTGCTACGTCGACGTCTGGTTGGAGGTCTTGCACGCAGCAAAGCTCGATCCAACGCCGGTGCTGGCCTTCACCCTGGCCAGTGATTTCGACGGCGATCAGTGGACGTTCTACAAGCCGCCACACGTCGACCTGAACGTCCTGTACGGCGTCGGCGTGCAAGAGCTGAATGTCTGGAAGCCGCTACTGGACCACGCGGTGTTTCACCTGGGTCAGGGCCGTTTGGTGTTCACGGAGGCGGACGCGTTCTGGCTCCCGGACACCGCCGGCACTGACTACCGCACCACGCACACGAAGAGCACCATCGTGCTCGAGTCGATTGACGTGGAGCACAAGAAGCTCGGCTATTTTCACAACGCCGGCTACTTTCAGCTCGAAGGTGAAGACTTCGTCAAAACGTTCCGCGTGGACGCGGCGCCGGACCCGACGTTCATGCCGCTGTTTGCAGAGTTGGTGAAGGTGGATCGCGTGCAGCGCTTGCCGAGTGCAGAGCTCGCCAAGCGCTCGGAAGAGCAGCTTCGCGCGTGGCTCGGCAGGCGCCCGCCCACGAACCCGATTCGCCGTTTCGGTCAGCACTTCGCGGCGGAGCTGGAGTACATCCGTTCGCGCGGCATCAATTATTATCATGCGTTCGCCTTCGCCACGACGCGCCAAGTTGGCTCGGGCTACGAGCTCAGCGCTGAGTACTTGCGCTGGCTGGGCTCGCACACGGCAAAGCCATACGGCGAAATCGCCCAGTCGTTCGAGGAGATCTCGAACAGCGCCAAGACCATGATCTTGAAGGGCGCGCGCGCCGCCAGCTCCAAGAAGCCGGTGGATTTCGAGCCCGTCTTCGAAGACATGGCCAAGCACTGGGATACGGCGATGTCGGCGCTCGACGCTCTCGCCTGATCGCGAAAAATGGCCCGAATTCGTGCTGCCACGAACTACGGAATCGAGCCCATCGAAGCGGGCTGGCAGCTTGCTGAGCTGGGCGCTGCCGCTGGCACATTGCCTACTTCGCCTGCGGAGCTCGAAGCGCACCCGGCACGGCTGAGCTGGTCGAGCGCCACCTGCCCCGGAACGGTGGCGAGCGCGCTGCGCGCCGAGAAACGCTGGGACTTCAGCTCGACTCAGAACTTCGACGCCTCGGACTGGTGGTATCGCACGCACTTCGCGAGCACCCCGTGCGCCGAAGACGAGACGCTGTGGCTCGAGCTAGACGGCCTCGCGACGCTGGCTGACGTTTGGTTGAACGGCACGCACGTGCTGCGTTCGGAAAACATGTTCTGCGCGCACGAGCTGAACGTGTCTGCGCTGCTTCGCGCCGACAACGAGCTGCTGATTCGCTTCTCCTCGCTGGACACCGCGAGCGGCGCGCGACGGCCTCGGCCGCGCTTCAAGACGCGCCTGATCGAGCGCCAGCAACTGCGTTGGTTCCGAACCACGCTGCTCGGGCGCATCCCGGGCTGGGCGCCTCCGGTGGCGGCGGTCGGGCCCTGGCGGGCGGTTCGGCTCGTGCGCAAGCGCGCCTTCGCGGTGCAACGCGCTGTCGTGCAGGCCCGCGTGGAGCACGGCCGCGCGCTGGTGCGGGCGCAAGTTACCGCTGAATTGCAGGGCGCCCGCGTGGCGTCGGCCGTGCTGCATGTCGGGTCGCACTCTGTGCCCTGCAAGCTGTCTGAGGGCGGAGTGCTGACGCTCGAGGCGGAGCTGGAAGTGCCGAACGCCGAGCGCTGGTGGCCGCACAGCCACGGCGCACAGCCGCGCTACCCGGCGCGCGTCAGCCTGCAAACCTCGGTCGGCAGCCACGAGCTGACGTTCGACCCGGTCGCATTTCGTAACATGCGCGTCGACACGACCGGAGAGCGCTTCGCGTTGCTCGTGAACGACGTGGAGATTCGCTGCCGCGGCGCGTGTTGGACGCCCACTGACGTCGTTTCGCTGAACGATGAAAGTACTACCTTGGCCACCGTCCGCCAGGCCCACGCCGCCGGCATGAACATGCTACGCGTGGGTGGAACGATGGTTTACGAGTCCGACGCGTTCTATGAAGAGTGCGATCGCCTCGGGATTCTCGTGTGGCAAGACTTCATGTTTGCCAACTGCGACTACCCAGGCGAGGACGAAGCCTTCCGCGCCAGCGTGACGCGCGAGGCCGAGCAGTTCCTGGCGCGCTGTGAGACCCGCGCCTGTCTGGCCGTTTTGTGCGGGAACAGCGAAATAGAGCAGCAAATTGCCATGCTCGGCCTGCCCCGCGAGGCCTGGAAGCCGGCATTGTTTCAAGAGTTATTGCGTGGCTTGGCCAACACCAGCCGCGCAGACGTGCCGTACGTCGCCTCCACGCCCACGAGCTCCGGCACTGCCCTGCCCTTCCAACCCGATACCGGTCTCACACATTACTACGGCGTCGGCGCCTACCTTCGCCCCTTGGAGGATGCGCGCCGGGCGGACGTGAAGTTCACGCCGGAGTGTTTGGGCTTTTCGAACATCCCGGAAGATGCGACGGTTGAGTTGGTGTTGGGCGACGCGCGAGCTCCGTTTCACGACCCACGCTGGAAAGCGCGTGTGCCGCGAGACAGTGGTCCCGGTTGGGACTTCGATGACGTGCGCGACCACTACACGAAGCTGCTCTTCGGTGTCGACCCGACGGCGCTGCGTTACGAAGACCCAGAGCGGGCCTTGGCGCTCGGCCGCGTGACCAGCGGTGAAGTCATGGCGCGCACCATCAGTGAATGGCGCCGCGAAGAGTCGAGCTGCCGGGGCGCCCTGATCTGGTTCTTGCGCGACTTGTGGCCGGGCGCGGGCTGGGGCGTCATCGACGCACAAGGCCTACCCAAGGCCGCGTATTACTTCGTGAAGCGGGCCATGCAGCAGCAAGCCCTATTCTTCACGGATGAGGGCCTGAACGGCTTGCTGATGCACGCGGTGAATGATGCGCCGACGCCGCTCGCGGCAAAGTTGGAGCTGCAACTGATTCGCAATGGTGCAGTGCAGGTAGCGACCGGCCACACGGAGCTGCAGGTGCCGGCGCGCGGTAGCGTGTCCGTGAACGCCGTCAGCCTGTTCGAGCATTTCATCGATCTGACGCGCGCGTATCGCTTTGGCCCCAGTCAATATGACGTGGCCTTTGCCGTGTTGCGCCACGCCGAAACGTCCGAGGTCATTGCCGAGTCCTGTTACTTTCCGAGCGGTCTCCCTGCCGAGAAACAGGAGGATCTGGGACTCGAGGCGGTGCTGGAGCAAGTGTCCGCTGAGGCTTGGTTGCTGCGCGTGAAGAGCCAGCGCTTTGCCTACGCGGTCTCGGTGGACTTGCCCGGCTTCACCCTCGACGATTCGTATTTTCAGCTCACGCCGGGGCGCGAGCGCACCGTGGCGGTGCGTGCCCACGTGGTCGGCGCCAAGCCGCGCGGGTCCGTGCGGCCGCTCAATGCGCAGAGCCCAACGCGCATCAGCGTGAGCGCGAAAGCGAGCGCGGCGTCATGAACGCTCGGTGCTCCGCTCACAAGCTGTTCAGGAACCGTTTCAAGCCGCGAAACGCGACCAGTGGCACTTCATGTCCGCCATCGAACGGGCAGAAGTCCACGAGCCAACCCGCAGCACGCAAATCTGCTTCGAAGCGCGCGGCCGCCTCGAAGGCGAGGTCGGAATCAGCGCGGCCGTGGCTCAAAAACGCGCGCATGCCGGCACGCTTGGAAAGCAATGGGTTCCAGAACCGTTGCGCGATGCGCGCCCCGGACAACTGCACCATGCCCGCAATCGCGCGCTCACTGCGCAACGCGATGTCGAAGGCGAGCATGGCGCCTTGCGAGAAACCACCGAGCACCAGCGGCGCTCCCTTGGCTTCGGCGGTGAGCTCGTCCAGCAATGCGCTCATGGCCTCGTGCGCCCCCTGCAAGCCCGCCGGTTCGAAGTCGCACAGGTCACGCGCGACGCCGTCGCGCAGTGCGCTCGCGCGCGCCACGCCATCGGATGGCCACCAGCCTCGCCCCGGCAAGCCAAACTCGGCCAAGTCCGCCCTGCCCTCGGGGAACACGAAGCGCGCGCCCACGCCCATCGAGCGCGCGAACGGCTCCAAATCTTCCGGCGTGCCCGCAAAACCGTGCAGCAGCACGATCAGCGGACCACGCTGGTCCGTGGTGACGCGCATCAAGCGATGGGCAGGGGCAGTCACTGGCACAAGCTCCGCATCCCGTAAGCCGGGAGCGCTCACCAGAGTACTCGGCCCGCGTTCGCTGTCACCTAGGGCCGTCACCGAGCAACCCGCAGCACGCCGGTTTGGGGAGGGTCATGGACTCCGAGCCGCCTGAATCGCTGCGGAACCAAGCGCCCGTCAGCGTACGGCGCGGCTTGCGCGGCCTTGAGGGCCAAGCGCAGCCGTGGCCTCAGCCGCCACCAAAGCCGTTTTGGTTCGGGACGGCAGAGCGTCCGTTGTTCGGCTGGTACCACGCACCCGTGCACCGCAGCCCGCGCGCGTGCGTCGTGCTGTGTAACGCCTTCGGCCATGAAGCCATGGTCGCGCATCGAACTTATCGGCGGCTCGCGCTGCGGCTCGCCGCCGAGGGCTTCGGTGTGCTCCGCTTCGACTATGACGGCACCGGAGATTCCGCCGGTGGCGACGGCGACGACGCGCGCGTGCAAGCCTGGCAGGACAGCATTCGCCTGGCCGTGAACGAAGCCACCGCGCTGAGCGGCGCGCGTCAGGTCGTGCTGTTTGGTACGCGCCTCGGGGCGTTGCTCGCGGCCAGCTACGCGGAGCGTTTTCCGGTCGATAGCCTGGTGTTGGTTGCGCCGCCGCGTTCCGGCAAAGCCTGGCTGCGCGAGATGCGCGCCTTGCAAGCGCTCAAGAACGCCGGCCGCGCCGAGGGCGATGGTGAAGCGAGCGATCCGGGCATCGCCGGCTTTTTGGTGCAACAAACCACGCGCACGGACATCAGCGCGCTGGACCTCAACAAGCTGCAGGGGCGCCCAGCGCGCAACGCGTTCATCGTCGCGCGGGATGACTTGCCCGGTAACGAAGCCGATCTGGTCAAGAATTTGAACGCGCTCGGCGTCAACGCGGAGCTCGACAACACGCCGGGGTTCGCCGCGAGCATGCCGGAGGACCCGTTCAAATCGGTCGTGCCGACGCAAATGTTCGATTCGATCGTGACCTGGCTGGACGGCCTGTACGCGCCGGAGTCGACCTCGTTCGATCGCGGGCAGCCAGTAAGCTCACCGCCATCAACGCGCCCGTCACTCACCACGATGACGCGGCCCACGTACACGACCCAAGAACAGGTCGTGGACGTCGGAGGCAACTTCGGCATCCTGACTGAACCCGCGGTGCCCAGTAACCAAACCGGCACAGCGGTGCTGTTGCTGAATATCGGCGCCAACCATCACATCGGCAGCAACCGGATGTACGTCAACATGGCGCGCGTCTGGGCGACCCAAGGTCTGCAAGTCCTGCGTATGGATTTTTCGGGCATGGGCGATAGCCCCGCGCAATCCGGCAAGGAAAACGACGTCTATTCGAGTCGATCCATGGCCGAAACACGCTCGGCGATCGACTTCATGCTCACGCAAGGCGCGACGCGCGTGGTGCTGATGGGGCTGTGCTCCGGCGCGTACGTCGCGTACCACACGGCAATCGCAGACCCGCGCGTGGCGGGCATCGTGATGATCAATCCCCTGACCTTCCATTGGACAGAGGGTGACTCGCTCGAAGTGCGGCTGCGCAAGAGCTTCCGCTCCACCGAACAGTACAAGCGCACCCTGTTCAAGCTGGAGACTTGGCAACGCATTGCGCGCGGCAACGTCAGTGTCGGTGCCATCGCCGGTGAGCTCGGGCGCCGCGCGCAAAAGCGGGCTACCCGCGAGGCAAAGGCGCTGCTCGCGCGCGTCACCGGCGACATCGCGGAAGCAACCGACATCGAGCGCGGCTTTCGGCAACTGACGGCACGCGGCACGCGCTGCCTGATGATCTTCGGCGCTGAAGATGGCGGTATCGACGTGATCGAAGAGCACCTGGGGCGGGATGCCGCCGCCATGCGCAACGCCCCGAGTTTCCGCATGGAAATCTTGGAAGGCCCGGATCACACCTTCACTCCGCTGTGGACGCAGCGGCGACTGTTGCATCTAGTGAGTGAGTACCTAGACGAAGTGCGCGCCGGCGTTTAGCTCACGCCTCAGTGCTAGCGCGAGAAGCTCAGGTCAGGGCGCGGTCGCGAAGGCACTGAAGCGCTTCTTGCTGAACAGGCCTTGCATGCGGCCGAGCGCGGGCGAGCCCTTGGCCGGACACACGGTGATCAAGCCGTCCGTCACGGCGTCGAGGGCGCCGCAATCGACATCCAGCGAGCTGGTCGGGCCGTCGATCACGATGAAGTCGTAGTAGCCGCGCAGCTCGCTCAGGCAATCCGCAAACTGGCGCGAGAGCAGCAAGCCGGGCGTTCGCATCATGCCCTCGGCAAGAACGTGCAGGGATTTGGAGACGCCCATGACCGTCCAGCGCTCTTCGCTCGTGCTTGGCTGGGCGCGCGCGCCCAACTGCTGCGAGAAGCCGGCGCTCATCGGCATGTCGACGTGCATGGTGCGCCCCACCCAGGGCCGATGCAGATCGCCCTCGAGCAACAGGATGCGCGGATGCCCGGATTCAGCAAGGCACAGCGCGAGCTCACACGCCACGCGGGACTTGTAGTTGGTCGCCTCAGGTACCGCGACCACCGAGAGCACGAAGCAATTCTCGACCGCGAACGAGTACAGCTGGGCGCACAGCGGACGCTGCGCATCCGGGGTCAGCGCGGCGTCCGGCCGCCAGCCCATCGCGACCTCACGCACGCGGACCACGTTCGCTGCCGGTGCGGACGGCGAAGCCTTCGCCGGGGTCTGCACCTGCGCACGCGGCGGAATGGAAGAGGGCTGCGGCTGGGCCTGGGGCGGACGCTGCGGGATCGGTGAGCGCGGCGGCAAGCGCACTTCCTCGGGCGCGGGCGGCGCGTTGCTGACGTAGCTGTAGCGCGAGTCCGGCGCTGGCGAGAGCGAGCGGCCAGAGCTCGGCGTACCCGCGCGGTTCATACGCTCGTTGAGCACCGCGTCCGGCAAGAACGAGCCGAGCGGCTGCGTAACCTTCATCTGATTCAGCGGCCGCGCCGACGTGCGCTGGATCGTCGCAGCGGGCGGCGGCACGCTGGCCGGCATGCGCGGCTCGTATGCAGGCGGCGCGTTCGACGGCTCACGCTGCACGGGCGGCGGCGGCTCAGAGCCCGACTTCACGACAGCGAATCCAGGCACGTCATGCGCGCGGATCTGCTGCTCCCAGGCCTGGTTCGCAGAAGCCAACACTGGATCGGGCGTCGGATCCTCCTGTGGGCTCGGGTTGTCCGAAGGCGGCAGCACCAGTGTCGAGGCGAAGCGCCGGGGCGGCGGACGACTCGAAGGCGACTTCTTGGGTTGTTCCTCGACGCGTGGCTTGGGCGAGTCCAGCACCATGGTGCCGCCCAGACCCATCTCGGTGGTCTTCGCGGGTGGCGACGACGAGATCGGGCGCTGCTGCATGGGCACGATCGGCGGCGCCGAGGGCGCGGCTAGCGCGCGCACCGGCGTGACGGGTACGGGCGGCCCGAGATTGGACGGTACCGCAGGCACCGCGGGCAACTGCACGGTGATGCCCATTGGTTGCTGGGCCGTCGGGCGCGGGGGACGACTCGACTTGGTCCGACGCTGTTGCGCGGTGCGCGCCACGAGCGTGAAGGCCGAGCCCAAGCCAAGCCCAAACACGACGCCAAAGAACAGCAGCAGGTGCCGATTGGGATCGATCGGAGAGCCCGGCAGCCCGGCTTCTTGGGTGAGGCGCGCCACGAGCGCCTGGTGCGGCTGAGCGGCGCTCTCCTTGCTCGACTGCGCCACGGCGTCCAACAAGCGCTTCCACTCCGCGCGTAGCTCCGGCGACAGCGACGTGGTCGCGGGCTTGACCGCGAAGGCCTGCTTGCGCGCGTTCAAGCCAGATTCAATCTCGGCTAAGCGGCGCTTCAGCACCTTGGGATCCGACATCACCGGATCCGCGTACGGGTTGTCCGAGCCCTGCCCGCTTTCGAGCTCCAAAATCCGGTGCTCGAGGCTGCTCTTCTCCGCGTTCAAGGCGGACAGCGCCGGGTCCTTATCGGGCGACACTTCCCCGGACGGCGGCGCCGCTGCCGCAACCTCGGGATGCAGAGACAAGAACGCTGCCAACTCTTGCGTCTGCTGGCCGCGCTTCATATCCAGCGCGTGCTCGGCGCTGCGATCCACGAGCAGCTGCGGCGCGACCTCTACCGCGCGCTTGGCAAGGCGGTTACAGCCGCTCTGCGTGCGCGCCGGGTCGGAGTCCTTGTAGCTGAGGCTGAACGCGTGCGCGTCGCCGGTGTCAATTTCGAGCGCCTTGCGCACGCCGCCAGCAGCCTGGGCTTTTGCCTCCGGCTCCTTCGAACCAGCGCGCTCGCTGGCGAGCTGCTCCAGCGTCTTGCGGTCCAGGATCGCTTCGCTGAGCCGGCGCGCGGCCTCGAGCGGCTCCGGCATGTCGACCGAGGTGGCCGGCGAGGCCGCCTCCACCATGAACACCGCGTTGCTGCGGTAGGTCGCCGGGACCAAGAACGCATACCCCGCAAAAACCGCGAAGACGATGATCGCGATCAGGATACCGGGGCGGAATTGGGACATCGCGGAGGTAGCGGAGCAGCAGGGGCCAGCGTCAATTTGGACGGCTGGGTCGGGTATACCACTGCCGCCCCGTGCTCTACCACTTAGGCGCACATTCCCCAGCGCGCTGAAGCGAGCATTTCCGCAGTTATAAAAGTGACTAGTCGCGCCGGGGTTCCCGCGCCGGCGCGTTGCGCGCAGCCAAGAACTCGCGAATCGCGCGCGCCGCTGGCAATTCTAGCGAGAACAGCCGAAACACCGCGGCGTCCAGGCGGTCCGCGCGCTCCGGGTCGACCCCGCTTTGGGTCATCTCGGCACTCAGCGCGGCGATTTGGGCACGCGCGGCGGGGTCGGCGGGCGGCTCGGGCAGCGCGCGCAAATGCGCGATCTTGACCTGAGGAAACACAGCCTGACGCGCGTCGCGTCGCGAGGCCAAGTGCAGCGCGCGGTACAGCGAGCTGTTCAGCAAGCCGACCACCAAATCCGGCGGCAGGCCCGCGACCTCGAAGCCCGCGAGCAGCGAATTCCGAAACGGCAAACCGCGGTGACGGGCGGCGATCGGGTAACGCGCCGTCTGGCGAATCACGAAGCTGACGCGGCTGTAATCATGGAGCTCCCGCAGCCGACAGCGCGCCTTGGCCAGCGCTTCGCGATCCGGCGCAAGGAATAGCCGAGGCTCGCCTTCCGAAAACTCACGCACATCACGCCCTTCCAGCAGCGGATAGTGATGACGCGCGTCTGGGCCGGCGGCGCGCAAGAGCAACTGAGCGGTGACACTGCCCGCGGTTTGAAAGCCCATTTCCCCGAACAGTTCGCGTGGGAATGGCGGCAGTTTTCCGATTTCGGTCAACGCGGCTGGAGGCTGAATTTCAGCGGCCTGACCATCCGCGCGCTGGCGCTCGGCGAGTCGCAAGGGAGCGTCGTCAGCGTCGTGCGGAGACGCACTGCCCGTCGTGGCTTCGGCGATCAGCGCGAAGCAGGGCTGCGTGACGGACTCGAAGGCATCTTGGCCGAACTCGAGCATTGGCTCACAGGGGGTGTGGCCCGAGCGCACGGCGCGGCGCACCGCGCGATAGCCATCCAGGTCCGCGATCGGGCTGGGCACGACCAGCGCCACCGTACCTTGCGGAGCGAGCCGCAACGCGCGTTCCACGAACAGCGCGTGCAGCGTTGGATAACCCTTGAGGGTAGTGTAGTGCGCGCTCAGGTAGGCCTTGCGCGCGGGCAACAGCGGCTGGGCAGCGCGCCCGGCGTAGGCCACCCAGGGCGGGTTACCGATCACCAGATCAAACCCGCCGCGCTCGAATACCTCCGGAAATTGCTGGAGAAAGTCGAGCCCGCCCGAAGGCGCCGTCAGGTGCGGTGCGCGCGGCACGGCGCCGGCTCCAAAGGGCGCGCCCACCAGCGCGTCGCCGACGCGCAAATGCCTGCCCGCGTCGACTAGTGCCAACTTCGGATCGGCGACGAACAAGCACAGCGCGGCCTCCGCGACTGCGACTGCGGTCGGATTCACGTCCACGCCGTACAGCACACTCTCGGCGATGGCCCGCCGCCGCTCCAAGGCGCTGAGCGAACCGGGGCGCGCGGCCAGCGCACGCGCGATTTCGAGCAGGAATGCCCCGCCGCCCACCGCAGGATCGCAGACGCGAAAGTCGCTGACGAAGTCGTGAGCGCGGTGCGAAGAGTCGCGGATACGGCGTTCGAGCGGTTCGAGCGCCCGCGCGACCACCACCTCCGTGAGCGCGCGCGGCGTGAAGAACGTGCCCGTTTGCTTGCGCTTCGTGCCGGAGGACAATTCGAACAAGCCGCGCTCGCTGCGGCGCACGCTTTCGCCCAGCAGCAACTCGTACAAGTTGCCCACGAGCTCCGCGGGGCATTCCGCAAAGGCCACCCCGTCGGTGGCTAGCCCCGCGCTCAATTCAGCAACGAACGCCGGCTCCGCCTCGGCGAGCGGCTCGGGGAACGCCCAATGCAGCTCGCTGCCAGCGCATACCGGCTGCACGTCCAGTGCTGCGTTCTGGGGCAAAAACAAGCGCCCCTGCGCGAAGCTGTGTGGACCCGCGAACAGACCGCGCGCGCGGCCCAACGAGAGCACCACCGAGCGCAGCACGGCCAGCGTCAGGGCCTCGTGCACGGCCTCCGGGGCCAGCTTCTTGCGCAGCTTGGCGCGCGCTGCACCCTCGCCATTCAGCGCCGCGAGCAGCGCGAGGAACGCGCGCCGAGCACGGCGTTGAAAGCAGAACGCAAGCTCGGAGTCCGCGCTCGCCATCAACGGCTCGAGACGAGCCGTCGCCCGAGCTCCAATGCGGAGCGCATGCCGTCGGCTTCGGCAATGCCTTGCCAAGCGATGTCGTAGGCCGTGCCGTGGTCCACGCTCGTGCGCACGATCGATAGACCCATGGTCACGTTCACCGCATCGCCGAAGGCCACGATCTTCATCGGGATGGTGGCTTGGTCGTGATACATCGCGACCACACCGTCGTAGCCGCCGTTTGCCGCCTTGCGATACGCCGTCTCTGCGCCAATCGGCCCGATCAGCTTCACACGGCGTCCAAGCTTGGCTTGGGCGGCGCGAATGCCCGGCACGATCGCGCGAGCCTCTTCGTGACCGAGCAGCTCGCTCTCACCGGCATGCGGATTGAGCGAGCAGACCGCGATCGTTGGCTGCTTTTTGCCGAGCGCGAGCAGCAGCTCGCCCAGGTAAAAGGTGGCGTCCGTTACCGCGCGCGGCGTGAGCGCTTTGGGCACCTTGGAGATCGGCAAATGCGTGGTCACCAAGCTGGTCACCAGCGGGCCAGCAGCGAAACACATCACGCTCAACGCAGCGTGATCCAAATCCCGTAGCCACTCCGTGTGACCCAAGAAATGCTCGGCACCGACCACACCCGAGTGGGCGATCGCCGCCTTGCTCACCGGGCCCGTCACCAACGCGCGGCGCGGCGCGGCCTTGGCGACTCGATATGCTTCGTTGATGTAGGCAAGCTGCGCTGCGCCCGAGGCGGCGTTCGGCTTACCGGGCTTGCGATCGCGTCGCGCAAGCCGAGGCCCAACGCTGTGCACGTAAATCGCGCGCGGGTCGCGCGCTTCACCGTCGAACGGCACCAGACGCTTCTGCGCGACCGACACGAGCTCGGCCGCCTCTTGCAACATCTCCAGATCGCCGACGAGCACCGTGCCCGGCACCTTCGCCGCGGCGCGCACTGAAACCTCTGGCCCGATCCCGCACGGGCAGCCCACGGAAACGACGAGCAAGTCGGGCATTCGTCGCGCTTTCATGCTGGCCATCGCCGGGTCCGAGTAACAGACGTGCCTGGGCCGCGCAAAGGCTCGCGCCTCAAGCCGAGAAAACGGCTGCAAAGTGCACTAAGCCCGGGTTTCGCCGACGTTGAAACGCGGTCCATTGCTCGATAGCCTGACCCCCATGTCGACGCCCAAAGACGCCGCACCGAGCGAAGGCCAATTCGCCTTCGAGCTGCTGAAGCTGCTGCTGCAGGTCGCTTGGGCAGACGACGACGTCGCGCCCGAAGAAGCCGAAACGCTACTGGTGTTCGCGCGCAAACAGCAGCTCGCACCGGACAAGCTGCAATTGCTGAGTGATTGCTTGGCCGGTCGTGCCCCGCTGCCGCCGCCGAACTTGGGTTTCCTCAAGCAGCGCCGGCTGGAAGTCATGCGCGCCGTGAAGGAGCTCTTGATGAGCGATTTGAGCGTGGCCGAGGAAGAAGAAGCGATCCTCGAGCAGATTTCGACGCTGCTGAGTTGAGCGGCTTGCGCTATGCGCCAGCCCTAGTGCAACAGAGCTTGCAGCCAGGGCGGCGTGAAGCGCGCAACGACGGTGATCAGCGCGATGATCACGCCGCACAGCAAGCTTTGCCGGTCGCGTAGCGCGAACTTCACTGGGTCTTCTTGCATTTGACCGCGGCCTGCCAAGAGCCAAATGCGACCTAGCCAATACAGTAGCGCGGGCAGCACCAGCCACAGCAAGCCGGGCTCCAGGTACTGTGCGCGCACGGTCGCGCTGTCCACGTACAGCATGAACACCAGCGCCGCGATGTAACCGCTGGCCGTGCCCATGCCCGTCACCATGGGCACGTCTACCCGGAAATAACCGCGGTTTTTGACTTGTTCGTCGTTGCTGAGCGCGTGCAACTCCACGAAGCGTTTGGCGAACGCCAAGCTGGTGAACAAGAACATCGAGAACCCGAGCAGCCAGGTGCTCACGTGCACATCCGTGGCGATGCCGCCCGCCAAGATGCGGTGCGTGTACAGCCCGGCCAAGACCAGTACATCCAACATCAGCAGGCGCTTCAAGTACAGCGAGTACGAAACGGTGCCGATGAAGTACACGACCAGCATGGCCGCGAACGCGAGCGGTAGGCAGGCCAGGGCCAGCGAAAAGCTCAGCGCGAGCAAACCCAAGAACAGCGGAAAACCAAAGATGATCGGCAGAGCGCCGCTCGCGAACGGGCGCTTGGCCTTGGTCGCGTGAATGCGGTCCGCCTCTAGATCCAGCAGGTCATTGAAGACGTAGCCAGCCGAGGCGCACAGCGAGAACGTGCCCGCCGCCAACGCACCGCGCACCAATGTGGGAATGGCGTGGGCGTTGTTAGCCAACAGCACCGGGAGCAGCACGAGGGCGTTCTTCGCCCATTGGTGCGGGCGCAGCTCTTTCACCAACGCGCTCAGAATGCTGGGCCGCTCGGACACCACGGTCAGTTGCTTCACTTGGCGTGCGGCCGCGATGGCGCTGGGCGAAGCGCCGACGAGGTAACTGCGCGTGGCAACCTCCAGGATTGGCAGATCCGGCTGCGACTGCCCGATGTAGTCGAAGCCGCCGGGGTACGATGCCAGCAACGCCTCACGCAGATGGCGGGCCTTGGTCTTCGTTTTTCCTTCAGCAGTGCAGATCTCGTCGAACACGCCGAGGTGGTCCGAGACGCGCTGCGCGATGTCCAAATCCGTGGTGGAGGCCAGGATCACGCGCCGCCCCGCTTCACGGCTCTCCTTGAGCGCGGCGATCAGCGGCGCGCGATACGGCAGCGTCGTGGCATCCAGACTCGTGATCTTCGCCAGCCGCTGACGCAGGCTATCTCGACCGCCGAGCACCCAGAAGGGCAGCGCCAGCGTGGCCCAAGGTCGCTGCCGGAACAGCAACGCCATGCGCTCCGAGAGGATGCGCGTCGTGATCACCGTCCCGTCGAACGCCACGCAGAGCGGGCGCGTGCTCACGCCCTGTTCGCGCAGTACTTCAACGAGAGAAACGTCCGACGGCATTTCGCGGGCTTATAACCAGTACCCGGCGAAAGCGAAACATCGCTCCCGGATCCAGACCCGGCACGCTAGCGCAAATTCAGCGCGTTCCAGGACGGACCCGGGACTTTTCGAGGCACTTGCCACGAAAAAGCGAAGAAAAGAGCAGGCTGACGCTCAGCCCGCTTCTTCTTCGACTTGCTCTTCGGTATCGACGCGCTCCGGACGTTCCGGACGCTCGCCATTGCCACCGCGACCTTTGTTGTCTTCCGTGTCCGGGGCACGCAGCTTGTAACCCGAGCCGCGCAGCGTCTCGAGCGGCAGGGCGTCACCCAGCTTGGCGCGCAGACGACGGACGTGAATGTCCACCGTGCGCGGACCGCCCTCGTAGCGATTGCCCCAGACGCGCGCCAGCAGGTGCTCGCGTGACAGGACCTTGCCGCGGCGCTCGCACAGGTATGCGAGCAGCGCGAACTCTTTCGCGGTGAGAGAGATCGGCCGCCCGTCCACGTAAACTTCATGCCCGGCTTTGTCGACCACGATGCCAGCGACCTTGTGTCGCTCCTCGGTCGCGAACTCACTCCGACGCCACTCGAGAGCGCGAATGCGCCCGTAGAGCTCTTCCGGAACGTAGGGGTGCAGGCAGAAGTCGTCGAAGCCGCTCGAGGGATCGATACGGGCGATTTGCCCGACGGTCACTGCGATCAGCGCACCAACGTTGTCGAAATACGGTTCCTTGCGTACGGCGCGCAGCGCCGCCACGGCTAAATCGGGGCGATCCAGCGCCTCGAAGACCAGTGCCCGTGGACGGATTTCGAGCTCGTCGTCATCATCACCGATGAGTTCGACGGG